>Ga0105244_10003452_pt1 | contig 11272 bp, 7 predicted proteins | sample KBSM44metaG_FD_80423 | JGI IMG/M metagenome (GOLD analysis project Ga0105244, IMG submission 80423) | Miscanthus rhizosphere microbial communities from Kellogg Biological Station, Michigan, USA - KBS M4-4 metaG | ecosystem: Host-associated > Plants > Roots > Rhizosphere > Soil | place: Michigan...
ACCTGTACCCCTGATCCGTCGGCGCACTGCATTCGTCACAGCGACTGCATCAGTGCATGGGTCATGATCGTCTAAGCAGAAACCTTGCCAGCTCCGTAAAAATCACTGAAATCAGTCCTTTGCCCACTTATGCCCACCTCCGGGGCTTTTTCGCGGCGGCAATGCGCACAAAAACAGTGCGCCACTGCCCGCCCCACTGCGCGAAAAGCGTGCGCGCCCGCCCGTGAAAAAGACTATAGACGGTGCGTGGTACACTGCCGGCCAACAGTTTTCCGGAATATTTCCCATGCTCGCGCCCAAAGACCTCCTCGACGCCCTGAGCGGCCACGCCTCTCGCCTGTTCAGCGGCGACACCCCGCTGCCCCGCAACGAAATCGAAAGCCAGTTCAAGGCGCTGCTGCAAAGCGGCTTCAGCAAACTCGACCTGGTCAGCCGGGAAGAGTTTGATAGCCAGATGGTCGTGCTGGCCCGTACACGTGCACGGCTGGAGAGCCTGGAGGCGAAGGTGGCAGAGCTGGAAGCACGGCTGACACCGCCCACTGAATAACGCCGCCCTCTGTAGGAGCTGGCTTGCCAGCGATGAGGCCCTCAGGCTCAACACCTGCCTCCAGGTCGCCATCGCCGGCAAGCCGGCTCCTACAGGTTACCGATACGTTCTGTAAAACCTCCCCCGCCTCGCTCTCTCCCACCTCGTCTACCCTTGAAAAACCGCAGGAAGCGGCCCTCCATTCAAGGAACGAGCATGTCCCTCGCCATCGTCCACAGCCGCGCCCAAATCGGCGTTGAAGCCCCTGCCGTCACCGTCGAAGTGCACATGGCCAACGGCCTGCCATCCCTGACCCTGGTCGGCCTGCCCGAAACCGCCGTCAAGGAGAGCAAAGACCGCGTACGCAGCGCGATCCTCAACAGCGCACTGCAATACCCCGCCCGCCGTATCACCCTCAACCTCGCGCCCGCCGACCTGCCCAAGGACGGCGGGCGTTTTGATCTGGCGATTGCCCTGGGGATCCTCGCGGCCAGCGTGCAGGTGCCGTCGTTGATGCTCGACGATGTGGAATGCCTGGGGGAACTTGCGCTGTCGGGCGAGGTGCGCGCAGTGAAGGGAGTGTTGCCAGCTGCGCTGGCGGCACGCAAGGCCGGGCGCACCGTGATAGTGCCCCGGGCGAATGCCGAGGAGGCGTGCCTGGCGGCGGGGTTGAAGGTGATCGCGGCGGACCATCTGCTGCAAGTGGTGGCGCACCTCAATGGGCATCAGCCCATCGAGCCCTACACATCTGATGGTTTGCAGTACCTGAACAAACCTTACCCGGACTTGAGCGAAGTCCAGGGTCAACTGGCAGCCAAGCGTGCGCTGCTGATCGCGGCGGCGGGCGCGCATAACCTGCTGTTGAGCGGGCCACCCGGTACGGGCAAGACCTTGCTCGCCAGCCGCCTGCCGGGCCTGCTGCCACCGCTGAGTGAACAGGAAGCCCTGGAAGTCGCGGCAATTCAGTCCGTCGTCAGCCTGGCTCCCTTGAGCCACTGGCCTCATAGGCCATTTCGTCAGCCCCACCATTCGGCGTCCGGCCCGGCCTTGGTGGGGGGCGGGTCGAAGCCGCAGCCGGGGGAGATCACACTGGCCCATCACGGTGTGCTGTTCCTGGATGAACTGCCGGAGTTCGATCGCAAGGTGCTTGAGGTGCTGCGTGAACCCCTGGAGTCGGGGCACATCGTGATTTCCCGCGCTCGCGACCGGGTGAGTTTCCCGGCACGCTTCCAACTGGTGGCGGCCATGAACCCCTGCCCTTGCGGCTACCTGGGCGAACCCAGTGGGCGCTGCCGCTGCACACCGGAACAGATACAACGCTACCGCAACAAGCTCTCCGGGCCGCTGCTGGACCGCATCGACCTGCACCTGACCGTTGCACGGGAAAGCACAGCGCTGAACCCGACACCGCAGGCCGGCGACGATACCGCCAGTGCCTCCAGGCAGGTCTGCGCAGCCCGTGAGCGCCAGCAACGGCGCCAGGGTTGTGCCAATGCCTTTCTGGACCTGCCGGGGTTACGCCAGCACTGCCAGCTGTCGAAGGTCGATGAAGGCTGGCTGGAGACCGCCTGCGAGCGGCTGACCTTGTCCCTGCGGGCGGCTCACAGGCTGCTGAAAGTAGCGCGGACCCTGGCCGACCTTGAGCAGACAGACGCAATCGCACGCCATCACCTGCAAGAGGCCCTGCAATATCGGCCGGCAGCCATCACCTGAGCGCAACACCTACCAGGGTAGGAGCCAGCTTGCCGGCGATGGCTGCCTCAAGGTTTGCGCGAGGCCTGAGGGCCTCATCGCCGGCAAGCCGGCGCCTACAAGGGGCGGGGTGTCAGCGGAAGCGGTCGACCTCTTGGCGCAAGCCCGCCGCCAGGGTTTCCAGTTCCTTGGCGGTGATCGCCAGGTTCGACACCACTTCACGCTGTTCGCTGTTGGCCAGCGCAATGCTTTGCAGGTTGCTGCTGAGCACGTTCGCGGTGCTGCTCTGTTCCTGGGTCGCGGTGGTGATCGCCGCAAATTGCTGGCCGGCCGAGCGGCTTTGCTCGTCGATGCGCGCCAGGGCCGAAGCCACGTCGGCGTTACGCGACAGGCCTTCTTGCATCAACACATTGCCGCGCTCCATGGTGCTGATGGCGTTGCCGGTTTCCTGCTGGATGCTCTGGATCATCCCGGAGATTTCATCAGTGGCCTCACGGGTACGCGACGCCAGGTTGCGCACCTCGTCGGCGACCACCGCGAAACCACGGCCTTGCTCGCCGGCCCGCGCAGCTTCGATGGCGGCGTTCAGCGCCAACAGGTTGGTCTGCTCGGCAATCGAGGTGATCACTCCCACAATCCCGCCGATTTCCTGGGAGCGTTGACCCAAGGTGTTGATCACCGTGGCCGTGCTGTTCAGTGCCGTGGCGATATGTTCCAGCGACGACGAGGCTTCTTGCATCGAGGTGCGACCGATGCGCGTCTGCTGGGCATTTTCCTGGGCCAGGCGTTCGGTGTTGCCCATGTTGTCGGCGATGTTCAACGAGGTGGCACTGAACTCTTCCACTGCGCCGGCCATGCTGGTGATCTCGCCGGACTGCTGTTCCATGCCTTCATAAGCGCCACCGGACAACCCGGACAAGGCCTGTGCTCGGCTGTTGACCTCTTCGGCCGCCTTGCGGATGTGCGAGACCATGGTCGACAAGGCTTCACCCATCTGGTTGAAGCTGCGTGCCAACTGGCCGATTTCGTCATGGCTGGCCACGTTCAAGCGTGCGCTCAAATCGCCGGCGCCCAGGGCTTCGGCCTGGCGCACCAGGTCACTCAACGGCTGCAGTTTGCTGCGCAGCAGCCAGACCGCCGCGCCGACCGCCAGCAGCATTGCCAGCACGCTACCGATTACCAGGCGAATACCTACCGCCCAAGTGACTGCGCGGATCTCGGACTTCGGCATGCTTGCCACCACCGACCACGGGCCGCCTTCGAACGGCACCGAGACGCTGTAGAAATCTTCGTTCTTGTCACTCCAGAAGCGGCCTTCACCGGGCTTCTTCGCCAGATCGAGCATCACCGGGATCGCCTGATCCAGCGCCTGCACGCCCGCCGGTGGCACCAACCAATGCTTCTGTTCGTCCAACAGCGCCAGCGAGCCGGTCTGGCCGATACGGAAGCGCTTGAGGTTGTCGAACTGGGCCTTCTGCTCGTCGGTGTAGTCAAAGCCGATGAACAACACGGCGATGACCTTGCCGCTGGCGTCACGCACCGGGGTGTACTGGGTCATGTAGGAGCGGTCGAACAGCACGGCCCGGCCCACGTAATTCTGCCCTGACAGCAGGCGCTGGTAGGCCGGGTGCTGGTGGTCGAGCACGGTACCGATGGCACGGTTTCCGTCCTGCTTGGTCAGGGAGGTGCTGATACGAATGAAGTCCTCGCCGCTGCGCACGAACACCGTGGCCACGCCGCCGGACATCTGCTTGAACTCATCCACTTCATCAAAGTTGTTGTTCAGCACCTCCTCGCCCAGGTACAGGCTTGGGGTTTGCACGCCGGCCACGGTGACTGGCTGGTCTGCACGCACGCTCAGGCCGGCGCCGAAGCGCTTTTCGAACAGCCCGCTCAAACGCTGGGTACTCTCGCGCAAGGTGCTGTGGAAGGTATTGAGTTGGTCGGCCAGCAAACGCGCCTCGCTGGCCAGGTGTTCCTCGCGGGTGTCGAGGTTGGCCGAGTCGAGGGAACGCAAGGCAAAGACGGTACTGCCGCTGATGACGACAGCCAGAATAACGGCCAAGGCGAGGCCTAGTTGGGAGGCGATCCGAGCGCGAGGTTGAGACATGACAGCTCCTGGCCGAGGCCAGGATCATCCTGATCTCATAGCGCTGCTCGGCAAATTATCTGGTGGGAAACGTTGGTGCACGATGGTTCCAACACACCTTCTTCGGCGGGCGCGGGCAATACTTGAGCGATTCACAGGGGTATCGCGCAAACGATTGCACGAACGGTAGGCCGCGCATCAGTCGAGGCGCTGCACCTGAGGCAATTCCATGGCCTTGACTTCGCCCTGAAGAAACTCCGCCAAACGTCGCAGCCGCTCTCCCCCGGGGCGGGTTTTCGGCCACACCAAGTAATAGTTTTCACCACTGGCGACTGCGGTGGGCCACGGCAGGCTCAACCGCCCCTGAGCCACGTCCTCCGCCACCATCAGCAGGTCGCCCATGGACACCCCGTAGCCCCGCGCGGCAGCAATCATGCCCAGTTCAAGGGTATCGAACACCTGCCCGCCCTTGAGCGACACCTGGGACGACAAGCCCATGCGCTCCAGCCAATTGCGCCAGTCGCGACGGTCGGGCGTGGGATGCAGCAACTCGGCGGTGGCCAGGCGCGCTGCATCCCAGGGCCCATCCTCAAGCAGGTTGGGCGCCCCCACTGGAATCAGCAACTCGGGGAACAGGTAACTGGCTTCCCAATCGGCCGGGAAATGTCCGTAGCTCAGCAGCACCGCACAATCGAACGGCTCCTGATTGAAGTCCACCTCATCCACGCTCATCCACGCACTGGTCAGTTGCACCTCGTTGCCCGGCTGCAACGCCCGGAAACGACTGAGCCGCGCCAGCAGCCAGCGCATGGTCAGGGTCGAGGGTGCTTTCATGCGCAGGATGTCGTCTTCGGCATTCAGGGTATGGCAGGCCCGCTCCAGCGCGGCAAAGCCTTCACGCACGCCGGGCAACAGCAGGCGCGCCGCTTCGGTGAGTTGCAGGGTGCGCCCGCTGCGCTGGAACAGGCGACAGGCAAAATGCTCTTCCAGCGTACGGATATGCCGGCTGACCGCACTCTGGGTGATCGACAGCTCCTCGGCGGCGCGCGTGAAGGAGTTATGCCGGGACGCAGCCTCAAATGCACGCAGGGCATAAAGCGGAGGGAGGCGGCGCGACATACGGAAAACTCCTACAAACCAAAGCAGCACCCTAGCAGAATCCGTATACATGAGTATTAGTCATGCGAACGATCGCTTTTATCCTTTTGTGCAATGCACCAGGAGCGCCGAGAATCGACCCTTCCCCACCCCTCTGACTTTTCGAGCGTGATGATCATGCAGCATCCGGCGCGTACCGAACTCTGGGCCATCCTGCGGCTGTCAGGGCCGTTGATTGCCTCACAGTTGGCGCACATGCTGATGGTGCTGACCGACACCCTGATGATGGCCCGCCTGAGCCCTGAAGCCCTGGCCGGTGGTGGCCTGGGCGCGGCCAGCTATTCCTTTGTGTCGATTTTCTGCATCGGCGTGATTGCTGCCGTGGGCACCCTGGTGGCCATTCGGCACGGCGCGGGCGATATCGACGGCGCCACCCGCCTGACCCAGGCCGGGCTGTGGCTGGCGTGGCTGATGGCGCTGGCGGCGGGTCTGCTGCTGTGGAACCTCAAGCCGCTGTTGCTGATGTTTGGCCAGACCGAAGCCAACGTGCACTCGGCCGGGCAATTCCTGACCATCCTGCCGTTTGCCCTGCCGGGTTTCCTCAGTTTCATGACACTGCGCGGTTTTACCAGCGCGATTGGCAAGGCGCAGCCGGTGATGGTGATCAGCCTGTGCGGTGCGGTGGCCAACTACCTGCTCAACCACGCGCTGATCGAAGGCATGTTCGGCCTGCCGAAACTGGGGCTGATGGGCATTGGCCTGGTCACCGCCCTTGTCGCCAACAGCATGGCCCTGGCGCTGTGGTGGTACATCCGCAGTAATCGGACCTACTCGGCCTACCCGCTGGGCAAAGGCCTGCTGCGTCTCAACACCCAGTATTTGCGCGAGCTGTGGCGCCTGGGCCTGCCGATCGGCGGCACCTATGCGGTGGAAGTCGGATTGTTTGCCTTCGCCGCGTTGTGCATGGGCACCATGGGCAGCACGCAGTTGGCGGCGCACCAGATTGCCCTGCAGATCGTGTCGGTGGCCTTTATGGTGCCGGCCGGCATGTCCTACGCGGTGACCATGCGCATCGGCCAGCACTACGGCGCCGAGCAGTTGCTGCAGGCACGCCTGGCCGGGCGGGTGGGCATCGGGTTTGGCGCGGCAGTGATGTTGGCATTTGCGGCAGTGCTGTGGCTGTTTTCCGACCCGCTGATCGGGCTGTTCCTCGACCATAACGATCCGGCCTTCCACGACGTGATCGTGCTGGCTGTCAGCCTGTTGGCAGTGGCGGCGTGGTTTGAGCTGTTCGACGGCGTGCAGACCATCGCAATGGGCTGCATCCGTGGGCTGAAGGACGCCAAGACCACCTTCCTGGTGGGGTTGGGTTGCTACTGGTTGATCGGCGCGCCGTCGGCCTGGTGGATGGCCTTCCACCTGGGCTGGGGCCCGACCGGGGTGTGGTGGGGGCTGGCCCTGGGCCTGGCCTGCGCGGCCATCAGCCTGACCTGGGCATTCGAAGCGAAGATGAAACGCATGATCCGCAAAAACCCTGAGACCCGCGCTGAATTCCAGGCAATGCAGCCTGACTAGAGGACGTGCGCGGTCAGATAACTCATCTGGTGCTGATACACCGCCATCGCAGGCAAGCCAGCTCCCACAGTTTTATCCGCGTTGTGTCAGACGGCAGCGGCGCAGATCAGGATTATCGCCTGAAGAAGCTGGGGATCCACCGGTCCAAATGTGGGAGCTGGCAAGCCGGTTCCTACAGTTGGTGGGGTTCGCCATTCAGCCCAGCAGGGCCTGCTGGCCCTTGCCGAAGGTCAGGTATTCAACCAGCTCCGGCAACGGCAACGGTTTGCTGATCAGGTAACCCTGGGCCTGGTCGCAGCCAAACAAACGCAACAGCGCCAGTTGCTCAGGGGTTTCCACACCTTCGGCCACCACTTCCAGGTTCAGGTTGTGGGCCAGGTTGATCATCGCGTGCACCAGCTTGCGGTTCTCTTCACGCTCTTCCATGCCGCCGACGAAGCTCTTGTCGATCTTCAGCAAGGCAATCGGCAGGCTGTTGAGGTGCACGAACGAGGAAAAACCGGTGCCGAAGTCATCCAGGGAAAACCGCACGCCCAAACGGCCGAGTGCGTCCATGGTCTGCTTGACCAGATCACTGCGGCGCATCACGGCGGTTTCGGTCAGCTCGAACTCCAGCCATTGCGCTTCAACACCGCGCTCGGCAATCAGCCGGCTGAGGGTGGAAAGCAACTGGCTGTCCTGGAACTGGCGGAACGACAGGTTGACCGCCATGTGCAACGGCGGCAGGCCGCGTTCGCGCAAGTCCTGCATGTCACGCAGGGCCCGGGAAATCACCCAGTAGCCCAGGGGCACGATCAGGCCGCTCTGCTCGGCCAGGGGCACGAATTCACTCGGCGGCAACAGGCCGCGCTCACCGTGGCGCCAACGCACCAGGGCTTCCAGGCCGACGATATGCCCATCGTCCAGGTCCAGGCGCGGTTGGTAATGCAGTTCCAGTTCATCCCGACGCAGGGCACGGCGCAGCTCACTTTCCAGGTCGGCCAGGCTGCGCGCGTTGCGGTTGATGCGCTCGTTGAAGATATGAAAGGTGCAACCCTGGGTGCTCTTGGCTTGCTGCATGGCGATATGCGCGTGCCACATCAGCGGGTCAGCACCGGCACGGGCGCGAGCATGGGCCACGCCCAGGCTGCAGCCGATCAGCAGGCTCTCGCCATCGACCCAGTAGGGCTCGGCCATGACTTCGGTGATGCGCTCGGCCATCCACTCGGCGCGCTGGGGCGCACGGCGGGTGTCGATCAGCAGGGCGAATTCATCGCTGCCCAGGCGTGCCAGTTGGTCCCCGGCCTCAAGCTGACTCTTGAGCCGCGAGACCACTTGCAGGATCAACCGGTCGCCGGCCTGGTGGCCGAGGGCGTCGTTGGCGTGGCGGAAATTGTCGAGGTCCAGATGCCCGAGGGCCAGGCCGCGGCCTTCGTTCTCGGCCAGTCGCGCCGCGAGCAAGGTCTGGAAGCCCTGTCGATTGGCAATACCGGTGAGCGGGTCCTGTTCGGCCAGGCGCTGCAAGGTGTTTTCCAGCACACCCCGCTCGCGCACATGGCGCAGGCAGCGGCGCAGTGTATCGGCGTCCAATACATCACGGATCAGCCAATCGCTGACACCGAGGGGCGAAACCAGCGGCTCCTGCTCCAGCAGCAATACACAAGGCAAGCTGCAGCGGCCCGGACCGGGTTGCAGGTGGGGAGTGGTCAACAGCACGGCACCGTGGTCGTCATCGAACAGACGGCTCACGGAATCCCAATTTGGCGCACTGATCAGCACAGCCCCATCGCCCATCGGCGCCAGGCACTCGCGCAATAACGCTGCCCACGCGGGCTCATCGGCCAGCAGCAGCAAACGCAAGGGTTCGACAGGCGTAGACAAGCTAGCTCCCTAGACTCTGCAAGAATTCGTTGGCGGCGGGCATTATGACGTGCGGCCTGATAATCACCAATGATAGGGGTTATCAAATACGCCGGCTGTAAACATTCGTCTTGGCCCAAACCACAAAAAGCCCACCACATCCTGCGGCAAAGTATCAAAACCGGCAAATTTAGATCGAGTGGTACGTCACACTGTCGTTCTGACAGAGCAGAATCCTGCGAGCCTGTTAAAATGCCCGCCCTTTTGAATAACGACTCCTGAAATTCTGTATGTCCCGACTCAATCCCCGGCAGCAAGAAGCCGTGAACTACGTCGGCGGCCCTCTATTGGTGCTCGCCGGCGCAGGCTCCGGCAAGACCAGCGTGATCACCCGCAAGATCGCGCACCTGATCCAGCACTGCGGCATCCGCGCCCAGTACATCGTCGCCATGACCTTTACCAACAAGGCGGCGCGGGAAATGAAAGAGCGCGTCGGCACCCTGCTCAAGGGTGGCGAAGGCCGTGGCCTCACCGTGTGTACCTTCCACAACCTGGGCCTGAACATCATCCGCAAGGAGCACGTGCGCCTGGGCTACAAGCCCGGTTTCTCGATTTTCGACGAGACCGACGTGAAGTCGCTGATGACCGACATCATGCAGAAGGAGTACGCAGGCGACGACGGCGTGGATGAGATCAAGAACATGATCGGCGCCTGGAAGAACGACCTGATCCTGCCCGCCCAGGCCCTGGAAAACGCGCGCAACCCCAAGGAACAGACGGCCGCCATCGTCTACACCCACTACCAGCGCACGCTCAAGGCGTTCAACGCGGTGGACTTCGACGACCTGATCCTGCTGCCCGTAAAACTGTTCGAGGAACACGCCGACATCCTCGAAAAATGGCAGAACAAGGTGCGCTACCTGCTGGTGGACGAATACCAGGACACCAACGCCAGCCAATACCTGCTGGTGAAAATGCTGATTGGCAAGCGCAACCAGTTCACCGTGGTAGGGGACGACGACCAGTCGATCTACGCCTGGCGCGGCGCCCGCCCGGAAAACCTGATGCTGCTCAAGGACGACTACCCGTCCCTGAAAGTGGTGATGCTGGAGCAGAACTACCGCTCCACCAGCCGCATCCTGCGCTGCGCCAACGTGCTGATCTCGAACAACCCCCACGAGTTTGAAAAACAACTGTGGAGTGAGATGGGCCACGGCGACGAGATCCGCGTGATCCGCTGCCGCAACGAAGACGCCGAAGCCGAGCGCGTGGCCGTGGAGATCCTCAGCCTGCACTTGCGCACCGACCGGCCTTACAGCGATTTCGCGATCCTGTATCGCGGCAACTACCAGGCCAAGCTGATCGAGCTGAAATTGCAGCACCACCAGGTGCCGTATCGCCTGTCGGGCGGCAACAGCTTTTTCGGACGCCAGGAAGTAAAGGACCTGATGGCCTACTTCCGGTTGATCGTGAACCCGGACGACGACAACGCCTTCCTGCGCGTGATCAACGTGCCGCGCCGCGAGATCGGCTCCACCACCCTGGAAAAACTCGGCAACTACGCCACCGAGCGCAAGATCTCGATGTACGCCGCCACCGACGAGATCGGCCTGGGCGAACACCTGGACACACGCTTCACCGATCGCCTGTCGCGCTTCAAGCGTTTCATGGACAAGGTGCGCGAGCAGTGCGCCGGCGAAGACCCGATCAGTGCCCTGCGCAGCATGGTCATGGACATCGACTACGAGAACTGGCTGCGCACCAACAGTTCCAGCGACAAGGCCGCCGATTACCGCATGGGCAACGTCTGGTTCCTGATCGAAGCGCTGAAAAACACCCTGGAGAAAGACGAAGACGGCGAAATGACCGTCGAAGACGCCATCGGCAAGCTGGTGCTGCGCGACATGCTCGAGCGCCAGCAGGAAGAAGAAGATGGCGCCGAGGGCGTGCAGATGATGACCTTGCATGCGTCCAAGGGCCTGGAATTTCCCTACGTGTTCATCATGGGCATGGAAGAGGAAATCCTCCCGCACCGCTCCAGCATCGAAGCCGACACCATCGAGGAAGAACGTCGCCTGGCCTACGTGGGCATTACCCGCGCACGTCAGACCCTGGCCTTTACCTTTGCCGCCAAGCGCAAGCAATACGGCGAAATCATCGATTGTGCCCCCAGCCGGTTCCTGGATGAGCTGCCGCCGGACGACCTGGCCTGGGAAGGCAACGACGACACCCCGACCGAGGTGAAGGCCGTTCGCGGCAACACCGCGCTGGCGGATATACGCGCGATGTTAAAGCGCTAGAATCGACTACTTTTTAATCTACTTTCGGCGCCCGTTGCGTCAACAGAGGAAGCTTTCCGTGGAAGCACTGCACAAGAAAATTCGCGAAGAAGGCATCGTGCTTTCCGATCAGGTACTCAAGGTCGACGCCTTTCTGAACCACCAGATCGACCC
>Ga0105244_10003458_pt1 | contig 11251 bp, 8 predicted proteins | sample KBSM44metaG_FD_80423 | JGI IMG/M metagenome (GOLD analysis project Ga0105244, IMG submission 80423) | Miscanthus rhizosphere microbial communities from Kellogg Biological Station, Michigan, USA - KBS M4-4 metaG | ecosystem: Host-associated > Plants > Roots > Rhizosphere > Soil | place: Michigan...
AACGCCATCGCCTCGAAACTGAGATTGCCGCGCGGTCCGGCCGTTTTGTCACGCCGGGCCTCGAACATGTCCGGCAATGGCAACGACGAACGGTAGGCGCCGTCGCCGTCCGCCTGCTTGACGAACGGTCCGGTTGCCAAAGCGTCGCTGCCTTCGCTGGCGTACCAGACGCCGCCACCCTGCGGATCGAAGCGGATCGCCTCGATATCCGCCACCTCGCCGCCACGCGTCGCCGCGTCCTTCAATGCGGGATAGGCGCTGCCGCCGGCTTGGCGGAGCGTGTGCACAGCCTCCAGCGCGACCGCCGTGAACCCGCGCGCATCATAATCAAGCCGCGCCGTGTAAAACCGCGGGGGCCCGAGTTCTGAGCGGTCGTCGCTGGCCGCGATCCAGGTGCCGCTGCCGGGGTCATAGTCGATGCTCGACAGGCCACCCACCAGCGTACCCTGGAACTCCTGCCGGTGCGGTATGCGTTGTTCGCCAATGAAGCGCAGCCCCGCCACCGGATGCGTGGCCTCGGACTTCCGCGCCGCGCACCCGCCGAGCAAAGCGCCCGCGCACACCGCCGCGACAAGGGCACGGGACAACACGGCCGATAAAGTCATCAGAAGCGCACCCGCATCGAAGCGTACAAGGTGCGCGGACTGCCCAGGAAATAGCGCCCCGTGGTGAGTGGATTGGAGCTCGACAGCTCGGCGCCTACGCCGCCCAAATAGTGGCGATCGAACAGGTTGTCGACGTTGAGCGCAAACTCGGTGCGGCTGCCGTAGCCAAACAGGCTGCCGCGCGGCTTGTAGGTGAAGTTCAGGCCGACCAGCGTGTAGGCCGGCATGTACTGGCGCGGATACACGGCCGGCCCGCCGGCGATGACGGTGTTCGCCACCGTGCCGTAGGTGCCGGCCGCCTCGCCCACATAGTGCGCGTTGGCCGTCAGCCGCCATTCCGGTGTCGGCTTCCAGGTCGCTTCGACGAAGGCGCCGCGGCGCGGGGCGCCTAGCACGGGGTCGCCCGACTTGATGCCTTCGGCCGGCGTGTCGCTTGAATAGTGGGCGTCGTTGTACGAGGCGTTGACGTACAACTCGTAGGCCGTCCCCATTGCGCGCAAGGTCAGCTCCACGCCCTCCGAACTGATGCCGCCCTGGTTGGCGAACGTGGTGGTGGCGTCGCGCGAGAAGATGTCGCCATTCGGATTGCCGTTCTGGATCGAGATGCGATCACGGTAGGCGATCTTGTAGGCGGTCAGCGCGGCGCCGTAGCCGTTGTCGCTGGTCCAGCGCACGCCGACATCCTTGTTGACCGAGGTTTCCGGCTTGATGCCGTTTTTGGAATCGACCGCCGCCGTCCCCTCGAACACGCTGTCCGGAATCGCGCTGAAGTTCTTCGAGCCGCTGGCGAAGACTTCCCAGTCGTCGTTCACGCGATACAGCGCGGCCAGTTTCGGCAGCAGCTTCGAGCTCACCTTCAGCGACCGCGTGCCGCTGAACTCCACCGGCGACGAGTAGTCCTCCTTGAAGCGCTGATAGGTTGCGCCAAGGTCCAGCAGCAGCCGGTCGTCCAGCAGGCTGACCTTATCCTGCGCGTAGACCATGGCGGTGTCGGACGAATAGTGGCGGTCCTGGGTGATCGAGTACAGCGCGCTTTCCTCGAAGGCACCGCTGACCTTCGGATCGGTGACCGCGAACCAGTTGCGGTCCTTGTCACGCTTGGTGCGCTCGATCCAGCCGCCGACGCGGATGCGCTGGTGCTCGCCCAGGGTGTCCGAGACCTCCGCCAACGTTCCCTTGCGGTCGATGGCGTTGTCGCTACGCCGCGTGCTGGCCTCGCGCGCGCCCCACTGGCTGACGGGATTCATCGCATACCTGGCCGCCGCCGGACAACCTGCCGACGACAACGCCGCGCCGCTGGAGCCGGCCGGAATCGTCACCGCGCCGACCGGGATCAAGGCGCCGTTGGCGTCGCGCCGGTATTGGTTCTGGTAACACTCCTGGACCGTGGCCGTCGGCCTGGCGCCCGGCGCCACGACGCTGTACACCTGGCCATTGCTCGGCAACTGCACGTAGGGCACATAGAACCAGCCGTTGCCCTCCTGCTTGTGCCAGTAAGGCTTGACGGTCAATTTGCCGCTCTGGCCGAAGCGCTGGGTCCAGTCGACATGCGCCAGGATATCCTCGCTGTTGATGCCGCGCGTCCCGCGATAATTCTGGTCGATGGCGGGATTGCCGGTCCAGTGGTCGGTCAGGCCGTCGGTGGTGGGATTGCCGTAGAACGTGGCCTTGTACAACCTGGACGATTCGGCCAGCAGCGCCACCGCGTCATAGTCGTTGTCGCTGAATTTATTGTAGCTGACGGTGCCGCGCAGGCTGGAGCCGCCGCCCAGGTCCTGCAGGACGCGCAGGTCGGCATGACGGCGGCTGTTGCGGCCAGATTCGTCGCCCGGCCAGGTGCGCACGTACTCGTGCGAGTAGTCCAGGTAGGCGCTGGTGCCCGCCGCCGATTTGCCGGTGTCGACACGCACGAAGCCGCGCCGGTAGCCGAAGCTGCCGGTCGCCAGTTCGATCTCGCCGCCGCGCTCCCTGGACGGATCGCGCGTTTTGAAGTCGATGTAGCCGCCCAGCGCCTGGTTCGACGGCGTGCCAAGGTCGCCGGCCGTCTGCGAGGCATCGACGCGTACCAGGTTGGCCGGGTCCAGCAAACGGTTAGGCATCGTGCCGCCGTTCGACAAGGTCGAGCCGTTGGGGATGCCGTCGATGGAGATGCCGATCTGCTCCTTGTTAAAGCCGCGCATCGACAAACGCATCGAGAAGCTGCCCGTCAGCGCGTCGCTGGAGCTGACCTGCATGCCCGGCACCCGCGCCAACAGCTTCAGCGGATCGAGACCGGCCGGCTGCTCGGCGATCACAGCCAGGTCGATCACGCTGTTGGCGCGCGCCTCGCCCTTGCCCAGGGCCTGGCCGGTGACCTGCACCACCGTCGGCGCCACCTCGCCCGCCGCCTCCGTGGCCGGCTGCTGCGCGTGCGCCACGCCTAACTGCAACACCGCCGCCGATCCGGCAGCGAACATCCCTAGTCGTGCATACATCGAATTCCCCTAATTGTAGTTTCAGCGCCATGTGACACCGGCGAATTTGTCGTGTCGGACCGCCTGTCTCCGGCCGTCTCGTTTAATTTGAGATCATGTTATAGTGGTTCGTACCACTTTGCAATATAAACTCAAATCCGCTAGATATTTCTAAAGATCTCCCACAAAAAGGTTCGTACCAATGTAACAGAACTGTCATAATCCTGGCGGTTCCTTACGCACTTTCACCGGGCCGCAAACCATTTGGTTACAATATGCCTTCATCCATCATTCGCTCGACAGCAGGTACATTGAATGCGATCACGAACCACCGACACTCCCGCCACCACCACCAAGGCCGCGCCGCTGTACCAGCAGTTGGCGGAAACCTTGAAGCAGCTGATGGAGTCGGGGAAAATCGGTGCCCGCGAACCGATGCCGGCCGAGCGTGACCTGGCGATCACCTACCAGGTCAGCCGCGACACCGTGCGCAAGGCGATCCGCCTGCTCGAGGAACAGGGCCTGCTCTACAGCGACCATGGACGCGGCACCTTCGCCGCGCCGGAGTCGGTGCGCCAGATGTCGCGCTTCCTGGACAGCTTCACCGACGACACCATCAAACGCGGCGGCGTGCCGGGCCAGACCATCCTGGCGATGGAGACGGTGGCGGCCAACATGGCCGTGGCCAGCCTGCTGCACATGCAGCCGGACGAGCCGCTGCTGCGCATCAAACGCGTGCGCCTGATGGACGGCAAACCGATCGGGCTTCAGGAATCGTTTTTGCGGCTGCCCGCCGGCGCGCGGCTGGAGCAGAAGGAGCTGGAACAAGTCGGTTCGCTGTACCGCATCCTGATCGACAAGTTCGGCATCAAGCCATCCGAGAGCCTGGAGAGCGTGGGCGCGGTGGCCGCCCACGCCGAAGACGCGGCGCTGCTCGGCGTGCAGGCCGGCACCCCGCTGCTGCTGTGCGAGCGAGTGATGCTGTCCGACCGGCGCGAACCGGTCGAGTATTGCGAGATGAAGTACGTGCCGCCCTACCGCTACAAAACCCGCATCAGCAAGGGCAGCGCGTCCTGAGGTTCAGACGATGGCGCCGCGCAGCACCAGGTACAGCACGAACACAGCGTCCAGCCCCAGCACCATGGCGCCGGGCCAGCGACGCCGCGCGGCCAGCATCAGCGTGTAGACAAAGCAGCCCAGCGCCAGCGCCACCATCAGGTCCGCGCAGCAGGCGGTGACCAGCAACATCAGCAACGGCGGCAGGTAATTCTCCGGCGTACTGGTATCGAGATCGCGCAAGCCGTCCAGCATGCACAACCCCACCATCACCAGCACCGGCGCCGTGGCGCAGGCGGGAATCGCCGTCAGCAGCGGTCCAAAAAACAGCGCCAGCCCGAATAGCGCGGCCACCACCACGCCGCTCAAACCGGTGCGCGCGCCCGCCTCGACCCCGGCCACCGATTCGACGAAAGCGGTGACGGTGGAGGTGCCGGCGGCCGCGCCTATCACGCTGCCCAAGGCGTCGGACGCGAAAGCCGCCCGCGCGCTGGGCAAATCGCCGTTGGGCTTCAACAGCCCGGCGCTGCGGATCACGCCGAACATGGTGGCGGTGCCGGAGAAGAATTCGATCAGCAGGAAATACAGCGTCACCGGCAGCAGCAACATGAAGTGAGAGAAAAATCCACGGAAGTCGAGCGCGAACAGCAGTTCGCCGGTGAAGACCGGCACGCCGAACCAGTGGTCCGGCAAGCGGGTCAACGGGCGCCCTTCCGCGTCGGCGACGAACAAGCCGACCGCGCTCACCACCAGCATCGTCAACAGGAAGGCGCCCGGCACGCGCCGCACCAGCAGCATGGCCGTGAACAGGATGCCGCCCAGTGTGAGCCACGCGGCGCCGTCGTGCAGCCGCGAGAAGGCCACCAGCGATCCGGCGTCGCCCACCAGCAGGCCGCCGCTGCGCAACCCGAGCCAGGTGATGAACACGCCGATCGAGCATTGCATCCCGAGTTTGACCGGCTCCGGAAAAGCGGCCACGATGCGCGCCCGCCACTTGGTGAGCGACAGCACCAGGAACACCAGCGCGTTGAGCAGCACCATCGCCAGGCCGGTTTGCCAGGGCACGCCCATTTGCGCGACCAGCACCTGGGCGAACACGATGTTGGTGCCCATGCCGGGCGCCAGCGCGATCGGCAGATTGGCCCACAAGGCCATCACCAGGGTGGCCGCCATGGCGGAGACGATGGTGGCCAAAAACAGGCCGTTGCGGTCCATGCCGGCGGCGGCCAGGATCAGCGGATTGACGACCACGATGTAGCTCATCGCGGCGAAGGTGGTGCAGCCGGCGATCGCCTCGCGCGCCGCCGTGGTGCCGCGCGCGCTGAGCTGGAAGTAGCGGTCGGCCCGCGCGGCGAGGTTCACGCGGCCTCCCCGGGTGGTGGTCGGGCTATGCATGGTCGAGCAGCGACTGGATCTGAGCGCGCGTGGGCAGCGCCGAGCGGGCGCCGGTGGCGGTGACGGCGATGCTGCCTGCGGCGCAGGCATAGCGCAGCGCTTCCGCCGCCGCCTGCCCTTCCAGCAGCGCGGCCAGGAAGGCGCCGTTGAAGCTGTCGCCGGCGCCGGTGGCGTCCACCACGCGGGCGGGGAATGCCTGCTGCATCATCGCCCGAGGTGCGGAGGCTTGCCCGGGATCGCGCGCCGACAGCATGGCGCCGCGCGCGCCGCGGGTCACCACCAGCATGCGCGGCCCGCGCGCCAACAAGGCGGCCATGCCGGCGGCATCCGGCTCCGCGCCGATGACGGTCCGGTAGGTGCTGTCGTTCATGAACACCAGATCGGCCATGGACAGCAAACGGTGCAGCTCATCGCGGCCCGCCACCATCGCCGCCTCGATATCGATCGCCAGCGGCACGCCCGCCTCGCGCGCCAGCTGGTGCAAACGCTCGAACTCCGGCAGGTCGTAGGGCATCGCATACAAAAGGCGGCATTGCGCCAGCGCCGCCGCGAAAGTCTCCTCGTGCAAGGTCGGCCCCGGCATCGGCGAGTACACCAGCGCCTTCTCGCCACTGGCCTCGATGATAATCAGCGCCGTCGGCGAGGTCGCCCCGTGGACCACCCGCACATAATCGAGCACGACGCCGAAGCGTTCGTACTCGCGGCTCAGGAACGCGCCCTCGGCATCGCCGGCGATACGTCCGTAGGCCAATGTCGGCCGGCCCAGCAGGCTCGCCGCGCAAGCCACGTTGGCGACCGTGCCGCCGGCGAACGGCGGCAGGCGCCGGCCCAGCACCTTCTGGTCCGCCGCCGGCGCCCGTTCGACCTTGAACAGCAGGTCGATATTGGGGTCGCCGAAGGCCAGCAGGTCGAAGCGGCGGCCGCCCGGGAAACTGAAAAGATCACGCATGCACATATTCCTGAGAGACCGTTCCGATCAAAAGCGACGGCTGAACTGCGCGCCGAAGATACGCGGGTTCGAATCGTTGACAAAACCGGTCAGATTATTGAAGTCGATGCCACCCACCAGTTGCACGCGATTGGTGATATTACGGCCGAACAGTGCCACCTCATTGCGGTCATTGTCCCATTTGTACCCGAGCCGCAATCCCCCTGTCAACAAGGGCTTGCCGCTGAATTCGGCGGAACGGTACAAGGTGAAGTTGACGGCGCTGCGATAAACCCAGTCCGTGTAGACGTAGAATTCGCCGTTGGCGACCGGGTAGGTGTATTTCAACGAGGTGTTGGCGCTCCAGCGCGGCGCCTGCGGCAACGGATTGCCGTCGATCAGAACCAGCGTGGAACCGCCCTTGACGACGGTGGGATTGAGCACCGTGCAGGCGGCGCAGGCGCCCACCGTCAGGCCGGCGTCCTTGATCCTGGTGTGGTTGTAGCTGCCGCCGAAACTCCACAACAGGTTCTCTCCCAGATAAGCGTCCAGATCCAGCTCCGCGCCACGGCCGGCGCTGCGCTCGGCGTTCAGCAGGATCGCCGAATTGGAGGTGCCGCCGACCGCCGTGAGCTGCAGATCCTTGACCGTGTAGCTGTAGATATCGAAGCTCAGGCGCGCCTGGCGCTGAAACAGATCCGTCTTGAAGCCGACCTCATAGGACGTGATGGTTTCCGGCCGCGCCACCGACATTGGATTGAAGGTGGCCGCCGGCTGGATGGTCGCGCCCCGGAAGCCGGTGGCGACGCGCGCGTACAGGTTGGCCGCGTCGGTGAGCTTGTACACGCCGCTCATATCCCAGTTCACTTTGGAGACGCCGGTGCTGGTGGCCAGGCCGGTCGAGGCGTCGATGTCGGAACCGCCACCTGGCTGGTTGTTCGGCTCCGTGACCAGATCCTTGTTGTCGCGCGTGTAGCGCACGCCGGCGCGCAGGTTGACGCGCGGCGTGACGTCGTAGTTGGCCGATCCGAACACGGCGTAGGCGTCGTTTTTCTGGTGCGAGCGGATGTCCGACGTCAGCGCGCCGCCGCCCAGCGTGTCGTAGCTGTAGCTGTCGATCTGGTAGCGCTCGTCGAAGTAGAACAAGCCGGCCTGCCACTTGAGCGCCTGCGCGGCATCGGATTCCACCCGCAGCTCCTGGGTGAACTGGTGATGGCCCTTGGTGCCGTCCGCCGATTCGACCACGAACGGGATAAAGCCCGGACCGGAGGGCGGCGCGTAGACCGCGCCGTAACCGCCATCGATGTCGCCGCGGCTGAACACGCGCACGGTTTCGTAGCCGGTCACGGAATGCAGGGTGACGCCGTCCAGGCGCCACTTCAGGCGCAGGTTGCCGCCGTAGTTTTTCAGGTACTGGCCGTTCTGTCCATCGGTGGCGACGCTGCCGACGTCGAACCCCGGCACCAGCGCGTCGCTACCCTTCTGGATGATATTGGCGCGGAACAGCGACGCGCTACCGTTCATCGTGCGCTGATGCAGATTGGCCAGCGCCTCGAAACCACCGCTCGGCTTGTACAGCAACTGGGCGCGCACGGCGGTGTCGTTGTAGCCGCCATATTGATCCGACGTGCCCTGGCGCGAATTGCCGATCCAGTCGTCGCGGTGCTGGCCGAGCAGCGACACCCGGGCCGCCCAGTCGCCGCCCAAAGGCAAATTCAGCGCCCCCTCGACGCTGGAGGTGTTGTGGGTGGCGCCGGACAAGGTGAGATAGCCGCCCGGCGTTTGCGACGGCCGCACGGAATCGAATTTGACGACGCCGGCCGGCGTGTTGCGGCCGAACAGGGAACCCTGCGGACCGCGCAGCACCTCGATGCGCTCAAGGTCGAAAACCGGGAACCCCTTCAGCACCGCGCTCTCCTGCACCACGTCGTCGTAGATCAGCGAGACCGGCTGCGACGCGTTCTGATGGAAATCGACGTTGCCGTAGCCGCGCAGATAAAAGCGCGGGAAGCCGCGTCCGAACGAGGACTCCACCTGCAGGCTGGGCGCGCGGCCCGCCAGCATCTGCATATCCTGTCCACCGGAGTTGAGCGCGTTCAGCGTCTCCTCGCCGATGATGGTTGCCGAGACGGGCACGTTCCGCACGTTCTCCGCGCGCCGCTCGGCGCTCACGGTCACGGTCTGCAACTGGCCGGTGGGTGTCGGCGGCCTGGCTTGCTCCGTCGTCGGCTCCGCCCCCCGCTCCTGCGCCCGCACGGCGGGCGCCGCGCCCACGGCCAAGGCCACCCCGATCATGGCCGCGCCTTCAATCTTCAACATCCGCATACAAGTTCCTCCCGCGTTGGTTCGATTAGCTTTTATGTCCGTAGTAAATTCTATAATGGTACGTACCTCAATTTAGTTTATTTTTTATTTTTTGGATATTTGTTGTGTTTACAGCGCATTAGTGTTGAATTTTTCCCGCATCGATGCGATCATGGTACGTACCACAAGACATATAGGCCAACATGACAATCGCTTACACACCACCCGCCTACATCACCTTCACCGGCATCGACCGCGCCGATCTTCTGCCTGGCATGCTCGCGCTTTCGGCGCGCTACCCGATCGAATGGGGCGTGCTGCTCGACGCCGCGCAGGAGGGGTCGCCCCTGTTCCCCTCCGCCGGTGTGCGCCGCGTTCTGCAAAGCGCGCCGCTGCGGCTGTCGGCCCACATCTGCGGGGCCGCCGCGCGCAGCATCGTTGAAACCGGCGACGCCGCGATCGATTTGGCTGGTTTTTCCAGGGTTCAGATCAACCATGGACGCGCGGGCAGCAGCGACGGGGAGATCCGCAACAGCGCCATCTTCGGCGCCCGGCAAGGCGTGCGGGCTGCGTTGCAATGCCAAGGCGACTTCCCCTCAGATACAAGGGTCGACTGGCTGTACGATGTGTCGTTCGGGACCGGCGTGCGGCCTACCACCTGGCCCGCCGCGAATGCGGGCCTGCCGTTCTGCGGCTACTCCGGCGGACTAGGCCCGGACACGGTGCGGGACACTCTGCTAAAGTTCCGGATCGGCGCCGGCGCCAGCTACTGGATAGACATGGAATCCGGCGTGCGCACGGAGAACCGCTTCGACCTGGCAAAATGCGAAGCGGTGTGCCGGATCGTGTTCGATCAACCAGGTAAATAATTCCCGATTTCCCAACCCGTAACCGGAGAGCATAGTGCGGCGAACAATCATGATCATGGCGTGCGCGCTGACGCTGATCGGCACACCGCCTGCCCTGGCGGCGAGCACCGTCCCCAAGATCATCATCGACAGCGACTTCGGCACCCTCAACGACGACGGCCAATTGCTCGCCATCGCCGCCCAACTCCAGGCGCGCGGCCGCATCGAGGTACTCGGCCTCACGGTAGTCTCGGGGAACAAATGGCTGCGCCAGGAGGTGGGCGACGCGCTGAAAGCCGTCGAACGCCTGGGCATCGAACAGCAAGTCGGTGTCTACGCCGGCGCCAACCTCGCGCTGTCGCACGACCTGGCCACCATCCGCGAGGAGCAGCGACTACACCCGGGCGGCGACGGCTACCTGGGCGCATGGAACTGGCCCGAACCCAAGTCCGACGCCGACATCAAGGCGCCACCCGACGGTCCCGCGCGACACACCAGGGTGCGCGACCAACACGCCGCCGACTTCATCGCCGACAGCGTCCGCCGCCATCCGGGACAAGTCACGCTACTGGCCATCGGCCCGCTGACCAACATCGCGCTGGCCGTGCGACGCCATCCCGACATCGTGCCCCTGATCGCGCAGATCATCTACATGGGCGGCGCGTTCGACGTGGCCGGCAACACCACGCCGACAGCGGAATTCAACTGGTGGTTCGATCCCGAAGCGGCGCGCGAAGTGCTGCGGCTACCGCTGCGGCACGTCATATTCCCGCTCGACGTCACCAACACCGTCCAAATCGACAAGCAGGTCTACGACCGCGTCGTCAACGGCGCGGCCAGGGGCGGAATCATCGCCAGATTATTCAAGCAGCTCAACGGCTATGGCTACGACGGAAAAAACGGCTTCGAGACGAATCCCGCCTACCACACCGACGTCTGGGACACGCTCACCCTCGCCTACGTGGTCGATCCGACCTACGCCACGCGCTCCGTGCGGCGCTGGATCGACATCGACACCGCGGTCGGCGCCAACAACGGCCGCTCGATCGGCTACGCGACGGCGCAACCCGGACTTCAGCCCGCGACGGTTGTACAACGTTTCGACAACCGGCGCTTCTTCGACTTTTATGCGGACGGACTGACCGCCCCGGTCCCGGTGGCCATCAACGCGGCATCGAGCAAAGCCAACTGACGAGCACCATTATCCGGCCGCGCCTTTAGCGACGCATCGCGCTTTTGTTGCTATACTTGCAAGCAGCACAGCCAACTAAAGGAAAGCCCCATGCTTCAACTCAGACCGACCTGTGAGCACTGCAATAAATCCCTGCCGCCGCAAGCTTTGGACGCCCGCATATGCAGCTACGAGTGCACCTTCTGCGCCGACTGCGTCGACAATGTCGTATCGAACGTCTGCCCCAACTGCGGCGGCGGTTTCACGCCAAGGCCGGTCAGGCCGTCGAAGAACTGGAAGAACAACAATTACCTCGGCAATGATCCGGCAAGGACCGAGATCAAGCACAAGCCGGTGGATGCGGCGACGCACGCCGCCTTCGCCGCTGAAATAGAGGCGATCCCGCCCGAGGCGAGATAAGCCCTGGAGTCGGGGTTGATCACTCGGCGTGGATCAAGCCGAGCGTCAGCCCTTTCAAGGTGGCGGCGGTC
>Ga0105244_10003467_pt1 | contig 11230 bp, 14 predicted proteins | sample KBSM44metaG_FD_80423 | JGI IMG/M metagenome (GOLD analysis project Ga0105244, IMG submission 80423) | Miscanthus rhizosphere microbial communities from Kellogg Biological Station, Michigan, USA - KBS M4-4 metaG | ecosystem: Host-associated > Plants > Roots > Rhizosphere > Soil | place...
CACCGCCGGGGCACTCGCGCTCGCCCTCACGGGCGTCTTGCTCGTCGCCCTGCTGACAGGAGCCATCGGATGACAGCCGCAGACCGAACCCGCGAACTCGTCGCCATCGCCGCCGCGGCGGCGCAGAGCAAGGGCGCCGAGGACCTCCTCGCCTTCGACGTCTCCGAACCGCTCCCGCTCGTCGACGTCTTCCTGCTGGCCACCGGATCCAGCGAACGCAACGTCGCGGCGATCGCGGATGCGGTCGAGGAGGCCATGCTCGAAGTCGGAGTGAAGCGCCTGCGGCGCGAGGGGCGGCAGGAGTCGCGCTGGGTGCTGCTCGATTTCGGCGACCTCGTCGTCCATGTCTTCCACGAGCAGGAGCGCGTGTTCTACGGGCTCGAGCGGCTGTGGAAGGACTGCCCGATCGTGCCCATCGACACCGTCGCGCCGGCGGTCGTGGAGTAGCCGGTGTTCATCGCACCCCGAGATATGTAGTAAGCTCGAGGGGTTGCCGCGAGGCAGCGATCAACTGAAAATGGGCCTGTGGCGCAGCTGGTAGCGCACCTGCATGGCATGCAGGGGGTCAGGGGTTCGAGTCCCCTCAGGTCCACCAAAACTCCCGGTAAAGCACCAAAACTTCACTCCCTGATCAGGGAGTTTGGATGTTTGGCAGTCGTTTACTGGACACTTCGCCGAGTAGCCACAGGGCGCTCTCGAGCCTTCTAGAGCTATCTGTAGGGTACGCGGTGACGCCCGCGCACCTTCGCTATATGGACAGCGGTGGCACCTCAGATTCGGGACTCGGCAACTACGTCTCGTTGGCTGAGCTTGCCGCCGAGTTGAAGGTCTCCATTCAGACGATCTACGACCTCCGAAGCAAGGGGCGTGGGCCGCACGGATTCCGTGTCGGCACGCAACTGAGGTTCCGCAAGACCGAAATCGATGCGTGGGTTGAGCGCATGGAACAGGCGGATGAGCAGCGCCACGCCGGCGGCGCAGCATGAACGGCGGACGGCCGCGCACCCTGATCGGCTCCTACGGGACCATCAGCGTGACCAGGCGGCAGCTCCTACGTGGCTCTCGCGCGCATCCGCGACGCCGACGGGCGCCTGCGCAGAGTCACCGGTGCTGCGCGCACCGAATCGGCGGCTCGAGCCCGTTTGAAGGAGCGTCTCCTCGACAGACCCGGGTTTGGAGCCGGCGGCCTCCTCGACCTCATAACTCCTTCCGAGACCTCGCAGACCTCTGGCTTGAGGATCTGGAGCTGCGCGAGTTGTCGGACGGGATGAAGAAGAACTACCGCGACGATCTCCGGCTCCGAGTGAGGCCACAGTTCGAGCACTTCTCGCTCGGCGAGATCACCACGGGCCGCGTGGAGTGGTTCCTCAGATCAGAGAGCGCAGTGTCCTTCTCTCGCGCGCACCACTCGCGAACCGTCCTCAACCAGCTCTTCGCGTTTGCGCTCCGACACGATGCGATCCCGCGGAATCCCGTGCAGGGGACGAGTCCGTTGCGGAAACCGAAGGGCGAGCGGCAGGCACTGAACATCGAGCAGATCAGTGCAATCCGCGACGCCGCCAGTCGCTGGCAGACCGGTCCGGACGTCAAGGGGCCCAAGCCGGACGGTCAGGTGCGCGACATCATCGAAGTGCTCCTCGGCACCGCGCTGCGAATCGGCGAGTGCCTCGCTCTCCGCGTGTGCGATGTCGACGATGGTCCGGGCGGAATGACGATCTCGGTGACGGGGACGGTGGTCTTGCGCACCGGCAGCGGAGCGGTTCGGCAAGACCACCCCAAGACGGAGCACTCCATCCGCCGCATCGCGGTATCCGACTTCGCAGCTGCCGTACTTCGTGAACGGCTCGCCGGCATCCCAAGCGGCGACTCGCATCGGACGGTCTTCGCCAATCGCGCCGGCAAGCCTCTCAGCCCGTTCAATGTGCGACGGACCTTTCGCGCGTTCCTTGAGCTGGCTGGTCTTGCGGGCGAGGGGATCACGCTTCGCTGGTATCGGCGAACTGGCGCGACAGTCATCGCGCGCGGGTCGAGCGCCGATGCCGCTGCCACCTTCCTCGGACACGGATCGACCGCGATCACCGAAGGGCATTACATCGAGCCCGACCGCACCGTGGATCGTGGGCCTGCAGGAATTCTCGAGCGGACCCTGCGCCGCGAGAGCCCCGATGCTTCGCTTCTTTCGAACGATGATGGCGTGGCCGAGGATCCGGCTCTCGACTTCCTCGACGAGGAGGACATCGAGGCGGCGTAGAGGCATCTCGGCCTATTGATCTTGACTGCTCGCGCCCCAGCTTGCGATCGGTCCGCCGTTGGGGCCGTGGTGGCGGAGGAACTCTGCGTGTACCCGCTCACACCCGACGCGGAGGATTGTGGACCAGCCGATGACCTCGCCCCGGAAGCTGACACGGTAACGGAGGTCGGTGGCGCTCACGCGGCCGCAGCTCGATGGTGCCGTAGACGCGGTCGAATGCGTCGGCCAGGCTCCACGTGTCCGTCGGACCTTCCTGCGCTGCGAGAAGCGGGTGCCATCGGCTCCGTTCGACCATGGACGTCCTCCTCCGGCCGAACACGGATGAGCGTAGAACGGGTCGCCGACATCACCGAGCGGCTGGTGGGCGCGGTACGCGCACCTTTCTGCCATGAGCGATCGTGAGCGCGTCGACGCTGTCCTGGAGCACGTGGCAGTGCTCGCGTTTCTGTACTACCCCGGCATCGAGGTACATGATCCGGGCTACAGCCTCGCCGAGGACATCGAATGGTGCCTCGTACGGCTCGGTGACGTGTCCGACGCCGAGCGCGAACGGATGGGCGGGCTCTCCGCGCGAGCGATCACCGACCCGACGGCGACGCGTGAGGAGCTGTTCACGGCTCTCGCGGAGCTCGACGGCGTGCTCACGGCCGATGGCCATGAGTGACGCGCAATCGCGCGATGACGAGCGTGCGGCAAGACTCGCCGCGCAGCGGAAGGCATGGAACGACGCCCACCCGAAGTACTACGCCGAGTACCGTGACCGGAACCGCGAGGAGATCCGCCGCAAGAACCGCGAGTACATGCGCGACCAGGCTCAGCGCGAACGCGACGAGAAGGAACAGCGCCAGAAGGGGATCGAGCGCGCGAAGGCGTGGGCGAAAGAGCACCCCGAGGAGCGTCAGCAAGCCCGCGAACGGTACAAGCAGAAGCATCCCGAGGCGTACAAGCAGGCTCAGCGCGACTACTACCACCGGAATCGTGAGGCGATCGCCGAGCGCCGACGCGCTCGAGAAGCAGCGGACCCGGAGAGGGCGAACGAGGCTCGTCGACGCGCGGTCGACCGAGCCCGGGAGGTCGGCCGCGATTCGACCTGGTCGCCCACTCCAGATCAGCGGGCGACATATCGCGAGCGTGAGAACGCGGCGCGACGCCAGGCGCGTCGTCGCGCCCGTGCTGGGCTGCCCGAACGCCAGCTGCACCGCGTGCACGCGCCGGAGCGGCGCCACAACGATGCCGCGGCAGACGCCTTCTTCGCGCAGAAGCGTACCGGTGAGGATGTCGCCAGGATAAGAGATCAGGACGAGCCGACACCTCCGGAGCTGGTCCACGCTCTGCAGGAGCGGTCGGAGAACCGCCGTGTGGTGCGCGAGATCCTCGCGATCGCCGACGAGTACTTCGTCGAGCATGAGGTCGAGTTGCGGGCGCGCGTCGCCGAAGTGTCCCGAGCGCGCTTCCGGGGCGGGCTGCTGCCCCTCGACGTGTACACGGAGCCGCGTCGCCACGCGCTGGAGTTCGCCAGCCGCGGTTACCTTCGTGCAAGCGCCGCATCCCCGACGTCTTCGTTGACGGTCTTCCGCTGGCTGACGACCGATCGAGCCAAGCGTGGATCTGACATCTCGCTTTGATCGATCCCGTATCGGGCCGTGCGTGGTGAGGGCCCCTCGCGGGCGTCTTCGCTGAAGTAACGCGCGGCCACTTCCCAAAGGCGATACCAGATAGGTACTGCCCCGTTGCTTCTTAGAAGGGGAGCCGGGGGGACTCGGTCGGCGCATCGACGCGGTCAGCGTTTAGCGCCGAGATGTCGTTTTCGGCCTGCTCATCGTCCTGCCATTCAGTTCGGACAGCGATTATCAACTCCCTGTCCCTCGACCGAAGTAGCTTCTTGAACGCCGTAGATCGCGCTCCTGCGGTTCCGACGAATCCGCGCGAGATGAGCTGAGTGAACATCGTCCGGTCGACGTACTTCGCGTTGTCGTACGTGAGGCGAAACCCTCCTCGTGGGCCTACTTTGAAGGTGTCCTCGTCGACGGCGAAGCGGAGCCAGTCGGCTGGAACGTACATGCCCTTGAGTGTCTTACCATCAAGCTTGCCGCCCGCGTCACCTCGCACGAACTTGAACCAGAATGGCGTGCCAAACGCCCTCCAGTCGGCCGCCAGCTTTGCAACTTGACGACCGATCGGCATGAGCGCCAGCTGCTTGTTGATCTCACCTTTGCGGCCGTACGCCCACTCATATCCTCCACGCGGATCAGTGGACTTGACCTTCTCGAGCCGCTTGTACTGGACGAAGGTGAAAGCATCGTGGACCTTATCCCAGTAGAGCAGGTCCACACCAAGCTCGAGCTCGATCGGCTTCTTGTTGACCGACATCACCATCAGCTTGTTCTCACCGCTCTTGTCCGTGAAGACCGCAACGCTAGCTGCCCGCTGATCGCCGACCAGCTTCCCGTCGAAGCGTTGAAGATCCAGAGGCAGCAACTCTTCCTCTAGGTCTTGCTCATAGCCCGAGTTGAGAACGGTCTGTAGGAGAGTCTCGTTGTCCGACTCCGTGGGTGGCGACACAAAGGCGTCGGCCGGCAACTCAATGTTTGCCATCTGAGCAGCGAGTTCGACCGCGTCCTTTGCTTCAACGCGCGACTGCTGAACGTCTGCGGGGAACTCACGTGGCTGCCCAAGCACCGAAGTGATCCACTCCGTCAGTGCCGGGTCGAGGGACTCGAGGTACTTGATCAGCGCTTGCGCGGTCGTGAGCGAGAGCTGCCGTGAATGAAAGTCGGCCGGCACCTCACCGAGCGCGACAGGCCTCCGCTGTAGGTCAGCGACGGGTACAGGACTGGAGAGTCGATAGATCGGCGTGAGCGTCGCTCTCACAAGTCCGCTTGCGACCCCTGCAACACCTCGCACGACAGCGAGCGCGACGATCGAGTCTCCGTCGATGCCATCATCTTCGTCATCGGCGCTGTCGTGGACCGCGAAACAGATCGCACCCACTGTCGGCGCCGCGTTCTTGTCGAAGCCTTCCGAGATGCGCGACGCGCTCTGGTACCTAATTCGGTTCGCCCCCTTCGCCCGAAAGAGATGGAAAGGCACGGTCAGGGTGAGAGCCGAATCAACGTCTGGCATGGGCACATTCAAGCAGAGCACCTTGGTTCCGCAGGGTGTGCACTTTTACCGTCCGGCTAAGAGCGCGGCCGACGAGCCTCCCCCAGGTCCCGCCGGAACGCATCCGAGACCTTCTCCAGCACACGCGAGCCCCGGTCCACTAGCGCGTCCCACTCGTCCGCATCGGGCTCGTCGAGCGCGTCCCAATAGTCGGCCAGTAGGGGGTTCACTTCCTGGTCGTAGACGAAGCGACCGCGGCCACCCACAAGCGCAAGAGAGTCCTCGAGTCGCTCGATCTCGGCGAACGAATCCAGCCAACGCCATTCGGTGCCCTCGAAGTCATGGCCACTCTCGCGAGCCGAGTCGGCGTTCAGGTGGCTTACTCGAACTGACGTCGCAAACTGCGAGTTGACCGAACGAAGCGCAGCCAGGACCTCCGTGTACGTCTTGAGTCTCTGCTCACGCCTCCACTGATCGTCGGCGTTTCGTCGGGAGAGCCGTGCACCGAGGTAAACGCCGCCAAGGGCGATGACACCGCTGAGGACGGCGGTCAGGGCGGACCAATCCAAGTTCACATCGCGAGCGTATCGACGACTGCAGGATCACACTTTCATCGGTCCTCGACCGCGCGGACGGCCGCCGGGACGAGGCGCTTAGCGTAGCGGCCGCGATCAGCCGCCGGGATGAAGCAAGAACTGGTCGGCGCGGGGCGTAAGTGTCGGAACTCGGGTCAGACTGGGTTCATGCCAGAGAAGATATGGCGCGGGTACTGGTGGTTGCCGTCCTCAGCGAACGACAAGATCCCGGGGCGGCTAGTTGTCGCTGAGGACGGGGCCTGCCAGTTGGAGCTAGTCGGCGGGTTGGACATGGCGCCACCCGACTCGACGAATCTCAGCGACCGCGTCCCCGTCATCCACGGCGAAGCCGAGGGGAAGACCGTCACCCTCCTCGATTGTTTCACCGTACGCCGAGATGGATGGGGCGGTCGCCCGATTCAGTATCAGGACGTCCACGTGCACGAGGCTTTGATCGGTGCGCACGTGGCCGAGGACGCTCCGGTCTTCCAGTCGGCCATCGTCACGTTCGAGCATCTGACGAGCTGGCTCGCGATTCACGACACGGTGGAACGAACCACCGAGCACGATACGCAGACGGCGTCACTCCGGACCGCTGCAGACCAGTCGTGCACTGTGGATGGGTGGACGTTCACCGCCCGGACCTTGGTACAGCCGTTCCATACATCAATGGAACGGTCCAGGCTCAGTGTGGAAGCAGAGGCCGCGGCGTACCTTGTGATCCGACCGCCCGCACCGGTGCCTGCGTCCGAGTTCCACGGGCCGGTGCTCGAGATTATGGATCTGTTGACGCTTGCCTCCGGCGAAGCCAGCGGTCAGGTGGAACTCACTCTGATCCACAAGGAGACCATCCCGCACCGTGACGCGGACGGATCGATCTTCCCGCTCGACTGGCGCGTCGACTCCTATGGCGCGCGTACTCACACCGCCCGACCTCGTGACGAGGCAGTGAAGGACTGGCGATTCCTGTTCACGTGCAACGACCGGCCATTCGATGAGCTTCTGCCCGCGTGGCTGGCCCTTCGGCGCCGCGCACCGGAGGCATGCAACGTTCACTTCGGCCAACGGTATGCGCGCCCCACCTACACCGAGGTCCGCCTCCTGCTCAGCGCGATAACAGCTGAGACCCTGCACGCGTCCCTGTACGTGAACGAGACTGAACTCCCCGAGAACGAGTTCGTCGAGCTGCGGCGCCGCGTGCTCGAAGCGATACCTGATCTGGAGCATCAGCGCTGGGCAAAACAGAAGCTTCGGAATTCTCCCAGCTTCCGCGAGAGACTCGTGTCCCTGGCAGCGAAACCCGACCCGGCTGCGCTCTCGCTGGTTGTGCCGGATGTCGACAGGTGGTCTCGCCAGCTCCGAGTCGCCCGGAACAACCTCGCCCACACGGGCAACGAACGCACCGATGATGACATCTTCCATCTGGAACGCGTCACCGCCGCCGTCATCGCTCTTGTCCTCATGTCCGAGCTGGAACTGCCCGCCGATGTCCAGCACCGCGCGGCGAAGGACATCCTTCGTCCGCATCGCTGATCAGTTCGGCGCTTGCGGTCACCAGCGCTCGACGCTCGAGCACGGCACCCGCTGCCTCGCCGTGAGTCCGTGATTGGTCTCAACGATTGCGTGACAGTCCATCGTCGCGCCGCGCGGAAGCCGTTGGCGGCGCCCATCAGTAAGGTCGTGTAATGACCAAACTGACGATGACGGCAAGCGAACTCGCGGCGTCGTCGCTGGCCGCAGGCTGGTTTACAGCCATTGCAACCGCCGTTGGGGTACTCGTTGCTGGAGGCGCGCTCGTCGCCGCTTGGTGGCAGATTCGACAGACTGGCTCCCAGCTCCGCGAAGCGTCACTTGAGAACGAACGAAACGTTGAGGCGCAAACGAGACCGTATCTCGGTGTCGAGTTCGTGTCAGGTGTCGGCGGTGCGCCGGCGATGGACATCGTGATCGCCAACACCGGACGTACAACCGCCTCGAACATTCGACTCACATTGGTGAACGACTTCGTTGCTCAGTCCGCGGACGACCAGATCGGCCCTGCACTCGGACGCCTGTTCGCGGTTCCGTTCACCCTCGCGCCGCAAACTCGTCGGCGAGTGTTCTGGCGTATCCCCGATCAAGAGAATGCACAACCGCGCGGCGATATGGGCGGGCCGATCGAGGGAACAGTGGAACTGCTCTACGACTGGGTTGAGGAAGGCCGGCCAACGAGCACCTACCGTGAGCAGGTCGACTACGACCTCAGCGAGTATCCCAAGCTGATGCCGGGCCCGTACACGGGAGGCGTGCGAGCTGGCAACTCGGTCGAAGCGAGCATGACCAACGCGGTCAACTCGCTCCGTGCAATAGCCACACACGTCGCCGAACTGCGTCGCTGAGTGGACATAGGCGGCAGCCTCTCGCTCACGCACGTCCGAATGCCGGTCCGCTCGCGGGCGACCGCGATCCATACGTGCGCTCACCCCGGCACCTTGAGATTCTTGGCACCGCTGGATTCGATGATGTTCGCAAGAGCGGCGCGCACGCTGTCGCGATCGGGGTAGGGTCATCGTTCCTCTGCTGGCGTTCGTGTTGCCGTCGGAGCCGGCGATGGTTCGTACGCCGATCGGCTTAGCTCGGCGTGCCCCCGCCCGCGATGTACGCGTCCTCGAATGCTCGGCGGCGGGCGACGTCCTCGAAGTGATCATCCGGGCGTACTGGATGCTCGACGCTCTCTCTACTGGGAGGACCGCCGACCAGCGAAAGCTCGAAGTCGCCAAGCTCCGCTCGATGCTCCTGCTGGGCCACACTGTCGCGACGTCCGGAACGCCGGTCAAGACGGGTCTTGTCTTCGGAATGAATCCTGCTGCGCTCAACTACCCGCAGCTGCTCGCGATGGTGCCCGCCACGATCGCCTGGCTCAAAGAGTCGATAGCTCGCGAGCAGCGTATTGGAAGCGCGCTTGAAGCCGAGTGGTTGGCCCTCATCGCCGAGGACAACCGCGTCAACGATCAGAGCGCAACGTGTCGGGCGCACTGAGGAGCTCAAGCAGCGTGCCGGTGACGGTGTTGCCGGGCTCAGAGCTGGTGCTTTTGGTGACGCGTGCGAGCTGCGTGTCCGTGAGGTTCACAGTCGGAGTCCGTTCGCGCGGGGGGCGGGCCGCTGCCTTGTGAATCCGAACCGCGCCGGTGGTGCCATGGAATCTGGTACATCCTCGACGACAGAATTGAAGCGGCCGAGAAGCGACACGTACCCGAACTGATAGTTGTAGGTGAGTGCGTACCCGGAAGCCTTGTCGCGGATGACACGGTCGGTCGGACTCTGAGGTACGTCCTCGTAGACGTATCCGTTGGCCAGCGCGGCATCCCTCGTCTCGTCGCCCAAGTCCCACTGCGACAGATGCTCGATTGCGGATTCGGGTCCGTTGTTGTCGATCATGTCGAGTACGGCATCGGCTTCCTCGCCCTGCATGAAGACGATGCTCATCCAACGCTGTTCGTCGGGTCGTGTCATTGAATCGGATGACGCGGGGGTGGTGCTGTTCATCTCGAGCTCCCTTCCTATTGGGAAGGTGCGTGTCGGGGCACCAGGGCACCACAACCTCGCCTACGAGGGGGCTGCGCGCTGGCGGGGCCGGCCGCCCGGACTTGAGATGTAGACAATTACTCGACTGTTCAGATACCTCGAGATCTCTCCAGGAGCGTCCAGATCCATCGAAGCCCGGTCGCGTATGCTGGTTATCACCACCACCGGAGTGAAGCTTACGGGCAAGATTCCGGGGGTTTTTGGGCATCCGCGAGACCATCCGGGCCTGTGGCGCAGCTGGTAGCGCACCTGCATGGCATGCAGGGGGTCAGGGGTTCGAGTCCCCTCAGGTCCACCATTCGACTGCCCGTCGCGACATCGACTCCTCATAGGATGAACCTCGTCCAGTGATCGATTCGACAGGAGTCCACGTGCCCGACTACGCCGCCATCGCTGCCTCGCTGACAACCCCCGAAGGTTTCCTCGCCGCGACCGACGAAAAGGGGGTCTTCGGCGTCAAGAAGCAGGCGAAGGCCGCGCTCGACACCTGGAACGAGGCCGAGTCGCGCTACGTCGGCGCCTATCGCGGGTTCACCGCACCGGGCGGGAAGGGCACCGGCTTCGTCATCCGCACCTACTGGGACCCGACACGGATCACGCCCGACCTCGATGCCATCGCTCTGGCGGCGCAGACCGCTCTGCCCGTCGCGATGACGCAGGCCGACGAGAAGATCACCTGGAAGGCCCGCAACAACAAGCAGGCGAGCTTCTTCATCTGGCAGATCGGTCACCAGCAAGCCCTTTCGGCATGGTTCCAGGAGCGTTTCGGCGTGAGCGCGTGCGTGACCCAGCTCTTCGACCGCGCTGATCTCCACCAGGACGTCGCCGTCGTCGCCACCCGCGGCGGCGTCGATCGGCTCTGGTCGTTCACCGCGAGGAACTGACAGCCTCGATGGCGTCGGAACCGACCTCACCGCCGCGCGGGCGACGGCTCGGACGGATGCTGTGGGGCGCGGCCGGCTGGATGCTGACGGCGATCGGAGTCGTGGCCATCCTCGTGCTCGCCGGTGACGCATCGGTCGGCGGTGCGACACGGACGGTGGTCGCGGTGGCCGCGGTGCTGGCCGTGGCGACACCCGCAGCCGTCGGCGTCGCGTACCGGCTCCTCCGCGCCCGCAACCGCCGCATCGAGTCCCGGGCCGACTCCTCACCGCTGTCGGACCGCGCCGTCCGCGCGCAAACCCTCCTCGGTTCCGCCGCACTGCGTCTCGGAGCGGATCGCGCCGTGGACGTCGGCCCGACCGTGCTCGGCGACCACGTTCGCATCTCCGAATCCACGGTCCGCGGCGTCGCCCCGACAGAGCTCCTCGGGTTCCTCTGGGTGACCCGTCCGTCGCAACCCGAGGACTTCCCCCGCTCACCGGAGTTCGCCGGCCTTCCGGAGGCGGTCCAGGACGTGATCGTCCTGCTCGATCTGCGTCGAGAGGTCGAGCTGCGCGGCGCGGCGGCGGCACGGGCAGCGACGTCGGGCTTCTATCACCACGATGCCGAACGCACCGCGGCGGCCGTCCGACGGTCGGGGAATCCGCGGCTGCGTGCCGAGTTCTTCGCCCGCACGCCCCGGACGGAGACGCTTCTGGCCGCCCTGGACGACCCGATGACCTGGGACGGCGCACTCCACGCGTGACCCGCGGGCATCATCGGCGGGTTCGTGGTTTTCCTGAGTAAATGCTGTGGGTTCGGCCAGATTGGGGGTAGCGTCCCATGCGTGGTCGGGCGACCGGCTCGACCCGTTCCC
>Ga0105244_10003469_pt1 | contig 11222 bp, 9 predicted proteins | sample KBSM44metaG_FD_80423 | JGI IMG/M metagenome (GOLD analysis project Ga0105244, IMG submission 80423) | Miscanthus rhizosphere microbial communities from Kellogg Biological Station, Michigan, USA - KBS M4-4 metaG | ecosystem: Host-associated > Plants > Roots > Rhizosphere > Soil | place: Michigan...
GTTGCCGCGTCCGAAGGCGATTGTGGTGGTCTCCGCACACTGGTTTACCCGGGGCACCGGCGTCACCGCGATGGAAACCCCGAAAACCATCCATGATTTCGGTGGATTCCCGCAGGCGCTGTACGACACGCACTATCCGGCACCGGGTTCACCTGCGCTTGCCCAACGTCTGGTTGAACTGCTGGCCCCTGTCCCGGTTGGACTGGATAAAGAAGCGTGGGGCTTTGACCATGGTTCCTGGGGCGTGCTGATAAAGATGTACCCGAATGCGGATATCCCCATGGTGCAACTGAGCATCGACAGCACCAAACCGGCGGCCTGGCATCTGGAAACGGGGCGTAAGCTGGCAACGTTGCGCGATGAGGGCATCATGCTGGTAGCGAGTGGTAACGTCGTGCATAACCTGCGTACGGCCCGCTGGCATGGTGACAGCTCGCCGTATCCATGGGCGACCGCTTTTAATACGTTCGTGAAAGCAAACCTGGCGTGGAAAGGGCCGAGTGAACAGCACCCGTTGGCGAATTACATGGATCATGAGGGAGGTTCGCTGTCTAACCCGACAGCGGATCACTTCCTGCCGCTGTTGTACGTGCTGGGCACATGGGATGGCGAAGAGGCGATTACCCTTCCTGTGGATGGAATCGAAATGGGCAGTCTGAGCATGTTGTCGGTACAGATAGGCTAACCCAACATAAAACCCGATGGCTTTCGCTCATCGGGTTTTAGTTAGCATGACGGGTAAGCGCAACCGGCCACCCGGCAGTAAGGATTATTCAACAAAGATATGTGGGTAGAACCGGGACAGATCCTGGGTGATCAACGCGCGATCTTCACGGATACCAATGCCGGCAGGCTGATCGTTAATCAGCCAACTGCCAATCAGCACGTAGCTGTCGCCATACTTAGGCAACGGATAGAATTCCTGAACAATCATTCCTTCTTCGCCGTATGGGCCTTCCACTTCTTCTACCGTTTTACCGTTTTCGATAATGGAGACGTTGGCCCCTTCGCGGGAGAAGATTGGTTTGACCACATACTTTTCCATTTCCGGGTGTGCATCTTCTGCAAACCATGCCGGAAGCAGGTTAGGGTGATCCGGGAACATCTCCCACAGCATGGGCAGCAGCGCTTTGTTAGAGATAATGCTCTTCCAGGCAGGTTCCAGCCAGCGGACACCGGCATCTTCCAGTTTGGTCGAGAAGACCTCGCGCAGCATATATTCCCACGGGTAGAGCTTGAACAGGTTGCTGATGACCTGATCCTGCAAATCTGAAAATTGGCCTTTTTCGCCAAGCCCGATATCTTCGATGAAGAGGAATTCGGTGGCGATTTCAGCCTCGGCTGCGCAATCCTGCAGATACTGCACGGTACCGCGATCTTCGACCGTGTCGCGACAGCAGGCAAAATGCAGCAGATTAAAACCGTACTGCTCGCGCAACTGGCCAAAACGCTCAATGAGCTTTTCCTGCAAGCTGTTGAACTGGTCGCTACCTTCCGGCAACTGACCAGCATTGACCTGGTCTTCCAGCCAAATCCACTGGAAGAACGCCGCTTCATACAGTGAGGTCGGCGTGTCGGCGTTGTTTTCCAGAAGTTTAGGCTCGCCCTTGCCGTCCCAGGCCAGATCGAGGCGGGAATAGAGCGAAGGCTGCTGGGTTTTCCAGGACTGACGCACGAACTCCCAGGTGTGTTTAGGAATGCGGAACTTCGCCAGCAACGCATCGCTGCCGATCACTTTTTCCACAACCTTCAGGCACATCTGATGCAGTTCCGCCGTCACGTCCTCAAGCTTCTCGACCTGCGCAAGCGTGAGCTTATAGTAGGCATCTTCACACCAGTACGGCTCACCGTACATCGTGTGAAAATTGAAACCAAATTCCGTGGCTTTCTCGCGCCAGTTGGGGCGCTCGGTAATGCTGATTCTTTCCATGCCGATCAACCGCCCATTGAGCGCGTAGAGGTACCACTGGCGCTGCTACGCTGCATGGTGTTCTGTTTAGCAACGGATTCACCAAACCCACCACGGGTAACGGTTGACGTCGTGGCCGGTTTGGGCGCCATAGCGGTTTTAGATACGGTTGCGGAGCGGCCAGGTTGAGCCGCGCCGTAGCTTTTACCACCGGCATCGGTGTACTGACCGTAGGCCGGGCTCGCCGGGTTACGCGAGCTGAACAACGGCTGCTGTGCAAAGCCCGCACCGCCGCCCATCATACGACCCATCATGTAACCTGCCATCAGCGGCATCCACATGCTGCCGCCGGACTGCTGGGCCTGCGCCTGGTTTTCCGGTGCAACACCGGCCTGCGCCGGAGCCTGCTGGCACTGGCCTTCACCAAATTCAGCCACGCAATCTTCACGGCTGGCGTATTTTGGCGCGGTGCGCTCAGCTTCTTTCAGCGCATTGTTATAGGTCGCAGTACATTCGGCGCTTTTGCCCGGGTTAGCGGAGGAGCAGTCGTCGGCGTTTTGATACATGGATACTGTTTCATCGTTCTGCTCGCAGCCTGCCAGCATAAAGACGGCGGTCACAGCCAGCGCAACCGGCGTCAAATGACGGGCGCTCCAGCTTTTGCGAAACATGGCATGATTAATGCTTTTTGTCCGTTTCATATTGTCTTCCGAGACCCAAAGGTATGTATAAAAGGTCAGGATAGAGGATGAGTGGCTGAAAATGAAGCAGGATGCGGGCTGGAAGGGGGGATCTTTACGTTGCCTTACGTAAAAACGGGGGCTGTGTGCCCCCGTTTTAAAACATCAATGACTTAGCGAGTAGTACGCGCTGCGGCGGGTTGTGCCGTTAACGATTGATCGCCGTTCGCCATATTGTTCACACGGGCTTCCTGATCCGGGTTTTCCGGTGCCACGCTTTCAGGGGTGGTAGAGGTCACTTTCCCCAGAGAATTGTTCAACGCCACCAGATCCTGCTCGTTCAATGTACCCAGCGCGGATTTAATATTGAGCTGGTTAATCAGGTAGTTATAACGAGCACTGGACAACTGCTGTTTGGCATTAAACAGCGTTGTGGTCGCGTCCAGAACATCGACGATGGTACGGGTACCGACCGAGTATCCGGCTTCCATTGCGTCCAGAGAGCTTTGTGCAGAGACAACCGCTTGTTTATAAGCGTTAATGCTACTGATGGATGCGTTCACGTTGTTAAACGAGGAGCGCACGGTCTGCACCACGCTGCGGTGAGCGCTTTCAAGCTGCTCGCTGGCACCAACAAAGTTGTACTGAGCTTGTTTAACCTGGGAGTTCACCATCCCGCCCTGATACAGCGGCAGGGAGAAGCTCAGACCAACAGAGTTCTGACCGATATTACGATCCTGATAAGCCTGCGAGCTCGCGCCGCTGGTGGCAGAACCGCTGTATTTGGTGTTAGAGACGCTGGTTGAAGCTGTCAGATCCAACGTAGGCAGATGGCCGTCCTGCGCCTGACGAATTTGTTCACGTGCCAGGTCCTGAGAAAGACGAGCCTGCAGCAGCGACAGGTTACGGGATTCCGCTTCTTTCAGCAGGGCATTCACTGCTTTCGGTTTGTCGGTTTTGAAATTATCTACGTTCAGTGAAGCCAGTTCCGGGTAATAGTTACCGGTGACTTGACGCAATGATTCGACAGCGTTATCCAGGTTGTTACGTGCGGTCACTTCATTCGCCAGTACGGTATCGTACTGTGAACGGGCGTTCTGCACGTCAGTAATCGCCACCAGACCCACGTTAAAACGCTGCGTAGTTTGATCCAACTGACGATAAATGGCTTGTTTCTGTGCTTCGGTGTACGACAAGGAATCAATAGCGCTCAGGACGTTAAAATAGGCCGTCGCGGTATTGAGAATTAACGTCTGTTGATCGGTCTGCCAGGTCACATCCTGGATGCCTGCGCTTTTTTCCTGTAACGTCAGGGCGCGCCATTTAGACATATCAAAGATAGTTTGCGTAAGCTGCAAAGAAGCACTGGTCGCATTGGAGTTCACGCCGTTATTGTCGCGATAACCGTTGCCGTAAGTGTAATCTGCACCCAAACCCAACTGCGGCAGTAACGGGCTGCGTGCTTCGTTAATTTTCTCGAAAGCAGCATCGCGATCGGCAGCAGATTTACGCAGATCCGGGTTGCTTGTACGCGCCTGCTGATAAACCTGCAACAGGTTCTCTGCCTGGCTCATAGCGCTGAAACCCGTCAGGCTCAGGCCGATAAGGATGGGGAGCAATTTCTTCATTTGCATTCCTTGTTGTGAAGCATGAATAGCGCTGATCTTAATTCAGAAATAATCGCCGATTCTAACAGAGTCTGCCATCGCTTAAGATTGGCGTTACGTGCCATCCGGCGGAAATTTGCTCCAATCTATCACATAGCGCTTGAAACGACAGTCAAACAGGCTTGAAATCCACAAAATCACCTTTGTTACGAACAGGATACCCGTATGAGTAAGCCGAAGACGCCCGCAGTGACTTTCTCTAAAAATGATGTAGAAATTATTGCACGGGAAACGCTCTACAGCGGTTTTTTTTCGCTTGAACTCTACCGGTTTCGCCACCGTTTATTTAACGGCGAAATGAGCGGTGAAGTCCGGCGTGAAATTTTTGAACGCGGGCATGCTTCAGTCTTGCTACCCTTTGACCCAGTGCGGGATGAAGTGGTACTGATTGAACAGATCCGTATCGCGGCGTTCGATACCAGTGAAAGCCCATGGCTTCTGGAGCTGGTGGCCGGGATGATTGAAGAAGGCGAAACGGTTGAGGATGTGGCTCGCCGGGAAGCACAAGAAGAGGCTGGTCTTGCCGTTGGGCGTGTGAAGAAGTTTATGAGCTATCTCGCCAGCCCTGGCGGAACCAGTGAGCGTTTATCCTTATTGGTTGGCGAAGTGGATGCCACGCAGGCTGAAGGTATACATGGTCTGGTGGATGAAAACGAAGATATTCGTGTTCATGTGGTGAGCCGGGAACAGGCTTATCAGTGGGTAGAAGAGGGGAAAATCGACAACGCGGCGTCTGTCATCGCCCTGCAATGGCTGCAACTGCATTATGAGAGCTTACGAAAAGAGTGGAAAAAAAATGAAGCGTTATACACCTGACTTCCCAGAAATGATGCGCCTGTGTGAAACCAATTTCGCCCAGTTGCGTCGCCTGTTGCCGCGTAATGATGAGGCAGGCGAAACGGTGAGCTATCAGGTGACGAATGCGCAATACCGGTTAACGATTGTGGAATCCACCCGCTACACTACGCTTGTGGAAATCAAACAAACCGTGCCGGCAATCAGCTACTGGAGCCTGCCGTCAATGACGGTTCGTTTGTATCATGACGCGATGGTGGCCGAAGTGTGTTCGAGTCAGCAGATCTTTCGCTTCAAAGCGCGTTATGATTACCCGAATAAAAAGTTGCATCAACGCGACGAAAAGCATCAAATTAATCAGTTTCTGGCCGACTGGCTACGTTACTGTTTAGCACATGGAGCAATGGCGATTCCGGTTTGTTAGCGTAGTGAAACCTAAGGACACCATTTGGAAAGCCTGTTAAACCTGAGTCTGGCTGATGAGTCCAGAGTCAGGATACTACAAATTACTGATACTCATCTGTTTGCCGAAAAGCACGACACGTTGTTAGGGGTGAATACCTGGGAAAGTTATCAGGCCGTACTGGATGCCATCCAGGCCCAACAGCGTGAGTGTGATTTGATTGTCGCAACAGGCGACCTCGCGCAGGATCAAACCGCTGCGGCCTATCAGCACTTTGCTGAAGGTATCGCAAGGTTTGGCGTACCCTGCGTATGGCTACCTGGCAATCATGATTTCCAGCCTGCAATGTACAACGCGCTTCATGAAGCGGGTATTTCACCGGCCAAGCGTGTCTTTGTGGGTGAGCACTGGCAGATTCTGTTACTGGATAGCCAGGTGTTCGGTGTCCCTCATGGAGAGCTGAGCGAATTCCAGCTTGAGTGGCTGGAGAAAAAGCTGTTGGACGCCCCTGAGCGTCATACGCTGCTGCTTTTACATCATCACCCTTTGCCTTCAGGATGTAGCTGGCTCGATCAGCACAGTCTGCGCAATGCCGCTGAACTGGACCACGTGCTGGCGCGCTTCCCCAACGTCAGGAATATGTTATGTGGGCATATTCACCAGGAGCTGGACCTCAACTGGAATGGCCGCCGTATGCTGGCAACGCCGTCCACCTGCGTCCAGTTTAAACCGCATTGTGCTAACTTCACGTTGGATACCATCGCACCTGGCTGGCGTTGGCTGGACCTCCATGCGGATGGCAGCATGCACACGGAAGTCTGCCGTTTGCAAAGTGCCGAGTTTAGTCCTGACACCGCGTCAGAAGGCTACTGATGTCTACACTTCTTTATTTACACGGTTTCAACAGCTCGCCGCGCTCAGCGAAGGCGACCCAGTTCAGCGCGTGGCTGGCAGAGCACCACCCTGATATTAACGTCGTGGTCCCGCAGCTGCCGCCGTATCCGTCTGAAGCAGCGGAGCTGCTGGAGTTGCTGGTGCTGGAAAATGGCGGGCAACCCTTGGGTATCGTGGGATCGTCGCTGGGAGGCTATTACGCCACCTGGCTTTCGCAGTGTTTTACCCTGCCAGCCGTGGTTGTGAATCCCGCGGTTCGTCCGTTTGAATTACTTGCCGATTTCCTTGGCAACAACGAGAACCCCTACACGGGGCAGCAATATGTGCTAGAGTCTCGCCATATTTACGATCTCAAAGTGATGCAGGTCGACCCTCTGGACGCACCGGATTTAATCTGGCTTCTGCAACAGACGGGCGATGAAGTGCTGGATTATCGTCAGGCCGTTGCGTATTACGATGCGTGTCGCCAGACGGTAGAAGAAGGCGGTAACCATGCTTTTGTGGGCTTTGAGAATCATTTCACACAGATTGTCGACTTCCTTGGGCTTCGTTGAGCCAACAGGGAAAAGACCCGATCACTATCTACGAACAAACCATGACGCAATCCTATAACGCTGATGCCATAGAGGTACTCACCGGGCTTGAGCCGGTTCGCCGCCGTCCGGGGATGTATACCGATACCACCCGTCCTAACCATCTTGGTCAGGAAGTCATTGATAACAGCGTGGATGAAGCGCTGGCAGGCCACGCCAAACGTGTGGATGTCATTTTGCACGCCGATCAATCTCTGGAAGTCATTGATGATGGTCGCGGCATGCCGGTGGACATTCACCCGGAAGAGGGCGTTCCTGCGGTTGAACTGATCCTTTGCCGTTTGCATGCGGGCGGCAAGTTCTCCAATAAAAATTACCAGTTCTCCGGTGGTCTGCACGGTGTGGGCATTTCCGTGGTGAATGCGCTCTCGCGTCGTGTTGAAGTCAACGTGAAACGTGATGGGCAAATTTATAACATCGCATTTGAGAACGGTGACAAGGTCCAGGACCTGAATGTCGTGGGTACCTGCGGCAAACGTAACACGGGCACCAGCGTTCACTTCTGGCCGGATGAACAGTTCTTTGATAGCCCGCGTTTCTCCGTTTCACGCCTGTCGCACCTGCTGAAAGCCAAAGCGGTACTTTGCCCTGGCGTTGAAATCACCTTTAAAGACGAAGTGAACAACACCGAGCAGCGCTGGTGCTATGAGGATGGCCTGACCGATTATCTGATGGAAACGGTAAACGGTCTGCCAACCCTGCCTCAGCAGCCTTTCGTTGGGAACTTTGCCGCTGAGACGGAAGCCGTTGACTGGGCGCTGCTCTGGCTGCCGGAAGGCGGTGAGTTATTGACAGAAAGCTACGTTAACCTGATCCCGACCATGCAGGGCGGTACGCATGTGAACGGTCTGCGTCAGGGACTGCTGGATGCCATGCGTGAGTTTTGCGAATACCGCAACATTTTGCCGCGCGGCGTGAAGCTGTCGGCGGAAGATATCTGGGAACGCTGCGCCTATGTGCTGTCGGTCAAAATGCAGGATCCGCAGTTTGCCGGCCAGACCAAAGAACGTCTCTCCTCACGCCAGTGCGCGGCCTTCGTCTCTGGCGTGGTAAAAGATGCCTTCAGTCTTTGGCTCAACCAGAACGTGCAGGCGGCTGAAATGCTGGCCGAAATGGCGATTTCCAGCGCCCAGCGCCGTATGCGTGCGGCCAAGAAAGTGGTACGTAAAAAACTGACCAGTGGCCCGGCGTTACCCGGCAAGCTGGCAGACTGTACCGCGCAGGATCTTAACCGCACCGAACTGTTCCTGGTGGAAGGGGACTCGGCAGGGGGATCCGCCAAACAGGCGCGCGATCGTGAGTATCAGGCGATCATGCCGCTCAAGGGTAAGATCCTCAATACCTGGGAAGTCTCTTCTGATGAAGTGCTGGCTTCGCAGGAAGTCCACGATATCTCCGTGGCGATCGGCATCGATCCGGACAGCGACGATCTGAGCCAGCTGCGTTACGGCAAAATCTGTATCCTGGCGGATGCGGACTCCGATGGCCTGCACATTGCCACGCTGTTATGTGCCCTCTTTGTGAAGCATTTCCGTGCGCTGGTGAAAAACGGCCATGTGTACGTAGCCTTGCCGCCGCTCTACCGTATCGATCTTGGTAAAGAGGTCTATTACGCTCTCACGGAAGAAGAAAAAACCGGTGTGCTGGAACAGCTCAAGCGCAAAAAGGGTAAGCCAAACGTTCAGCGCTTCAAAGGGCTTGGGGAAATGAACCCATTGCAGCTGCGTGAAACGACGCTCGATCCTAACACCCGCCGCCTGGTGCAGTTGGTCATCAGTGATGAAGATGAGCAGCAGACTAATGCGATGATGGACATGCTGTTAGCCAAGAAACGCTCTGAAGACCGCCGTAACTGGTTGCAGGAGAAGGGCGACATGGCGGACATCGAAGCCTGATGTTGCGAAACGCTTCAGGCCGCAAAGCCTGAAGCGTGTGTCTTACGGTTTACTCTGCTAATGGATGCGTTGCGCGCGGGCTTTTCGCATTTTGCGCGTCCATATCCGGCCATAGTTTCTCATAACGTACCCCCGTCAGGTCTTCCACAATTCTGCGTGTTTCCGGGGTAACTGCTGCACGGGAACCGTTGTTTTTCAGTCTCTCGACTTCATCAACAAAGATTTTGTGCGTCTGTTTATTCAGGTGGAAGGTCAGTGCCTGCCAGAGCGCAAGAATCAGCAAACCTGCCGTCCCAATAAACAGCGTCATGGCGATGGTATGCACGGCTTCAGGTGGCTGAATCTGGCTCCCTTTTACAAAACCGCCTTCCTGCAAAATAAAGCCCACCACAAAGGTGGCGATCGCCACCGTGGTTTTCCGCGAGAAGGTCATGACGGCGGCAAACAGCCCTTCACGACGCTGGCGGGTAATCATTTCATCAATATCCGGAATGAACGGGAAAACGTTCCACGGGGTGAATTCCAGTACACAGCGCCCAACCTGATACAACCCGGCAAGAATAACAAGCAGCAGCGCTTTCTGTGCGGTAGGGAAGAGGTAAACCAGCAGGATCCCACCCAGGCAGAGCATCATCAGGCTGTAGGCAAAAACATACAGTTTTGACGGGCCGAACTTAATGATGGCGAACCCGGCGACCAGTGTTACCGGCAGGCCAATGATACTCATTGAGAGCAGGCTGCCTGCGAAGGCAGAGGAAACCTGTAAACAGTAAACGCAGAAGAAAACAAAAACGGTGTTGTAGATATCTTTTGCGGTAAAGGAGAGCAGATAGATAGCCAGATGTTTACGAAAGGCGCGGACTTTCAGCGTCGACAGATACTCTTTGATGAGTCCCAGAACATTCACCCGTGAGGCAGCGCGATCGCTTTCCAGTTCGGCGAGCATTTCAGGGGTTAATTCGCGTTCCCAGGTCACTTTCCAGGAAATCAGTACACAAATCATAAAGGCCACGGCGAAAACAATGCCGTTGATCAGATAGGCTTCCGCGCTCTTTTCACCCAGGTAACCAATCAGCAGCCCAGGGATAAAGGTGGCGAGAAAAGTACCGGTGGCGGAGAGAAACATGCGTCCGGTTGAGAGCTTGGTGCGTGAATTGAAATCCTTGGTCATCTCTGAAGGCAGCGTTTCCCACGGAATGAGTACCATTGCCGCAATAATTTCAAATGCGAGGTACACGCTTAAGTAGAACCAATAGTTCATGCCATTGAGCCAAAGCAGGGCATAAACCAGCATCAGCGGTGAGCCGATCAGCAAGAAAAAGCGGCGGCGGCCGAATTTCTTACCAAGGGGATTTTTATAAAAATGATCGGTAAACGAGCCCATAAACAGGCTGATAATGGCATCCACGATTCGCGCGATGGCAACGATGGAGGCGGCTTCAAGCGGGGATAAACCCACAAAGGTGGTGTAATAGAATAAGAGCCATGCGCCAATAACCGTAAAGGCGCCGCCTCCCATAATATCCGTCAGGCCATAACCAATACTGACGGGGATGGTGATTTTTCTTTCTGAACGCTTCATATTTTATCTCGTGACTGGATAAATTAAAATTTGAAATAAGCGCGGGCGTTATCGACACAAATCCCTTTCACCATATTGGCTAGTATATCCATATCTTCAGGCACCTCTCCGCGGTCGACCCAGCCGCCAATCAGGTTGCAAAGAATGCGTCTGAAATAATCATGGCGGGTATAAGAGACGAAGCTGCGGGAGTCGGTTAGCATGCCGATGAAATTAGCTAATAATCCCTGATCGGCGAGTGTATTCAGTTGGTTAACCATGCCGCGGTAAGTGTCGTTAAACCACCAACCGGAGCCAAATTGCATCGGCGATTTAATACCTTCGTCGCCGTTCTGGAAATTAGCCAGGGCGGAAGCCACAATATCGTTATAGCTTGCGTTGAGGTTGTAAATAATGGTTTTTGGCAATCCATTATTTTCCATCATCGCATTGAGCAACGCATTAAGATTGGTTGCGAGGTTTTCCTGATCGGCAATAGAATCAAATCCACTATTAATGCCGACGGCATGATACTGGCGCGCATTATTATTACGGATAGCGCCAAAATGAATTTGCATGGCCCACTCTTTTTGCTTGTACAGGGCGGCAAGTCTGACAAATATCAGGCTGTTCCATGCCTGCATTTCCGTCTGCGTCAGTTCGCGCTCTGACAGTCTGGCGGCAAATAAGGCAGTAGCCTGTTCGTCAGTTACCGGGCGGTAGGCCACTTCCAGCGGGCCGTGATCCGAAATGCGGCAGCCAACGTGATGGAAGTAGTCAATGCGCAGGCCGATGGCGTTTATAAATGACGCCAGATCGGTGACA
>Ga0105244_10003479_pt1 | contig 11195 bp, 6 predicted proteins | sample KBSM44metaG_FD_80423 | JGI IMG/M metagenome (GOLD analysis project Ga0105244, IMG submission 80423) | Miscanthus rhizosphere microbial communities from Kellogg Biological Station, Michigan, USA - KBS M4-4 metaG | ecosystem: Host-associated > Plants > Roots > Rhizosphere > Soil | place: Michigan...
AGGAAGTAGGTCGGCAGGCCGTCGGTCTTCATCAGGACCTGCATGTCCATGCGGTCCCACGGGATTTCGACTTCGCCACGCAGCATGTCAGGGACGACGCAGACGCCTTCGGTCGGCACTTTCATGCGGATCACGTGTGGCTCGCCGGCGTCCAGGCGGCGCTGGACTTCTTCCTTGGAGAGCAGCAAGGCGCGACCGTCATAGCGCGGGGTTTCGCCCTTGGCCTGCTGTTCGGCGCGCATCTGGTCCAGCTCTTCGGCGGTGCAGAAGCACGGGAAGGCATGGCCCATGTCGACCAGTTGCTGCGCGTATTTCTTATAGATGTCGCCGCGCTCGCTTTGGCGGTATGGGCCATGCGGACCACCGACGTCGGGGCCTTCGCTCCAGTCGATGCCCAGCCAGCGCAGTGCGTCGAAGATCTGCTGTTCGGACTCGCGGGTAGAGCGCAGTTGATCGGTGTCTTCAATGCGCAGGATGAACTCGCCGCCGTGCTGTTTGGCAAAGCAGTAGTTGAACAGCGCGATGTAGGCCGTGCCGACGTGGGGGTCGCCTGTGGGCGATGGCGCGATGCGGGTACGAACGGTGGTCATGGAAAATCCCGAATTAGGTCGATCAAGCGCAGAATGTTAACAGGCCGGGGGCATGAGGCTCCAGCAACAAAGGCAATTGCCCGGACGCCTCTAGTTCCGCAAGCTCCGCGCCCGGAGTTGTAAACAAATTCAGCTGATTATCGTGCCAGTGCTCCGCGTGGGCATGCAGTTCGTGACACTCTGCGTCACACGGCGGTTTTTCTTTGTCAGGTAAATGGGGGGTCGACTCAGGTCACCTTTTCGCCCCTCGGCGAGTCACTTCGAAGGGGCCAAAGTGACCAAAGCCCCCTGCTCCGTTTCCGGCCCGACTTCGTCGGGTTCCTTCGCCCTGACACTGATCCGGGGGTCGCCGCACCGGCATGAGAGGTGGCGTGTCCAATGCTTCAAACCGCCAGCAACCGCTCGCGCAGCTTGCCGATTTCGTCGCGCATTTGTGCGGCGGCTTCGAATTCCAGGTCGCGGGCCAGTTGGTACATTTTTTCTTCCAGTTGGCGAATGCGTTTGTTGATCTCGCTCGGCGAGCGCAGTTCGTTTTCGTAGCGGGCGTTTTCTTCGGCGGCTTTGGCCATGCCTTTGCGTTTTTTGCTGCGCGAGCCGGGGACGGTGGCGCCTTCCATGATATCGGCGACGTCCTTGAACACACCTTTGGGGGTGATGCCATGTTCCAGGTTGAACGCCAATTGCTTCTCGCGTCGCCGCTCGGTCTCGCCGATGGCGCGCTCCATCGAGCCGGTAATCCGGTCGGCATACAGAATCGCCCGACCATTGAGGTTACGTGCCGCCCGGCCAATGGTCTGGATCAGCGAACGGTCGGAGCGCAGGAAGCCTTCCTTGTCGGCATCGAGAATTGCCACCAGCGACACTTCCGGCATGTCCAGGCCTTCGCGCAGCAGGTTGATGCCCACCAGCACATCGAACGTCCCCAGGCGCAGGTCGCGGATGATTTCGACACGTTCCACCGTATCGATGTCCGAGTGCAGGTAACGCACGCGCACCCCGTGGTCGCTCAGGTAGTCGGTCAAATCCTCGGACATGCGCTTGGTCAGCGTGGTGACCAGCACCCGCTCTTCCAGCGCGGCGCGCTTGTGGATTTCCGACAGCAGATCATCGACCTGGGTCAGCGCCGGACGAATCTCGATCTGTGGGTCCACCAGGCCGGTCGGACGCACCACCTGCTCGACGATACGCCCGGCGTGCTCGGCCTCGTAGTTACCCGGGGTCGCCGAGACGAAAATGGTCTGCGGGCTGATCGCCTCCCACTCGTCGAAACGCATCGGGCGGTTATCCAGTGCCGATGGCAGACGGAAGCCGTACTCGACCAGGGTTTCCTTACGCGAACGGTCACCTTTGTACATCGCGCCGACCTGCGGCACGCTGACGTGGGACTCGTCGATCACCAGCAAGGCATCCGGTGGCAGGTAATCGAAAAGGGTTGGCGGCGGCGCACCGGAAGGACGGCCCGACAGGTAGCGCGAGTAGTTTTCGATACCGTTGCAGTAGCCCAGCTCCAGCATCATTTCCAGATCGAAACGGGTGCGCTGCTCCAGACGCTGAGCTTCCACCAGTTTGTTCTGGCTGCGCAGGTATTCGAGGCGCTCCTGCAGCTCGACCTTGATCCCTTCCATCGCCTCGATCAGCGTCTCGCGCGGGGTGACGTAGTGGCTTTTCGGGTAGAAGGTGAAGCGCGGCAGCTTGCGAATCACCTCGCCGGTCAGCGGATCGAACGCCGACAGGCTCTCGACCTCGTCATCGAACAGCTCGACCCGGATCGCTTCCAGATCGGATTCGGCCGGGTAGATATCGATCACATCACCGCGCACCCTGAACGTCGCACGGGCAAAGTCCATGTCGTTACGGGTGTACTGCAGGTCGGCGAGGCGGCGCAGCAAGGCACGCTGATCGAGTTTGTCGCCACGATCGATGTGCATGACCATGCGCAGATAGGTTTCCGGACTGCCCAGGCCGTAGATGCACGACACCGTGGTGACGATGATCGCATCCTTGCGCTCCAGCAGCGCCTTGGTCGCGGACAGACGCATCTGTTCAATGTGGTCGTTGATCGAGGCATCCTTCTCGATGAAGGTGTCGGACGACGGCACGTAGGCTTCCGGCTGGTAGTAGTCGTAGTAGGAAACGAAGTACTCCACGGCGTTGTTCGGGAAAAACGCCTTGAATTCGCCATACAACTGCGCCGCCAGGGTCTTGTTCGGTGCCAGCACCAGCGTTGGACGCTTGATCTGGGAAATCACGTTGGCGATGCTGAACGTCTTGCCCGACCCGGTCACCCCGAGCAGGGTCTGGTGCGCGAGCCCGGCGTCGATCCCTTCGACCAGTTGGCGAATGGCCTCGGGCTGATCGCCGGCTGGCTCAAAGCGGGTAACGAGCTGGAACTCGGACATAACTGACCTCTTGAATGGTGCGCGTGTGACGGGGTTCGCGTGAAACCTTCCGCGACCTGACCGCCTCGACGGCACAACTGGAAATATTCGTCGGCGCATGACGGCGCGCAACGACGAAATCATCGCAAACAGCCGTTCCCGCCGGGAAGCAGGCGTGCGATGTTTTGAAGTGATGGCTAATAGATGGAGTCATATATCAGCCTTTCAAGGCACGCACTTAAAGCATTGAGGTTTTAACCGAACGAACGTTCTACAAATATGCGCAAAAACCTGTAAAAAACCCGCCCTGCACTGTCGATCACCGAGGGGATGCTCTCTATACTACGCTCAGTTTGCGCACCGCTTTGGCGCATCGAGCCTCAGCGTGTCCCCTTCCCACTCTTCACCAAGAGCCGCCGCACCATGAGCCTGTTTTCCGCTGTCGAAATGGCACCCCGCGATCCGATCCTGGGTATCAACGAAGCCTTCAACGCCGACACCCGCAGCACCAAGGTCAACCTTGGCGTAGGCGTCTACTGTGATGAAGACGGGCGCATTCCCCTGCTGCGCGCCGTGGCCGAAGCCGAAAAGATCCGCGTGGCCCAGCATGCGCCGCGTGGCTACCTGCCGATCGACGGTATTGCCGCCTACGACCAGGCCGTGCAAAAACTGTTGCTGGGCGCTGATTCGCCGCTGATCGCCTCGGGCCGTGTGCTGACCACCCAATCGGTCGGCGGCACCGGCGCACTGAAGATCGGTGCCGACTTCCTCAAGCAGTTGCTGCCCGATGCCGTCGTCGCCATCAGCGACCCGAGCTGGGAAAACCACCGCGCGCTGTTCGAAACCGCAGGCTTTGCGGTGCAGAACTACCGCTACTACGACGCTGCCACCCACGACGTGAACCGTGCCGGCATGCTCGAAGACCTGCACAACCTGCCGAACAACTCGGTAGTCGTGCTGCACGCCTGCTGCCACAACCCGACCGGTGTCGACCTGAGCCTGGATGACTGGAAAAAAGTGCTGGAAGTGGTCAAGGCTAAAGGCCACGTACCGTTTCTGGACATGGCCTATCAAGGCTTCGGTCAGGGCATTCAGGAAGATGCCCTGGCAGTGCGCCTGTTCGCCGAGTCGGGCCTGACCTTCTTCGCCTCGAGCTCGTTCTCCAAATCACTGTCGCTGTATGGCGAACGCGTCGGCGCCCTGTCGATCATTACCGAATCGAAGGAAGAAACCACTCGCGTCCTGTCCCAGGTCAAGCGCGTGATCCGCACCAACTATTCCAACCCGCCGACCCACGGTGCGATCATCTCCGCTGCGGTGCTTAACGACCCTGCGTTGCGTGCAATGTGGGAAGAGGAACTGGGCGAAATGCGTCTGCGCATCCAGGGCATGCGCAAGGCGATGGTCGAGCGCCTGGCTGACAACCCGGCCGGTCAGGACTTCAGCTTCGTCGCGCGCCAGTGCGGCATGTTCTCCTACTCCGGTCTGACCGCCGAACAGGCCCAGCGCCTGCGCAGCGAGTTCGGTATCTACGCGCTGGACACCGGGCGTATCTGCGTGGCCGCGCTGAATCAGAAGAACATCGACGTGGTGTGTGACGCGATCAAAAAAGTGCTCTGACTGCGCTGAAGCGCACTGGTAGAAGCGAACCTGTTCGCGAAGGCTGCTCTCCGGTCGATGCATCTCATGCAACGTACGGGCCTTTCGCGAACAGCGCTTATCCAACAGCCTTGCACGCAGCACTTCCCACTGCATCACCATTCGGCAACTGAATCGAACGATCCCCCTTGCTACCCCTCGAAACTCTGTCAGACCAAATTTCTGAAACCGATATCGAGGTACTCATGTCTATCGAACCGCAACGTCAGAAAGAACCGACGCCAAATCAGGACGCACCTGCCAGCCCGGGCCCGGACCGCAACGATCCGGCAATCGAGCCGCAAGTCGGGGACGTAAAACCCGAGACTGAAAAGGGCAATGGCCAGAGCCAGGGCCAGACGCCTTCCCCAAGTCAGTCACAGACTCAGTCGCAGGGCCAGTCAACCAGCGACAGCGCCTACGTACCTGACCACGAGCCGGAAGAAAAAACCGAGGATTTACGCAATCATCAGCCCACCACTGGCGTTGACGCCGATATCGACACACCGGGCGGCTGATTACCGATAAGCGCATTTGGGCCGCATGGCCCAAACGCTTTTCTTGCCTCTTTCAGCGATCAGGCTCCTCGCTTATCACCTGCACCTCATACGCAGGATCAGCCTTGATCTGCTGTTCAGTGAACGGCAACGCCTGCCATTGTTTTTTTGAAAATGCTTCAGTCTGGTCGCTTGAATGGGCTGACTGTGGATTGCTCGACTCAGAGAACGCCAGTAAACCCTGCGCCCTTGGGCCGTGCTCGTCGAACGTCACCACCTGCAGGTAGCTGGTGCCACTGACCACCTCGCGCTTGCCGTCCTTGCCTGCCACGGTCTGCATGGCGTTGTAGATGCCAAGCCCGGCCGGACCACCGTGAATCGGGATCTGCTTGCCGCTGATGCTGGAAACCTGAATGTCGCCCCATTGACTGCTTGCCGAGAGGCCTGCCTTGGCCACTTCATCCACTGCGGCCCGCATGGCGGAGCGCAATGCAGTGGCGACCTGCGGGTTCTCAATCGCCAGCCCGCCCGGCGTGTGAACCGGGTCGCGCGGGTCGAACGCAACACGCCAGCGCGAGGCAACAGCCTGCATGGACGTCATGATTCTCTGGAAGTACACGAACCCGATGCCACTGTCCAGGTCAGCGCGTCCATCCCAGGCTTTCAGTGCGGTACACAGCGGCGTCAGCCGCGCAGCATCATCACCCAGCTCCGAGGCACAGAACCTGAGCAGATCCGGCAGCACTTGCCCGGCCTGATAGACCTCGTTGTCCATGACCATCGCTTGCAGGTTCTCGACGCTGATCTTGCCCGCCTTCTTCAGGCTGCCCAGCCGATCCAGCGCAAAACGTGCTCGCTGCCCCAGCGGCTGGCTGTCCTGGCTGATCAGCGGCGAAAAGTCCTTCAACGGCGCAGCGGGATTGACCATCCAGGCCGAGTCGTTGGAGTGCTGCACGAAGTCGGTCCGCAATAACTGCGGCTGACGGGAAGAGGGATAAATACCGGCCTGTACCGCCTCTGCGGAAACCTCCCAGTTGCATTCACTGCGCGAGCCGTCGAGCACGATCAGTTCCGTGCCGATGCGCGGATCACTGCATCGGGCAAGCCTGACGGCGTCGACGTTTGGCACCACCGAGAGGTTCATGTACAGCGCCTGACCCCGGGCATCGACTGCCAGGGTGTTGACCCACGGGATGCCCTGGATCTTGCGCACCGAATCCTGAAACGTCTTGAGGCTGTCAGCCTTGTCCATTGCATACCACTGCTGCAACACTCGGTCGTTTTGCAGATTGGCATCACGCAGGCTGAAGGCAAACTTTTCGTCCCAGTCCAGCTTGCCCGGCCACTGCACCACCGGACCGAACCTGGACGAATAGACAATGCGTGGCACTGACTTCAAGCTGCCATCGGCTTGCTTCACGTCGACACTCACCTGCTGCTTGTCCATGGCAACCGATTTGCCATCCAGCAGGTAACGGGTGGAATCCTTCGGGTCGAGCTGCAGGCGATGCAGCGTGAAGTGTTTCGACGTGTCGACGGTATGGCTCCAGGCCAGATGCTGATTGAAGCCGATATTGATCAGGGGTAGGCCCGGCAAGGCTGCGCCCATCACGTCGAGCTTGCCGGGAATGGTCAGGTGCATTTGATAGAAGCGCAGGCCGCCAGCCCATGGAAAATGCGGATTGGCCAGCAGCATGCCGCGCCCGTTGGCCGATAGCTCGCGCCCTATTGCCACGGCATTGCTGCCGCGCTCCAGAGCAAACCGCTGGTTGCGCGCAGCAGCCAGTTGCAGCGCCTGAACCTGCTGAGCATTTACCTGCAGTGGCTTTTGCAGCGCAGGCGGCGTAGCACCGGCCAGCGCTTCGGCGAACTGCCCCACGCCCCCCTCTACCAGCAGGCGACGGGTCAAGCGCACCAGATCATCGGTACTGATCGGCCGAACCCACTCGGCCGCACAGGGCTGCGGCAGGCCCTTGGCCTTCTGCTCATCGAGCGAGCGGTTGTAACCGGCGACATAGCCCTGCATCAACTGGCGGATCTCCAGCGGCTGCGCATTCCAGAAATCCGCCAGTGCCTGCGGCGTATTGAGCCACTGGAACAACAGGTCGCTGGCCATATTGTTGCGCTGCTCAAGGGTCACCTTATCGGGGCCAAAATAGCGCGAGCGCTGGCCGTTGACGGTGACGATCTCATTGGCCAGCAGGCACAGGTTGTCCTGCGCATAGGCATAACCGATGCCGTAACCCAGACCGCGCTCATTGGCCGCAACGATATGCGGCACGCCAAAACCGGTCCGCCGGATCTCGGCACTGGCCGCCTGTTTTCCAGGCTCAACCAAGGCTTGCGCAGGGAAAATCACAGCGAACGAAAGACCTGCAAACACAAAACCGCACAGGGGTCTGGACATAATCACGCTGACTCCAACTCGACAAGACGACCCGAATTAGCCGCTCCCGTTAAACGAAGCACGGACGCTGATGTTTAGCCGAAGCGGGTAACCCGTGATCAACGCTAAATTCCTGCTGGCATGCCTCGTTTAAAGGGCAGCTCTCGTGGCCGTCGTTCACCGACCGACTGATCTCCCAGCGCAGGAATCTGCATGAAACGCTCTCGACATCCTCGCAGCGCCCTCCTGGTGGCGCTGTGCCTGTTCCCGGTCATTGCCGTATGCGCCTGGCAGATCCTGCCCGACGGCAAAAGCAGCGCCGCGACCGTGACGGTGACCCGCGGCACGATCGAAAACAGCGTCACGGCGCTCGGTACCCTGCAGCCGCGCAGTTACGTGGATGTGGGCTCGCAGGCCAGCGGGCAGATCATGAAAATCCATGCCCAGGTCGGCGATCAGGTCAAGGAAGGCGACTTGCTGGTCGAAATCGACCCTTCGACGCAAAAGGCCAGACTCGACGCCGCACGCTACGCCATCGATAACCTCAAGGCGCAATTGCAGGAGCAGCGTGCGCTGCACGAACTTGCAGAACAGAAGCAGCAGCGCCAGAAGCGCCTCGCTGCAGGCGGCGCCACACGAGCCGAGGACGTTCAAGCTGCGGAATCGGAATTTCGCGCCACCCAGGCACGGGTCGACATGTTCAAGGCGCAGATTCTCGAAGCTCAGGCCGCGCTGCGCAGCGACGAAGCAGCGCTGGGCTACACCCGTATTTTCGCGCCCATGAGCGGCACAGTGGTCGCCCTCGATGCACGTGAAGGCCAGACGCTGAACGCGCAACAACAGACCCCGCTGATTCTGCGCATCGCCAAACTGTCGCCGATGACCGTGTGGGCCGAGGTTTCCGAGGCGGATATCGGTCACGTCAAACCGGGCATGAGCGCTTACTTCACCACGCTCAGCGGCGGTAATCGGCGCTGGAGCAGCACCGTGCGGCAGATCCTGCCGGTGCCGCCCAGGCCGCTGGATCAAGCCAATCAGGGCGGCGGCAGCCCGAGCAGTTCGCGCAAGAACGGCGGTGGCCGTGTGGTGCTGTACACCGTGCTGCTGGACGTGGATAACAGCGATCGGGCGCTGATGGCAGAAATGACCGCACAGATATTTTTCGTCGCCGAAAAAGCCGAGAACATCCTCACCGCGCCACTCGCGGCGTTGCGAAACGGGGCGCAGGCCGATCGGCAGACCGCCCAGGTGCTATCTGCCAATGGTGAGGTGCAGAACCGTGAGGTGCGCACCGGCATCAGCGACCGCCTGCGCGTGCAGGTACTCGACGGGCTGAATGAAGGTGAGCGCCTGCTGGTGCCCGCCTCTGTCGGCAGCGGAGGCTGAATGCGCACGCCGCTGATCGACCTGCGAGGCATCCGTAAATCCTACGGCGGAGGCGACAGCCCACGGGTCAAGGTGCTGCGCGGCATCGATCTGTCGATTCATGCCGGTGAGTTTGTGGCGATTGTCGGCGCTTCCGGGTCCGGCAAGTCGACGCTGATGAACATCCTCGGCTGCCTGGACCGCCCGACCTCGGGCGAATACCTGTTCGCCGGGGAAAACGTCGCCGAACTGGGCAGCGACGAGCTCGCCTGGCTGCGCCGTGAAGCGTTCGGGTTCGTGTTTCAGGGCTATCACCTGATTCCGTCCGGCTCGGCACAGGAAAACGTCGAGATGCCGGCAATCTACGCCGGGACGCCCGCCGCAGAGCGTCATGCGCGGGCCGCCGCCCTGCTTGACCGACTGGGCCTGGCGTCGCGCACCGGCAATCGACCGCATCAGTTGTCCGGCGGCCAGCAGCAACGGGTTTCCATCGCCCGCGCCTTGATGAATGGCGGGCACATCATCCTCGCCGACGAGCCCACCGGTGCGCTGGACAGCCACAGTGGCGCGGAGGTGATGACCCTGCTGGACGAACTGGCCAGCCAGGGCCATGTGGTGATCCTCATCACCCATGACCGGGAAGTGGCGGCGCGCGCCAAACGGGTCATCGAGATCAGCGATGGGCTGGTGATCAGTGATACGGCTCGAGATGCTTCTGACGTGCAGCGCTCAGTCAATCCGGGCACGCTGCAGGCGGTCGACCTGCGCAAGCGCCTGAGCGAGGGCAGCGGCAGCCACGGCGCCTGGCAAGGCGAGCTGCTCGAGGCGATTCAGGCGGCGTGGCGCGTCATGTGGATCAATCGCTTCCGAACCGCGCTGACCCTGCTGGGCATCGTCATCGGCGTGGCGTCGGTGGTGGTGATGCTGGCCGTCGGCGAAGGCAGCAAGCGTCAGGTCATGGCGCAGATGTCCTCGTTCGGTTCCAATATCATTTACCTCAACGGCAAGGCGCCCAATCCGCGCGCGCCCAAAGGCGTCATCACCCTGGAGGAAGTCGCCGCGCTGGGCCAGTTGCCCGAGGTGAAAATGATCATGCCGGTCAACGGCGGCCAGGCCGGGGTGCGCTACGGCAACGTCGATCACTCCAGTTACGTCGGCGGCAATGACACGCACTTTCCGGCGATCTTCAACTGGCCGGTGGTGGAAGGCAGTTATTTCAGCGAAGCGGATGAGCAGAACGCAGCCGCCGTCGCAGTGATTGGCTACAAGGTTCGCCAGAAACTGTTCGGCGAGCATAGCGACCCCGTCGGCCAGTACATCCTGATCGAAAACGTGCCTTTTCAGGTGGTCGGCGTGCTGCAGGAAAAAGGCGCCACGTCCGGCGATCTGGACAGCGACAATCGCATCGCCATCCCCTACTCGTCGGCCAGTATCCGCCTGTTCGGCACGCAGGACCCCGAGTACATCACCATCGCCACCCGTGACGCCAACAACGTCAAACAGGCCGAAACAGCGATCCGCGAGCTGCTGCAACAACTGCATCACGGCAAACAGGATTACGAACTGACCAACAACGCCGCGATGATCCAGGCCGAAGCACGCACCCAGAACACCCTGTCGCTGATGCTCGGCTCGATTGCCGCCATTTCGTTGCTGGTCGGTGGTATCGGCGTGATGAACATCATGCTGATGACAGTGCGCGAACGCACCCGTGAAATCGGCATCCGCATGGCCACCGGTGCGCGACAGAGCGACATCCTGCGGCAGTTTCTTACCGAGGCTGTGATGCTTTCCGTGGTCGGCGGGCTGGCCGGTATCGTGCTGGCGCTGGGCATGGGCGCAGCGCTGTCGCTGAGTAAGGTGGCCGTTGCGTTTACCCTGCCGGCTGTGACCGGGGCGTTTGCCTGCGCCCTGATTACCGGCGTGATCTTCGGCTTCATGCCGGCCCGCAAAGCTGCCCGCCTCGACCCGGTCGCGGCCCTCACCAGTGAATGATCGATCAATGAAGCCTAGCCTTTGCGTTTTGACTGCCTGCCTGTTGCTGAGCGCCTGCCAGACGCCTGCTCCGCCGCCGGACAGCGGCATCCAGCCACCGGCAAGCTGGGCGTTTGCCGCAAACGCCGCCGCACAGCGCAGTGATATCCGTTGGTGGCAGCAGTTCGGCAGCCCACAGCTGAATCGCCTGATCGAACAGGCCAGCCTTGACAGCCATGAAGTCGCTGCGGCGATGGCACGGGTTCGTCAGGCACAGGCAAGCGCCATTATCGGCGGCGCGCCCTTGCTCCCGGAACTGGCCTTTGACCTGCGCGGCGAACGTAACCGGTTCCTGCGCAACAGCGAC
>Ga0105244_10003481_pt1 | contig 11192 bp, 12 predicted proteins | sample KBSM44metaG_FD_80423 | JGI IMG/M metagenome (GOLD analysis project Ga0105244, IMG submission 80423) | Miscanthus rhizosphere microbial communities from Kellogg Biological Station, Michigan, USA - KBS M4-4 metaG | ecosystem: Host-associated > Plants > Roots > Rhizosphere > Soil | place...
CGCGGCACCACCACCTCGGTGGTCACGGCCATCACCGTCGTCATCCTGGCCGACGCGGTGTTCGCCATCCTGTTCAACGGCGTGGGGTTCTGATGGCCGACCAAGCGCTCGTCCCCGAAAAAGCCTGCGGTCCTGGCACCGGCACCGGCGAACTGACGCTCGACGGCAGCGTACCGATCGTCGACATCACCGGCCTGTGGACCAAATACGGCCGCACCGTCGTGCACCAGGACTTGAACCTGGAAATCGAACAGGGCGAGATCATGTCCATCGTCGGCGGCTCCGGCACCGGCAAGACCACGCTGCTGCGCCAGATGCTGGGCCTCGAACGTCCCGCGCGCGGCTGCGTGCGCGTGTTCGGCGAAGACATCAGCGAGATCGGTCCGGCGCAACTCCAGCAACTGCGCAACCATTGGGGTATGCTGTTCCAGCAAGGCGCGCTGTATTCGGCGCTGACTGTGTTTGAAAACATCGCCCAGCCGATGCGCGAACTGCAGGTATTGCCGGAAGACCTGGTGCGCGACGCCGTGCTGCTGAAAATGAATATGGTCGGCCTGGGGCCGGAGCATGCGATCAAGATGCCGTCCGACCTGTCCGGCGGCATGGTCAAGCGCGTGGCCCTGGCGCGCGCGCTGGCGCTGGAGCCGAAGCTGCTGTTCCTCGACGAGCCGACCGCCGGACTCGATCCCGACCTGTCGGAAGCGTTTGTGTCGCTGATCAAATCGCTGCACCGGGAGCTGGGACTGACGGTCGTCATGGTCACGCACGATCTGGATACGCTGTTCGCGCTATCGACGCGCATCGCCGTGCTGGCGGAAAAACACGTGATCGCCCTCGGCCCGCTGCAGGAGGTGCTGAAGGTCGACCACCCGTTCATCAAGGAGTTCTTCCTGGGCGACCGGGGACGCCGCGCGCTGGAAGCACTGGACGAAAAGGCGCTGGACGACAAAACCAATAAGGATCACTGATGGAAAACAGATCTCACGCACTCACCACCGGCTTTTTCACGATCACCCTGCTGATCGCGGCGATCCTGTTCGGCATCTGGTTCAACCGCGACCGCGTCGAACGCCTGCCGTACGTGATCGCCACCACGCAGTCCGTGCCGGGCCTGAACCCGCAGGCGCCGGTGCGCTACCGGGGCCTCGAAGTGGGCAAGGTCGGCGGCATCGCCTTCAATCCGAAGATGGCCGGCCAGATCCTCGTCACGCTCAACATCAACACCGATGCGCCGATCACCAAGACCACCTACGCCACCCTGGGCTACCAGGGCGTGACCGGCATCGCCTTCATCCAGCTCGACGACGAACAAACCGGTTCGCCGCTGCTGGTCACCAGCAGCGAGGCGCCGGCCGTCATCCCGCTGCGCCAGGGCTTCCTCGACCAGGTGGAGAAGCGCGGCAAGGAGATCCTGTCGCAGACCGAGGAAGTGACCAAGCGCCTCAATACCCTGCTCAGCCCCGAGAACCAGAAGATCATGCTGGCGGCGTTCGCCGACGTCAGCGAAACCGCCAACAAATACCGCGACCTGCCGGCCAAGCTGGAACCGACCATCGTCAAGCTGCCGGCACTGGCCAACGAAGTCCAGCGCACGCTGGTTTCCGTCAACGCGCTGGCGACCGACGTCAATCGCCTGACCACCGGCCTGCAGGCGCCGGACGGCCCGATCGCGCGCGTCAGCGGCACCGTCGACCGCATCGGCCTGTCGGTCGAATCGGTGGCCGGCGGCCTGGAACTGGACACGCTGCCGCAAGTGAACTCGCTGGCCGACGACACCCGCTCGTCGATGCGCGCGCTGCGCAAGACCATGAACAAGATTAACGATCGTCCGCAAAGCCTGATCTTCGGTGCGCCCGGCACCCCGCCCGGCCCGGGGGAAGAAGGCTTTACCGCTCCGACCAAATAAGGATCACCGATGACCACGACCCTGCGCGCCCGCGCCATCATCATCGCCGCCGCCGTCCTGCTAAGCGCCTGCGCCAGCAAAGGCCCGACCAACGCCAACTACGACTTCGGCCCGCTGCCGCCGCAAGCCACGGCGGCAGGCGCCAACAGCATCGGCGCCATCATCGTCGCCGACGCCACCGGCCCGGCGTCGCTCGATTCGGAGCGCATGCAATACCGCCTGCTGTACGCGGACGCGCGCCAGTCGCGCCCCTACGCCTACAACCAGTGGACCAGCACCCCGCTGCAGCTGATCACGCAGCGCATGAAGGCGCGCATCGCGCAGGCCGGCGTGAAGGTGCTGTCGACCAGCGACTCCGCCGCCAGCGTCAACCTGCTGCGGCTCGAGGTCGACGACTTCGCCCAGAACTTCGAGTCGGCCACGCAAAGCAGCGGCAACATCAGCCTGCGCGCCTCGGTGTTCCGCAGCCACCGCCTGGTGGACCAGAAGACCTTCACCCGCAGCGCCCCGGCGCCAAGCGCGGACGCCGCCGGCGGCGCGCGCGCCCTGGCCGACGCCGCCGACGCGCTGGCGGCTGACGTGCTGGCATGGCTGGCGGCGCTGCCGCCACAGGGGCAATGACGCAACCGGCAACATCGGCGCCGCCCGTTCCGGCGCCCGTCCGCAAAGGCTCGCCGCTCTCGCGCGCGGCGCTGCTGGCCTATCTGCTGCTGATCATCTACGCCAGCTGGTTCCCGTTCTCCGGCTGGCAGAACCAGGGCCTGTCGCCGCTGATCTTCCTCGAAACCTCGAGCATGCCGCGCTACTGGACCAAGTTCGACGCCATCATCAACGTGGTCGGCTACGTGCCTTTGGGCGCGCTGATCGTCTACTCGCTGTACCCGCGCATCCGCGGCATCTTCGCCTTCCTGCTCGCCACCTTCTGCGGGCTGCTGGTGTCCGGCACGATGGAGGCGGTGCAAACCTATCTGCCCAGCCGCGTCTCGTCCAACCTGGACTTCTACACCAACGCCGCCGGCTGCGCGATCGGCGCGCTGGTCGGCGCGCTGACGGTGCGGCGGCTGCTCGATGAAAGCCCGCTGCAACGGCTGCGGCGCGCCTGGTTCGCGCCGCACGCCAGCCAGGGCCTGGTGCTGCTGGCGCTGTGGCCGCTGGCGCAAATCTATCCGCAAAGCTTCCTGTTCGGCCTGGGCCAGCTGCTGCCGATCCTGTCGGACTGGCTGTCGCAGCTGCTCGACATGGACATCGACCTGGCCAGCTACGTGCGGCCGGACATGGTGCTGACCGTCGAACAATACTGGCTGTCGGAGACCATCATCACCGCCTGCGGCATGGTCGGCGCGGCGCTGACCTTGCTGTGCCTGCTGCGCAAGCCGGCCCCGCGCGCGCTGCTGGTGACGGCCATGATCGCTTCGGCCATCGTCGTCAAGGCACTGGCGACGGCGCTGCTGTTTTCGCCCGAGAACGCCTTCGCCTGGGTCACGCCGGGCGCCGAGGGCGGCTTCCTGATCGGCGCCATCATGCTCGCCGGCCTGATGTTCGCCCCGCAAGTGGCGCAGCGGCGGCTGGGCGCGGTCACCTTGCTGCTGAGCCTGGTGATCATCAACACCACGCCCGCCAACCCGTATTTCGTGGCCACTTTGCAAACATGGGTGCAAGGCAAGTTCCTCAATTTCAATGGCGCGGCGCAATTCCTGTCGCTGCTGTGGCCGTTCTTCGCGGTCTGGTTCCTGTGGCTGCCGTCTCACAAGCTCAACAAAGAGACCAGAGAACCGGCCACCGCCCCCGGCCAAGGGCGGGTATCATAGCGCCTCAAGCATTGGCCTCGCCGGCTGACAACTTTTTCCGAGAGAGATAGCCATGAGCGACACTCCGTATTTCAAACACCACGTCTTCTTCTGTATGAACAAGCGTGACGACGGCCGCAACAGCTGCGGCGACCACGGCGCGGAAACCGCCCAAAAGCACGCCAAGAAACGCTGCAAGCAACTCGACATCAACGGCCACGGCAAGGTCCGCATCAACCAGGCAGGCTGCCTCGACCGTTGCGAGGAAGGCCCGGTGCTGGTGGTCTATCCGGAAGGCGTCTGGTACACCTACGTCGACACCAGCGACATCGATGAAATCATCGACAGCCACCTGGTGCAGGGCAAGATTGTTGACCGTCTTAAAATCTAACGAGCTATGAACAAGAACGAAAAATTCACCCTGGCGGGTAACGCCGGCCTGATGGAAGGCCAGATCGACTATCCGAAGAACGACACGCCGGTCGGCGTCGCCTTGGTTGCCCATCCGCACCCGCTGTACGGCGGCACGATGGACAACAAGGTCGCCGTCACCCTGGCGCGCACCTTCGCCAGCCTCGGCTACGTGGTGGCGCGCATCAACTTCCGTGGCGTCGGCGCCTCCGAGGGCGTGCACGACCACGGCCATGGCGAAACCGACGACATGGCCATCCTGCACGCCTGGATGACCGGGAAATATCCTGGCCTGCCGGTGGCGCTGGGCGGTTTCTCGTTCGGTACCTTCGTGCAGTCGAAGCTGGCGCAGCGCCTGGCCGCCGCCGGCACGCCGGCAGAGCGCCTGGTGCTGGTCGGCAGCGCCGCCAAGAAATGGGACATGGCCGACATCCCGGCCGACACCATCCTGATCCACGGCGAAAACGACGACACCATCCCGCTGATCGACGTGCTCGACTGGCTGCGTCCGCAGGAGATCCCGGTGATCGTCATCCCGGGCGCCGACCACTTCTTCCACCGCAAGTTGCAACACATCAAAAGCTGGGTAACCCAGCTGTGGCGCCGTCCCAGCGACGTTGCCGACACTGAAACGGACACCTCCGCGGCGGATTAACGCTCTATAATCCCCGCTGTTTTTTACGCAGTCTTTTAACCTTACCACCGAATAATTAGCCCATGAAAAAATTGATCGCGGCACTGGCCACCAGTGTGATGTTGATGTCCGCCGCTGTGGCGCAAACCCTGCCGCCCCCTACCATCGCCGCCAAATCCTGGCTGCTGCTGGACGCCACCAGCGGCCAGGTGATCGCCTCGCAAGATCCCAACGCCCGCGTCGAGCCGGCCTCGCTGACCAAGATCATGACCGCCTACGTCGTCTTCGGCGCGCTGCGCGACAAGAAGGTCACCCTGAACCAGATGGTCAACGTCTCGACCAAGGCGTGGAAGGTCGACGCCAGCAGCTCGAAGATGTTCATCGACCCGGCCACGCCGGTCAGCATCGACGACCTGCTGCACGGTCTGATGATTCAATCCGGCAACGACGCCGCCGTCGCGCTGGCCGAAGCCGTCGCCGGCGACGAATCGGCCTTCGTCGTCATGATGAACAAGGAAGCCGAGCGCATGGGCTTGAAGTCGACCCGCTTCGCCAATCCGCACGGCCTGCCCAGCCCGGACAACTATTCGACCGCGCAAGACCTGTCGGTGCTGGCCAAGCGCGTGATCCTGGACTTCCCGCAGTTCTACAAGATCGACTCGATCAAGAGCTTCACCTACAACAAGATCACGCAGCCGAACCGCAACCGCCTGCTGTGGCTGGACCCGACCGTCGACGGCATGAAGACCGGCCACACCGAAGCGGCCGGCTATTGCATGATCGCCTCGGCGCGCCGTCCGAACGGCGCCAGCGAGCGCCGCCTGATCTCGGTGGTGCTGGGCACCAATTCCGACAACACCCGCACGCAGGAAAGCCAGAAGCTGCTGAACTGGGGCTTCCAGAACTTCGACACGGTCAAGCTGTACTCCAAGGGGCAAGCCATCGCGACGCCGGAAATCTGGAAGGGGTCGCAAAGCGCGGTCAAGATCGGTTTCACCAGCGATGTCATGGTGACGGTGCCGAAGGGTGTCGCCGCCAAGATGAAGCCGGTGCTGGAGCGTAAGGACCCGCTGGTCGCGCCGCTGCCGCTGAACACCCGCGTCGGCTCGCTGAAGATGATGGTTGACGGTAAGCCGCTGCTGGAGCTGCCGGTGGTGGCGCTGGAGAACGTGGAAGAGGCGTCGATCTTCGGCCGTGCCTGGGATTCGATTCGTCTCTGGATGAATTAAGTTAATCCACGTAGGGCGGATTAGGCGGAACGCCGTAATCGGCCATGCATGCGTCGTCGTCGGCGCATGCATGGCCGATTACGCTGCGCTAATCCGCCCTACGTGTCTCTTCGTATCTCTCTCCTACCGAAAGCACGCCCATGAGCTCCAACCTGTCCTGCCCGTCCATCACCACCAGCAACGGTGGCCCGACCTTGTCGCGCATCGTCGCCGGCATGTGGCGCATGAACGAATGGAACCTGACGCCCCAGCAACGCGTGTCGTTCATCGAGCAATGCCTGGAGATGGGCGTGACCAGCTTCGACCACGCCGACATCTACGGCGGCTACGGCGTGGAGGCGGTGTTCGGCGAGGCGCTGGCGCTGCAACCGTCGCTGCGCGCGCGCATGCAGCTGGTAAGTAAGTGCGGCATCAAATTGATCAGCGCGGCCCGTCCGGACCATACGATCCAGCACTATGACACCAGCGCCAGCCACATCATCGCGTCGGCGGAACAGTCGCTGCGCCAATTGGGCACCGACCATCTGGACCTGCTGCTGATCCACCGTCCCGATCCGCTGATGAATTTCGACGAGATCGCCGACGCTTTCGGACGTCTGCGCCAGGAAGGCAAGGTCCGGCATTTCGGCGTGTCCAATTTCAGCCGCCACCAGTTCGAGAGCCTGAACCGCCGCATCGCGCTGGCGACCAACCAGGTGGAGTTCTCGCCGCTGTGCGTGGCGCCGATGTTCGACGAGACCTTCGACGGGTTGCAGGATCTGGGGGTGTCGCCGATGATCTGGTCGCCGCTGGCCGGCGGCCGCCTGTTCAGCAAGGACGATGCGGCGGGCGTGCGGGTCAGCGCCGCGATCCAGAAGATCGCCGACGAGCTGCGGCGTCCGTTCGGCAGCGTGGTGTTCGCCTGGATTATGCAGTTGCCGAGCCGGCCGGTGCCGCTGACCGGATCGGGGCGCATCCAGGCGGTGGCGGAGGCGGTGGAGGCGACGCAGTTCACGTTGAGCCGCAGCCAGTGGTTCGAGATCCTGCGCGCCGCGCGCGGGCATGAGGTCGCGTAAGCTTGTTCCACCGGACTTTGCTCACATCTGAACCACGTAGGGCGGATTAGCGCAGCGTAATCCGCCAATGCATGCGTCTCGACGGCGCACGCATTGGCGGATTACGGCGTTCCGCCTAATCCGCCCTACGTGTTTTAGAATTTTTCGGGGCCACAGGCCGCCGCCGGCGCATTGGGCGCCCCTCAAATCTCGTCATACACGACCGGCGGCGCGATCCCCTTCCAGCCCTTCTTCCAAGCCAGATTCAGCGCCAGCGTGAAGGCGATATACACCACAAAGAACAGCACGAAATAAGCGGCCTGCAACCACGCCAGCAATCCCAGGTTCACCACCAACAACACCAACGCGCCCCAGCTCTTCTTCTGCTTGGAGCTCGGGAAGCGCACCGTCGACACCATCAGCGTGCCCACCACGAACAACAGCAGCACGACCAGGATCGCGTGCCAGGTGGTCGCCGCCGGGTCCGGCCAAGCCACCACCACCGACGCCACGCAAGCCGCCCCCGCCGTGATCGGCATGCCGACGAAATAACGCGGGTCGGTCCGGCCGACGCTGACATTGAAGCGCGCCAGCCGCAACGCGCCGCAGGCGACAAAGAAGAAACTGGCGATGCCGCCGGCCCGCAGCAAGGTCGGATGGTCGACGCCCAGCTGCACGAACCCGTAGCAGTACAACAGCAGCCCCGGCGCGCAGCCGAAGTTCATCACGTCGGCGATGGAGTCGAGCTGCATGCCGAACTCGGACGAGGTGTTGGTGGCGCGCGCGACAAACCCGTCGAGCGCGTCGAACACGCCGGCCAGCACCAGCAGGATGGCCGCCAGCCGGTAGTCCTCGGCGGACCCGACGAGGGCGTTGTCGACCGAGATGACGATGCTGCCGAAGCCGCAGGCGATCGACATCAACGTCACCATACTGGGCAATGCGAACTTGGCGCGCCGAACGCGCGCTTGATTGATAGGTTTCAAATGACAAATTCCAGGTTAATCATACCCTCAACGCCAGCGGATGGCTGGCTGAACGGCTAGCTTACCATTTTACGCAAGCCGTCCCGTACGAAGCGGTCCGGCTAGCAGATTGCGTGCCGCAGCCACACAATATGGCTTAGAATCGCTGTAGCCAGCCCGGGCAAAACGCCCATACGAACAGGAGTTTTCAACATGGCAAACCACAAGCACCGGCAACTCCCCTTCTCTCCGTTGCCGGCGGCAATGCTGCTGATCGCCGCGCTGCTCGCAGGCTGTGGTGGAGGCGGAGGCGGCAGTAGTAACCAGACGGCGCCAACGACGTCGACCAACCCGACCACCCCGCCGCCGCAGGAACCGGGGGCACCCACGCTGACCGGCAACACCGCCCTGGACGGCTACAACTGGCTCAATTACCGGCGCGCCCAGCTGGGCTTGTCGGTCCTGGCGCGTAACAGCCAGGTCGACGCGGCCGCGCTGGGGCATTCCAACTATCTGCGCCTGAACAATACCGTCAGCCACGAGCAGACCGTGGGCGCGCCCGGGTTCACCGGTGTCAACCTGACCAACCGGCTCGGCGCAGCCGGCTATGCGCTGACCGGCGGTTACGCGATCGGCGAGGTCATCTCCGCCACGACGGATACCTCCGGCTTCTACCAGGCCGAGGAGCTGATCACCGCGATCTATCACCGCTTCGTCATGTTCGAGCCGGTCTTCAAGGAAGTCGGCACCGGCGCCACCACCGTCTCCGGCGGCTACACCTATTTCACCGCCGACCTGACCGCGACCAACGGCCTGGGCGCAGGCATCGGCGCGGGCAAGCTGGTCAATTACCCGGTCAACAACCAGACCAACGTCCCGGTCAATTTCTTCAGCGATACCGAATCGCCCGATCCGGTGCCGAACCAGAACGAGGTCGGCTACCCGATCAGCGTCCACGCCGACAGCGGCCGGGGCGGCGCCGGCGTGGTGGTGCGCAGCTTCACCATCACGCCGCGCGGCGGCAGCGCGCTGAACACGCTTCTACTCAGCAACGCGACCGATTCGCGGACCACGGCCCCGGCCGCCGCCATCATCCCGCTGGCGCCGCTTCGCCGGGGCACGGTCTACGATGTCAGCTTCGATGGCTCGGTGAACGGCGTGGCGGCGCCGCGCACGTGGTCGTTCACCACCCGGCAGTGAGCGTCGGCACGGGCGCGCCATGCGTTGTTGCGGCCGGTAAGGTCTGCTATGGTACGGCTTCCGTACCGCTTCCGACCAACCACCGATCCGCGATAACGCACCGCCCATGACATTTTCCAGCACGCCAGCCCCACCGGTTCGCGCCGAGGGCCATATCCTGCAAGTGGAAACCGGCTTGCAGCAGCTGATGGGCGACCGCGCCCTGTATCTGCAGATCCTGCGCCGCTTCCGGCAACGCTACCAGGACAGCGCCAACCAGGCGCGCAACGAACTGACCGCCGGCGACGCCGCCGGCGCGCAACGCATCATCCACACGCTCAAAGGGGCGGCCGGCATGATCGGCGCCCAGCAGGTCTATCTATTGGCGGTCAATCTGGAGCAGGCCTGCGCGGGGCCGGCGGCGCTGTGCATAGGACCGCTGGCGCAGCTGGAGCACGCGCTGCGCTGCCTGATGGGCGCGATCGACGCCGAGCTGGACGCGGCCGACGAGCAACCGCCGGCGGAATCGGTGGCCGCCGGCCAACATCCACCGGAAACGCGCATGCTGGTGCAGCATCTGGCCCGGCTGCTGGAGGAAGGCGACGGCGCTGCGATCGATGTGCTGGAGCACTCCGCGACGGTGCTCGCGGCAAGCTTGGGAGTGGCGGTGTTTCAGGAGGTGACCGAGGCGGCGCATCAGTTCGACTTCGAGGCGGCGCTGGCGGTGTTGCAGGCGGCGAAGAGCTAGTCCTCAGCGCGTATATTCTTTCTCTTCGTCGAAGGCGTCGGCGCATTCCTTGTCGCAGAAACGTTTGACGTTGTCGAGCGGCTTCTCACAGTACCAACACGACCCCTTGGGCGGCAGCATCTGCCGCGTGCGGGCCGGCGAGACGGGCGCCGCCATCGCAGGAGGCGCCGTGCCGGCGCCGTCGTCCGGTACGCTTTCTTGTGTCGGTTCCACGATCCCCTCCGTTCCAGGCGGTGCCCAAGTCAACGTTGCAAGGTTACTTCAGCGGAATATCTCAAGCATGAGAATTCTCAAGGCCGTGCCGGTTTCGAGCCATGTGTTGGAAACCGAACACTCATCTGCGACGAATCAATCATAGCAGGTTCGGGGAACCGGCCACAGCCGCCGGATCGGCAAAAAATGCGCCCATGCGACACTTCTCCAGCGCCGCCCACTGCGGTCGCGCCGCGGCTCATAGGGGATAAATATTTTTTAATTGAAAAGTCGAAAATGATAGTGAGTCGCCATGAAATTGTGGCTTCATGGCATCGTCGGCGGCCCCACGGCCAGCCAAGCGGCTTATAATCATTACACCATTATCATTCCCGCCTGGAAAGTTCGAATGCCTGAAACTGTTCACGCTTCCCCGCCGGCCACTGCGGGCCACTCCCCCCTGTCCACCCGCGCGCTGGCGCTCGCCGACCTCGGCCTGATCGTGCTCGACGCCGGGCAGCGCATCGTCCTGTGGAACCAATGGATGGCCAGCCACTCGGGCCAGTCGTCGCACCGGGTGCTCGGCAGCGACCTGTTCGACGTGTTTCCCGAATTGCGCGGCCAGCGGCTGGAGCAGGCAGTGCACAGCGCGATGCAGAGCAAAACGCCGCAGCAGCTGTCACCGGGACTGAACCGCTCGCCCTTCCCCCTGTTCCCGACCGGCACCTGGGGCGGCGAGCGCATTGAGCAAGCGGTGTCGGTGACGCCGTTCAGCGAAGGCAAGGAACGGTTTTGCCTGATCCAGGTAAGCGACATCAGCAGCACCGTCGGCCGCGAGCGCCAGCTGCGCGGCCAAGCCGAGGCGCTGCGCGCGCAATCGTATGTCGACGGGCTGACCGGCATCGCCAACCGGCGCCATTTCGACGTCGCGCTCGACCGCGAACTGCGGCGCGCCCAGCGCAACGGCGGCCAGCTGTCGCTGCTGTTGATGGATATCGACTCGTTCAAGGCATATAACGACCACTTCGGCCACCAGCAGGGCGACGCCTGCCTGACCCTGGTCGCGGAAGCGTTCGCCGCCATGCTGCAGCGTCCGGCCGACCTGGC
>Ga0105244_10003488_pt1 | contig 11181 bp, 12 predicted proteins | sample KBSM44metaG_FD_80423 | JGI IMG/M metagenome (GOLD analysis project Ga0105244, IMG submission 80423) | Miscanthus rhizosphere microbial communities from Kellogg Biological Station, Michigan, USA - KBS M4-4 metaG | ecosystem: Host-associated > Plants > Roots > Rhizosphere > Soil | place...
AATTAAACATTAAATAAATTGCTAATTAATGCTATTTTGGCGCAATGCCGGCATACCCCGCGGCCGAAGATATTCTCACGGCCGGCGCAGCACGAACGGACGATTGTGTTAATCTTAATGGCAACCGAAAGCTCGGCCGCCAGCGGCAAAAGTGCCTGTTATCACTTCAAAAAACGCTGATGCTCAGCAAGGGGGTGTGTTGACGTTGACGCGTTACCCCGCTAGCGTGAACGCTGAAAACGGGTTTCGCCGCGCATGCCCGCAAGGACAAAAGGACAAGAGAAAGTTATGCCAATCCGCAAAGTTAGTTTGCTTCGTCTGATCCCGCTGGCCAGCCTGGTGCTGGCCGCCTGTACCACTACCAAGCCGACCGGCCCGGCCACCAGCCCGACCTCGCCGCAGTGGCGCGCCCACGAGCAGGCGGTGCAGCAGCTCAGCCAATACCAGACCCGCGGCTCCTTCGCCTATTTGTCTGACCAAAAAAAGGTCTACGCGCGCTTCTTCTGGCAGCAGTATTCGCCGGAACGCTATCGCCTGCTGCTAACCAATCCGCTGGGCAGCACCGAGCTTGACCTGAACGTGCAGCAAAACGTGGTGCAGCTGACCGACAACCAGGGCAAGCGCTACGTCAGCAACAACGCCGAAGAGATGATCCGCAAGCTGACCGGCATGGCGATCCCGCTGGACAACCTGCGCCAGTGGATGCTCGGCCTGCCGGGCGAAGCCAATGACTTCGCGCTGGATGATCAATATCGTCTGAACAAGCTGACCTATCAGCAGGGCGGCCAGACCTGGGCGGTGGATTACCAGAGCTACGATAGCGATACCAAACCTGAACTGCCGAACCGCCTGGAGCTGAAACAGGGCGACCAGCGCATCAAGCTGAAAATGGATAACTGGACGCTCAAATGATTCGCCAGTGGCCCTCTCCCGCCAAGCTCAACCTGTTTTTGTACATCACCGGCCGCCGGGCGGACGGTTATCACCTGTTGCAGACGCTATTCCAGTTCCTGGACTACGGCGACACCCTGACCATCGTTCCGCGGCAGGACGACAGCATTCGCCTGCTCACCCCGGTGGACGGCGTGCCGGACGAGCAGAACCTGATCGTGCGCGCCGCACGCCTGCTGCAGCGGCATTGCGACCGCCACGCTTTGGCCACCGCGCCGCGCGGCGCCGACATCAGCATCGATAAGCGCCTGCCGATGGGCGGCGGGCTGGGCGGCGGTTCCTCCAACGCCGCCACCGTGCTGGTGGCGCTGAACGCGCTCTGGCGCTGCGGGCTGAGCGATGACCAGCTGGCGGAGCTGGGGCTGAGCCTCGGCGCCGACGTGCCGGTGTTCGTGCGCGGCCATGCGGCCTTCGCCGAAGGCATCGGCGAACGTTTGCAGCCGGCCAATCCGCAGGAAAAGTGGTATCTGGTGGCGCATCCCGGCGTCGGCATCCCTACGCCGGTGATATTTGGCGACGCGGAATTAAAAAGAGATACCCCGGTTCGCTCCTTAAGTGAGCTGTTACAGGCTCCTTACGCAAATGATTGCGAACCGATCGCAAGAAAACGTTTTCGCGAGGTTGAACAGCTTCTTTCATGGCTGTTAGAATACGCCCCGTCACGCCTGACTGGCACAGGTGCTTGTGTGTTTGCTGAATTCGACACAGAAATCGCCGCCCGTCAGGTGTTAAATCAAGCCCCGGAGTGGTTGTGCGGTTTTGTCGCGCGTGGCGTTAACGTCTCCCCACTACATCGTATCCGTTCCGGGCAGTTTGAGTCGTAGTTCAACGTTTCGCTGCGCAGGGTCATGCACACCTGGCCCTGTTATCCCTGCGCTGCCTGCGTCTCAATTTAGTTTTACATACCCGTATGTATATTGCGTCGGCGTCGCCAACTGCCCTTTGGCGAAGGCCGTATGACAATATCTTCTCTGGACGCAAGCCTGAGGTTCTTCTCGTGCCTGATATGAAGCTTTTTGCTGGTAACGCCACCCCGGAACTAGCACAACGTATTGCCAACCGTTTGTACACCAGCCTTGGTGACGCCGCTGTAGGTCGTTTTAGCGACGGCGAAGTGAGCGTGCAAATCAACGAAAATGTACGCGGCGGTGATATTTTCATCATCCAGTCCACCTGTGCACCGACCAACGACAACCTGATGGAACTGGTTGTTATGGTTGATGCCCTGCGTCGCGCCTCCGCAGGACGTATTACCGCAGTTATCCCTTACTTCGGCTATGCCCGCCAGGATCGCCGCGTGCGCTCTGCACGTGTGCCCATCACGGCCAAGGTAGTTGCCGATTTCCTCTCCAGCGTAGGGGTTGACCGCGTATTGACGGTGGATCTGCATGCTGAGCAGATCCAAGGCTTCTTCGATGTTCCGGTAGATAACGTGTTCGGTAGCCCGATCCTGCTGGAAGACATGCTGCAACAGAATCTGGTGAACCCAATCGTGGTTTCTCCAGACATCGGCGGCGTAGTGCGCGCCCGCGCTATCGCCAAACTGCTGAACGATACCGATATGGCCATCATCGATAAACGCCGCCCGCGCGCGAACGTTTCTCAGGTGATGCACATCATCGGTGACGTGGCGGGCCGTGACTGCGTGCTGGTCGACGATATGATCGACACCGGCGGTACCTTGTGTAAAGCGGCTGAAGCGTTGAAAGAACGCGGTGCCAAGCGCGTATTTGCCTACGCGACGCACCCGATCTTCTCCGGTAACGCCGTGGACAACATCAAGAACTCGGTGATTGATGAAGTGATCGTCTGCGACACCATTCCGTTGTCGCCTGAAATCAAGGCACTGAAAAACGTACGTACTCTGACGCTGTCCGGCATGCTGGCTGAAGCCATCCGCCGCATCAGCAACGAAGAGTCGATCTCTGCAATGTTCGAGCATTGATCCGCGTTCTTTCCGGTACGGCGCCCTGCCGCACCGGAAAGGAGCCTGTGCCAGGCAGCAGATAAAGAAAAACCCGTTGGTGCGTGAGCAACAACGGGTTTTCTACTCGTAGTCAAACATAACCTCAGACCTGGTTACGCGGCAGTTCTCCCTTGCCGTAACGCCGTGTCCCTTCTGATTTTTTAATCAATGCGACGAACGATGTTGGTCGTTTCGGCAGCGTTTATCAAAGTGTTTTACCCACCAGTAGCGATCCGCCACCTGCTCGCGCCCGCCGATACGTGCGCCTACCAGCCACAACAGCGCGCCGACGAAGATGCTCATGATTGCGCCGTGCGCGAAAAGCTGGGGTAGATTGAACTGGGATACTTCAGCAATAATGGAGTATCCAACCCCACCGATCATCACGACCAGCCCCAGCCCCATAAAAAGTTGCCCATTCTGTCCGCGTTTCTACGTTTCATATGCCACCTCCATAGTGCCATGTGCCAACCGGGATAACGCTGCAACCTGTTAGCCCACTTTGATAAGTTAAGTATAGCCCTTGCCCGGTCGAGGGGATTGCGGAGGCGATCACAAATGGTAAAGAAAGATTGACACTTCTTAACGCCGCACTGACAGTTAGCGAACAAATTGAATTATTCATCTAATGAATTAATTATCTTTTCCCGCAGGACGCCGATACGGCATCAGAGTTTTGTCATTCCTGGCCCCGGCAGGTAGACTATTGCCCTTTCCCTTATCTCGATCATAGCGAATCTCCCAGTGAGCAGTATTAAATTGATAGTCGGCCTGGCGAATCCGGGTGCGGAATATGCCCAGACGCGGCACAACGCCGGCGCCTGGTACGTCGATTTACTGGCCCAGCGCCACAACCAGCAATTGAAGGAAGAGAGCAAATTCTTCGGCTATACCGCGCGGCTGAACCTGGCGGGCAACGACGTGCGCCTGCTGGTGCCGACCACCTTTATGAACCTGAGCGGCAAAGCGGTGCTGGCGATGGCCAACTTCTATCGCATCGAGCCGAACGAAATTCTGGTGGCGCATGACGAGCTGGATCTGCCGCCGGGCGTGGCCAAGATCAAACTCGGCGGCGGCAACGGCGGCCACAACGGCCTGAAGGACATTCAGAACAAATTTGGCAACAACCCGAACTTCTACCGCCTGCGCATCGGCATCGGCCATCCGGGCGATAAGAACAAGGTGGTGGGCTTCGTGCTCGGCAAACCGCCGGCCGGCGAACAGAAGATGATTGATGAAGCGATAGACGAATCGCTGCGCTGCACCGAAATGCTGATGAAAGACGGGCTGGAAAAAACCGTTCAGCGCCTGCACAGCTTCAAGGCGCAGGCCTGAGTCTTGCCGCAGCGGGCGTGGCGCCCGCTGCTTGCCGCTAGGTGCGGGTATTGAAAGTATCTTCCGCCACTCGCCGGTCGTCGGTATCGTAGCCCTCTTCCGCAACGTAGTAAGCGGGATCGTCCAGTTCATGGCTGCAGAACGGCCCGGCCCGCTTTAACAAACGCACGCAGTCGCCGCTCAGGTGGCGCAGACGAATGCTTTTCCCCGCCGCCAGATAACGCGCCGTCAGCTTGTCGATCGCCTCCACGCCGCTGGAATCCATCACCCGGGTGCCGGCGAAGTCCAGCACCACGTTCTGCGGATCGTCGTTCGGTTCGAACAGCTCGGCGAACGCTGCGGTGGAGCCGAAGAACAGCGGGCCTTCGAGCTGATACACCGCCACATCGTCCGCCACCTGCCGCTGGCGCACCCGGATGCGCGCCTGCTGCCAGGCAAACACCAGCGCCGAGATAATCACCCCGCCGATCACCGCCACCGCCAGATCGGTGAAAATGGTGATCAGGGTGACGATCACCATCACCAGCGCATCGGCCTTCGGCATGCGGCGCAGACGGCGCAGCGAGCTCCACTCAAAGGTGTTGTAACATACCACCAGCATCACCCCCGCCAGCGCCGCCACCGGCAGCAGGCCGATGTAACGCGACAGGCTGACCACGAACAGGATCAGCAGCACGGCGCCGACAGCGCCGGAAATACGCCCGCGTCCGCCCGAGGTAAAGTTAATGATCGACTGGCCGATCATCGCGCAGCCGGCAAAGCAGCCGAACAGGCCGCAAATCGCATTGCCGGCGCCCTGTGCGATGCTTTCGCGGTTGCCGTTGCCCTTTTTGCCGCCCATTTCATCGAGCACCGTCATGGTCAATAGCGATTCAATCAGGCCGACCAGGGCGATCACCACCGCATAGGGCAGCACCACCTTCAGCATCTCCAGATTGAACGGCGCCACCGGCAGGCTAAAGTGCGGCAGCGAGCCGGAGATGTCCGCCAGGTCACCGACCCGCAGCGTGTGCAGATTAAAACCGATCGCCAACGCCGACACCACCAGCAACGCCGCCAGCGAAGAGGGAATGACCTTGGTCAGGCGCGGGAACAGCAGCACCACCAGAATAGCCAGCGCCACCAGGCCGTACATCAACGGCCCCTGCCCGGCGATCATATGCAGCTGCGCCAGCATGATGACGATAGCCAAGCCGTTGACGAAGCCGTGGATTGCCGGCAGCGGCACCAGACGGATAAACTTGCCCAGGCGGAATACGCCAATCAAAATTTGAATGGCGCCGGCAAAAATGGTCGCCCACAGCACGTAGCCCATGCCGTACTGCGCCGCCAGGCTCATCAACACCACCACAATCGAGCCGGCCGCGCCGGACACCATGCCCGGCTTGCCGCCGAACAGCGCGGTCACCAGGCCGATGATAAACGCGGTATGCAAACCGACGATCGGCGAAAGCCCGGCGACCAGCGAAAAACCGACCGCCTCGGGGATCATCGAGACCGCCACCACAAAGCCCGCCAGGACTTCATTCTTAACGTCCGCGATCCTGATATTGCTCAGGTTAAACATGGATTATTCACTTCCGACAGATGAAAACGTCTCCCCGCAGAGCAGAACGGGAGCGAGGGCCGCAAGGCGCGGCGAACGATCGGGCGGGGAGCACTCAGGGTGGACTGGGCAAGAAATACATCCGGCGCGTTTCCTGTCGGGTAATCGGAAGTGTCAGTATGTGTAAATGTGATCCAAATCTCAATCAAAAACCGGCCGCCGGCAGTTTGCTTCTGCCGCCCCAGCAAGTCAGATCGAGATAAACGCGCATTACGTGTATAATGGCGGCATTATTTTGCCCTTTATGCAGCCTGTTAAACCTAACAGGATGATAGTTAAGATATTTAAGGTGATTACAACATGGGATTCAAATGCGGTATCGTCGGCCTGCCTAACGTAGGCAAATCCACCCTGTTCAACGCGTTGACCAAAGCGGGCATCGAAGCAGCCAACTTCCCGTTCTGCACCATTGAACCGAACACCGGTGTGGTGCCGATGCCCGATCCGCGTCTGGATAAGCTGGCCGAAATCGTCAAGCCACAGCGCATTCTGCCAACCACCATGGAATTCGTCGACATCGCCGGCCTGGTGAAAGGCGCTTCCAAAGGCGAAGGCCTGGGCAACCAGTTCCTGACCAACATCCGTGAAACCGAAGCTATCGGCCACGTGGTGCGCTGCTTCGAAAACGACAACATCATTCACGTCAACAACAAGGTCGATCCGGCTGACGACATCGAGGTGATCAACACCGAGCTGGCGCTGTCTGATCTGGACACCTGTGAACGCGCTATCCACCGCGTGCAGAAGAAAGCCAAAGGCGGCGACAAAGACGCGAAAGCCGAGCTGGCCGCGCTGGAAAAATGCCTGCCGCAGCTGGAAAACGCCGGCATGCTGCGCGCGCTGGATCTGAGCGAAGAAGACAAGGCGGCGATCAAATACCTGAGCTTCCTGACGCTGAAACCGACCATGTACATCGCCAACGTTAACGAAGACGGCTTCGAGAACAATCCGTACCTGGATAAAGTGCGTGAAATCGCCGCCGGTGAAGGCTCAGTAGTGGTTGCGGTATGCGCCGCGGTGGAGTCCGACATCGCCGAACTGGAAGATGAAGACCGCGCCGAATTTATGGCCGAGCTGGGCCTGGAAGAGCCGGGCCTGAACCGGGTGATCCGCGCCGGTTACGAACTGCTTAACCTGCAAACCTACTTCACCGCCGGCGTCAAGGAAGTGCGCGCCTGGACCATCCCGGTTGGCGCTACCGCGCCGCAGGCGGCAGGCAAGATCCACACCGACTTCGAGAAAGGCTTTATCCGCGCGCAAACCATCGCCTATGAAGACTTCATCACCTACAAGGGTGAGCAAGGCGCCAAAGAAGCCGGCAAGATGCGTTCAGAAGGTAAGGACTACATCGTCAAAGACGGCGACGTGATGAACTTCTTGTTTAACGTCTAAATTAAATTTGTAGTTTCATGAGGTTTCAATATATCTCATGAATACTAACAAAACCCATAAAAACCACGCAGTTGCGTGGTTTTTTTATTTTCATGATGTCTCAAGTCATCACATGGAAACGCAATTAAAAAATGAGTACAGGCATGAGTACAATTAGCTTCCATCTTCATTTTTGGTGAGTACAATAGCGGTCTAAGAAATAGACAAGGTGAATCGCCAGGGGTTTAACAGACACCTCAGAGTCATTTAAGATGACTTAAAAGAGAGGTGCCTATGAGTGGTAAGCGTTATCCCGAAGAGTTTAAAATTGAAGCAGTCAAACAGGTTGCTGATCGTGGTCATTCTGTTTCCAGCGTTGCAACACGTCTCGATATCACCACCCACAGCCTTTTACGCCTGGATAAAGAAATACGGTCCGGATTCTTCTTCTAATAAAGAACAGTCAGATGCTCAGGATTAGATCCACCGACTCCAGAAGGAGCTGAAGCGGGTTACCGACGAACGGGACATATTAAAAAAAGCCGCAGCGTACTTCGCAAAGCTGTCCGACTAAGGTACGCCTTTATTCGTGACAACACCCGTTGCTGGTCTGTTCGTCTGCTCTGTTGGGTGCTGGATGTTCATCCCAGTGGCTTTTACGCCTGGCTTCAGCAGCCGCATTCACAACGCCATCAGGCAGATCTGAGACTGACAGGACAGATCAAACAGTTCTGGCTGGAATCGGGATGCGTTTATAGCTACCGCAAGATCCATCTCGACCTGCAAGATAGCGGGCAACAGTGCGGAGTGAACAGAGTCTGGCGACTGATGAAGCGTGTCGGGATAAAGGCACAGGTCGGGTACCGGAGCCAGCGAGCACGCAAAGGCGAGGCCAGTATCGTGTCGCCCAACAGACTCCAGCGATAGTCCAATCCGGATGCCCCGGATGAGCGTTGGGTAACGGACATAACCTACATCAGGACCCATGAAGGCTGGCTGTATCGTGCCGTGGTTGTTGATCTGTTCTCACGCAAGGTTATCGGCTGGTCAATGCAATCCCGGATGACAAAGGACATTGTCCTGAACGCACTGCTGATGGCTATATGGCGACGTAATCCCCAAAAACAGGTGCTGGTTCACTCAGACCAGGGCAGTCAGTACACAAGCCATGAGTGGTAGTCATTCCTGAAATCACAGGGTCTGGAAGGTAGCATGAGTCGTCGCGGTAACTGTCACGATAATGCGGTTGCAGAAAGCTTTTTCCAGCTACTGAAACGCGAGCGGATAAAGAAAAAGATCTACGGAACTCGTGAAGAAGCTCGCAGTGATATTTTTGATTATATCGAAATGTTTTATAATAGTAAGCGTCGGCATGGTTCGAGCGATCAGATGTCACCGGCAGAATATGAAAACCAATATTATCAACGGTTCAGAAGTGTCTAGATTATCTGTGGCGACTCAGTTGTTCTTTTCCGGTTTTTCTCGCCCCAAGAGAAAGCAACAGAAACACCATCAATACCCTTTACGTTCAATCGAATTCACCGGGCGAATGCAGGGTAATAATTACTCCTATATTGGATGGCGTAATATCAGCACCCAGTGAGATCCCATGAAAAATACAATTGCATTCAAATGACCAACTAATTGCATTTAAATAAAATACAGGTGGTTTTTTATGACCACCTGTTTTTGGTGTTTTATTTTAACCGTTCAGATCTATGCTTTTTTATTTTCAAGAAAACCATCTTTCTTGCATCATACGTAATTAGTAAAGAAATAGTCTGCATAAAAAGAGAAATGACGAAAAATAAAAATATTACACTAAATATGCCAAATGCCCATCTTTGTTTTTCTATTAAGGAATCGATGTATTCTAATGACCTTTTGCTATTAAAAGATTCACAAATTATATCTATAGTTTGAGGCGGTAGTTTTATGACTATGTCAGTTTTCTTCTCACATTCTTGTGGTGTTATAACCCAAAAGCTTTCCCTGCCACCTAAAAAGTTATACTCTATTGCCTCTTTTTCATTAAACCAAAACCAGCCTGTATCATTGATGTTTATTAGCCCCGCAGGTTTAATAGCTACAACCAGTGCTGCAAAGAAAAGAAAGAGGGGGATAAATAGAGATAAAAAAGTTAGTATTGGTACTGCTTTGTTGATTTTCTTTATTTTCAATGTGTCGATTATAAGGTTTCGTTTAAGTTTCGCGATGATTCTGAAGTTCAACTCATACTTTTTAATCCAATCCTCGAATTTTTTCTTTTGTTTTATCGATACAGCATCAGTATTGTAGTGGTAATTGAATTTTTCTATTTCAATTATGTCATTAATGAAGTCATGCTTGCTTTCTTTTTTATAGCCAAGCCAAAATGCCCAAAATCTATTTACAATGGAAAAGCCTGATTTCGCTTTACGCTTAATGTAATAAAGAGATGAAATCATCATTGTAAAGATGAATGGAAATAAAATGAACTTGTTATCCATTATTGATAATAAAGGAGAGATAAACGTATCGAACTGTGTATTCACAATGCTATATCCTTATATAAGATGAGATGTGGCAATGTTCTAACTCCTCTTGGTTCCAAAACTGGGTAGTGTTGATCGTCCATTCTCCTCAACCAATAGAGTTAACCCTTCGACATGCCATACAGATGTTATCTCGGCCCGATATCTTTTGGAATCTCATTGATAAATGTTCAACGCTGAGGTGTGAGTGTCACTACAATCCCTAGGTAATCAGCGGTCAGACCGCTGGCTACCAGCGCATCCACAACGATCTATGTATCACCAGCAGCGACCTTGAATGCTAAGTGGGGCAATCAGATCTCCTTCACTGTTGAAAGCTGATTGTAACGCAGCCTTGGTCATATACAGGACAGGTACAGCAGTAACTTCATCCAGCGCCCTAGAATCCCATTCCGCAGGTGTTACCAACTCGTTACGCCAACTCAACATTTTAAGACTCTCAAGCCGCGTAGTCAGCCTAAAGAACTCGCTCTGTTGCAGTATATCGTCGCTGCATGAGCGCGATATATACTCGAGATGCCCTTATACCTTGGCCTTGCATAAGGCTTTGGGTGAGAAATGGACTGAGTGGAAAGTCTTTCACAGTCTGCGGGGCATGTTCATCAGCCAGCTTGAGCGCGGTGGTGTTCCAGAAGAGAGGATCGTGCTGATCGTAGGTCACAAGAGGGGCAAACAGAATTCTTCCACACTTACAGCCAAGGGCCAGCATGAAGGAATTGGCGTGTTACGCTGAAATGGTAAAAAATGAACAAATACCCCCCCATAAATAATCAAAATACACAATACATTCAGGATAAAATGCCAAGAGAGTGAATCACTGTAAATTTATACATAACTGTTTGATGCAAGCATTGTAAAGCGAAGCGGGTAGGGTTATCTTAACACTACATGTAGTATCTTTTACTGAAAAGCAGTACTACATATAACCTATCAACCTCCGTAAAGGGCTAAAATATGGCTAAGAATCCTAAGCAAACGTCAAGTAAAGTCGCTTCTGTTGCTGGTCGAACCTTAAACGATTCGAATGCATCTAAATTACAGAAACAGCTTGCGGCCTCAGCTCTTGCTCAACGAACTGCATCTAGTCACACCAGTGATAAAATGGAAACTATTGCGGCTAAAGCTCTTGATAATCCACGTTCAGCCGAGCTAACAAAACAGCTTGCTGCTACGGTGTTGGCACAAGCGACAAAATAAGACTGAATCACAGGGGCAGAAGTGCCCCTGAAACAGCTATTAATCTGGCGAGCTAATAAGGCGAATTACCTTCCAACACAAGAATATTGTTGCAATCCTTGTGACCTGCTCCCCGTTGATTAATACACCGCGATATTAGTAATGTCTTCATAAGCCACATGAGGACATCCCCATGAAGAAGCGTTTTTCCGACGAACAGATCATCAGTATCCTCCGCGAGG
>Ga0105244_10003489_pt1 | contig 11176 bp, 8 predicted proteins | sample KBSM44metaG_FD_80423 | JGI IMG/M metagenome (GOLD analysis project Ga0105244, IMG submission 80423) | Miscanthus rhizosphere microbial communities from Kellogg Biological Station, Michigan, USA - KBS M4-4 metaG | ecosystem: Host-associated > Plants > Roots > Rhizosphere > Soil | place: Michigan...
AGCGAGGGATATCGAACCCGCGATGGCCACATGATCGAGTGGCTCGGAAAGCTCAATGCAGGCAGAGGCCCAGTCGCTGTTGTCTCGCGCCCGGAACCGCAACTACTGCGACCACTGACTCGGAAAATTCTGCAGTTACCAGCAGCACCTAACACCATCGCATTCGATTCATATTCTTGGTCTATACCAAAATTGGGAGATCGCCGCGCTTGGTGGCTTCAATCAAAGAATGACTACAAACTGCCGAACGTCGCGCCAGACACTCCGGCAGTCATCTGGAACCCTCTAGTGGCTCTTTCAAACATCTGGGCCCAACTCCAGGATGGAGATCGGCGGATATCTGTGGATCTCTTGGATGACTGGTCGATTCATTACGCGTTCGAGTCCATATGGCCGCAGCTGGAAGTGGCTTATCGGCGACTCTTCGATCGTGCGGACTCGGTAACAGTGAACGCCGAAGGCACCCTTGCATTGGCTCACCGCTTCGGACGTTTGGATGCCACGCTCCTGACAAACGGTTGCGACCCAGAACGTTTCGTTTCAACTTCTACCGCTTCGGGACCCATCACAGTGGGTTACGTTGGAAAAATCGGAAAGAGAGTCAACCTTGAGTTGGTTCGTGAAGCAGCGGAAAAGCTGCCATCCGTGAACTTCGTGTTCGCAGGACCAATTCTCGACAACGAATATAAACCTGTCATGGAAAGCCTCCCGAACCTCAGGCTTTTGGGCGACGTGCACTACAGGGACGTACCCTCCCTTCTTCAGTCCTTTGACATCGGGTGGGTCCCTCACAACGTCGGCGAGTTCGAAGTCGGCGGAGATGTACTCAAGACATACGAGTACAGGGCTGCTGGTCTTCCAGTACTAACGACTCCCGTTGCCGGTGCCGGACAGCGGAATCTTGGCTCTGTCTACACCCTTCCTGCAGAGGACCACGCCAAGTGGATTGAGACAAAGGTCGGATCGCGACAGAGGATCCCCCGGGAGCTGGGAGAGATTCCCCAGATTCATACTTGGCGACACAAAACAGAGTTCGTCCTCAAGGAGCTGACCCGATGAACCAGCAGAGGGATGCACGTGATGAAGACGAATCGAGAAGGGACTCATCCATGAAGCGATCTGTAGCGATCATTGGAACGCGCGGCTACCCCAGCTATTACGGCGGCTTTGAAACGGCGGTCCGGAGGCTCGCTCCGTACCTCGCCGCGCGGGGCTGGGATGTAACAGTCTATGGCCGCAAGAACGCGACCAAGCTGAATGACGATACCCGGGATCCCCGAGTCAAGTCAGTCGTCATGCCCGGGGTTGAGTCCAAAAGCTTGAGCACTCTCTCGTACGGACTCACCTCTTCGCTTCATGCCTTGGCAACCAAACCGGATGTCGCATTAGTCATGAACACCGCAAATGGATTCTTCCTACCGCTGATTAACCTGAGGCGCATACCAAGCCTGGTCAATGTCGACGGTATCGAATGGGAGCGAGCCAAATGGGGACGCCTGGCAAAGAAGGTCTTCCGTTTGGGAGCATCGATGACGGCCAGGTTCGGTACCCGCATGGTTTACGATGCAGATGCCATCGGCGACTACTGGCGTTCAGAATTCAACGTCGACGGTGACTTCATCCCCTACGGCGGAGACGTCCAGGAAGACCTGCCATTAGTAGAGCCGTTCACTCATAGGGGCTACATTCTGGCCGTCGCCAGGTTTGTACCCGAGAATACGATTCCCGAATTCCTGGACGCCGTTAAGACGCTCGCGGAGACTTGGCCTGTCGTTCTCGTGGGGTCATCGGGTTACGGTGGCGAACTCGATGAGAGGGCCGCCGCTCTCAGCAATCAGATGGCCAACTTCCATTGGCTGGGTCACGTGAGTGACGATCAAAAGCTGCACTCGCTTTGGCAGCATGCCGGCGCCTACTTCCATGGACACAGCGTGGGAGGCACAAACCCCGCTCTTGTTCAGGCGATGGCATGCGGTTCTCCCGTCGTAGCGCGGGACACTATCTACAACAGAGAGGTGTTGGGCAGCGGAGCAGTATTTGTTGAGCCGAAGCCTCCGTCAATCATCGCCGGACTCGCGGGCGTAATGGCGGACAGCGCCAAACAGCAGGAGCTATCTGAAGCAGCGCAGAAACGAGCTGTCGCCGATTACTCCTGGGAGGGCGTATGCGCAGCATACGAGGCGGCTCTTATCCGGCTTATCGAGCGCAAGGAAAGCCGGACAAGGTTCAGTTCAACGCGTTTCCAACCGTCCAAGTGATCCGTCCCTGGGGACAAGGCGGCGTGGCTCCATGGAGGCTGTTGCCCATGCCGGGGAGATCGGCTTGTCAACCCGCATAAATGACCAGGAACAGATGTTGAAACATTACGAGGCTTGGAACACCGCCTGTATCCTATCAGCGGGGGTATCCCCGACTGAGACTAATAATGTCATGGGGTTGAAAATTGGACACAGATTCTGATTGGCGGCCGCGCACGTCCCGCATCCTTAGTGTTGTTGACGGCTTTGTCATTATCTGGGCTGTTGCCGGTGCATATGTCATAAGGTTCGGGCTTGAACCTAGCTTTGTCGTATCTGGACAGGAACTCAACTACGTCTGGCTGTCGGCAGGTCTGGCTATCGCTTGGTGGTTCATGCTCGGCGCGTGGAATACCCGGCAGAGCCGCATTCTGGGTGCCGGTCCAGACGAATACAAGCGCGTCGCCGCAGCCTCACTTTGGCTTTTTGGTCTCATAGCAATCTTCTCCTACGTGTTTCGAATTGAGACAGCGCGAGGCTATGTCGGCATCGCGTTGCCCGTTGGCCTGGCCGGGCTCCTGCTCGCCCGGTGGCTCCTCCGCCAGCATCTGAGTGTCGCCAGACAAAAAGGCCGCAGCATGTCTCGACTGCTGTTGCTCGGCGGCCCCAGCGCAGTAGCGCACTTGGCATCGTCGCTTCATGGCGCCAAACACGCAGGCTACCTTCCGATCGCTGCCTACACTCCGGGTACCCCTGAGCAAGATTTGAATGTGCAAGGTTCGGATCTTCCAATTCTGGGCAACCGCACAGATACGGCTTCAGTTTTGGCCGCTATCGACCGATGCCATGCCGATGCTGTTGCAGTCTCTGCGGGTGTCCAGCTCCACCCCCACACAATTCGACAATTAGGCTGGGAACTCGCGTCGCGGAACGTGGGCCTCATCATGGCTCCGGCTCTTACGGACATAGCGGGCCCCAGGATCCATACTCAGCAGGTCGCGGGGCTTCCCCTCATCCACGTGACAACGCCTACCTTGGAAGGGGGGCAAAGAGTCGCGAAGCGCCTATTTGACATCGTCGTCTCTGGCCTCCTGATCTTGGTCCTATCACCTTTGATGGCCGTAGTCGCACTTTTAGTCCGCATGGACAGCAAAGGACCCGTCCTGTTTAAGCAGGCCCGGATAGGCATGGAGGGACGGCCGTTCCAGATGCTCAAATTCCGGTCGATGGTGGTAGACGCCGAAGCTCGACTCGCCGAACTCGAGCACCGAAATGAGGGAAATGGAGTTCTTTTTAAGCTCAAGGACGATCCCCGAATTACCAGGATCGGCGGAGTGCTCCGGAAATACAGCCTCGACGAGCTCCCCCAGCTTTTCAACATCTTGAGTGGCTCAATGAGCCTCGTTGGGCCGCGCCCGCCCCTGCCTCGCGAAGTTGAAGCTTACGAACAGGATGTCCGTCGACGGTTGCTGGTCAAGCCGGGTCTAACAGGACTCTGGCAGGTCAGCGGTCGGTCGAATCTCTCTTGGCAGGATTCCGTTCGCCTGGATCTCTACTACGTCGAAAACTGGTCACTCGCTGGCGACCTTGTCATCATCTTGCGAACTGCCCGTGCCGTGTTCCACAGCACGGGCGCCTATTAGCCCCACCTCCCACGCAGAATGCTGCGAAAGGAACGACTCACTATGCGTATATCAGTAATAGGCTGCGGCTACCTCGGGGCAGTGCATGCCGCCTGCATGGCTAAATTGGGCCATCATGTGACCGGCATTGATGTGGATGAAAGCAAAGTCGCTGAACTGTCAGCGGCGGTTGCGCCCTTCTATGAACCAGGCCTCGAGGATCTCCTCCAGGAAGTCCAGAGCACGGGACGCCTTTCATTCACCTCGGATATGGCTGCGGCAGCCGGCAGCGACGTTCACTTCATATGCGTCGGAACGCCCCAGAAAAAGGGCGAAAACGCAGCCGACATGACATACGTCGATGCCGCTGTTCGCGCATTGCTCCCCTACCTTTCTCCGGGGCAGGTCGTGGTCGGAAAGTCGACCGTTCCTGTGGGAACGGCTGCTCGTCTCGCTGATGCGATCGCCGGCGCACAACCGGATGTTCATCTGGTCTGGAATCCCGAGTTTCTGCGTGAAGGCCATGCGGTTTCGGACACCCTCAACCCAGATCGGTTCGTTTATGGAGTTAGCGATGGCTCCGAAGAGCATCCTGCCGTAGCCATACTGGATGAGGTCTACGACACCCCGCTTTCTGCTGGCACTCCCCGACTGGTTTCAGACCTCGCTACGGCCGAGTTGGTCAAGACAGCCGCCAACTCTTTTCTGGCAACAAAGATCTCATTCATAAATGCAATGGCAGAACTGTGCGAGGCTGCAGGAGCAGACGTAACCCAGCTAGCGGATGCGATCGGCATGGATGATCGCATCGGACGGAAATTCCTCCAAGCCGGGATTGGATTCGGCGGGGGCTGCTTACCAAAAGATATCCGTGCGTTTATGGCGCGAGCGGGAGAACTTGGGGCCGACCAAGCTCTTACCTTCCTCCGTGAGGTTGATGCCATAAACATGCGGCGCCGAAGCAGAGTGGTCGAGTTGACCCGCGAGCTATGTGGTGGCAGCCTCCTCGGAAAGAGGATCACAGTACTCGGCGCCGCTTTCAAGCCTGAAAGTGACGACGTGCGAGACTCACCAGCACTCAGCATCGCCGCCCAGCTCCAATTGCAAGGTGCAGTCGTCACCGTGACCGACCCTAAGGCCTTGGCCAATGCAGCTCGACGGTTCCCAGAACTGCAGTACGTGGAAGACACCGACAGCGCTGTAATGAACGCAGACGCGCTGCTCTTGCTCACAGAGTGGCGGCAGTATCGCGAGCTGGACCCCCACTCGCTAAAGCAAAGCGTCAATGAACTTCGCATCCTTGATGGCCGAAACGTGCTGGATCCTGCCAAGTGGCGGGCTGCCGGATGGCACTACCGTGGTCTGGGTCGGCCATAGTCGATGAGAACTGAACGAGAAAAAGACAGCCTGAAGCTTGGCGATAACCAACGTAGCGAGGGCCGGTCAAATAGGTCGAAGACCCGCCGGCGGCGCCGGGTATTGCTGGCAGGTGGGGTTTCGTTAGGCATCGCAGTACTCCTTCTAGCTGCCGCAGCCTGGTTGGGTTCCAGAGCAATGATCGTTAAAGCCGAACTTCAGGCGGCAATGAACGCGGTGCCGGAACTCAAGAAAGCCATTGCGTCCGATGACACCGATGGGGCGGCGACGGCCGTCAAGAGCATGGTGTCCCATACGTCTGCGGCACGTGAGGCGACTTCGGACCCTGTGTGGAGATTTGCGTCGGTACTCCCCTTTGTGGGTTCCAACTTTGCCGCCGGCAGCGAGGTAACCACCACCGCGGACGATGTGGCCCAGCTGGGTGCTGTTCCGTTAGTCGCAGCGTATCAATCGCTGGACTGGAAGAGCCTAACGCCCACTTCGGCCGGCATGGACCTACAACCGCTTAAGACTGCAGCGCCAAAAGTTCAGTCCGCCGCGCACACAATCCGCGAGTCAGTAGAGAGACTCAATGATATTGATGCGAGCACGTTGCTACCGCAGGTGTCTGAGCCCCTGGTCGAAGCGCGAGAACAGCTGGCCTCTCTTCAACTGAACTTGGATTCTGCTGCAGACGCAGCCCGGCTAGCCCCCGACATGCTGGGTGTAGACACCCCTCGCAAATACTTGCTGCTAATGCAGAACAACGCAGAGTCGCGAGCGACAGGCGGAATTCCCGGCGCGCTGGCCGTACTGCGTGTCGATAAAGGCAAACTTCAGTTGGATTCCCAGACCAGCGCTACTGCTCTGGGCGCCTTTGTTCCACCGGTTGGTGTTGATGAGGAGCAACGGACAATATACTCGGCGCGAATTGGCAAGTTCATGCAGGACGTCAACCTGACGCCCGATTTCGCGACATCCGCTAGCACCGCCGTTGCGATGTGGGAAAAAAGCACCGGAGAGAAGCTTGACGGTGCCCTGTCTCTGGATCCAGTTGCCCTCAGCTTTATTCTCGACGCTACTGGCCCGGTACAGATAACCGACCCCACGGTGAAAGAGATCGGTCGCGATCTACCGACGCAGTTGACCGGCAAGAACGTTGTCCAGACTCTCCTGTCAGATGCCTACGCCAAAATTCCAGTGCCAAAGCTCCAGGATGTCTATTTTGCGGGAGCTGCACACGAGGTTTTTGGAGCCTTGTCATCTGGAAAAACCGACGCTAAGAAACTACTGGACGCCATATCGAAGGGTGTGGCCGAACGCCGCATACTTCTCTGGTCAAACATCCCCAGTGAGCAGCAGACGATTGCCAAATATGACCTAGCTGGCATGGTCACCGGCCCGTCTGTAGCCCCCGCCGAGTTTGGGGTGTACTTCAACGACGGCACCGGAGCAAAAATGGACTACTGGGCAAAGCGAACTGTTCAAGTGGTCAGCAGCTGCACAAGGGACGGATATCGGGAAGTTACTGTCCGCGTAACCAGCACCAATACGGCTCCCCTGGACGCCGCAACATCGCTGCCGGCATATGTAACCGGCGATGGTGCATACGGCGTACCGGCAGGCACGATACAAACCAACGTCGTGGCCTACGGGCCCGTTCAGTCCAATATTGACACCGTTGTTAAGGATGGTGTAAAGATTCCCTTTGCAGCCCAGCGTCATGGACAGCGTGCGGTGGGTACCTCGACGGTTCAACTGAAACCTGGCGAAAGCACTTCCCTGGACTTCAAATTTGGTCATATTGTCCAGCATGCTGACCCTAAATTGGTTGTCACACCTACAACCGTCGCCCTTGCCGACGTGATTCGGGCTAGCGATTCTGGCTCCTGTGAATAGCGAAAGACGCAGACGTAAATCCTTTGTAACGAGACTAGATTTTCTTTGCTGTCAACTGGCATTGAATGGTAAGTTCTATGTGGGCAGCACACTGAGATTTCTCTTACGGTCTCGTAGGGTCTCGGAAATCTCCAACACCACGTCGTACCACTTAGGGTCTCAGGGGGGACACACATGAGGAAATCTCTTGCAGCGCTTACGCTCGCAGGCTCCATCGCACTTCTCGGCGCAGTTCCGGCCGTAGCAAACAACGCCAACTACCCGGCACCTAACACCAGCGTCGCAGTCTCCGATGCCTCCGTGGCACCGGGTGAAGCATTTGTCTTCAGCGGCACCGGTTTTACTCCGGGTGAGGGCATTACCATCACCGTAACGCCGACAGGCACACCGGCCGCCAGTGGCAGCGTTTCCGCTGGAAGCCTGTCCGTGGCTGCCCGGATCCCGCTTGCTCCGTCTACGCTCTCGGCCACGGCCGATGGTAACGGTGCATTCTCGGCTCCGATTGTCATTAACGAGCCTGGCGCTTACTCCATTACTGCTACCGGTAACTCTTCCGGCGTAAAGGTCGGCCCGGTTTCCGTTGTAGTTGGTGGCGCGGCGCTCTCCAACACCGGCGGAAGCACCGGCACCGGCACCGGCACCGGCCTGGCCAACACTGGAGGCGTTCCGCTTGCCAACACTGGTGCTGATTCCAGCCTTATCCTGTGGTCCCTCGTGGGCGCAGGTGCCTTGGCAGCTGGTACGGCATCCGTCGTAGTAGCTCGCCGCCGGGCCAAGGGCACCGAGGCTTCTGCCTAGTCCCAAGATCCAAACCGCTTAAGGGTGGGTGCCAACAGGTCTGTTGGCACCCACCCTTTTGTTTGCGTTTAAGCTCCGCCCAGTAGGTAGCAGTCCTATAATCCTGGGGAGAATTCACACTGGCTGGACAGATGGCCCTTGTCCTCGGAACTCAGTGCCGGCAAGAGGTCTTCGGGGGCCGACGAAATACACGACTGGCCCAAAGGAATAGACGTTCTCCCACCGCAAGAAAGTGATCATTTGAAGAACCGGCTTCCGTGGAAAATAGGCCTGGCTTTGAATTTGGCCATCCTAGCCACCGTTGGTTTCTGGCCCGAGCCCGTAGACAAGCCGTTCAACGGGACCATGTCTACCCTGCTGGCCTATATACACGCTCTAGGGGTACCAGGATGGCTCAACTACGACTTCGTGGAAGCTGCAGCCAACGTGGTCTTGTTCATTCCATTCGGCTTCCTCGTTGCCAGCGCATTGCCCACCAAAGCGTCGTGGCAGTTGATCCTGCTAGGCACCATAGTGTCCGCCTGCATGGAGCTTGGTCAGTTTTTCTTCATGACAGCCCGCTATCCAAGTGCGCTTGATGTCATCACAAATACGGCTGGTACTTTCATTGGGATCGCATTGGTTCGATCCTTTCCCTACGTCCGCGGCCGGGGACGTGTCCCTTAGTCTGCAGACTAGTAGTTGCGCAGGCATGTCAGTGGAATGCTGACACCAAGTTCGCACTAAACCATAGTCAAAAACCATGACCGCGTACTGCGGCATGCTCCGGTCTGAATGGACGAATCGTGACCTATCAATCCGAATGATCCAGCTTGAAACATTCAGGCTTTTTGGAAAGTAGCCTTATGATAGGGCGGGCGGCACGTCCCAATCAAAATGTTGCCCAAACAGGGGCGTGCCGCCTCCCACCAATCTTCAAGAGCCGTGAGGCCGAGTCCCTACCGAAGCTGTGCCGAGAACCCACCGACCCAAAGGATTGCCGCTTGCCGTACATTGACATCAACCCACACAAGTCCCGACCGAAGTGGATGGCATACTTAGGGCTTGCTGGCTTGCTTGCGGCGACGATTGCAATCGTTATTTTCGTTTTGACGACATCGCAATAGATGACTGCCTAACACCCATCGCAAACACTCATGGATCGTACGCCCAAAGGCTCGATAGCGTTGCTTCCTGGGGGCTAACTGCTAGCTCACATGTCGGCATCTATCTTGCTAGCCAGGGCGATTATCAGGTCACCTGCGCCCTTGAGGGCGGCACTTCGTCTACTGAGCCGCCCAAGCGCCAGGGCTGGCCTCACCTTGACATTCACTGTGCATCGTCCTTTGGCCCGTCTGGCGGCGCTCTGCGGCCCCTCTAGAATGGTCAGACACAACAACTTCTAGGGGATTTCCTTATGGCACGCACGTTTCGCGCCCGGGACTCGACTGCGCTCTGGTGGACGCTCGCCGGTATTGTTGCGAGCATCATGGTCACGGCGCTAGTTGTCGTTGCGCCGTTGGTCGCTGTTCTACTGATTTCTGCATGTCTGTACCTATGGACTTTCCTCTGGAAAGTTGAGCTGTTCTTTGCAGTTCACTTTGCGATAGCTTTCATAGCCCTGATCACTGTGCCCATTCTTCGGCTGACGGCGGCCGAAAACAACCTTCGATTTGTGGTGGCCGCGCTGCTTGTGGCAACAGCAATCGCGGTGGCCATCCGGGTGAAAGTTGCCCCGCCGGGGGCGCTTGTGGCGCTTTCGGCATTGTTTTTCATTCTCGGTATCATCTCGACTGCATCAGTTACGGACGACAACGAATGGCTCTTCTATGGTCTTGAACTTTTGGTGGCGGGAACAGCCATAGTATTTGCAGCCGCTGCGGTCAAGCTAAATGCTTGGCCGACTGTAGCAAAGATTCTCATTCTGGCCACCGCGGCGGAGGCTGCTCTCGCAGTATTTGAAGTGGTCCAGCTTAATGCTCCTCTCTGGCGAGGGGGAAGAATCTTGACTGATGGGACATCAACGTGGATGCGAAACGAGTTGATTGCCAGCATCCCCCGCGCGCAGGGCACATTTGGGCACCCATTGCCGCTCGCATTCATGCTGGTTTTAGGCACGTTGACGTTGATCCGAACCCAAGCGTTCCGCCTGCCCACCAGGTTCGCCCTGTTCGTCCTGATGGGCGTCGGCGTCTTTGTCTCTGGAAGCCGCAACGCGATTATCCTCTTTGTGGCGTTGTCTGCCCTGACTCTCGCGCTTCCAGCACTTGTAAAGAGGGTCCCAATTCTCATCATGCTCGGAATAGGCGGACTCGCTGTTGCAGCACCGTTCCTCGTAAACCAGTTCGAGCAAATCATCACAACCGGCTCGGTCTTCCACCGAGTCGGAGCATTGGAATCGGTCTCCCGACTCACTTCGTCCAGAGGCACATTCGCGGTTGTGTTTGGCGACGGTAGCGCAGCGACTCCACGGCTGTACTCTGAAGGACTCTTGCAGAGTGATGGCCTTGCTGCCGTCGATAACCAGTATGTCCTTACGTTCGCCCAGAATGGTCTAATTGGCCTCGCCATCATGGTCATGATGATGGCAATTGCGTTTCGTCGTGCCTCCACCACTCTTCGCGTATTGCTATTTGCGGTGGCAATCACGGGGATGATCTTTGACTTGTTCACTTGGCCTGCAGTGGGCTTTACCGTTTGGTTCGTGATTGCAGCGGCATTCTCCAGGATGCCAGAACCCGGAATGAAGGCCACCAGCTTCGTACCCACAACCCAACCGCGGGAGAATATCGGAAAACTCATTACCAAACCGCTCACACCCACCAAAATTAGCTAGGAGAGATACGACTGAAGGTTGATCGAGTCGTAGGCGATTGCGGCCAACACTCAAACTCAAGGCGCCGCAGCAAAGCAGATAAACCTCTGCCAGGTCATCGGTTGATATCTGGTACGTCCGCAGAAGAGTCTTCAAAAGAGAACGCGAAGAACGGCTGCATAAGAGTGTCATGGCGTGCCGAGCAGCGCTGAGAACACGTACCCGTCTCGGGGCGCCATGCGCCGCGGGTTCCTGCCTAACCCCGCCCGACCTCCCAGGCCCGCATTCCATCCGCGATCTCCCCCGCGTGCGTGTGGTGGAGGTAGTGTTCGCCCGGTAGGGGCACTACCGTCCCGTCAGTGACGCTGGCAGCCTGGCCCCGATGCAGGTCAAGCCACTCCGGGGTCTGTTTGTTCTCCGCAACAACAAACAGCAGCAGCGGCAGATCTTTCGGGAATGCCGTGCCCAGG
>Ga0105244_10003494_pt1 | contig 11161 bp, 10 predicted proteins | sample KBSM44metaG_FD_80423 | JGI IMG/M metagenome (GOLD analysis project Ga0105244, IMG submission 80423) | Miscanthus rhizosphere microbial communities from Kellogg Biological Station, Michigan, USA - KBS M4-4 metaG | ecosystem: Host-associated > Plants > Roots > Rhizosphere > Soil | place...
CACGCGTCCTTCGCCATTCGACCCAGGAATCTGCAACATGCGTATTGAAGAAGATTTGAAGTTAGGTTTTAAAGACGTTCTTATTCGCCCAAAACGTTCCACTCTTAAAAGCCGCTCTGATGTTGAGCTCGAGCGCCAATTCACTTTCAAACACTCCGGTATTGCATGGTCAGGTGTGCCGATCATTGCTGCTAACATGGACACCGTGGGTACATTCGGTATGGCCGAGGCGTTGGCTTCGTTTGATATCCTTACTGCTGTCCATAAGCACTACTCTGTTGAAGAGTGGAGCAACTTCGTTAAATCTGTTCCAGAAAACATCCTGAAGTTCGTGATGGTTTCCACCGGCACATCTGATGCTGACTTCCAGAAAACCAAACAAATTCTCAACCTGAACCCTGCGCTGCAATTTATCTGCATCGATGTGGCGAATGGTTACTCTGAACACTTCACTCAGTTCGTGTCTAAAGCGCGTGAAGCATGGCCGGATAAAGTGATCTGTGCGGGTAACGTTGTGACTGGCGAAATGTGCGAAGAGCTGATTCTCTCGGGTGCGGATATCGTTAAAGTCGGTATCGGTCCTGGTTCAGTTTGTACTACCCGTGTGAAAACCGGCGTGGGTTACCCACAGCTTTCAGCTGTTATCGAATGTGCCGACGCGGCTCATGGCCTTGGCGGCCAGATTGTTAGCGACGGTGGTTGTACTATGCCGGGCGATGTTGCTAAAGCATTCGGCGGCGGTGCAGATTTCGTGATGCTGGGCGGTATGCTGGCTGGTCATGACGAAAGCGGTGGCACAATCGTTGAAGAAAACGGTGAGAAATTCATGCTGTTCTACGGTATGAGCTCCGAGTCTGCAATGACTCGCCACGTTGGTGGTGTTGCGCAATACCGCGCAGCAGAAGGCAAAACCGTTAAGCTGCCATTGCGTGGCCCGGTTGAAAACACTGCTCGTGACATTATGGGCGGCCTGCGTTCTGCCTGTACTTACGTTGGTGCTTCTCGCCTGAAAGAGTTGACCAAACGTACTACGTTCATTCGTGTGAATGAGCAGGAAAACCGCGTTTTCAATAGCCTCTAAGCGATATAAACGGCGTGGCTTTGGCCGCGCCGTCATCCCGCACTCATCGCATCTCCTAGCTGGAAAATAGGTAGATACATCGCAATCACTAGTGTCCCAATTATAATACCCACGACGATCATCATGATTGGCTCCAGCGCTGCGGCCAGGTTATCCGCCAGTTCCTCAGTATTGTTGTGATGCCAACTCGCCAGTTTCTCCAGCATCAAATCCAAAGAGCCTGACTCTTCACCAACCCGTACCAGCTGACAACACAACGCTGTGAATCGCTCACTCTCATTGAGCGCATGCCAAAACGGAACACCCTGGATCACTTTGGCGCTAATTTGCGAGATCACTTTTTTCCACAGCAGTGGAGTGAGTGTCGTTTCCACCGCCTCAAGTCCTTGTAATAAAGGAATGCCTGCCTGCTGGGAGAGTGACAGTGTGGTATAGATTTGGCTGAGAATTTGCCCTCGCCAAAGTGGGGCAATCAGCGGAATGTGCAGCAAAAGATTTTGCTCATACTCTTGCCAGTGAGGTTTTCGTCGCCGAAGAAAATATCCACAGGCAAACAGAATGACAAACGCCAATAACCATCCCAAACCTTGCGTCGTGACCCAATTTGACACTGCCATTACCATCGCCGTAATGGCAGGCAGTGGAGCGTTAAAAGATCGATAGATATTGGCAAACTCCGGCAGCACAAAACTCATCATTCCGATAGTGACAAGTAAGGCGACAACTATAATAAACAGTGGGTAGCGCAAGGCTTTCATGACCTTTTTACGCAGCTGATACAGTTTTTCTTGTTGGTCAGCTAATCTTTTACAGCACTCGTCCAGCTTCCCCGTTAACTCCCCAATGTGAATAAGGGCAATGAATAGCGCAGGGAAAATCTTCGGCCATTGCCTTAATGCGGCTGAAAATGGTGTACCGTTTGAAACACGTTGCTCAATGTCTTTTAGCAAAGCCCGCCATTCCTCAAAGGGATGTTGCTGAGCAATAAGCACTAATCCATCAGATAAGGAAATTCCTGCCTGAAGTAGCGTAGCAAGCTGGCGGAATACTTGAATTTTTTGCTGAATATTCCAGCATCCACGACGGGTGTGTGAGGTTTTACGTAGATGCAACAGCTGAAGATCGGCATTGAATAATTGATCGGTAACGGATGTGGCATCCTCCGCCAATACCGCTCCTTTCTGTACTTGTCCGAATTGATCGATCGCTTTCCAGCGCCAAAGCAAAAACTTAGCCATGAGGTATACCCAGTACCCGATAACACTCTTCGAGAGTGGTTAGCCCTTGTTCCACTGCTCGACAACCATTTTCGAATAGCGTCTCCATACCTTGTTGACGAGCCAAAGCTTCGATTTCATTAGCGGGCATGCCTTTGATAATCGCAGCTTGTAGATGCGGGTCGATAAGCAAAATTTCAAACAAGGCGCTTCGCCCATAAAAGCCGCCGTAGCAGCGTTCACAACCGACTGCCTGCCAGTAGGGTAAAGCTCGATTCCAGAGTGTTGTCGGAAGCGTGATGTCTTCCGCAAGCTGTTGCTTGCAGTGAGGGCAGAGTTTGCGAACCAGTCGCTGTGCGACCACCATGTTCAACGCCGAGGCTAACATCCAGCGTTCCACCCCCATTTGTTGCAGGCGAACCACAGTTTCAGCCGTTGAGTTGGTATGGAGTGTTGAAAGTACAAGATGCCCAGTTTGCGCTGCTTTAATGGCAATATCAGCGGTATCACCGTCCCGAATCTCACCCACCATGATGATGTCGGGATCCTGGCGCAGTAAGGCGCGTAATACACTCTGGAAACTCAACCCTGCTTTACTGTTTACCTGCGTTTGATTGAGCCCCCGCATCGGAATTTCTATCGGGTCTTCTACGCTACAGAGGTTGCTGGAAATCTGGTTGAGTATCTTTAGTGCGCTGTAAAGTGTGATGGTTTTACCGCTGCCGGTGGGGCCGGTGACCAGAATCATGCCTTGTGGGTTGGCTAAACAACTCTGAAAACGGGTGCAGTCATCCGGTGACATTCCCAAATCTGAAAGCTCAAAAGTTTGTTTGGTTTGGGTCATTAAACGTAGAACGACCTTTTCACCGTGATACACCGGTAGCGTAGCAATGCGAAATGAACATTTGTGCTGTTCGACTTCAATCTCCATTTGCCCATCCTGGGGTAAGCGACGCTCTGCGATATCCAGACTTCCCAGTACTTTTAACCTTGCCGTTAATGGTGCAGCCAGATGAGCGGGTAGAAGGGGTTGCAGTTGTAGTACACCGTCGACGCGAAAACGAATCTGGTAGCCTTGCTCTATCGGCTCAAAGTGAATGTCTGAAGCACGGAGTTGTATTGCTTTATGAAGTGTTTCTTGTAGCAACTTAACCACTGGCGCGAAATTTTCAGCTGTTTCAGCTGTTTCAGCTGTTTCAGCTGTGTTGGCAGAAACACCTGAATGGCGTGCTTTCTCCAACTGCTCGACTGGCCAGTATTCAATGTTTGCTGGTTTATCACAGATAAAACGCAATGCTTCAAAAAACTGCGCGGGCGGATTCGGTGCAATGGCGATATGCAGTGTTGGAGTTTCAGAAAGTAATACTGCTTGATATTGGTTGCACAGGGCGAGGATCTGCCGATTTTCCATGGCTTAGTTTCCCGCCTGGTTATTATCAAAACGGAAAACCTCTTCACAAGTCTGTTTAAGCGAACCGCCATCGGTCGTGGCGCAGGTTCGTGTCCAACCTTCCACACCCTCGGAGTCACTCCAGCTTGGGGTTAACGAAACGGAAAGCCCATTCAGGCTTTCTTGTCCTGTCAGAGTAACCGTGCCATTTTCAACGCTCATGCCACTGACATAACGGGTCGTTTTAGGGGGCGGAATACCGTTAGTTCCGGCATCACACTCGCTAATTCCACCTCGTTCAAGCGCGCAAAGCTCTATAGCGGTACGGTAGGGGATGAAGGTTTGTAGCATGTCTGTCAGTGCCGCTTTTCGCAGGTAGTTTTGGTAAGCCGGTATGCCGATGGCGCTAAGAATCGCAATGATGCCAATGACCACCATTAGCTCAATGAGTGTGAATCCATGTTGTTTGTTCATGTGCCGCTCCTGAATATGATTGCGGGCACTTTGCGCCGTAAAAATGGCTCAGACGAGGGCGAGTCGAAGTATCAGGAAGGCGTCTTCCAGGATTTATTTATGGTTTGCATAGGGAAGCATTGAAAATGCGAGCGGTGACGAAACGAGAAGAAAAAGGCAGATGAATATTACCTCATCTGCCTGGCAGGCATTAGCGGAAGCGCATAGAGAGATCGAGTGCGCGAATATGTTTAGTTAGCGCACCCACAGAGATAAAGTCGACACCTGTTTCGGCAAATTCACGGATGGTGTCTTTCGTCACGTTGCCGGAAACTTCCAGGCGGGCTTTGCCATCGGTGATAGCGACAGCCTGGCGCATATCTTCAACGTTGAAATTATCAAGCATGACGATATCAGCCCCAGCATGCAGCGCCTGTTCCAGTTCTTCAAGCGACTCAACTTCAACTTCTACCGGCACATCCGGATGGTACCAGAAGGCTTTTTCTATCGCCTGGCGAATCGAACCCGAGGAGATGATGTGGTTTTCTTTAATCAGGAAAGCGTCAGACAAGCCTAAGCGATGGTTGCTGCCGCCACCGCACAATACTGCGTATTTCAGCGCGGTGCGCAGGCCTGGCAGTGTTTTACGCGTATCAAGTAGTTGCGTATTGGTCCCTGCCAGCAGGTCGACGTAAGTGCGAACTTCACTGGCGACGCCAGACAGCGTTTGCACAAAGTTAAGCGCAGTCCGTTCGCCGGTTAACAATACGCGCGAAAGGCCGGCCAGTTCGAACAACGGCTGGTCAGCCACGACAAGATCGCCATCTTCGACATGCCATGTGACTTTGACATCTCCGCCAAGTTGGATGAACACTTCTTCAACCCAGCGTTTACCGCAAAATACGCCGTTTTCACGGGTGATGACCACCGCATGGGAACAATGTTCTTCAGGTAGTAATTGCGCGGTAATATCATTTTGAGGGTTGACGTCACCACCCAGATCTTCACGTAAAGCCTGGGAAACAGCCTGGGGAATATCAAGGTTAATACGTTCGAGAAGCTCGTCACGTCGGCGGTCTGGGTTATAACGGCGAGGCGGCATGATAAAACTCCGAAATGGCTTAGTTAATGTCGAAACATGCTACATTGATGCGACGTCAAGTACCACTACTGAGGAGACTATGGATGCAGCTAAAAGACGGCTGGCTAGTGGGCGTAAAGCAGGTTCCTTCCCCACATTTCGATTGCCGACCGGAGGATGAAACCCCTTCGCTGCTGGTGGTGCATAACATCAGTTTGCCACCAGGAGAATTTGGTGGTCCATGGATTGATGCTTTGTTTAGTGGCACGCTTGACGCCACGGCTCACCCATATTTTGCCGGAATCGCCCATTTGCGCGTTTCGGCGCATTGTTTGATTCGCCGTGATGGCAAAATCGTTCAGTATGTTCCTTTTGATAAACGTGCCTGGCATGCGGGTATTTCTTTGTATCAGGGGCGTGAGCGCTGTAACGATTTTTCCATTGGTATAGAGCTGGAGGGTACCGATACGCTGCCTTATACTGATGCGCAATATCAACAGCTTACGGCTATCACTGAAACATTGATTCAGGCGTATCCGTCAATTGCTGACAATATGACGGGGCATTGCGATATTGCACCGGATCGTAAGACAGACCCAGGCCCCGCGTTTGATTGGTCGCGTTTTCGTCAGGCGGTTGAGGTCACGTCAAACAAGGAGAACAAATGACGCTATTTACATTGCTGCTGGTGATGATTTCAGAGCGGCTGTTTAAGCTGGGTGAGCACTGGCAGTTAGATCACCGCCTTGAAGTGCTTTTTCGGCGAGTAAAAAGCTTCTCGCTGATGCGCACTATCCTGATGACCGCCCTGTGCATGCTGGTGGTTTTCCTCTGTATTCGTGCGTTGCATGGTTTGTTCTTCAATGTCCCGTTGCTGGTTTTCTGGATTGCGCTCGGCGTGCTGTGTATTGGCGCAGGCCAGGTTCGATTGCATTATCACGCTTATTTGCAGGCAGCGAGCCACGACGACAGCCACGCGCGTGATGCGATGGCGAGTGAACTGACGCTGATTCATGGCATCCCGCCAGACTGCGATGAACGTGAGTACCTCAAAGAGCTACAAAACGCGCTGTTGTGGATTAACTTTCGTTTTTATATCGCACCGCTTTTTTGGTTTATCGTCGGTGGAGTTTGGGGGCCGGTTACGCTTGCGGGCTATGCTTTTCTGCGCGCCTGGCAGACCTGGCTTGCTCGTCATCACACGCCGCAGCAGCGTCTGCATTCAGGAATTGATGCCATTCTGCATGTGCTGGATTGGGTGCCGGTGCGTCTGGTTGGCGTGGCTTACGCGCTTCTGGGGCACGGTGAAAGGGCACTTCCGGCGTGGTTTGCATCCCTGGCCGACCGTCATACTTCGCAGTATCAGGTGCTGACTCAACTCGCCCAGTTTTCACTGGCACGAGAGCCGCATCTCGATAAAATCAAAACGCCGAAAGCCGCCGTTTCTCTGGCGAAGAAAACATCTTTGGTGATTTTGGTGGTAGTGGCGTTGCTGACTATTTACGGCACTCTGGTTTAGGCCAGAGCGCCGCTCAGGTTAACGGTTATCCGCAGGCGGTATGCCAAACACTGGCATACCGTTTTCATCCCATTCGAGTGTTTTCAGACGTGTGTGGCGGTTCGGGTCATACAGCGGGTCACCTTCAATTTCCGTATAATTTCGCGCGTGGTACACCAGCACATCCTTACCGTCTTTGGTTTTGGTAAAGCTGTTATGCCCTGGCCCAAACTGTTTGTTCTCGTAGCTGGTGGTAAACACCGGCTGCGGAGATTTGTGCCAGTTAGCCGGGTTGGTTGGGTCCGCTTTCAGGTCGATCCACAACAGCCCAATACAGTAATTTTCGTCGGTGGCGCTGGCTGAATAGCTGACAAACAGCTTGTCGCCATGAACCACCACCGCCGGGCCTTCGTTAACCAGAAAACCTCTGCATTCCCAGTCCAGTTCAGGCTTGCTTAACATCACAGGCGTGCCTTTGATGGCCCACGGCGTTTCCAGTTCAGCAAGATAGATATTCGAGTTACCGGCAATATTCGGATCTTTTTGCGCCCATAAATACCATTGCTTGCCCTGATGTTTAAAGGTTGTGGCATCCAGACAGAAGCTGTCGAATTGGGTTTTTACCTGGCCTTTTTCACTCCATTTTCCGCTTAACGGATCGGCGTCTGCGCATTCCAGCGCAAACATCCGATGCTGGAACATATTTAGCTGATCCAGCTCTTGTGTATGGGCGGCGGCGAAGTAGATATACCACTTGCCGTCGATATGATGCAGTTCTGGAGCCCAGATAAGCTCGCTCATCGGGCCGTGGTTCGGTTTGCGCCACACAACGGAAGGCTGTGCATTAGGCAACTCGCTTAAAGTTGCTGCGTGGCGGATCTCCAGTCTGTCGTACTCCGGCACTGACGCAATAAAATAGTAGCCATCGCCATGTTGCAAAATAAACGGGTCAGCGCGTTGCTCTATAAAGGGATTTGGCCATTGCTCCTGGTTCATAACGCTTCCTTAAAGTTTGGCTTCAACAGGTTTGCTGTCGTGATATTCATTCAGTTCGCGGTAGTTGATACGGCGTTTTTCAAGGTCAGCCTGAATGCGCTGCATCAGTTCACGGTCAACTTTCAGCAGACGCACTACGCCTGCGGTAATCAGGTAGCCGACGCCAGGGATAATGGTAAACAGCATCACGATTCCGTTAATTGAGTCAGCGCTTTGTTGTTTTGCGCCCGCATCGTAACCGTACCAGGAAAGCAGGAAACCAACCATCGCACCAGCAATTGCTAACCCCAGTTTCAGGAAGAATAAGTTACCAGAGAAGCTGATACCGGTGATGCGTTTACCGGTTTTCCACTCGCCGTAGTCATCAACGTCAGCCATTAATGACCAGTGCAGCGGTGACGGAATTTGGTGCAGAATGTTGAGCAGGAAGTACATCACTACAATAAGCGTGGTGGCGTGCGGGTCGAGGAAGTAAAAACCACAGGAGAAAATCGCCAGTACGATGTTGGTCCAGAAGAACACTTTCAGTTTGCAAATGCGGTCGGTCAGTACTTTCGCCAGCATACTGCCGCCCATCATGCCTACCACGCCCAGGCTGATGAACAACGTTGCGAAGCTGGTACTTTGCCCCATTACCCAGGTGACGTAGTACATGGTGGCTGCCATGCGGATAAATCCAGGACAGACGTTGCACAGGGTCAGCAGAAGAATGCGCACCCACTGGTCGTTTTTCCACACATCTTTCAGGTCAGCCTTCAGATCGTCGTTGCTTGGTACAGCCGGGCGCACACGTTCTCTAACGGTGGTGAAGCAGAACAGGAACATACACATTCCCAGTACCGCCAACACACCCATCGCCATTTGGTAACCTTTGGCTTTGTCGCCGCCGCCAAACCAGTCAACCATCGGTAGCAGTGAAAGTGACAGGATAAGCGTGGCAATCCCGACCATCACAAAGCGATATGCCTGGCAGGCCACGCGTTCTTTCGGGTCGTTGGTGATAACGCTTCCGAGTGAGCAATAAGGAATGTTGATGGCGGTATAGGTTAAAGACAGCAGGAAGTAAGTGACGAAGGCATAGATAACTTTGCTGCTATAAGCCCAGTCTGGTGTGGTAAACATCAGGTAGCTGAAGAAGGCGAATGGCGCAGCCATCCATAAAATCCATGGACGAAAACGCCCCCAGCGGCTCTGCGTTCTGTCAGCAATTGCGCCCATAATGGGGTCGGTGACGGCATCAATAACGCGGATAGAAAGCAGCATCACGCCGACGAGTGCCGGAGCCAGGCCAAAGATGTCAGTGTAAAAATAGTTAACAAACAACATTATGGCGCCAAAGATAATGTTGCACCCGGCGTCGCCCATTCCGTAGCCAATCTTTTCTTTAATCGATAATTTGCTGCTTTCCATTGGAAATGCTCCTGACCAGTATATGGACAAGAGTATTGAACTATTGGTGAATAATTGCGTGTCAGTAATTCAGCGCAGTGATGGACAATACTGTCATTGTAAAGGAAGTGTGAAGTAGATAACAAAGCGCCCCGGCAAGCGTTGGCTCACCGGGGCGCTTTATTCAAAGAAGAAAGTCTTAAGCTTTAACGCTCTTCAGGTTCTTCTGTTTGATGAAGTAACCGATACCAAGAATCACCACCCACACAGGAATCAACCATACGGAGATCGCCATGCCTGGCGTCATCGCCATGATAACCAGCACCGCCGCCATAAACAGCAGACAGATGTAGTTACCTAATGGATAGAACAGGGCAGGGAAACGGGTTTTCATCCCTTCTTTATCCTTCGCACGACGGAACTTGATGTGTGCGAGGCTGATCATCGCCCAGTTGATTACCAGTGCAGAAACCACCAGAGCCATCAGCAGGCCGAATGCTTCTGCTGGAGCCAAATAGTTAATCAGGACACACAGTGCGGTGAACAGTGCGGAGACCAGAATGGTATTCACCGGCACGCCACGCTTATCCACTTTCTGGAATGCTTTTGGCGCGTTGCCTTGCTGCGCCAGGCCGAACAGCATACGGCTGTTGCAGTAAACACAGCTGTTATAAACAGACAGTGCGGCGGTCAGAACCACGATGTTAAGCGCGTTGGCAACAAAGGTGTCACCCAATTCGTGGAAGATAAGCACGAACGGGCTGGTATCAGCAGTAACGCGAGTCCACGGCATCAGAGACAACAAAACTGCCAGTGAGCCCACATAGAAAATCAGAATACGGTAGATAACCTGGTTGGTCGCTTTCGGAATACTAACGTGTGGGTTATCCGCTTCTGCAGCCGTAATACCGACCAGCTCGAGCCCACCGAAGGAGAACATGATAATTGCCATCATCATCACCAGACCAGTGAAGCCGTGTGGCAAGAATCCGCCTTGTTCCCAAAGGTTGCGCACTGTTGCTTGTGGGCCTGCATTGTCGCTGAACAGCAACCAGCCACCAAACAGAATCATCGCGACGACAGCGATGACTTTAATGATAGCGAACCAAAATTCCATTTCACCGAACACTTTCACGTTGGTGAGGTTAATGGCATTGATAACCACAAAGAACACCGCAGCAGATGCCCAGGTTGGGATCTCCGGGTACCAGAACTGAATGTATTTACCGACGGCAGTCAGTTCTGCCATGGCGACCAGCACGTACAGCACCCAGTAGTTCCAGCCAGACGCAAAACCGGCAAAACCACCCCAGTATTTGTAAGCAAAGTGGCTAAATGAACCTGCTACAGGCTCTTCAACCACCATCTCACCCAACTGGCGCATGATCAGAAAGGCAATAAAGCCTGCGATCGCGTAACCAAGAATAATCCCCGGCCCGGCGGATTGAATGACGGATGCACTGCCCAGAAACAGGCCTGTCCCAATAGCTCCGCCCAGCGCGATGAGCTGGATATGGCGGTTTTTAAGGCCGCGTTTAAGCGTGTCGCCTTGTTCCATTGTTAACCCTCGTGTCTTTTCTTATATATGTACTCGTAGCGGCACATGTAAGTTTGTAATTCCGTAATGTGTAGTGTTTGTTTTACGGTTTTTAATTCCAGTATTTTGCGCATTAGACTACCGCAGCGCAAAGAATAGTGGTAAGTGCCAGCATTTGCACCTGCTTTCTATTATTGCCGTGACGAGTTGAATAAAAAGAAACCAGTTGTCATATCGCTCACATTTTCCACTTCGTCAATTATTCATCCAGGTTAAGCGATGTCAGTGAATTAATATTCATATTTTAAACTGATGAATCGCTTCAATTTGCAAGAAAAAGCACTTCTTACTGTTTCGTAAACGTTAAATACGTCTGGGTGTGAGTAAATGTGACATTTGTGCAAAGTTACAGTAATGAAACGTCATTTCTGTAATGTTGTTAAAATGTGCCGGGTTTAATGATTTCAATCAAAACCAATATGGACAGAAGGTGAATACTTTGTTACTTTAGCGTCAAGA
>Ga0105244_10003498_pt1 | contig 11158 bp, 6 predicted proteins | sample KBSM44metaG_FD_80423 | JGI IMG/M metagenome (GOLD analysis project Ga0105244, IMG submission 80423) | Miscanthus rhizosphere microbial communities from Kellogg Biological Station, Michigan, USA - KBS M4-4 metaG | ecosystem: Host-associated > Plants > Roots > Rhizosphere > Soil | place: Michigan...
GCGGCTCGGGCAGCAGTCGCACCGGCACGGTCAGGCGTAAACGCGCATCACTGCGGTAACCGAGATAAACGCGCATCAGGACCAACAGGTCGGTATGGAGATGACCGCCGGGTAACCAGCCTTCTGCTTCCTCAGGATCTTCCGTGGCGAGGATCACCAGCACCCGGCTGCATGCTTCTTTGGCGGTTTTTCCCAGTGTTGCTCGCTGTGAAAGCTGAACGCGATTTCCCGCCCCCAAACCACTGGGTTGATTAATATGCACTTTGACCGGATCGGGTTCCGTTATGGTTGCCCGGGTGTGAGGGGCCAGCAGGCTGACCAGTGCCCGAATACCCTCCGCATTGCGGGTAGGCAGCCGCATGGTGCCCAGCAGCGCAAGGAAGCGGGAAATAGGTGTTGCCACCTGTTCAGCCGTGCCCGGGATTCCGAGTCCCACCAGCCCCAGCAGACACTGGGAAGTGGCGTCACGCCCTCCCGCCTCAAACGTGGCCGGGTAGGCATATTTGCGCCAGATCCGGTAATACTGGGTGGTGATTCGATGGCTGAATATGTCCAGAAACGAAGTGACGGCCTCATGCCCTTCCCGGCGCTGTGCAATATCGTCCAGATACGTAGTGGGAAGTGGCGAGTCCACGCCATACATCCCCAGAAAAGTAGTGCGCACGGTCGGTGGCCGCTCGGGATGATCTTCATCGGTTTCAACCGTTTTCAGCGTGCTGACCGGAAATCCCATCCCCGGCCACGGGCGAAAACGCACCGGATCGTTTGCCGGATGGCTGGTGGCCCCGATCTTCGGTGAGTCAGGGTTTTCCTGCTCCAGCAACTGGCAGAAACGATAAAAGTTAGCGCGCCAGATGTCCTTATTGAGGGCTAACGTCAGCCTGGTACGTGCTGGCTGTGATTCTCGTTCCATCGCAGTCGTTTCCCTGTCGGTTGCAGTACCAGCGTGAGCTGGTTAAAGAGGTGAATATCCGCGTACAACGCAAAGAAGCGGTGCAGCATCTCGCCGAAGAGATTCACATCGCCCTCGCCTGCAAAGTTATCCATGTTCAGCGTAACTTCGATATCCACACCACGCAGCATAAAGCCCTTCTCAAAGCGTCGGATGAGCGTGTGCTTCACCGCAACAATGGCCTCAAGGCGACGTCGGCTCATTTCGTCGTCGGTCCAGTCATACAGCGCCAGCGTCCCTCGCAGTACTTCAGGGTTATCCATCATACTGAGAAAATTAGAGCCAAGATGGCTCATCACCCGCCAGTGGAATCGGTCATTTGCCGGAGGATAAAGGGGCATCGTCGGTGCGGAGACATTCAGCACCCTGACAGGGACTTTCCCTGCTTTGACTACCCTGTCCAGTAATGTGCTTTCAAGTGCCTTACGCGGGAGCTGGCCGTTGGTGCCGGTGATCCGCATCGAAAGTGATTCTGGCTTCTCGGACAGTTGATCCAGTTCGAAAGAACGCCCTCCCAGAATGAGCCAGGTGTCATACAGGCCGGATGCACCGCGTTTTACCCGGGTGTGGTAATAACGCTCTGGCGCATCGTACCGCATCATGCCGCCCCGGTGCCGGAAGCTGGTAAACGGGACATACTGGTGCTTACCGAGTTTTACCGCCCCGTGGATATTATCGACGCTGTAAATTTCTGTATGACCGTCCTGCAGGCGCAGCGGACGCAGCAGGTATTCATTATCCAGCGGGTTAAGCGTCAGCGGGTCGGCTTCGAGCGTGAAGAGGTTAATGACCGGCGCACAGTGCAGGCGAAAGTTTTCCGTCTCAAACGGTAGGTCTGATGACCATGCTTCACTGAGCACAATGTCGATTTCAAACCAGGTGCTGCCAGCACTAAGCCCAATGCTTTCAAGGCCCCGCAGCTCCACAAACATAAACTTTGGCCGGAAGCTGAAATATTCCAGCAGCAGTTGATAACCACTGAAGGCAGAATCGGCTTTGTGCCAAAGGCTGTCATTGTCGTCAAAGCCCATCGGCTTGCACCAGCCATCAAACTTGTGTCGTTCCGTACGGGTCCCGGCGTGACGGGCATACATTGCATGAACTCGGCGGGTCATCGCCAGATGCAAGGCGGAACTGATCGGGCTTTCGGCATTAAGAAAAATAGCAACCTTGTCGATCCCGGCTTTGCTCCAGTCCACTTTTTCTGGGCATTCGAAACGCAAGCGGATAGCGGAGCGCCCATCGGTTTCGGTATGCAGACGCGCATCGGCAAGGTGCAATGGCTGCAAAGGCACATCCCGCGTGGTCCGGTACTGGCAGGCAGTTTTGTGCGCCCCCACCGGACGCGAGAGAACCGAGAAACCTTCCGCCAGCATTTCAGTCTGACGAAGGCTTTGCCATTCAGGGGAAAACTCAACGATGGCAAGCGACGGAATGGTCCGCATGTAGTGAGGCCATAACAGGCTCACCAGCCCTTCAGTCAATTCCGGTAGATCATCATCAAGCTTTTCACGCAAACGCCCCATCAAGAAAGCAAAGCCTTCAAAAAGACGCTCTACGTAAGGATCGCGAGCGCCGGGTTTATCCAGATTGAGCATCGCCGCCCGGTCCGGGTGCGCTCGGGCAAATTCTTTACCGGCCTCACGCAGGTAGCGCATTTCGGCCTCAAAATAGCGCAGGGTTAAGTCATCCATGCACGGAGTTCCTGAAAGTTATCAAACAAAAATTTAGCCACAGAGCACCATTGCGCGTGCAGGATCGATGGCAATCAGACCCGCCAGGAGCCTATCCATCTCGGGCATCAGCCGGGCTTTATCACTTTCACTGCGACCCGCTTTCATACGCAGGAGCTTCAGGCGGCGAGCCTGGACTTCAAATAACAGACCGGGCTCCCAGTCACCCAGCGTCAATTGCGGGGCGCTGGCGGTCAGCTCGCCCAGCAGATGCAATGCCATTTCGTTACGTCCGTATTGTTCAGCGACCCGGGCCATCAGCAGGCGCACCAGCCAGCGGTGTCGGGGTGTATCCAGTCCCGGTCGGTTCTGAAGCCAGGTCAGGGCTGCCTCGGGGCTTTCACTGTCACCTTTTTCCATTGCCTCAGATTCGAGTAACAGCACATCGTCTCCCTGTCCGCTTGCTACCGTTGCCGGTTCATCACCAAATAGCAGCGCGTCTTCATTCACCTTTTCAGCTATCCAGCTTGTGGTTACTTCATCGGCAAACGGGGTGCCGTCATTCCATGCCAGCCCCTCCAGCCCTGGCATGCGCTTAAGAAACAGGCGCAGATCCAAGAGAATCGAATCAGACCAGGTCTCCCATGGCTGACCGGCATGACTGAGTCCTTGCCAGAGATACCACTGAAGATCGAGCCAGAAATGGTTCACCCCTTCGCAGTACATCTGACTGGCCTGCTCCACCAGCTCTGCCCAGTTTTTTTGGAGATACAGTCGTTTTAGTTGTGCCCGGTACTCCGGTTTCGGCGGAACCAGGCGAGAACGGCCACTGCTGTCCAGCGGGGGGATCTGATCGATCGTATCCCAGCGTACGGTTTTCATCAGCCGATGGGAGGCCAGCCAGCCCTGAGGCTGTTCACCAAGCCAACGGGAGAGTAACTTTGCCTGATCGAGCAAATCTCGCCCGGACTTAACGGTGGACAACTGGGGTGACTGAGAAAGGACAGGATCCTGCCCGACCTCATGGGTACTGCTGTTCTGCGGGATCAGCGCTTCTATCCCACCGGAACGCGCAAGGCGGTTTTCCAGAGCGCTACATAGCCCTGCGAAAGAGGGTTTCTCATTCTCAGGCCAGTCAGCGACGGCAGCAGATAACAGGCTGATTGCTCCCGTGGTCAGTGCGGCATCATCCCGATCCACTTCCGGCCAAAGCGACAGCGCATCGAGAACCTTTGCACTGCTGAGCCACTCAAGAGCAGCTTTCCGCGCATTAGGGCGCTGTGGATGGCAAAGCCTGCCGAAGCGTGACAACATCGCCACCATCAGTAACAAACCTTCCGCCAGCCCTTTCTCTCCATCGCGGCTCAGTCGGGCCTGAATGTACCAGGTCACCACACGGATATCTTTGGCACTTTCACAAAGTACCTTTTCTGCCAGCGCACAGAGTTGCTCTGGGTCAGTACCGGAAAGTTTATTAATCTCTTCCCGCATCTGCTGGAAGTTGTCGTCGTAGGCCGGATCGTCACCTGTTTCCTGCTCAGGGCTGAGCGGTGATAACCAGTTATCCCAGAGTGAAAGAGCATCGGATGCCCGGGCAATAAGGCGCTGCTGCTCTTCCTGACGAGGGGTGCATGCTGATAACAGGGCTTCCGGTGAACTCATTTATTTCCCTATTCATTACTAAATTAAAAGTTAAACATATCTATTGATCACTGCTCCGGACAGTTGGCACTGTAATCGGTTACTGTATAATTATCCCCCATTGTAATAACATTCAAAGAGATCCCACCTTCACGTTGATAATCGAAGCTACAGAAACCAAATCCTGTCCCAGAGCATGAATCTACTTCGACAACTCCTTCAGCATTTAACTCTTTGGCAATGGAGTCGCCCTGATCTGTTTCGATATTTTCAGGCTTCCATCCATAATTTTTGAGCAATTTTCTGGCACTCTTAATATCTTTCCCATAAATGTTTGGTACAGGTGCTATCCCATTACAAAATGGCTCTACTGGTGCAATCGGTTGAACGCGAGCAACATTACCGTCATAGAACAAATCAGCGACGGCGGGCATACCCGGAAAAAACTCTCTCAGTCGAAATGTGTTATTCAAGTTGGTTTTGGAAACTGCACCCAAAAGCGAGTTTGAGTCATCGGTGATTTCATCACCATAAATTAAAGCCTGAAGAGCTCCTTTGCTATAAATTGCCACATTTCCATTTTTGACAAAGCAGGACCCGCTCGTACCGTCCTCACCTTTGCTGAAAAAACCAACAATAGTCAAATCGCCGTTAGAGACTTCATTAATCACTTTCCATCCCAGAGCGGAAACAGCTTTTCCCTCGGGACTTACGGGAGGATCTCTATCACAATTTAATACAGGCTCGTCAGTTGATGCTTCCTGAGGTGCTAATGGCAATTTATTAATAGCGACAATATGCAAGCCGTCTACCGTTGATGATATTTTAGGTATATTTTCTGAAGCATAGGATGAAAATCCAAACATTAAAAATAATAGGTTGCAAGTACCTACCAACCGGTATGAAAAACGACTGATAAAATTTAAAATCATATATACCACATGTTTTTTAAAAGCATAAAATCTCGAGTGTGGGATTTTATGTAAAAAGAAAATTATCATTTAATTTACCGCTTACTTCCCCACTCGTTGTTTTCCGAGAAAAGCCAGAACAGTACCGGCAGCACTACGTGCCAGAATCCATGGATTCCCTTTTCCTGCTGACTGATGGCCGTGGAGACAAGATCGGTTAACGCGAGATACTTCATCCCCATCGGAATGTGCACGCGGGAAAGCGAATCCTGGCTCTCAGCAAAGACCGTGTCAGCCGGAAAACTAGCCAGAATCTCCAGAATGGCGATTGGTGAAGCATTTCCCCTGACAGTGCGTCGGTCTGGCGAGTTTCTCTGTGGACCCGGAAGAGAGGTTCATCGTATTGGAGAAGTGTTTTCCCTGATTGCCAGGCCGAAAGGTCCTAAAAGGGTTGAGGATTCAGATTCACGACATCGTTCCAATTTGCTGAAAATACTCGGGGACCAGCCTTTAACCTGTTTTGCGAAAGCCAGCGCCGGATGAGTTTTCCCACCTATCGTTACTGGAGCTCTTCTGCGCCAGCGGCGACGTTGAAGATAGCGTTTGGCAGCTTGAATCCCTGTAGCTTCAGTAACGCCAGAGGGCCGTTGCCGAGCTCGCTGCGCATCACAAACTGCAGAGGGGTGCCGTCGGCGGCGGTCCACACCAGTTGTGTACGGCTGGCATCAAGCGGGGTGATGATGGCCTTGTCCAGCAGTCGAATGAAACCCCAGTTACCCTGGTTGTTGGCATAGAGCCGCATACCGTTGTTTACACTACGCCAGCTGAGCGACACGCCCGGGTAGTACGTATTACCTGGCCAGGTGAAGCTTTGCCAGCTTTCCATCTGATTGAAGTAATCCAGGTTCTGCTCATCGAGGGTAAGCTGCACTCTGGCAACATCCCGTGAAGGACGCGACATCAGTTCGAAGTGAACACTTGCATCGCCCTGAGAGAACACGATATCTGAGAGTTCCGCCAGCTGATTAATCGCCCGGAGAAAATCCGGACTGACAACCATCCCCTGACTTGCGGAAGGATCAACGACCCAGCGATTCCCTTCCTGGTGGAGGATCCCGCCGAGATTCGTTTTCAGGAAGGTAGTGATTCGACCCGAGTCGCTACGCAGGAACTGAGCCAGCAGCGGCAGGGAAGCATCGCTACCGGTGGCTTTAAACGGGTACCGTCCCGCAAAGGCCTTATTCCACTGATCTACAATGGTCGTCTGCCAGCGGGTATTGAGGCTACCCGCAGCCGGGGCAAGTACCTGCCGCCAGGCCAGATCAAGCGGTTGCACAAATAACGACTGACCAAATCCATTCCACTCCTGCCCCAGACTCGCCGCAACCAGACTGCCGTAATCGCGGGTATCGGTCAGATCGATAGCTTTGCCCTGGAACACGGTCTGGGCCAGCATCTGCGACATAGCCTGCGGATCCGGGGCGCTGGTAACCTGCTGGAGTTTCAGGCGTACCTGCGTGACGCGGGCAAGCCAGGACTGGAAACTGAGGTTACCGTTGGAACCGGTGCCCTCTTTACCTTCCATCAGCCCCATCAGCGGTCCAAACACGCCATCGAGCGGACCTTTAGGACCCTGTGCCTGCTCAATAAACTGTCTGGCATTTTTTTTCTGACCGATCAGCTTTTTCGCTGAGTCCACTATCGAATCAGCCAGTGCCTCACCTTTCTGCCCTGTTTTTCCCTGCCAGGCCAGAGTGTTCATCAGTGCCACCAGCGGCGACTGGCGGACATCACCGATCAGACTGAGCTGGGCAATCGCTTCGGAAAGTGATATGGCTTCCTGCCACTGAATGCTGTTGACCATGTTCAGCCAGGCGTTACCAAAATCGGTAAAGTATCGTTCTGTCAGACGCGTCTTCAGCGCTTCCGGGGAGATATCACTTCCTGTCTGATGGGTTTTATCCGTCAGGACCCAGTCGATTTCATCACGGCGGGTTTTGACAACCTCGTCAATTGCATCCTGAACCTGCTCTTCCCAGGCCTGGCGGGTAAACATACCCGGGACGACTTCGTCTGTGCTGAATACCGTTGAGGCATCGGTGTCGCCGGTCATATCTTCAAGTGTTAGATCAGGCCAGTTGCTGGCCACGCGCTTAAGCATGTCCTGATACAGGCTTGATTCAGCGTTACGCTGTCCTATCTGTTTGAGCAGGATCTGACGGACAGTGCTGATTAATTCAGTGTCAGGCTTAATTTTCCATTCCGGATGAGCCGGGAGGTTTTGCGCATAAAAGCCCAGTAGTTTGGGCGCGAGGTCCTGCCATGTGCCATCCGGTACATTCTGACGCTTCGGCCAGGCTACCAGTATGTTTTTTGCCAGCCAGCTCGCGTCCGCTTTATCCGGACGGGCCAGCATCAGATAACTTTTGAGTGCGTCGTAGGTATGCTGAGTGCCCTGTGTGCGGGCGTCACTGGCCGGTGGTAACTTCACAAAGGCGGTCAGCTGTTGCTTCAGATGGTCTGCGGTGGCATCCCTCATCAGCTGCGTGTTGTTCTTTGCATATAACGGCCAGAGCGCGGCCAGCGTGTCGCTGTCCTGATTCAGACCAAAACGGGTGTACCACGGGGCACCCGTGGCTTCACGATTTTGCAGACGGGCAATGGATTGCTGGAGCACGAGCTGGTTACGCAGGCGTTCAGTCAGCGGTAATGCGGCATCCGCCGCCTGCCTGGCCGTCTCCTGCGCCTGATAGATTTGAGCCCGGTTAACGACGAGAGACAGCAAGGTACCTGCACCCCATAAGACAATCAGAGCAAGCAGGATGAGCCGTAGCACTTTCCGCCAGTCATAGCCCAGTTTTTTGGCGCTGACGGCACCACAATCATCAGTAACCGCCGTCCAGCCAGGGGTATCAAGACGCGTGTTAGGTATGGCTCCCGCTACTGAGAGTTCTGGACTGAACATGACACCCCGAAGGCGCCAGGCGGCAGACCCCTGCATTAACACGTTGAGTAATGCGTTCAGACTGGATTTCAGCTCATTTTGCAGACGGGAAGAGAGCTGTAGCAGGCCGTCATGTGTCGAATCATTCACGACCTGTGCTACCCCGGCCTTACGAAGCCGTGGGATCAGGGTCTGAATGGCCTCATTTGCGGCCTTGGGTGTTCCCCCAAGCCCGAAAATCGCACCGATAGCAGGCGGCTGCGCTTCTGGCTGAGCACCGGTAGCCTTATCAGTCAGCCACAGCCAGACGGGTGCCTGCCATCCCAGCTGGTGGTCTGCTTTCTGGCGGCTGCGCAAAAATGCATCCCGCTCAACATCCGTCGGAAGTGACGAGGAATTCAGCACCTGAACAATGCCATCTACTGGATGGCTGGAACGCAAACGTTTCAGTTTTGAAAGGAAGATCTCATCCGGAAGAGACTGGGTATCGCCCCCATATATCAGCACATTTCCGTCGCCTTCCTGCCAGAGGTCAGCACATAAGCCCGGGGCAGCTTTATGGACCTCATCCGGATTACCCATCACCAGGAGGATACGTACCTTACGCTGCCAGCGACGGCCATAGCGGAAACGGAGATGCTCAGAAACGGCATCCTCACTGAAGACAGGTTCTTCTTCATCATCTTCGCTCGCAATGGTGCCTGTTGCCGGGGCAACCATCTGAGCCTTTTTCTGACCCCAGTGGAAATACAGTCCCGATTTACCGGCGAAGTCGAAGGCCTTCTCAATCAGCCAGCCGAATAAAAGCATCGCGGCAACCAGGATGGCACAGAACGTGAGGATCTGTTGCCCGTCATATGGTCCCAATCCCGTGGCCGAGGCGACATTTTCCGGAAAGCCGTAAAAGAGAAATGCAACGATGACCGTCAGAAAAAAGGCGACAGTCACAACGGAGCCGATGAGAGTTTTTACTTTTACCTTAGACATTCTTAGGCGATTCCTTGCGAACTTCTTCTTTGGTGATGACGGCGACCCAGATATCGTCCTTGTCAGCGGCGGGTTGTGCGGCGATAACTTGATCGCCATTCTTTTTACAGACTGCCGAGGCAAGAATGATGGCAAGCCAGGGGCCTGCACGACCAGCATATCCCAGAGCCGGATCAATACTGCGATTGTCTTCTGACAAGCTAAACGTCACTCCGTTATCTTCGCAGGCTTTATTCCACGCGCTTCCCCTGGATGTGACTGGCCCGGTATGCCAGCCAGCATTTAGTGCTTCAGAACTCTTCCCGGCCCACAATATTGCCCGTTGCAGTGTTTTTCCCAGCGTGTGTTCAAGACCCTTTTCAGGACGATGAAGGCATACTGCCTCTGAGTAGCCAGCAGCCTTACGGTTGCTGAGTACCACAAGAGTAATTGCATCAGCGTCATCTTCATCAGGCTGCGTTGGCAATGAAAACGTCACTGCGACAAGAATGCCCGGATGCTCCCATCGGTTATCCAGCCAGGCATCAAACGCTGCAAGACCTTTGCCCGCAAGAAGCCTGAAAACCCGTCCTGTTTTTGCAGCGAGTTCATTTTTGAGGTGTTTCTCCACCTGTTCTAGGATATCGTCCTCGCAGTCCAGCATCAGACAGCAGGGAATATCCTTCGGTAGGGTGTCGGTAATTTTTCTTACATGGGCAACGAGCGTGGACGCGGTAGAAATGATTTCGTTCTCTAAGTCGGTCTGAAAGGCCGTGAGGGCTGCATATCTGACGGCAGCGGTACCTCCACGTGGCGTGGATATCCCGGTTGTCGGTGTGGGATGCATAACCGCATTACCCAGCATACCTGGTTTATTGCCGGAAATATGTTGAATGCAAGTACCGAGTATCCACGCGCAGCGCTGACCCCGGCGCGTTTCACATTCAATTAATTTCTCTCGTTCCACATTCCGGGACTCAGACCCAACCTGCTCTGCTTTATATGCGAACCGTCGAAGGGAGAAAAGAAGTCCCCATGTGCAGAAGGGCAATCCCAGCGCAGTAAACCAGAAAATAAAACCTGTTCGCTCCGTCGTCCAGTTCCAGAGCGCTAACACGACCCCTACTGACATGAAAAATGCCAGGACCAGCATCCAGCGGCGGGTATCGGGTCGCTGCACCTTCGTCGCCTTCTCAGGGATGGCATCCAGCAAGACGGGCATACTCAGGCAACCTTCGCTTGTACAAAAGAACTGATTAGTGTGCAGCCGCAACCGCATTTGTGGCCGTGAAAGGCTACCGGAATCCCGTTATCAAGGTACTCCGGGTTACCTTCTATGATCGTTGTAGGACCATGACCTGGTATTGGGCATGAAACTTTGTCACCTTTACGTGCCACACCAACCCCGCCAAATATCATTGTGGCAGAACCGGTCATGACTGAACCACCGTGGGTGGTTTTATCGCCTCTTCGGATAATCTGGAGCATTCTTTAAGGTCTCATTGTTAGGTTATATTTGATTTTTTCGAAATTAGTGAGTGAACCTAATCTCGAACAAACGATAAAATGTGAAATTGCTTTTTGATTAAGTGAGGGGGTGTAATTTTTGCGTTCATCCCCTCTCTATAAAATCATTGGGCTATAGTATCGGACTTGATCCAAGTGATTAGGGGTATATTTTTGGGATTAATGTAACCTACATTCACCCATTTCCTATCTGATGAGTACTGTATTACTTTTATTTTATCACCTGGGATCAGGTAATTTTTAGTTTGGCTGCTATTGTTCGGGGCGGAAAATAAATTTGCCCTTTCAATAATTGATGATTCTTCTTTACGGCTGTGCAAGAATGATAATATTGCATCTAATGCAATTTTTTTTATTATTTTTATTCTCCCTTGCTAATTGTTGGTATTTATCTATATTTTCTATGGAGGGGGCATCACAACGGAGCAAGTTACTTGCACCTCTGGCATCAAGCGAAGAAAGTTTGTCTTCCATTTTAATAATTGAAGGCCGCATAGAATTGAAATCAAAAATATCAGCACCAACTTCTTCAAACTGGCCAGTA
>Ga0105244_10003500_pt1 | contig 11157 bp, 10 predicted proteins | sample KBSM44metaG_FD_80423 | JGI IMG/M metagenome (GOLD analysis project Ga0105244, IMG submission 80423) | Miscanthus rhizosphere microbial communities from Kellogg Biological Station, Michigan, USA - KBS M4-4 metaG | ecosystem: Host-associated > Plants > Roots > Rhizosphere > Soil | place...
AAGAGAACCTTGGCGGCGCGCTCGGCGGTAACGTTGAGCGAGGAGCCTTCGGCGTCGACGGAGCCGGCGATCAGCGCCGGGATGATGCCGCTGAAGGCCATCTTCTGGTATTCGAGCGCGACGCCCAGGCTGGCGGCCACCCGCTGCATGATTTCCGGTGTATAGCCAACGATGGTGCCGCTGGCGTCCGTGTACTCGTAGGGTGCGAAGGTGGGATCTATGGCCACCACCAGCTTGCCGCGGGATTTTACGTCATCGAGGGTATCGGCGCTGGCAGCGCCCAGCAGGCCGAGCCCGAAGGCCAGGGCGGAAAGCGTCATGGCACAGCGGTAAGCAAGAGAGGTCATGGGAGCGCCTAGGTCGAAGGAAGGACCCAGGCCTCATCGCAGAAAGCATGCCATCTCGGGCGGTTGCCGTAGCGAGTGCCGTAACCCCTTGAAGAAACTAATGTTTCTATTTAATTTAATTTGAAACTTTTGTTTCTTAGGTTTCGGCACGGATTTGCTCCGCTGCCTTTATCCGGTGCATGACGAATTGAAATGGTGCGTCAGCGGGGATTGTCCAGCTCTTCCAGTTGCTGGTGCAGACGCTCGGCGGTCTCCAGGTGGGAGATCTTGCGGCCGGTCAGTTCCTTGCCGACCAGGGAGCACAGCAGATTGGTGATGGCCGAGACGCTGCTGTTGCTGTCGAACATCAGGGTGCTTTCGGTGTGGCAGCGGATCACCCAGGTCGCCAGCCGAGCGGGGCTACCGGCCAGGACATCGGCCAGGTAGAGCATGCGGACCCCCAGCTGGCCCATCACGGTCATGGTCTTCTCGAGTTGCGGCATCCGCCGCCGCAGCCCGATGCAGATGGCCACATCGTCCGGCCCTAGGCTGGCGAGATATTCGGCCAGGCTGTCGCCGGGCGAGGGCAGCAGCAGGATGTCGCCGCGGACCTGGATCAGATGGCTGCGGACCATGTGGGCGATGGTCTGGCTATGCCGAAAGCCGATGATGACCACCCGCCGGGCACCGACGATGGCGTGCACGGCGGCGAAGAGTTCGTCCTGATTCAGCGACTGATAGGTCTGCCGGACGTTGGCCAGTTCCTGCTCCAGATGATGCTGCAGGAGGTCATCGACCGTGCGCTCGGCGGCGCCACGGTCCTGCAGATAGAGCGGTGATCCCTCTCCACGCAGCGTCCGGGCCTGGCGCCGGGCTTCTTCGTAGGAGGCATAGCCCAGCGTACGGAAGAAGCGTGTGGCGGTGGCCTTGGAGACGCCGGCACGGGTGGCCAGCTCGGTGGCGGTCTGCATGGCGAGCTGGCCAGGCGCGGCCAGGATCACGTCGGACAGCTTCTGCTCCACGACCGACATCTGTTCGTAGCGTGCCTTGATCCGACTCTCCAGGGAGGTGGGTGGCGGTAGCCGAGTCTGGTCGGATGGCAGCATCGAGCGGCTCTGATCTGCAAAGGGAGGCTGCAGTCTAGCGGCAAAGGCGTTGCCGAGCGTAGTGCTCCCGGGTAGCCGCCGACGCTGGCGGTGCGGCAGGTATTGAGCCAGGCCCGCGGACGCGGCGTCTTCAATCCTCGCTGGAGGCGAACCCCTCGAGCCAGCGCGCTTCCGAACAGAGCAGGTGGTGGCGCATGGCGGTCTGGGCACCGATCAGGTCGCGGGCTTCCACCGCGCGCAGGATGGCTTCGTGTTCGGCCACGGCGACGCCCCAGGTCTTCTGGCTTTCGGTCTGCTCGGCGACGTGGGTGGAGAGGGGGCTGTGACGCTCGTCGAACAGCGAGGTGATGATGCGTACCAGCGTGGAGTTGCCGCTCATCCGGGCCAGGCGGCAGTGGAACTTGCGATCGTCCTCCATGGGCGAAAGCCCCTGGGCGATCTTGTCGCTCATGTTCTGGATGCACTTCGCCAGGTAGCGGTAATCGGCCTTGCCGCCCAGGGAACAGGCCAGCACGATGGTCGCGCCCTCGATCATGGCCCGGGCGTGCATCAGTTCCGAAGGACTTTCGCCAAGGGTGGAGGTCCGGGCGCCATTGTTCAGCAGCGCGGCGTTCACATAGATCCCGGAGCCCTGGCGGACCTCGATGCTGCCTTCGATTTCCAGGGCGATCAGGGCTTCGCGCAGCGACGGCCGGGAGACGCCCAGCAACAGCGCCAGGTCGCGCTCCGGCGGCAAACGGGCGCCGGCTTCGATGGCGCCCTCGCGGATATGCTGGCGCAGGCGATCCGCGATCTTCTGGTAGAGCTTTCTTTCGGTGGTGGCAGTGGGCAGCGTCATCGATGAAATCTGCATCTTCAAGGGCTTCAGTATCTCATGGGCTACCCGGTTCGGCGCCAGCGGCTCAGGGCAGGGCGGCCAGCTCGAACAGCGGGGTCGCCAGCTGCCACTTCTCCGATCCCGCCTCGGGCGAGGACAGCTGATAGCGCGCCATCAGGGTTTCCCATTCCTGGATCCTGGGATTGCGCTGTTCCAGCTCGTGCAGGCGGTCGAAGGAGAAGTCCGGTCCGGCTTCGAGCAGCATGGTCAGCCGACAGCCGAGGCGCCAGATGGTCATGTTGGCGACGCCGGCTTCGCGCAGATGGGCGATGACCTCGGGCCAGACCGCCGCGTGCTGGCGTTCGTATTCGGCGATGAGCGCGGGGTCGTCCCGCAGGTCCAGCAGCAGACAGTAGCGTGTCATGTTCTCGCTCCTCGGCCGGTGGCGGCCGATCAGACCCGTTCAGATTTCGACGATGGCTTTGACGACGCCGCGGGCCGGGTCCAGCAGCTCCGCGAAGCGGGTGGGCAGCTCGGCCAGTTGCAGGCGGTGGGTATTGAGTGCCGCGTCCGGGATCAGGCCCTCGCGCAGGCAGCGCTCGACATGCTGGAAATCCTCGGCGGTGGCGTTGCGACTGCCCAGCAGGGTGGTCTCGCGCTTGTGGAACTCGGGATCGGCGAAGCGGATGTGATCCTTGACCACCGAGATCAGCACATAGCTGCCGGCATGGGCGACGAATTCGAAACCCCGCTCGATCGCGCGGGCGTTGCCGGTGGCGTCGAACACCACATCGAAGAAGTCGCCGTCGGTCAGCCGCGCCAGTTCGTCCTTGTCGCCGTCACCGACGGTGACCGTGGCCGCGACCTGCAGGTGCTGGCGACAGAATTCCAGGCGATCGCTGCGGGTGTCCAGGACGGTGACCTGGGCCCCGGCGATACCGGCGAAGATCGCCGCCGCCATACCGATGGGCCCGGCGCCCACCACCAGCACGCGCTGTGCCTGGCCCAGGCCCGAACGGCGCACGGCATGGGCGCCGATGGCGAGAAATTCCACCATGGCCGCCTGGTCGAGGGTGAGGCCTTCGGCCTTGAAGACGAAGCGGTCGGGCAGACTGAGGTATTCGGTCAGGGCGCCGTCGCGATGCACGCCCAGGACCGCGATTTTGGTGCAGCAGTTGGTCTTGCCCTGGCGGCAGGCGATGCACTGGCCACAGGACAGATAGGGCACCACGTAGACGATGTCCCCCGCCTGCAGGCGCCCGCTGTCGTCGGTTTCCTCGACGACGCCGGAAATCTCGTGGCCCATCACCCGTGGGTATTCCAGATAGGGCTGGTTGCCTTCGTAGATGTGCAGGTCGGTCCCGCAGACGCCGACCCGGCGGATACGGATCAGGGTTTCGCCTGCGCCACGGGCGGGCTTGGGGGTATCGCGGGAGACCAGCAGGCCGGGTTTTTCACAGATGACGGTCAGCATAGGAAGACTCCGCATCGCTCGGGATGCACATTGGATTCATGGTGCGGCGCGCGCCGGGAATGGCAGCCAGCGTCCGGCGCCCGGGAGCGGGGCGGCAAGGGCTGTGCAATTTCATGCCGGGGCTCCTGCCACGGGGGCATCGGCGTCCAGCAGGCCGCGCTGCTTGAGGGTGCTCCAGAATTCCGCCGGAATGGGCGTCTGCAGCCAGGCCAGGTTGCTGGCCACCTGCTCGGCGCTGCGCGCGCCGATGACCGCGGAGGCGACCGCCGGATGCGCCAGGGGAAATTGCAGGGCCGCGGCGGCCAGCGGGATCGCGAAATCGGCGCAGACAGCCTGCAGGGCCCGCACCTTGGCCACCACCGCTGGCGGCGCGGCGCCATAGTCGAAGTGCTGGCCACCGGCTAGGATCCCGGAGTTGAACACCCCGCCGGCGACGATGGCGTGGCCCTGGGCCAGGCAGCGATCGAGCAGGGGGCTCAGGCTCTCCTGCTCCAGCAGGGTGTAGCGACCGGCCAGCAGGGTGCAGTCCAGCGGGCACTCGTCGAGGCTGTCGACCACGACCTCCCATTCGTTGACGCCCAGGCCGATGGCCTGGATCTGGCCAGCGCTGCGCAACTCCTCCAGCGCGCGGAAACCGCCGCCGCGGGTCAGCGCCTGCCAGTGCCGGTCATGCCGCTCGCCATGGGTGCGGCGGCCGATGTCGTGCACATAGAGGATGTCGATCCGCGCCAGCCCCAGTCGCTGCAGGCTGTCTTCATGGGACCTGAGGATGGCGTCGTAGCTGTAGTCATAGACCGGCTTGAAGGGCAGTGGCCGGGCCCAGCCGTCGTCGTTGGCGCGCTCGCTGCCGTTGGGCGCGAGCAGCCGGCCCACCTTGCTGCTGAGCACGACTTCATCCCGCGGCAATTCGTCGAGAAAGGCCCCGAGGCGATGCTCCGAGCGGCCATAGCCATAGAAGGGCGCCGTATCGAAATAGCGGATGCCCTGCTGCCAGGCGCCGGCCAGGGTGTCGACGGCCTGCTGCAGGGGCATGTCCCGGTACAGTCCGCCCAGCTGGGAGCAGCCGAGCCCGAGCACCGGCAGGGCCAGCGGGCTTTTCGCCAGGGGACGCCGTTCGGAGAGATTCATCGCCAGGTCTCCGCTCAATAGAGCACGTTGCGGGCGTCAGGGCTGTCCAGATTGGCCTTGTCGATGAGCAGGACGCCGGTGTCGATGAACTTGGGCACCTTCTGCTTCTCGATGACCTTGATCACCGTGGCGACCGATTCCAGGCCCATGCGATAGGAACTCTGCACCACGATGGCGTCCAGGGTGCCGTCGCGCACGAAGCCCTGCAGGTCTTCGTTGCCGTCGAAGCCGATGGCCTGCAGCTTGCCGGCCTTGCCGGACTGGGCGATGGCCCGTGCCATGCCGACCGCGGTCGGTTCGTTGGCGCCGTAGATGCCCTTGAGGTCGGGATTGGAGGCCAGGACGTCGGTGGTCTGGTTGAGGGCGTTGGCCATCTGCGACTGGGAATAGAAGGGGCCTACCACGGTCAGCTGCGAATGCTGCTCCAGGTATTTGCGGAAGCCGCCGACCCGGCCCGTTTCCGAGCCGGTGCCCGGCACATAGGACATGATGGCGATCTTGCCGGTCTTGCCGACCTTCTCGATCATGCGCTGGGCGGACAGCTCGCCGGCCTTGTTGTTGTCGGTGGAGAGAAAGGACTGGTAGTAGGGCGCGCCGCTTTCCGCCACCGAGGAGTCGATCAGCACCACCGGGATATGGGCTTCCCAGGCCTGCTTGATGGCCGGCACCAGGGCGTCCGGGTCGGACGGCGCCAGCACGATGCCCGAGACGCCGCGGTTGACGGCATTGACCACCATGTTCACCTCGTCGGCGATCGCCGATTCCGAGGCCGGTCCCTGGAAGGTGACCTTGTAGCTGGTGTGCTGCTTGGCCGTTTCCTGCACGCCCTTCTGCACGTTCTGCCAGTAGTTGGAGTTGGCACTCTTGACGATGACGGCGATCTCGCCGTTACCGGCCAGCGCCAGGGAGGTCGCGGCGGAGAGGGCGACACCCAGGACCACTTTCTTGAAGTTTTTCATCGGTCGTTCCTTGTTGTTGTTATCGAGGGTTCACTTCTTGCGGTTGCGGAGCTGGTCGATACAGACGGTCAGCAGGATCACCAGGCCGATGATGATCTGCTGGGTGAAACTGGAGACGCCGAGCATGTTGAGGCCGTTGCGCAGCACGCCGATGGTGAAGGCGCCGATCAGGGTGCCCGACACGCTGCCGATGCCACCGGAGAGCGAGGTGCCGCCGATCACCGCGCTGGCGATGGCGTCCAGTTCGTACATCACCCCTTCGTTCGGCTGGGCGGTGACCAGGCGCGACATCAGCACCGCGCCGGTCAGGCCGGCCAGCACGCCGGACAGCACATAGGTGAAGAGGGTGACCGCGCGCACCTTGACCCCGGAGAGCCGGGCCGCCTCGGCGTTCGAGCCCACGGCATAGATGTGGCGGCCCAGGCGGGTGCGGCTGAGCACCAGCCACAGGGCAATGGCCAGCACGATCATGATGATCACCGGGTAGGGGATGCCCGGAAAGATCACGTTGGGAAAGCCGTCGTCGCCGATGCGTTCGATGCGGCCCAGGGTGCCGTTGCCGAGTACGCCAAAGGCGGCGCCGAGGCCGGAGATGGGCTGGGCATCGGTCAGTCGCAGCGCCAGGCCGCGGGCCACCAGCATCATGCCCAGGGTGGCGATGAAGGGCGGCAGCTTGACCAGGGTCACGAACAGGCCGTTGATCGCGCCGCAGATCCCGCCGACGATCAGCCCGACCAGGATGCCCACCTCGATGGACGCCCCGGCCTTGACCGCCATGGCGTTGGCCACGCCGGCCAGGGCCAGCACCGAGCCCACCGAGAGGTCGATGCCGCCGGTGATGATCACCGCCGTCGCACCGAGGCCGAGAAAGGCGATGGAGGTGACCTGCAAGGCCACGCTCATGCCGTTGCCCATGGTGAGGAAGGCACTGCTCATGGAGGAAAACACCGCGATCAGGGCCAGCAGGCTGACCAGGGCGCCAAACTTCTGCAGAAATTCTTTTTGTTTTTCGGTCATTTCTCTGTCTCGCTCGACACGCGTGGACGACCTGCCGTCAGTGCGACGTGCAGCCGGAGGCGTAGTGCATGATCTGGTCCTGGGACGTGGCCCGGGTCTCGACGTCACCGGTCAGGCGACCTTCGTGAAAGACCAGGATCCGATCGCTCATGCCGAGCAATTCCGGCAGCTCCGAACTGATCAGGACGACGCCGATGCCCTGGGCCGCCAGCTGGTCCATCATTTCGTAGATGGCGTACTTGGCGCCGACGTCGATGCCCCGGGTGGGCTCGTCGAAGAACATGATCCGGGCGTCCCGGAACAGCCATTTGCCGATGATGATCTTTTGCTGGTTGCCGCCCGAGAGGTAGCGGGTGACCTTGTCGATCGAGGGCGTGCGGATGTCCAGCCGCCGCACGTAGTCCTGGGCGACCCGCGCCTCCTCTTTGAAGCGGATGAAGCCCAGCGGCCCGCAGAGGGCATCCAGATTGGCCAGGGTCAGGTTGTGCGCCAGGGTCATCTTGACCGCCAGGCCGTCCTTCTTGCGGTCCTCGGACAGGTAGGCGATGCCCTGGTCGATGCCGTCGCGCGGACTGCGGATAGTGACCGCGCGGCCATTGATTTCCACTTGGCCTGCATCCAGCCGATCGGCGCCAAAGATCGCCCGGGCGATCTCGGTGCGCCCGGCGCCCATGAGGCCGGCGAAGCCGAGGATCTCGCCGCGGCGCAATTCGAAGCTGATGTCCTGGAAGACCCCCTTGCGGCTCAGGCCTTGCGCCCGCAGCAGCACCTCGCCGGTGGGCACCGAGGTGCGCGGCGGAAATTTCTCGTCGAGGGAGCGCCCGACCATGCCCGCCACTATGGCGTCGACACTGGTGTCGGCAAAGCGCTGGGTGGAGACGTAGCGACCGTCGCGCAGGATGGTTACCCGGTCGACGATGTGGCGCATCTCGTCCAGCCGGTGGGAGATGTAGAGCATGCCGACGCCGCGCGCCTTGAGGTCCTGGATGACCTTGAACAGCGCCTGGGTCTCGCTTTCGGTCAGCGAGGAGGTCGGTTCGTCGAGGATGAGCACCCGGGCGTCCAGCGACAGCGCCTTGGCGATCTCCACCATCTGCTGCTGGGCCACCGACAGCTTGGCCACCGGGGCGCGGGGGCTGATGGCCACGCCCAGGCGGGCCAGGCAGGCTTCGGTGTCCGCCTGCATCTTGCGTCTGTCGATCAGGCCGAAGCGCGCCGGCTCGCGGGCCAGGAAGATGTTTTCCGCCACCGTGAGGTGGGGCACCAGGTTGAGTTCCTGGTGAATGATGGCGATGCCGACATGCTCGGCTTCCGACACGGACTTGAAGTGCCGCTCTTCGCCGAGATAGCGGATCCGCCCCTCGTCCGGCGGTTGCTGGCCGCTGACGATCTTCATCAGGGTGGACTTGCCGGCGCCGTTCTCGCCGCAGATGGCGTGGACTTCACCCGGGTAGAGGCTGAGGCTGACGTCGTCGAGGGCCACGACGCCGGGAAAGCGCTTGGAAATGTTTTCGAGCGTCAGGCAGGGCGCGGGCGCGGCCGGTACGGGGCCGCCACCTTCGCCGCGGGGCGATGGGGTATCCAGCATGGTGCTCTCTCTTTTTGTTGTTCTAGGGTCGTTGCCCTATGTGAGATCCATGGCAGGGAAAGCTACACCCCCGTTCGGATGCCTGGCAAGACCAATTTGATTTTTTAGAATTGGTCTTGCCAGGCATCCGAACGGGTTGGTAAAGACGTCAGTGCGCAAGGTCGGTGATGGGTGACGGACGGACCAGGCGTTCAGCAGGGCGTGGCTTGGTGGAGAGACTGGTGCGGGAGGGAAACGGAAAGGGCAGACCAACAGGCGCAACGTCTGGTCCATAGGTCCAGCTGAAGTATCTGGGGAAAGGCGCTTTGGGTGGCCCGACGCTATTCAGGCCAGGCCAGGCCAGGCCAGGCCACCGACCGAGAGGTCCTAGCGCACGGGCGCAGCCGCGCCGGCACGCGCCGGGCGGGCGTCGCGGAAGCTGACCAGAAAGGCCAGCAGCACGCCCAGGGAGAACACCGCCGGGAACAGCCAGATGCCCTGCCAGTCATGGCCGGCGGCGCTGGCATAGTGATCCGAGACCATCCCGGCCACCCGGAAGCCGACCAGCATGCCCACGCCGTAGGTGGCCAGGGTGATCAGGCCCTGGGCCGCACTCTTGTCTGCCGCGCCGGCCTTGGCGTCGGTATAGATCTGCCCGGAGACGAAGAAGAAGTCGTAGCAGACCCCATGCAGGGCGATGCCCAGCAGCAGGTAGGCGAGGGCGTCACCCTGGGCACCCAGGGCGAAGCAGCCATAGCGCACCGCCCAGGCCAGCATCCCCACCAGCAGGGTGCGCTTGAGGCCGAAGCGGCGGATGAACAGCGGCAGGAGCAGCATGAAGCCCACCTCGGACACCTGGCCGAGGGTCATCATGCCGGTGGGGTTGGCCACCCCCAGCTCGGCGAGAAAGAGGTTGGCGTTCTGGTAGTAGAAGGCCAGCGGAATGCAGATCAGCACCGAGGCGGCAAAGAACACCGCGAAGCTGCGGTCCTTGAGCAGGCGCAGGGCGTCCAGGCCGAGCATCGCGCCCAGTCCGCCGCGGGTGGCCGGCAGCGGCGCGGTGCGCGGCAGGCTGAAGCTGTAGAGGCCGAGGAGGAGGGAGGCCGCGGCGCCGAGCAGGAAGGTGTTGCGCAGGGCGCCGGCGGCGATGCCGCTGCGGCTGTCCCAGGCGAAGACGAAGCTGATCGCCAGGCCGGCGGCGATCCAGCCCAGGGTGCCCCAGACGCGGATCCTGGCGAATTGCCGGGCCGGATCGGCTAGGTGGCGGAAGGCCACGGAATTGGCCAGCGCCAGGGTCGGCATGTAGCAGAGCATGTAGGCCAGCACCAGCGGATAGAAGGTGGTGAAATCGGCCGCCGCATAGAGCTGGTAGAGCAGCACCGCACCGGCCAGGTGCAGCAGGCCGAGGATGCGCTCGGCGTTGAAGTAGCGATCGGCGATCAGGCCGATCACGAAGGGCGCCAGGATCGCGCCCCAGGACTGGGTGGCGAAGGCCTGGCCGATCTGGCCGCCATTGGCGCCCAGGGTGTTGCCGAGAAAGGTCGCCAGGGTGACGAACCAGCTGCCCCAGATGAAGAACTGCAGGAACATCAGGGTGCTCAGGCGTAGCGAAAGTGCGTTCATCGTCGTTTCCTTGTTGTGGGTTATGTGACGAAAAAACGAGGGGGTCCTTACTCCAGGCCGAGCATTCGCCGATTGCGCGCCGGATCGGCCTCGCTGCCGGCGAAGTCGTCGAAGGCGCGGGTGGCCGGCTGGATCAGGTGACGCTGGATGAAGGGCGCTCCTTCGGCCGCGCCCTGGGCCGCGTCCTTGAGGCAGCACTCCCATTCCAGCACCGCCCAGCCGTCGAAGCCGTACTGGGTGAGCTTGCTGAAGATGGCGCCGAAATCGACCTGGCCGTCGCCCAGGGAACGGAAGCGCCCCGGCCGCTCGGCCCAGTCCTGGTAGCCGCCATAGACGCCGCTGCGCGCATCGGGACGGAATTCCGCGTCCTTGACGTGGAACATGCCGATGCGTGCGTGATAGCGGTCGATGAAGCCCAGGTAGTCCAGCTGCTGCAGGACGAAATGGCTGGGGTCATAGAGGATCCGCGCCCGGGGATGGTCGTCGACCGCCGCCAGGAAGCGCTCGAAGGTGGCGCCATCGTGCAGGTCCTCGCCGGGATGCAATTCGAAGCAGAGGTCGATGCCTTCTTCGCCGTAGACGTCGAGGATGGGGCGCCAGCGACGGGCCAGCTCGGCAAAGCCTTCGTCCACCAGGCCCGCCGGACGCTGCGGCCAGGGATAGACATAGGGCCAGAGCAGGGCGCCGGAAAAGCTCGCCACCGCCTTGAGACCGAGGCGGCGGCTGGCCTTGGCGGCCAGCTTGAGCTGCTTGACCGCCCAGGCCTGGCGCTCTTCCGGGCGGCCGCGCAGTGCCGGCGGGGCAAAGGCGTCGAAGGCCTCGCTGAAGGCCGGATGCACGGCGACCAGTTGTCCCTGCAGGTGGGTGGAGAGTTCGCTGATGGCCACTCCGGCGTCGGCGCACTGCCCGAGCAGTTCGTCGCAGTAGTCCTGGCTGGCGGCGGCGCGCTCCAGATTCGGGCACTGCGGGCCCAGCGTCGGCAGCTGGATGCCCCGGTAGCCGAGGTCCGCCGCCCAGCGCGCCAGGTTGGGCAGGGTGTCGAAAGGCGGCTGGTCATCGAGAAACTGGGCGAGAAAGATCGCCGGGCCCTTGAGGCCGGGACGAGCGTTGGCGGCCATGTTCAGGCTCCTGGGGTCGGTA
>Ga0105244_10003502_pt1 | contig 11152 bp, 13 predicted proteins | sample KBSM44metaG_FD_80423 | JGI IMG/M metagenome (GOLD analysis project Ga0105244, IMG submission 80423) | Miscanthus rhizosphere microbial communities from Kellogg Biological Station, Michigan, USA - KBS M4-4 metaG | ecosystem: Host-associated > Plants > Roots > Rhizosphere > Soil | place...
ACTCATTTATCAGGCTATTAACTCCAGGGTATTTAAATGCACATAAAATTAAAATTCGCATGTATAATATTGGCTTTCATGACAAGTGGTTCAGTTTTTTCCTCACCTGTTAATCCCAATATTAATGCCACTAAAACGACTCTTTCCATGGGCTACTCGCAAGGAGAGCTTCGGGACTTCGGTTCACTCTATGGAGGGAATATTACGGTACAGTTTGAACCCGATTTTCCTGTGGGAATAATAGGGTCAGTGACAGCTCTGCGTTCAGACCTTGACGCAATTGCTGAAAGAATGAAAAAACATCATGGCTCATCGCCTAAAAAATTAGCTGAGAGTGCTGAATACTACTCGGCCATGTTTGGGCCGACTCTTCGTTTGAATGAGACCATTAGCATTTATGCTCTCGCTGGCATATCGCATAGTAAAGTCGATAATAACTCATTCACTGATTCAAATAGTGACAAAGCTCCTCCTGCCACCTCAGACAGTAACAGATTCGCTTACGGTATTGGCATGACTGCTAATGTAACAGACCATCTTAATCTCAGTATTGGATATGAAGGTTCCAGAGTCAGGTTTGATGAAGAATCACATCCGATCAATACCGTCATGCTAAGTGCCGGCTATCGCTTCTGATTAAAACTGGCGCCCTCAATATACGTAATGGGGGCTTTTATCATTCATATCATGTTAGATTTCTACGGAACCAGAAATGAAAAATAATTTAATTAAAATGATCGCCGCACTGGCCTGTTTTGTCTGCATAACTGCAAGCGCAGAAAATATTCCAGACCGCACCACTATGTTATTTGGTTATGAGCATGGGTCAATTGAGGGCTATGGCAGCCTCCACGGACCCAACTTTAAGATAATCTACGAACCTGAGAGCCTGTTTGGTATTGTCGGCTCTTTTACGGCTCTCAGAAACATATGGGATAACACTGACGAGTTTCATTTTGAAAAGAATATCAACGGCAAACGTATCAGAGTCAAAACAGAAAAAAAAGCCACGCAGGATACAGAGTATTATTCTGCGATGTTCGGTCCATCATTACGTGTTAACGATCTCTTGACCGTATATGGCATTTTTGGGTTTTATCATCTGAAAATGGATAACCCACTCATACACGACCCGGTTACAAAAAAGGCGACAAGAAATGGTTCCCACTCTTATAACAATGTTGCATATGGTGCCGGTGTTATTCTGAATGTTACTGATACGCTCACGCTAGCAGCTGGATATGAAGGGGCGCCAGCAGAAAAGAATCAGGATTACCGCAGCCTGAATGCTGCATCACTGAGTATGGGATATCATTTTTAACGAATTTATATCTCTAAGCATCGAGCTGATTACATCAGCTCTTTCAGCTGGAATTACCGGACTGATGTCTTCTTTTATGCCGGGACGTCTGGCCAGCGAATTGAACCAACATTTCCCGGTTCGATGCGGTATACATCAACAAGATGCTTCTTCCATGATAAAAGTTTTTGGGTTTCTTCATCCGTTAATGCATGAAATTCTTCAACAATCTTCAGCTGTCGAATTTCGGTGTCAGCCGTCATTAACATCGCATTTTTTTTACTCACTGCATCCGCTATGCGCTCCTGTTCGGAAGGTTCAGGAGCATCAGCCCAGCAAGGCATACCATTCCTATCGGCACCACGAATTTTTCCCTGTGGAGGCTGCCCATTGTAATTTTGCCAGAGCGCTTCTGATATGTTTATGACATCATCACTCCATGAACCATTCTGAATGTATACCTCTTTCTCATCCAGGTCATAAAAGGCTTTTGTTGTTGCACTGAATCCAATATTCATACCATTCAACCATGCTCTCACTGACCAAACGCAACCCAGTAGAATCCGGATTCACCAGAACCGGCATTCAGCTCAAAGTGTGTTTTATCAATCACACTAATATACGGGTTCAAGACACTTTTTTTATATGTTTTGTTCAACGAAAAGTGGACATTGAAGCAGCCAGAAGGGAATAAAATGGGAAAGCTAACGCTGGTGGTGCTGCTGGCGCGATCAAACATTCCCCCCTGAATAATGAGTTGATTATTGGGTGATTTATAGTACCAGGCTTTCTGAGAGCCTGAGGTGAAAGGCAACTGTCGTTTAAGCCATTTTTCCAGACTCCCCTCCCAAAGTTTACCTCTTACATCACCTTCCTCAGTCAGATCGGCCTCCCCTACCTTCAAACTTTTTTCGATTGTCAGATTGCCCTGTACAACGACATCGCCGCCAATATGTCCTCCATCGCGGGAATAATACTTTTGATCCGATTCATCTTTGGTGTAGCTGCTTTTAGGTGAACTGAGAATCCAGGCGCCGATCGCGCTATTCCATTCAACTTCCGCAGTATGTCCCTGAGAAATCTGACCAGGCGGCAATTCCTGGTGTTCAGCAGTGAGGATACTGGCCGCTGGAAAATGACTTACCGCCAGTGCCGACGGACCCGAATTTGTATTTTTCGCACGAAAATGTAATCGCATACCGTCGCTGATATGGCCAATTGTTGGCTGAAAAGAGACCTGGTAGTGATTTACGGTTCCCGAATCGATTCCGTAAGTTAGCCTGCCCTGCTGAATCGCACCGATGAGACCATTGACGGGTAGAAAGGGAGCGCCATCAGCGGGACGGATATCCTCCGCACTAACATGGCGATCGCCATAGTTAATCGTGATGACCCAAGCAGATGTATAGCCTGCATCTGGAGGAGGCGTAATCTGAGAGCCGGCTACAGAAGCTACGCCAGCTTTGAGACGAACAATGCAGGCACCTGAACGCACCGTACTCTGAGCATTGCCGGTATTATCAGGACCGCTAAATGCCATAGCAGGATCTGCAGCGTTGTAATAAGGTAGAACGGTTTGGCCGCCATCCACATCGTTATAGGCAACCTGAATCAGATAGTTGATGCTGTGGCCGGGCGTCGCTGGTGCAGACAGGTGGAATGTAACTGGATCAGGATTAAGTCCCTGCTTCAGCAGTGTGTGTGTCGTGTCAGCTGCAAGCGATGAATACGGCGTACCGTCTGTGTTGTGCAGACTGTAAATCTGCCCTTCTCCTATGTTCACTGCTAATGATTCGGCAACAGCTGGTGTACAGACGAGTCCATAAAGATAGGTATTATTTCCCATAATGACTGATGCCAGTTTGGCCATCCCTGTCATGGCGAATTTGTTGGTGTTAAGTAGGTCAGTTTCGAGCGGAATTGCGCCCGGATAAACAATAAGACGATCCATTATTTCCCCATAGAAATGGCATTTGCTTAAGTGTCCTTAATGACGCCATTTATCTGAATTGACTATTTATTGCAGTCGCACCCATACGAGAGTGCCTTCCATCTTCACTGCTTCAATGGCAGCGTAAATCTGTGCATCCGTGATACTGCCGGCAACCATCTCACGAGAAACATACTCCCCCTGAGATGATTGCCCGTATGCCACTGTAGAAGTCCGGTAGCCCGCTACCCACGGAATGCCCGCCTTCTTTGAACGCTGGACAGTAACAAATGCCTGGTAAGGTAAAAGGGATGAACCATAACCACCAGCCCCGCCATAACCCATTGTCGGCCGACTATATGCTCCCGTGTCCTGCACCCGCTGCGGCTCAAATATCGTCGGTGAATTGCCCGTCAGTTCTGCAAGAACATCGTGGATAGCCTGTCGTGTTCCCCGCTCCCGTAACAGTGCCCGTTTAATCACCGTGCGAAAGACGTCATCAGTCATATCCACAGGCCGCGTAAGAGAGTTCCCGAAAAAATCATACGCCGCCATATCCAGCCAGCCATCACTGGCGGAAGAGATACGGATCTGTGTTTTGGCGTAAAGATACAGGGTGTAGCACCAGGATAACGCCGCAGCGCATGCTGATAGCGGTCCATTCAGAATGGTGCTTTCCTCTGCAAACCATGCGGGAGGAAGCAACACCCTGAGTCTGGTGTAAAAGTCGTTCTGATCACCTTTGGCCATTCAGCTCACCACGATTTTCCCGGCACGAATAATCTGTCTGGCAGAAACCGCAAAATCCGCCATGCCACCGTTTACCGTCAGAGAAGTAACGTTGATTACACATGGGCTGGCGGCATAGGCCACTCTTACCAGCTGGGTGTAGGCAAGCAATTTGCCCAGTGACAGGCTCGACAGGTATTGATTAAGAGAAGCGCGCACCTGATTGACGATCTCCGCGTGATTAGCAGTGGCCTCGGTAGTTACCATTAAGACGACATCGACTTCGATGGTTTCTGGGGGGAACACGCCGAACGACACCGTGAATCCCCGGGTATTTTCGATAGCCTGATAGGCTTTTTTCAGTAATGCAGGTGCGGGCAGCCCCGTGCCATCATCCACCACAGCATAAAAATAGCCGGGCTTATACTCTCCTTCCGGCGTGACATTTTCAGTCAGCGTATAACTGATACCGCTCTGCAGATTACTTATCGCAAAACCAATAGCCGCTTTCGTGGCTCTGGACAGTGAAGCAATCCACAGCACAAAGCGCGCGCGGTAGCTGTCATCGGATTCAGCATCTTTACCGTTTGTAAAAGCATCGTTGTTGGTCACGGCATCAACCGACATTACCGAGCCCGTTATGACAGTAACTGTCTTCGCCTGCGCGTTACCTGCAGTCCCGGCAATATTCGCACGCACCGGGACGGCTAGTGAACTGACACCAGGGGCGATGACATACGCAGCCCGTGCTACATCCCACTCTTTAATCAAAGTGTTGGGTATGACTGAATAGGTCTGAGAGCCGTCAAATGTTGTCACCTGCGCGCCTTCCTTAATCAATGCCTCGCTGCCTGGAGTAAACCGGCTAAACGTCACTATCCCACTGGCCTGAACGGCCTGAAGGCGGAAAAAACTGAAGTCCGCCATCCAGCTGTCCAGGTCTTCGCCAGAGCAGGTAGCTGCACGTGTCGTGACCAGCAACTTCACTATCATCTGCTGTAGCCACATGGCCACCCCAGCGTTTGATTCCGCCAGCGATCGCAGGATGCTACCGATCGAAAAATCCAGCAATTTTTCCGCTCGGGCCTGAATAGCCGTGACCTGTTCACTGACGAGTTCAGAGAATGACCTGGTGTTAAGGGAAGCCATCGCTTTACCTCGTTACGTCGAAATGGAGAGATTCATTGACTCTGGTCGTGGCGTCGGTGTACGCAATTGAGACACTGACCCCACCTTCAATGGTTGTCAGCCTGATTGCCGGCGGTGGATTACTGTCCACCGATTCCTCCAGTAGCATCTGCCCGGTGATGAGCGCTTTCCACTCTCCAGTGTTAACCGCCTCACCAATTTTTTTTGCCAGTCCGGCGCCATATTGGGGGTGAAAAACGTAGTCGCCCGGATTAGTCAGTAGGCGACGTAAAATTCGTTGCTTAGTGCGCTCGCTTCCTTTAACTGTGCGCAGGTCTCCAGTAGGCGCCTCCTCGAGGTCGCCGCCTGTGAAGTGATAGATGTCGTACATGCATTAAGACGCCCGCGTTGATTTAATCTGCTGATCGGGAGGGTCAGTATGGTTACCCCGACCTTTTTCAAGGTGGGTATGACCGCCATAAACAGTGCGGATGCGATGTAACGATCCAAATCTGCCGTTTTTGTCGAAGATGTCTTTAACGACCCTAAGGTTTTTATCGATCGTCACATCACCGCCGGTGAAGTGATGCGCCGGTGCGTTAAAGGTGAGCTTAATTTTCGCACTCAGCAGAACTTCACCGCTGTTCAGGAACTTCAGGAGGGAGCCACTCTTATGCATTAGCCAGAACTCGCCTGATGGCGGCCCAGGACAACGGTCTTCATCGTTATAAAATTGCCCTGCTGCCATGCCGACGCCTGTCAGACCACTATCAAACTCAATCTCCACCACTGCACCGATCATCGGTCCAGCGGCCATGCCCCAGCCATTGCCTACCCAGGGAGAACTCAGTGATATCCAGCCTGTTTCTTCACCCGTAGGTTGCAACTGAACCTTCACAGTGTAATGGTCAGGATCATAGGCAGTGATGATGCCCTGGCGTGTGCCACTTTCACCGGCGGCACTCTGGTGTGCTGTCGCCGCCATGATATTCAGTAATGCTCTCAAAGCCAGACTCCCAGCGCTGGGCTGTGGTTTTTCCCTGATATGTCCATGGTGTATCCCGTTTCCCAGCTCAGCGTCCGGCGTATCCGATCGCAGTGGTAAATCTGGTCGAAAGGACTCTGTGTGCCCTCAATACGTATATGTCTACCCGGCATAAGCAGATTGTCTCCTGCCGTTGATCCACTGAACTTCATCTCATGCTGTACCACCTGCCGGTAAATGGATTGCGCCAGCGCGTGAGCGCTCTTTTCTGACAACCCGTTGCGGATGACCCGATAGACCTGCTTTTGGGATGTGGCTTTTCCTGGTGCGATACTTTTAGCCGAAGCCGGAAAGGACACGACAAACTGCTTATTTTTAAGTTTTGCATTCCAGCTCAGCACCTCAACCGTAATCCCCCGGGAAATGGTCAGCGCGCGTGAAAACGACAGATCGTCGGAGGTATTGCACTGTGGATACGCCAGCAATCCGGGAGGCTGCCATCGAATGACATAGTTCTCAGCTTCAGCCGGATCCCGTTTCGGCTCAAAGTGCAGGTTGTCGCCATCCACGTAAACCAAGAAATTCTCAATGGCCGCAAGCGTTGTGATGAGGTCCCACTCCGTTTGCTCACCTGTCAGGTGTGCAGTATCAATCTGGTAAAATTCGCCAACACGCCTGCTGGTTGCGGTAACAACCGGCATCAGGCCGTGTCGTTTGGCCAGCATGGTCGCTATATGTGAGCTGGTCAGGTTTTTAAAGCTTTCCCCTGTGGTCTTCGCATCAATAAGCTTTGCGGCAAAGTCACGTCCTTCAGCCGATATCACAAAGCGCGCGGGTTCGAAGTGCCAGGTATCAATGTTGCCAGTGATGTGCTTCTTCTCATCAATGCCTGCTCGCGTGCTGACCGAGATGAACAGTTCAACCCGGATAGTCGTCTGCACTGCCCACCAGTTCAGCATCTGCATGGCGGCTGGCAGAGCTGTGATGGCCAGCGTCAGATCAAACGTCCCGGCGCCGCGAAAGGCATGCGCTTCAACACTAAACGATATGAAAGGCACGTCAGTGCCATTTAAAAGACAACGCCCGCTGATTTGGCGGGCGCTGGGTAAAACTAGAGGATCGTTGACGTCCATAGCTAGCTCGTCGCTCCTGAGGGTATTTGAAGAGTGTTGATACCGCTCAGTTGCGGATCGGTCAGGTCGTTAGCTTCGGCAATTCTTGTCCACATAGATGCATCCCCGTACTGTTCTGATGCCACCTGATACAGATTGCCTCCAGCAAGTGTTACGGCTTTAACCCCCTCCGCAGACTGACCTGTTCTGACGTTTTTATTCAGTCTTCCCAGCACTTCCTGTAACCGATACAAGGCTAAAATACGCGTGCTGCAGTCAAGATGGATAAGCAGGTTACTCACGGTTTTTGATACCGGATTACCTGGAACTAGGCCACCGAGTGAGGTGATATCGCCGGCAGCGGCTTCCAGTAATGCCAGCTCATGCTGGATAATATTACGGGCGGCAATGAGGGGTCTGATTACAGACTGAATCTGCGCCACGGTGGCATGGGCAAAGTCCGTAATCTGTTTTACCGCCTGATGGAAATCTTTTACTGCCCTGGTGACAGCATCGATACTGATCATACTGGACAGGCCCAGCGCGCGCCCAAGATCACTGTCAATCAGCCCCCGCAATGCGCCCGTCAGTGCATCAGCTTTGTCGGAGTAACCATCATTGCTGATGATTGCCAATTCAATGGAATACGGGCGACGCCATACATACTCATAAACCGGCGCAAAACGGGTGATTATCACCGTAAAGCGGTAATCGTCGAAAGTGAGCACTGTTGGTCGCCCTTCGTCCCGCATCCGCTCAAGGGCACCAACGCGTTCACCTGCCTGCGAGCCGGTGATGACGCCAGACCAGGTCAACGGTTCGTATTCGGTACCCAGCACATCAATGATGCGCCTCCCCCCGATTAGTTGGTGCTGGACTGTCTTCTGCCGACCGGGAATAACCACACGTTCCGGCACTTCGAATTCCATAAATTCGAATTCGCCTAATATCAGACGTGTGGCGGTCGGATCTCCACCACCGGTGAAAGATAAATTTATATATTGAATGCTCATACGATGATGACTGGACTTTTCCAGTAAGTGGCCCTAAAAATCATTGTTCAGGGATTTACGCCTAATGAAGGCTGAGGGGATTACATGCGTCACACTGTCCATTTTTTGTGTCCGGTTAACATGTCCACGGTTTCAGGCCTTCAGGACGCATGTCTGAAAGCTTTGGGGAATGGTGCAACGCAAATTAACCTGCATATCTCCAGTCCGGGCGGTGAGCTGTTGGCCGGTTTTACGGCTTATCACTTTTTAAAATCCCTGCCTGTGCCGGTGCATACGCACAATCTCAGTAACGTAGAGTCCATTGCAACGGTGATTTATCTGGCTGGTTGCGACCGCCGGGTAAACCCAGGTTCGCGATTCTTGATCCACCCTCTCCAGTGGGGCTTCACTAATCATGCTGCGGATCACGCCCGAATAGCAGAGTGGGTTAGAAGTCTCGATAATGATATGAAACGTTTCATTGATATCCTCACTGCAGAGACGAAAAACTCTGGTACGGACTGGTATGCGAAAATTGAAAACGCTTCATTTATTGATGCTGAGAACGCCGTTAGTTTCGGCCTTGCTGATTGTGAGATCCGGGCGACGCTTGAAGGTTCGGTAACTAACTGGTGGGTTAACTGCTGAAAATTATTGAGAATGCAATATTGCGCGCGATGCATAAAGGTTCAGTGAGTCAGGTCCCAATTACTTAACACGAATGCCCACAGAGAACATTGTGGGGTGATTAATGTAGTGCGTACGCGGTTTGCTGTTCCTGAATCAATGTCAGAATAGGTTTGTGATCATAAGTTGTCCTCCAGAGATTCAATTGCCATCAGCATAGCCTGATGTTCCTCTCCGGTAAGAATTTTGTAACGTGCTGCAAGCTTTTTAATCTCTTCAACTAACAATAATCGGGTGGTCTCTTCTCCCCGCGCAGCTTTTTGTATAGCTACCTGCCCTATAATCTGACACGCATCATCAAAATTCTGTTCGAGTTGTTTACTTAATTTAGACACGATTGGCTCTTAATTCTGGTTATTAGTCTTAACTAAGAGTGGATGAATATGAGATAAATTCCAATAAGAAAAGAGGAAATGTTGAGGAGTATCAATGCGCTGCCCTTTCGAATCCCATGTAGAAGGATTCACACCTCGTCTCATGGTTCATCCACCCTGAGATGATCACGGCCCCTGGTCAGATAAAAGATAAAAATTTGCCGCTTTACATGTACTTCTCTCAACATAATCTACAATCATAATTGTCTTTATCACCCCCTGTGATGAGACCCGCTCTTGTTGGAAATTTGGCACAGGATTGTGCCCAGCCCGGTTGCCACCACTACCGGGCTTTTATTTTTATCACCCCTTCTCATCCCTCATTGTCTTTAATCTGATGCTTTACTTCTCACAAGATTATTAGCAATTGACGGCTATCAGATAACTGAAGTTTTGTTTCACGTTACTGCCGCTTTAGCTTGTCGCCCGCATGAGTCGTCGATCGCTACAATTGATGCATAAAAAATGATTAGCAACAGTATGGCTGGGCATAATGATGACGATGGATTTAAAAATACATACGAAACTCAGCCTAATCCCGCCCCTTAAGTCAATTTTTGGTTGCTTATTTGACCTGCATCATTCTATTCCCCTGCCTGAGGGTGGAAAAAACACACAAGCTGCCTAATATTTTTATGTGAGTGGCTTAATCCTAACCTAAATGCAAAATTAATTAAGGACTAACTATGGCAGAAGTAAAACTCAGAGGCGGTGCAGGTAATTTTGCTAACGATCCTAATAGAGCGAGTGAGGCCGGTAAGCGAGGAGGACGTGTCAGCGGTGGTAACTTTAGAAACAACCCGGAACGAGCAATCGAAGCTGGACGTAAAGGAGGACGGATAAGCCGTCGCCCTCCAAACCCATCTACATGAAGAATTAATAAGATATGTGCCATGGATTGGCATAAATACCTGTCCTACTCCCTATTATTAGGGCCTTTTATTTCTACAGTCATATACAATCAAGGAATTAGAGATCTTCTTTATTGTTGATAATTTCATCACCAATTTTGGCAATGAACTTCTTTTATTACCTTTTAATGTTGAATACGATTCGGCATTAAATAAGTATCATACGGCCATTCTCCTTATGTTCCGTACGGTGCCAGGATAGTTTAATTAACTACAGTCAAGGCATAAATACATTACTGACCTGCCCTGGATGGGTCAATAGCATAGATGGGTCGAAGCGACTGCTCCCTGTGGGTGCACGGGTCGCCTCACGCACCTGATGTTGTGTTACGGCTTCGCCCACTGCCTTTTTATCCAGATACACCCTGCTGTGAACCTGTACCATCTGCTGAAATCTGTGTGGCATTGGCGGTATGTCATCACCGCGATACAGGCTCTGCATATCTTTAGCATAATCTACCCCAACCTTATTTCTTCCCTGCGTTGCCATTGCGATCGCCATTGCTGAATGAGTTCCGGAGACGCGTGCACTACGGGTTATGGCCTCAATATCACCGAACAGTGTGGAAGCGCTCTTTTTCAGCTGGCGTTGAGCCGTTGTCGGAATGTTGACGCCAGGCAGGTTGTTGAGCAGGCCTATGATGTAGTCAAACAACCGGTTAAAGCCTGACTGCACGCGCTCGCCGAAATTATCCGCCCTGCTCTCAATGCCTTCCCACCAGCCAATGAAATGCTGCCCCATTCCCTTTATTGCGGACCAGGTGGTACTGCCCACTTCGCTGAACTCTCTCCACATTCCCGTAAGCGCGGGACGGACGCGTGCCCAGTTGCTGTAAATCAGTACGCTGGCACCTGCAACTGCTGCGATGGCCAGCGTCACCGGACCACCCAGCATGGCGGCAACAGAAGTTATAACGCCGAGACTGCCCACCAGCCTTGCTCCGGCAATGGTGGCACTTAACAACAGAATGCCACCGGACAGCAGTGTCAGACCCGCGAGCGCA
>Ga0105244_10003520_pt1 | contig 11131 bp, 8 predicted proteins | sample KBSM44metaG_FD_80423 | JGI IMG/M metagenome (GOLD analysis project Ga0105244, IMG submission 80423) | Miscanthus rhizosphere microbial communities from Kellogg Biological Station, Michigan, USA - KBS M4-4 metaG | ecosystem: Host-associated > Plants > Roots > Rhizosphere > Soil | place: Michigan...
AGTATCGTCAACTCGGCGCGTCGGTGAGTTGGCAGCAATATCTTGGCGATAACGTCGATCTGTTTAGCTCCGGTAATCGCTACCACAATCCGGCTGCGTTGACCTTTGGCGTCACGTATACGCCGGTGCCGCTGGTGACCTTATCAGCCAGCCATAAAACCAGTGATAGCGGTGAGAGCCAGGATCAACTCGGCTTGCGCCTTAACTATCGCTTTGGCGTGGCGCTCAGCCAGCAGTTGAGTCCGGATAACGTCGCGGCCGCGCATTCACTGCGTGGCAGTCGCTACGATAACGTTACGCGCAGTAATACGCCGGTGCTGGAATATCGCCAACGTAAAACGCTGTCGGTGTTTCTCGCCACACCGCCGTGGCAGTTGAATGGCGGAGAAAGTTTGCCGCTGAAACTGCAGATCCGCAGTACCAATCCGATCGCTAAAGTGATGTGGGAGGGCGATACGCAGGCGCTGAGCCTGACGCCAGGTGCCAATCCCAGCGATCCGCAGGGCTGGAGTGTGATTCTGCCCGCATGGGATAGTTCGCCAGGCGCACGTAATAGTTATCGCTTGTCAGTAGTGTTAGAAGACAGCAAACAGAATCGTGTCACCTCGAATGAGATCGTGCTGGAGTTGCAACCGCCTTTCTCATTGGAACAAGGCGATAACAATCGATTTGATTTGCTGGCGCCGTAATCGGTGTGTGCAGAATATAAAAAGGGCAGCTTACGCTGCCCTTTGCTCATATCCAGCCGACACAGCCGGATATGCAATGAGGGAACGGTCATTTAGAACTGGTACACCAAACCTACCGCAGAGACATCATCAGATGAGATGTTCAACGCATTGTCGTCTTTCAGCAGGTTGATTTTGTATTCCGCATACACAGACATGTTTTTGTTGAAGTAGTAAGTCCCGCCTACCGCAACGTATTTTGTGAGATCGACATCACCAATACCTTCAATCTCTTTACCTTTCGATTGCACGTAGCCGACGGATGGACGCAGACCGTTCAGGAACTGATACTGCGCAACCGCTTCAAAGTTCACAGCTTTGTTGGCAAAGCCGCCGCTGATTGGCGTGGCATTCAGCGTTTCGCCATACATGGTGGCCAGGTAAATCTGGTTAGCATCGTATTTCACGCCCGCAGTCCAGTGCTGTGCTTTCTCGCCTTCGCCACGTAAGGCCTGGTTCTGCGCATTGGTGCGATCCAGGCTGGCGTAAGCGCCGACCAGGCTCAGACCGAAATCGAAATCGTATGAGGTGGAAAGGGCGAAGCCATCACCATTCGAACGACGCACAGCAATGCTCGGATCGCTACGATCGTTTTTGCCTTCATACTGTGCCGCAACGTTCCAGCCTTTTACCAGACCGAAGAAATCTTTGTTACGCCAGGTCAGCACGCCACCAGAACGACTGGACAGGAAGCCATCAGAGTAACCTTGATCGCCGCCGAAGAAGGGCAGCATATCGGTGTAGCCCAGTACGTCATAAATCAGGCCATAGTTACGGCCATAATCGACAGAGCCAAACTGACCAAATTTCAGACCGGCAAAGCCCAGGCGGGTTTTGTTACCTGACTGCGCATCAGCGCCTTCAGAATTGCTCAGGCTGTACTGATATTGCCATTGACCGTAGCCGGTCAGCTGGTCGTTGATCTTGGTTTCGCCCTTAAAACCCAGACGGGTATAAGACGACTTATCGCCATTTGATGCATCGTCATCAGAAAACAGATGCGAGACGTTAATTTTGCCAGTCAGATCCAGTTTGTTGCCATCTTTGTTATAGATTTCGGCGGCCTGAGCCGAAGAAAGTCCCAGCAGTAAAGGCATTACTGCTGCCAGTAAGGAGCGCTTCATCATTTAATTTTTACCCTGTAATGTTTTTTAATTTTGTCCCCATGTTCGGGGTGAAAAGAAAATGACACAAAAGGTTCAAGATCGACAGTGCAATATATGTAACTAAATATTTCTGGTTAACTTTTTGTGTGATTTTTAATCTTAAATTCCATTATGTGGAATTCTTTATTGGTTAAACTTATCCATAAAATGAGAGGGGAGATGATTATTCTAATAATTAACATTATGATTTGTATGAATTATTTTAAATTTAAAGATGCGTAAATAACATCAGTAGCTTGTTCGTGAAATAGCACAAGCCTATGCATTATTGTTCAATAGCAGATATCTGAATCCCGCTAATCATTAGCAGGGTAATTAACGTATTCATGTCTTTGTGTCTTTTTATTTCTGTTCTGATAATAACCTTGGTCACAATATGTTATTTAGCGTTCATTTAAGAATGGATTGGCTAAATAATATTCAATCCGGCAATTGAAATGTTAAAAGCCATTTAATTAGCTGATGGCCTTTTCTGCACCGCGCTAATGCTTTTCTGCACCAATCAAGCACGTGACGCCCCAAAAAGGGGCGTTTATCGCTTCAATTTGGCGAAATATTTCCTGTGCGATCACAAAAGCGATATTTCATTTTGCCGATGCATAAATCCGCTAAATAAATGGCTGCCATTCAACCCCCATCAGACTTGTATTCACTTTTTATGCAATTAAAGTGAATAGTAAGAGTTGTTAAGTTATTGATATTTCGTAGTGGTAAGCCGTTTATGCAATTTTGCAGCTAGCTGGCACGCTAACTGCAATATACAGTAGAGCTGTCACTTAACATTATTAACAATTTTAAAACAAAAGCTTCACCGGGTGTGGAGCAGGAGAATGGGCTATGTCACTGCAGGTTTCACGTCAACATTTCGATCAATGGATGATGCCAGTTTATGCACCCGCTGCTTTTGTTCCGGTTCGTGCTGAAGGGTCAACGCTCTGGGATCAGCAAGGTAAAGATTATATCGATTTCGCCGGTGGCATAGCCGTTAACGCATTGGGTCATGCGCATCCCGCGTTGCAACAGGCGCTGACCGAGCAGGCGGGCAAACTGTGGCATACCGGCAACGGCTATACCAATGAACCGATCCTGCGCCTCGCCAAACAGCTGATTGATGCCACCTTTGCCGATCGCGTGTTCTTCTGTAACTCCGGTGCTGAAGCAAACGAGGCGGCATTAAAGCTGGCTCGTAAAACCGCACACGATCGTTTTGGTGCGGAGAAAAATGGCATCGTTGCTTTTAATAATGCATTCCACGGTCGCACGCTGTTCACCGTGACGGCGGGTGGACAACCCGCCTATTCACGTGACTTTGCGCCGCTGCCGCCGGCGGTGGAGCACGCTCATTTCAACGATCTGGCCTCTGCGGCGGCGCTGATTAATGACCAAACGTGCGCGGTTATCGTTGAGCCGATTCAGGGTGAAGGCGGCGTGCTGCCAGCCGATCCCGCATTCCTGCGCGGGCTGCGTGAGCTTTGCGATAAACACCATGCAGTGCTGATTTTTGACGAAGTACAGAGCGGCGTGGGTCGTACCGGCTCGCTGTATGCCTACATGCATTACGGCGTAACGCCGGATGTGTTGACCACCGCCAAGGCGTTGGGCGGCGGCTTCCCGATTGGCGCCATGCTGACGCGCGAAGATTTGGCGCAGGTGATGGGTGTCGGCACGCACGGCACCACTTACGGCGGCAACCCGTTGGCGGGCGCCGTGGCCGGCAAAGTGATGGAGTTAATTAACCAACCGGCGTTTATGGCGGGCGTGGCCGAGCGTCATCAATGGTTTGTTAACGCACTGGAAGAACTGAACCGACGTCTGCCGGTGTTCAAAGAAGTGCGCGGGCTAGGGCTGCTGATTGGCGCGGTGCTGAACGATGATTTCGCCGGCAAAGCCAAACAGTTCAACCTTACTGCGGCTGAAGAGGGCGTGATGGTGCTGATTGCTGGCGCTAACGTGGTGCGTTTTGCGCCGGCGCTTAATATTAGCGAGCGCGAAGTCAAAGAAGGGCTAGCGCGCTTCGAACGTGCCTGTGAACGCGTGCTCAAAGGAGCCACATCATGATGGTGATTCGCCCCGTCGAACGTGACGATCTTGCGCAGTTGTTGTCGCTGGCGGGCAAAACCGGAGGCGGCTTAACTTCGCTGCCTGCGGATAGCGATACGCTCAAAGCCCGAATTGAGCGTTCGCTGCTGACCTGGCAAGGTGCGCTGCCGCCTGCTGAACAAGGCTATGTGTTTGTGCTGGCCGACAGTGAAGACAATCGAGCCGTCGGCATTTGCGCCATTGAAGCGGCGGTGGGTTTGCAGGATCCCTGGTACAATTTCCGCGTCGGCACGCAGGTGCACGCCTCGAAAGAACTGAATGTCTATGCCAGCTTACCGACGCTGTCGCTGAGCAACGATCACACCGGCAGCAGCGAACTCTGTACGCTGTTCCTCGATCCCGATTACCGCGATGGCAAAAACGGCCATCTGTTATCGAAATCGCGCTTTCTGTTTATGGCCAACTTCCGCGACCGCTTTATGCAACACGTGGTGGCGGAGATGCGTGGCGTCAGCGACGACAACGGTCATTCGCCATTCTGGGACAGCGTTGGCAGTCGCTTCTTCTCCATGGAGTTCAGCAAAGCCGATTTTCTCAGCGGTACCGGGCAGAAAGCCTTTATCGCGGAGCTGATGCCAAAACATCCGCTCTACATTCATTACCTGTCTGAAGCGGCGCAAAAAGTGATTGGCGAAGTCCATCCGAAGACTGCGCCCGCGCGTGCGGTACTGGAGGCAGAGGGCTTCCGCTATCTCAACTATGTCGACATCTTTGACGGCGGTCCGACGCTGGAGTGCGAAATCGATCGCATTCGCGCCATTCGTAAGAGCCGTCTGCTGACTGCGGAAAGCGGTGACGCCGATGACAATTGGCCGCTGTGCCTGGTGGCTAACGGCGATTATCAGCATTTTCGCGTGGCGCTGCTGCCGGTGGATATGGCATCCGGCACGATACGTCTTAATGAGACCCAGCGCGCGGCGCTGCACTGCAACATTGGCGATGAGCTGCGTGTGGTTACGCTGTGTCGCGAGGAGAAAAAAGCATGACGCATTTTATTAATGGTCAATGGGTGACCGGCGGCGCTGACGCCTTAAATAAACACAATCCGGTCACCGGCGAAACGCTGTGGCAGGGTAAAGCGGCTTCGGGCGCGCAAGTGGCCGAAGCCTGCGAAGCGGCTCGCGCGGCGTTTCCGCGGTGGGCGAGAAAACCTTTTGCGGAACGCCAGGCGCTGGTAGAAGGCTTTGCCCGTTTGCTTGAAAAGCATAAAACCGCGCTGGCGGAAACTATCGCCCAGGAAACTGGCAAGCCGCGCTGGGAAACGCTGACTGAAGTGCAGGCGATGATCAATAAAATCGCCATTTCGATTAAGGCCTATCACAGCCGCACCGGCGAACAGACCGACGGCGAGAGCTCGTTGCGCCATCGTCCGCACGGCGTGCTGGCGGTATTTGGTCCGTATAATTTCCCCGGTCATCTGCCAAACGGGCATATCGTGCCGGCTTTGCTGGCCGGTAACTGCGTGGTGTTTAAGCCGAGTGAACTGACGCCGCTGACGGCGGAGAAAACCGTTGAGCTGTGGCAGCAAGCGGGTTTACCTGCAGGCGTGATGGCGCTGGTGCAGGGCGGTCGTGAAACCGGCCAGGCGCTGGCCAATGAGCCGCAAATTGATGGCCTGCTGTTCACCGGCAGTGCCGCCACCGGTTATCACCTGCATCGCCAGTTTGCCGGACAACCTGAAAAAATGCTGGCGCTGGAGATGGGTGGCAACAACGCGCTGATTGTTGAAGATCCCGCGGATCTGGATGGTGCGGTGCACATCGCCGTTCAGTCGGCCTTTATTACCGCTGGACAGCGCTGCACCTGCGCGCGTCGTCTGCTGGTGAAGCGCGGCGCGGCGGGCGATGCCTTCCTGCAGCGATTGGTTGACGTTAGCGCACGCTTGCAGCCTGGTGCGTGGAATGCCGAGCCGCAGCCGTTTATGGGCAGCGTGATTTCCCCCGTTGCGGCGGGACATATTTTTGCCGCATGGCAGCAGCAGGTGGATAAGGGCGGAAAGGTGTTGCTCGGTATGCACTGGCCGGATCGCGACAGTGCCATCATCACGCCGGGCATCATTGATGTCACCGAAGTGAATGATTTAGCAGATGAAGAGGTATTTGGTCCGCTGCTGCAAGTGATTCGTTACGACAGCTTCGAGCAGGCGATTGCTATCGCCAATAACACCCGTTATGGGCTGTCATGTGGATTGATTTCGCCGCAGCGCGCGCAGTTTGATCAGCTGTTGCTGGAAGCGCGCGCCGGTATTGTCAACTGGAACAAACCGTTGACCGGTGCAGCCAGTACCGCGCCATTTGGTGGCATTGGTGCTTCGGGTAACCATCGTGCCAGCGCATGGTACGCCGCCGATTACTGCGCGTGGCCAATGGCATCGTTGGAGAGCCCGGCGATGGCGCTGCCGGGCAGCTTATCGCCGGGCCTCGATTTCTCACCGCAGGGAGCGAAATAATGAAAGCGTTTGAAGCTAACTTTGATGGGCTGGTCGGCCTGACGCATCACTACGCTGGATTATCGTTTGGTAATGAAGCCTCAACGCGCAATCAGCTGCAGCCCTCTAACCCGCGTTTGGCGGCAAAGCAGGGCTTACTGAAGATGAAAGCGCTGGCGGATATGGGCTACGTGCAGGGTGTCATTCCGCCGCATGAGCGTCCCAATCTGCCGCTGCTGCGCCAGCTCGGTTTTAGCGGTAGCGATGAGCAGGTTCTGGCACAGGCGGCGAAGAGTGCGCCACAGCTGCTGTCGGCGGCCAGTTCAGCCTCGGCGATGTGGGTGGCCAATGCGGCCACGGTATCTCCGTCGGCAGATAGCGCCGATGGTCGCGTGCATTTCACCGTTGCCAATTTAAATAACAAATTCCATCGCGCCATTGAGGCGCCGGAAACCGCCGACCTGCTGCGCGCGATTTTCCGCAATCCGCAGCACTTCAGCGTGCACGATGCGCTGCCGCAGGTGGCGCAGTTCGGTGATGAGGGCGCGGCCAATCACAACCGCTTCGGCAGTGATTATGGCGATGCGGGCGTGCAGCTGTTTATCTATGGCCGCGATGGCCAGCAGCAGGGCGCGACACCGGCACGTTATCCGGCGCGCCAAACGCGGGAAGCCAGTGAAGCGGTGGCGCGTTTACATCAGCTTAACGCGCAGCGCACGCTGTTTGCCCAGCAAAATCCGGCAGTCATCGATCAGGGTGTGTTTCATAATGATGTGATTGCCGTAAGCAATCAGCAGGTGCTGTTCTGCCATCAGGATGCGTTTGTTAATCAACCGCAATTGCTGAGCGACCTCGCCGCGCGGGTGAGCGGTTTCCAGCCCATTGAAGTGCCGCGCGATAACGTGTCGGTGACGGATGCGGTGAACACCTATCTGTTCAACAGCCAACTGCTGCAACGTGCGGACGGCGGCATGCTGTTGGTGCTGCCGGAAGAGTCGCGCCAGCATGCGGGCGTGTGGCGTTATCTCTGCGAGCTGGTGGAGAGCGGCGGGCCGATTCGTGAACTGAAAGTGTTCGACCTGCGGGAAAGTATGTTTAACGGCGGTGGACCGGCCTGTTTGCGCCTGCGTGTGGTGTTAACCGAAACCGAACGGCAGGCGTTGAATCCGGCGGTGCTGATGAACGATCGTCTGTTTGCCACGCTCAACGATTGGGTCGATCGCCATTATCGCGATCGCTTAACCCAGGCGGATTTAGCCGATCCGCAACTGCTGCGGGAAGGGCGCACCGCGCTGGATGAGCTGACGAAGCTGCTAGACTTAGGCAGTGTCTACGCGTTTCAGCGTTAACGCCGGGCGAGAGGTTCGCCCCAAGACGTTAAAAAGGAGTGAACATGCAGGATTTTTTACAGCAGACGTTGTCTGGTGAGCCGCCACAGCAAAGAGAGGGCAGCAACGACCATCTCAGTTGGCAATGGCATAATGAGGGACTGATGTCCCTCACGCCGCATACGCCAACGCAGCAGGCGCTGGTGCTTTCTGCGGGCATTCACGGTAATGAAACCGCGCCGGTTGAAATGCTCAATCTGTTACTGACGCCGCTGTTGAAGGGCGAGAAGCCGCTGGCAGTGCGCTTGTTGGTGATTTTGGGCAATCCGGCTGCGTTGCGTAGCGGTAAGCGCTACCAGCAACATGATATTAACCGCCTGTTTGGTGGACGCTGGCAGCAGGTGGCCGATGTGCCAGAAGCGCAGCGTGCATTGCAGCTGGAGCAAGAGCTGGAGAGTTTCTGGCGCACCTGTCTCGATCACGAAGTGCGCTGGCACCTCGATCTGCATACCGCCATTCGCGGTTCGTATCATGCGCGCTTTGGTGTGATGCCGCTGAATCCTAATCCATGGCCCGAAGACTTTATGCACTGGCTGGCGGCAGCAGAAATGGAAGCGCTGGTGTTCCATCGTTCACCGGGCGGCACTTTCACCCATTACAGCTGCGAACACCATGATGCGGCGAGCTGCACGCTGGAACTCGGCAAGGCTTTGCCGTTCGGTGAGAACGATCTGAGTCAGTTTAGCGGCGTGCAACGGGCGCTGGCGGCGTTACTGTATGGCGATGCGTTGCCAGAAGTGCATGAACAACCGCGTCATTATCGCGTGGCGCAGCAGCTTACCCGCCACGGTGACAAGTTTGTATTACACATGGGATCGGAGACGCTAAACTTTACCGCTTTCCCGCAGGGCACACTGCTGGCGGAAGAGGGTGACAGGCGCTACTACGTGCAGCAGGCGCGCGAGTACGTGCTATTTCCCAACCCCAATGTCGCGCCAGGATTGCGCGCCGGGCTGATGCTGGTGGAAGAGAATGAACAGACGCAGGCGCTGGCGTTGTGATGCAGTTGCATACGATGGCGTAATGCCAATCAGTTAAGCTCAGCATAAAATCATCGCCCAGGTCGTCGCGGCGCAATGTACGCGCCGCGACGACCTGGGCGTTTACATCCCTGACTGATCAGCACTTCGCCCTGTATGGCGGCCCTGCCACGAAGGAGATGCGTTTAGATGCGCCGTTGGCGAGCAACGAGATTAAAGCCCGACATTTCCCTTTCTGAAAATCGACAAGACCATTACACTCCTCCTTAATTCCTGCGTTTTTCCCTTGATTGTCATAAACTTTTTCAATTCCTCACGCATTTCTTCTCTTTCTCTCCATGATTGCCCAATCTCTGTCTTTTATGCTTTCAGGGCTTTACTCAGCCTCTGAGTAGTTGACGTTCAGCGTCGTATGCTTGTTTCCGAAGACGCGACACAGGCTGTCGTCATTAAACTGATAAGTAAGGACAATATTATGCGTAAATTAACTTCTGTGTTCCTGGCTACCGCAATGGCTCTTGGTGCTGCAAATATCGTCCATGCAGCGGCAGACAACCTGACTCCGCCGCCAGCAGGCAGCGAAAAACCGATGCACAAACCGCCAATGCGTCATCATGGCATGGAGATGATGTTTAAAGGTTTGAACCTGACCGATGCGCAGAAAGCGCAGATCAAAACCATCCTGCGTGATGGTCACAAAGAGATGAAACGCCCGTCGCTGGAAGAGCGTCGTGCTGACCATGCCATTATCGCTTCCGATACGTTTGATCGTGCGAAAGCCGAAGCGCAGGCCGAGAAAATGACTGCCAATGCGAAAGATCGTGCGCTGCAGATGATGGAAACCCAGAACAAGATTTATAACGTACTGACTCCTGAGCAGAAGAAACAGTACAACGCCAACTTTGAAAAGCGTTTAACCGAGAAAGGCCCGCATGATGGCAAAACTCCGCCACCGCCGGCTGATGCTGAATAAGTTATGGGTTAATTGAATAGAGACCGCCGACGTTGTCCACAGCGTGAGAAGCTTTGGGCAACGTTGGCGGTTTTTTTATAGCTCGATCAGCGGGAACACGCCCGAGAGCAGCGGGCGACAGAGGATTTTATAGCCATCATGATCAAAACCGTGTGAGGCGCGCTGCAGCTGGCGGGCTTCGGCTTCGTTACTCACCGATCCCAGCCAAAACCAATGGTCGATAACATGGATTTGGGTGATGTCTGTTCCACTTTCAACCATACCAACCGGGCCTTGCCACGGCCAGCACATGATGCGCATCTGCTCTAATGCTGCATGCAGACGCTGCTGATGTTCAGCAACCGACTCTTTGCCACAACACGCACCGGCGCAGCGCTTTAGGGCGGCACGAAAACAGCCGCGTCCTGGGCGTAGTGATTCCAATCCTAACAAGCCATGACACAAGCGTTGCTCATCGGCGATGGCTTTAAGTTTCTCCAGCGCGGCGAAACGACTGCGAAACAGGCCGTAAAGATTGGGCGAGCGCGAGAAATCAAGATCCTTCGCATACACCACCTGCGGTGCACCCTCACCCAACTGCAGCGAACAGAGCTGACGATTCTTGCGCAGGCGCTTATTGAACAACGGCTGCTGGGTTTTGATCATCTGCGCTTCGAGCAACTGCGCGCCGACATCGCCTGCCGTGGGGATCCAGGTGACACGTCTTGCCTGACGCAGCATTTTGGCTTCATCCGGCGTACGAAAATGCGCCATCACCCGACTGCGCAGGTTGACGCTTTTGCCGATATACAGCGGCAGATTTTCGCTTTCACCGTGAAAGGTATATACGCCGGGCTGATTGGGTAAACCTTCCAGCCACTGACGTAAATGTTCGGGATATTGATAGATTGCTGCCGCATCGAAATCGAGGCGGTGGCTGGCTGCACGTCTGACCAAAGCACACTCCAATTACTGGTTGTTCATCCAGTGTATCAAACTGTGCTTTTTCTCGCCAGTCAGCGGCGATGAGAAAGTTTCCCGCACCGACGGCGGGAAACGTGACGCGCTTATTTCTTCCAGAAGTCGTCGAACACGGTGATCGGCGGGCGACGTTTGTGCTCGGTTTTCAGATACCAGCCTTCAATGGTTTTCGCCGCAGCGGCATCGATGGTTTTGCCCTCCAGATAAGCATCGATTTGCTGATAGGTTACGCCGAGCGCCACCTCATCCTGTAAACCTGGACGATCGTCTTCCAAATCAGCCGTTGGATGTTTGAGATAAAGGTGTTCCGGGCAGCCCAGTGTTTTCAGCAGTTGTTTGCCCTGGCCTTTATGCAGGCGGAAGATGGGGTTGATGTCGCTGCCGCCGTCACCGTACTTGGTGAAGAAA
>Ga0105244_10003522_pt1 | contig 11127 bp, 13 predicted proteins | sample KBSM44metaG_FD_80423 | JGI IMG/M metagenome (GOLD analysis project Ga0105244, IMG submission 80423) | Miscanthus rhizosphere microbial communities from Kellogg Biological Station, Michigan, USA - KBS M4-4 metaG | ecosystem: Host-associated > Plants > Roots > Rhizosphere > Soil | place...
ATGCGAAATATGCTCCTGTAGATTGGCTTTATGCCATATCAAATTGCGACAATTCTACCATAAGCACTTTTTTATGAGAAAGTGCTTATTTTTTAGATTTAATGCAAATTAAGAATTTTTTGCCTCAGGAATCATAATATCGAGTCCTGTATGTTCTTTATATAGACGTTTAATTTCTGCTAAGTCTTGATCTAGATCTGTTGGGTAAATCTTTCCAAAGATTCCACCTTGTTTTGTTTTTGAGTTTGCATACATCAAAACAATAGGAACACCAGCTGCTTTTGCGATATGCCAAAAACCAGTCCGAATCGGTTTACGAGCTTGCCCACGTTCTGCACGAGTCGCTTCTGGCGCAATCACCAAATTAAATTCGTCATTACTCTGAAATAGATCAACCATTTGTGAAACGACGTCTTTGTTTGACTTACGATCTACAGGAATGCCACCAATTTTTTCTAAAAATGGTTTCAATGGACCTTTAAATAATTCTTTTTTAATTAAAGTATGGATTTTAAGGTCATGAATTTGAAAAATTGCCAATGACAATACTGCATCCATCATGGAGGTATGTTCAAAACCGATGATCACTTGTTTTTTTTCTAATACACTTTGATTAACTTCATAGGACCAACCTGAGAGCTTAAAAGTAAGTTCTCCCAACAACTTTTTCATAACTACCTAACATAATAAAATCAGAATTTGCGAATTGTCCAAGTAAAAGCTTAAAAAGACAATCTCTATTGTGCTTATTTTTTACATTTATATATTTATTTTTGTCATTTTAAACACTTGTTTTGCACACAAAAATAGTCAGTTAAAAATGTAAAATTGTTAAACGCCTTACAGTACATTTAACTCAATTCAAATTCTAAATTAACAATAAAAAATAAATAAATTTAATTTGTATAAAAATTTAATTGATTTTTTCTATCTTGATTAAATCATTTCAACTCCTCTAATCCTAATTACACCCCCAGACGGAAGAGTTTTCAGGTAAAATAATTGCAAAATTTTTATGCTCCTTTTTCGCATAATTGCCTTATTTTTTATTTTGATTTACAGGTGAAAAGCATTTAAATTTATTTAGAAAAGCGATAAAAATAACTCCTTATTAATCATGCTCGATATTCACAATTTTAAATGTATCATCTTATACCGCAATCATCTAAGCAATATTGATGAAGATGGGAATCTTAAACCACGTAAAAATATTTTACTCTAAAAGAATTACAAGTCACCTTAAATAGATATACTTATTTAAATACATCTTAAGCATACCAATAAATGAGTACCTATGAATAATTTACTGCATATCTATGCATTTTGTGTAATCTTACTTTTTCTTAAAATGCTTGCAATCTCTTGTTATCAAGGATTTCACCGTATTAAGAATAAAGCGTTTAAAAATACCGAAGACGCTAATTTTGTCAGTGTAAAAGTTAGGCCAGAAGACTTGCCGCTGGTAGTTAGAGCGAGTCAAGCTTGGGCAAATGATTTAGAAAATATTCCCGTGTTTTGGGTGCTTGGAGCGCTTTGTATTGCATTAAACCTAAACAGTGATTTTATTGTCTGGGTATTTTGTATTTTTACGATTGTAAGATTCACACATACAGTCACCTATCTCAGTGCAATTCAACCATGGCGCAGTATTTCTTATGCTGTTGGAATAATCTGCCTCATTCTTTTGGCAATTAAAATCGTGATGAGATGTATCGGATTTTAAATAAATGCAAATCAATAGGCATTTATTTATCATTTTCTATTTTAGTTTAAGTTGTATTTTAGATCTTGAAAAATAATAAAATTTATATCGACAATTAATTAAAAAGATTTCATGAATAATAATTAAATTTAGATTTTCTAATTTATCCTGTAATTTTTTTAATATAATTAAGAGTAAAGTAAATTTATCAAAAAGTAAAACTATGTCACTATTTTGTAATACTTTATTTATATAAAAAATATACCTACAAATACATTGTTTTTAAACAACTCTATGATTTTATGTTTTTTATAATACTTTTCAACCATTATTTATTAGCTTTTAAGTCTTAATGCTATTTCTAAATTAGAGTTTTTACTCTACTTATTGGTTGTTTTATGTAATTTTAATAGTCTCATTTGTCAAGAAGACAGTGATTGTATTTAAAAAGGATGAATTCAAGTGAAAACAAAAAAGATCTTTCAAAAAGTCATAGTTACAACCTCACTATTTTGTATTGCGGGAATCAGCCAAGCTGAAGATTTTAAACGCTTCTCGGTTTCTTCAGGTTGGTTGCATATGTCATCAATGGGGAAAGCACAACCTTTTAGAATCAATACTTCTGTAGGTGATGGTACTAAAGCTTCCGTAGGTGTAATTTCAGGGAAAACCATTTTAGATAATGTTGATCAATCTCGCATTGATGCGATGGACCCCAACCTAATTAGCTTACTCAATGCACCCAGTAATGAAGAAGGACGCTATTTATTTGATGACCTGCTAGATGTAATCATGGCAGAAGATCCAACCTTAATAGACCAATTAACAGGAATTGCTGAAATCGATGGAATTGCCCACTGGTCAGCAGATGCTGGTTTGGAAGTTGAAGATGTAGACACGCTAGGTATGATGTTTACTTATAATGTCACAGACAATGTTGCCGTTCAATTGATTGCTGGGATTCCCCCAAAAGTTGACTTAAAAGGTAAAGGAACTGTCTATGCACCTTTTTCAGCGACTTCACAACCACTTCAGGGCCTAGTGGGCGATTTATATTTAAAAAACAATCTTTTAATTACAGACTTGGATAGTTATGACACTGCCGCATCTGCTAGAGCTTGGACGCCTGCAATACAAGCACAGTACTATTTTGGTAAATCTGGTGTCAATAAGTTCAGACCATTTGTAGGTGCTGGTTTAATGTATGCCTACTTCAACGATATCGAAATCAATTCAGGAATTGAAAATGATTTGATACGTGCTGGACATATGATTCAAAATATTCATGATGGTAAAGCTGGGGCTTCTTTGGAGGGAAAACCATCGAGCGGCAATATGAAAGTTAAAGTAGATGCTACTGATACCATTGCGCCCATTGTTACAGCTGGTTTTACCTATGACTTTAAACAAAACTGGTTTGCAACTGCCTCTATTTCTTATGCGAAGTTAGACAATACGGCAACCATTACTGTCCTTAATACCAATAACAATGCCAAGCTTATTCAGGCTAAAACTAAAATTGAGATCGATCCACTGATCACTTACCTTGGTGTAGGTTATCGTTTCTAAGCCTATCTGTTAGAACTTGAAGCCATTACAGCAACTTAAAATACTGTAATGGCTTCATTTATAATTAATTTCAAAAATTACCATGTATAAAATTTAATTCATTAAGTAATTATTTTGACTGTCTTGTAGCCTTTTCATTTCAGACCAAGACTCACCCAAATATTTCATATAAGGTAAATATTCAAATCACATTTCAATAGGAAAGTATCAAATGACTTCTATCAATGTTGAAAGTATTAAGAATCATGCCGATGTTATTGCATCTTGTGGAACCAAAGTTGGTGAGGTAGATCACCTTGTTGGTGCAGAGCAAATCAAGCTAACCAAACATGGAGATGGACATCATCATCTTATACCAACATCTTGGGTTGGTGAGATAAAAGGCGAAAAAGTTATCTTAACTAAAGATTCTCAAGAGGTTAAAGACACTTGGCTAGAAGTATAGATTTGGCCGATTACAACTGAGTTATATTCAATTTTATATGTGTTTCATTGTACAGTAGATTGACACTTATTTGATATAAAACGCTCAATGAATTTCATCGAGCGTTTTATATTTGATTAAACCTTATTTTTAAGACTTTCGTGTCCTCATCCAATCTCAATTGGCGCTGTCTTTCATCTTCATTGATAAGGTCAAGCCGGTTCTCCAAGTATTGAATTTCCTATTGATATTTTGCAAAAATGCAAAAAACATAAAGTTTAGAGCTGAACCTAAAACAATTTTATCTACTTGACCTGTGAATTTCTGATAGATCGCCATGCCGAGCGCACAAAAGGTTAAAACCATAAACATAGAGAAGCTAAATTTTAAAAAATTATCAAAGCTTTTTCCTTTAAACATAATCAAGAATACATATCATTATCATTTTTTAGCTTGTTATAGGAGATAGAAACAAATTTTCAAGTGATCAGTATTAATTTTGAACTAATAACGAGCAGCTATTTTTCTGACTTAGAATCTTCTTCAATCATTGTATTTAGATCCGCATGCAGGTCTAAGTATTTACTTTTACATCTGTCTAAGTCAATTATACTTAATATTTGCCCTGTTTACATTTTGATATATTTTCCATTCTAGAAATTATGAGTAGCAATTGATAATGACTAACGGCTTAATATTTAAAAAAAATACCCATAAATAATCCTATATAAGTTTTAAAAAACATCTTTATAACTCTATTATTTAATTTTTCAAAGTTAGCAGTTTATCTAACAAATAAAAAAATCCACCGAAGTGGATTTAAGCAGTTAAGAGTGGCGGGATTTTCTCCCACCTCCATCCTGCTTATTTACGGTCGCCCAAGCAATACGTTCCGCATCTTCATCCGAACGACCTTGTTTTTTCTCACTTTCATAAATATGTTGGGCTTGTCTTTTCTGCTTTGCAGTATATGCAGATTTATCTCCTACAGGCATAATCACTTCTCCATATAACGATAAATAATAGATATAAACATAGTTTTTATAGCATGGATTATTTTATTCGCTGTTTAGTGTTGTAAGTACTTGTGAATTTAAGTCGTGCTTATTTATTTTTAATCAATATAGAATATCAATTAACACTATGTTTTTTATTTTTAAAATAACTAGCCCTTATTTTAAAGTATCATTTCATTCAATACTTAAAATTTCATTCAATCCACACTGCTCACTTTTTAACAACATTTATTCACACAGTAGTACTGAGATTAGTCCACCATATAAATTAATCACTTGATAAATCTTAGAGGTTAATATGCAACATGATAACAACCCATCAACCGCTCAAGAAAGGTCAGAAAAAGCACAAGAAAAGCGTAGGATCCCTAAATATATTTTACTCTTGGTGGGTCTATTTTTGCTTGCGATTGCGATCTATATGCTTGCGAGTTGGCAAGGCTAAGTTAGCGTAATTTTTAGCTATTTTTATAAGCTTAGCATTTTAGAAGTGCTTAAATTAAACTAAGAAAAGCAAGGTGTTTCCTTGCTTTTCTAATAGTGAATTAATTGAAATACTATTAAAATAAAAAATCTTTAATTAAGATGCTAATCACAATTTCAATACCACCCTTTTTAAAACGTTCTATTTTTGAATGTATAACCCATGATTGATTTTGATTTAAGAAACTTTAAATTGGAGTAATTTATAAAAGCTTCGTTTGCTGTAGCAACTGTAGACTTTTCCTCTCGATATTTATAAGTTTTATAGTTGGTATTCACACCTACAACAAAGCCAATCAACTCATTGACTCGATAAATCGTATAACTAGGCTCCGATTGATCAATAAATGTCTTTGTCAGCTTTACTCTTGGTGTTGACCTATATAGAATCACTAGCTGTCGCAATGCTAAATACTATATCAAGCTATTCTCTACAGTCTAATTGTAAAAAAAACTTGATAAACTCTAAAATCTTAGATAGTATTGCTGACGTTCCAAGTAGTTGATAATTAATCAATTCACTTGATAAAGGGCCTGTAGCTCAGTTGGTTAGAGCAGCGGACTCATAATCCGTTGGTCCCCAGTTCAAGTCTGGGCGGGCCCACCAAATAAGACAACCACTTAGGTGCATTAATCCTAAGTGGTTTTTTAATATATAAACTAACCTTACTACTACATAAAACAATTTGTTAGATTTTATCAATGAGAATGTTATGGTTAAGCTAAGTGGTCAGTTGATCTGTGTTTCTGAACAAGAATTAAATATTATAATTAAGTTTCTTCCAGAACATATCAAATTAACCAGACAAGAAGAAGGTTGTGTTTCTTTTGAGGTCAAACAAACTCCAAATCCCTTAATTTGGGATGTTCATGAAGTTTTTGAGAATCGACAAAGTTTTGAAAAACATCAACGTAGAATATCAGGTTCTGTGTGGGGAATTAAAACCCAAAATATTCAAAGATTATATGAAATAACCCTCGATTAAAGGGCTATCTCAAAAGTTTAAACTTTGCTTAGCCTGCTCTATTCACTTATTCCAACTCTTTTAATATCGCCTCATTAAAGGCAGGAATGTCATCTGGACTACGCGATGTAATGAGTACCCATCCACCCGTATTACAACGATGAACTTCTTCATCTATCCAGTTTGCACCTGCATTCTCTAGATCGATACGAATACTTTTATATGAAGTCAAATTTTTCTCTTTAATTCTTTCTGCATTGATTAAAGCCCATGGTCCATGACATATGGCAGCAATCGGTTTCTTATGGTCAGTAAAGGATTGAATGATTTTCGTAGCATTCTCATCAATTCTCAATTGATCGGCATTGACCGTTCCCCCTGGAATAACCAGCAAATCATAATCACTTGGATCTACTTTTTCCAAAATCGCATGCGGACTATATGACACCGATTTTTCATCATCATGAACAACGGTTCGTACATCGTTTAATTCAATTGCAGCGTGTATGCTTTCTATGCCTTTGCTCGTCAAAAAGTCCAAAGGTTTTTTAAGCTCATCATGCTCAACGCCAGAATTGGAAGTGATGAATAGTACTTTTTTAGTCATTTTCTTACTCCAACAATACGGTATATTTCAAGCTAACAAAAAATGCGATTGTACATGTACAAGTTTTAGCTTCTTATTGTTAAATGTTTTAGGATATTGTTTTAAGGCTTGTTATATATCCTTTTTATTTTTTTTAATCTATAAATAATCGAAAACCGCATTAAGCAGTCTATGTATCAAAAGATCAAATATCGCAATAACAAAAACCACAGCAAAAACCAAAAATTATTCATTCAAAAATGGCATAACTATTGCTTTTTCAAGTGACCTTTTATTTATGAATCTCCTCAATGAAGCTTATTAAACGCTCTTTATTTTTACAAGTAATGATTGCATTGGTGATTGGTTGTTTATTTGGTTACTTTTTGCCTGATATTGCGATCAATTTTCAAGTGCTTGGTAATGGCTTTGTCAAACTTGTCAAAATGCTGATTGCACCGCTTATATTCTGCGTCATTGTTTTAGGAATTTATGGTGCAGGAGACTTAAAAAAAGCTGGGAAAGTGGGAATAAAAACGCTGATTTATTTTGAAATCATGACCACTATCGCTTTAATTTTAGGATTAGCCGCAGCCTACATATTTAAACCTGGACATGGAATGCACGTGGATATTTCGACTTTAGATGCGTCCCAAATGACCAAGTACAATGAAAATATCCATGCAGTTACAGGTGTATCTGATTTCTTTTTAAATATGATTCCTCAGACTGCGGTAGGTGTATTCACAGGGAATGATATTCTGCAAGTGGTTGTCTTTTCAATTTTATTTGGCGTTGCATTATCTATGCTGTCTAAAGATGTCAGTGCTCCTGTCGCCTCTTTTATTGACAAAATATCTCAAGTTATTTTTAAAATCATGTCCATCATCATCAAACTGGCCCCTATAGGCGTTTTTGGTGCAATTTCTTTTACCGTGGCAAAATTTGGAATAGAAACTTTACTTAATTTGGGCTATTTAGTCTTAATTTATTATGCAACTGTGATTTTCTTTGTGATCGTCATACTTGGTCTGGTATTAAGACTCTTAGGTTTCAATATTTTTAAGCTCATTCGCTATTTTAGAGAGGAAATCACCATTGTATGTGGCACATCATCTTCTGATTCGGTATTACCGCAAGTGATGTATAAACTAAAAAAATTAGGGATAAAAGACTCCACTGTAAGCCTAGTCATTCCGTCGGGTTACTCTTTTAACTTAGATGGCTTTTCAATTTATCTCACCCTTGCTGTTGTATTTATCGCGCAAGCGACAGGTGTTCACCTAACAATTTCAGACCTCATCATGATTCTTTTAATCACCTTATTTACCTCAAAAGGAGCACATGGCATTCCTGCATCAGCGATCGTTGTACTTGCTGCGACTTTATCCAGCTTTCCTGTTATCCCGGCGATTGGCTTGGTATTGATCCTTTCAGTGGATTGGCTGATTGGTATTTTAAGAGCAGTAAGCAACTTGATTGGTAATTGTGTCGCAACTTTAGTGATTGGTGTATGGGAAAATGATGTTGATAAGAAACGTGTACATCAAATGTTAGATGATCCGAACTGGGCAAAAAATGAATTGGGAAATTAAAACGCAATTAACACATAGTGGGGAAAATTAGAGTTTTATTCTGTAGCAAAACCAATGCACTACATAACCAACGCACTATTAGCAACACAATACGCTTTAGATAAAATCCTTTAACGCTATCTTAAGCACACATATTTCATCATAAGCCATTTCAGCATTGAGTCACTGAAATGGTTTTTTATGAATCATGGCATTTCCTTAAATTAAAGTCCTCAATCAAAGACCATTCCAGAAAAAATAAGGAAATGAATCATTCGGATTATTTGGGCTGATGGTGAAAACCATAATAAAGGACTCAAGTCTGGAAGAGCTGCACTAAACCTTTTACTCCGAGGATTAGCGATTAAAGTAAATCAATAAAAATTCTGATTGCCATGCGTACAAGGATTAAATTGAAACTCGATATTCAGAATAAAGTCAGAAAACTAGGATCGATATCCCTATTGATGACTTCAATTTAAGATCGTTTTTAGCTTAAACCTATCCTGATTTTAACCATGTACCTTTTGTCTTCTATGCGATAAATTAACCCTAATTCACAATTTTCGAGGTTCTTTTGAACTGGAATAATATAGAGATTCATTTTTCTCAAGTTGTTTTAAAACCATTTACACCTTTAGATGCTGATGAGGTATTTCAGTATATTACACCCACCTTGACACGATATATGACTTGGGATCCACCGCAAAGCCGTCAAGAGTTTGATGAGATCTGGCATAAATGGCTAGAGAATATTAAAGATGGGAATGAGTTAATTTTCGTTGTCAGACACATTGTTAATCATGAGTTTCTTGGCCTGGCAGGACTGCATCAAATACAAACGGAAACACCTGAATTAGGCATTTGGATTCGAGAAGATCGACATAAGTCAGGATTTGGTAAAGATGCGGTAACAAGCATGGTTCATTGGGCTTCTGTTAACTTGAGTTTTAAAAATTTTATTTATCCTGTAGCTGTCGAAAATTATGCCAGTCGCCATATCGCGGAATCTTTAGGTGGGATTATTTCTGAGTATAAAAAGAAACCTAAATATGATTCTGTAAGTTATGCTATTCCTCCTCATACTCAATAATACCAATGGATAGCTTGAATTGTTTATGATTTATTGATGCAGGATGCCGAGCATCTTTGCAGTTTTATAGTCAACTCTCGCGGTAATGGTGGCATTTTCAAGTAAAAGCCGATACGATAATGAGAATTATTGTTATTTATATGGAATAAATCATGGCGCTGAATGCACATCGCACTTTTATTCAAGTGAAAGAGAAAATATATCTAGGTCCAAACTATATCCGTATTATTTTTGACTGTGCAGATGTAGAGAAATTCAAACACACCTGTATTGGTGATAACAATAAAATTTTTATTCCAAGGCATGATCAAACCACAATAGAAATTCCCGATTTTGATTTTGATCAGCGTAAATGGATCGTCAATAATCCTGAGATGATGCCAGAAATTCGGACTTATACCCATCGCGATATTGATTTAGTCAATAAAACCCTAACCATCGAGTTTGCAATGCATGGTACAGATACGGTGGCTAGTCACTGGGCAGATCGTGCCCAACAAGGGGATCAAATTGGTATAACCATGTCTACTGCCGCTAAAAATTCAATCCCTACAGGACTGAATCATTATCTCATTATTACTGATGGGACTGGGCTTGCAGTCACTCAAGCGATCTTAGAGAAATTAACAGTTGATGCCAAAGTATATGTCATTGCCGAAGTGGCAACTGTAGAAGATCAAATCGAACTGCATACACAAGCTAATTTAGAGCAAATATGGCTGTTCAATCCGCAGCCGCTTCAGCAAAGTTTATTGGCTGACGAGTTGCTACGCCATCCTGAATTTATTAATCTACCAGCAAGCCGTTTTGCACATATTACCGCTGAACTACAAGCTGTTCGCGCATGTCGTAACATCTTAAGAAAGCAAAGTGATTGGGGCAAAGAAGATTGTTATGCTTGTTCTTATTGGCAGATTGGGAAAGCAGATAATGAGCGACAGTCTAAAGTGGTAGATGATTAAGCTCAAAGTGAATAAATGATCAATCCCAATATATAATTGGTATTATTTCAGGTAAAACTTCTAAAACCTTATAAACTAGTATTTATAAGGTTCTTAATTCCGAAAAAACTCAATTGAAAAGAACACGAATCTTTGAAATATAAAATAATTAGAGAATCTGGTCATGTCTCTAAAAACTAAAGAAATTTCAAATTCCTTCATGAATGTAATGGAGAAAGCCAGTAAAACATCGAGACCAAACTCGTATTATATAGGCCACAATACAGTTCATATTGTTGATTTAAAAACATTTAAATCGTTTTCTCATTCATATAACGCCAATATCGCTTTGGTACATATTGAATATGCAGTTTAATGTTTTTCCGCGCTGAAATATTTACACTGTTAAAATAATCTTTCCAAAGCTGATCATATAGAACCTCTTGATGATCTAATTCAACACTAAACTCCTGACTAGAGCCTTGATGAATATTTTGATCAATGTCTAAGACATTCATATTGACATGGTGAACCTGTTTTAAATCATAGTAGATACCAAAATTTCGTTTTTCATCATAAATAAGCCAGCGCTGGTCTTGATATCTGGATTTAAAATGCTTTTCGATCAAAGGCAAAACATTGAAATCTGGGTTAACCAAGCTTAAAAATAATTCATCTTTACATTTTTTAAAGCGAACAAAAGCTTCCATACGGTGCTTTTCTCTTCCCACTTGTTTGGCCCATTTTGACAGTGCCAAAACATCTGGATGACCA
>Ga0105244_10003525_pt1 | contig 11120 bp, 9 predicted proteins | sample KBSM44metaG_FD_80423 | JGI IMG/M metagenome (GOLD analysis project Ga0105244, IMG submission 80423) | Miscanthus rhizosphere microbial communities from Kellogg Biological Station, Michigan, USA - KBS M4-4 metaG | ecosystem: Host-associated > Plants > Roots > Rhizosphere > Soil | place: Michigan...
ACGCCACCTACAACGAATCCATCAGCCGCATGCTCGATGTGTTCGAGAAGGTCAATCGCGACATTCCGTTCAACGGGCTGCCGTGGTTCTTCGACCACGCCGAAACCATCACCCCGCAGAACATCGAGCGTGTTCGTGCGCTGGGCGGCGGTATCGCGATCCAGGACCGCATGGCGTTCCAGGGCGAATACTTCGTCGATCGCTACGGTTCCAAGGCTGCCGAAGCCACACCACCGATCAAGCGCATGCTGGCCGAAGGCGTGCCGGTCGGTGCCGGTACCGATGCCACCCGCGTGTCCAGCTACAACCCTTGGACTTCGCTGTACTGGATGGTCAGTGGCCGTACCGTCGGCGGCCTGGCCCTGTATGAAGAAGGTCTGCCTCGCACGACCGCACTGGAGCTGTTCACCCACGGCAGCGCCTGGTTCTCCTCCGAGCAGGGCAAGAAAGGCCAGATCAAGGTCGGTCAACTGGCCGACCTGGCTGCCCTCAGCGCGGATTTCTTCAGCGTCGAGGAAGAAGCCATCAAGTGGATCGAGTCGGTGCTGACCGTGGTCGGCGGCAAGGGGGTGTACGCCGCCGATGACTTCGAGAAGCTGGGCCCGGGCAGCCTGCCGGTGCTGCCGGACTGGTCGCCGGTTGCCAAGGTGCCGGGACAATGGCGTCCGACTTCGCCACTGCAGGCTCAGGTTCACCAGTGCAGCGGCCCTTGCGCCGTGCACTCCCACAGCCATGAACGGGCACGTCAATCGAGCGTGCCGGTCAGCGACTTCCAGGGCTTCTGGGGCGCCTTCGGCTGTTCCTGCTTCGCGTTCTGATTTCCCACCCCACGGCGCCGGTCGAACCGGCCGGCGCCACAACACCTCGCTGTCTATCCCGGAGTCTCGAAATGAGTAACGTTCCTTACAAACGCCTGGACAAAAATGATGTGTTGGTTCTGCTGGTCGACCACCAGACCGGCCTGATTTCGCTGGTACAGGACTTCTCGCCGAACGAGTTCAAGAACAACGTGCTGGCCCTGGCCGACTGCGCCAAGTTTTTCAACCTGCCGACCATCCTGACCACCAGCTTCGAAAAAGGTCCTAACGGCCCGCTGGTTCCGGAGCTGAAAGAGATGTTCCCGGATGCGCCATACATCGCGCGTCCAGGCCAGATCAACGCCTGGGACAACGAAGACTTCGTCAAGGCCATCAAGGCCACCGGCCGCAAGCAACTGATCATTGCCGGTGTTGTGACCGATGTCTGTGTGGCGTTCCCAACCCTGTGCGCCCTGGAAGAAGGTTTTGACGTGTTCGTCGTCACCGATGCCTCCGGTACCTTCAACGACGTGGTGCAGCAGGCTGCCTGGTCTCGCATGTCCGCTGCCGGCGCACAACTGGTGAACTGGTTCGCCGTGGCTTGCGAGCTGCAGCGCGACTGGCGCAACGACATGGAAGGCCTGGCCAACCTGTTGTCGCAGCGTATCCCGAACTACCGCAACCTGATGAACAGCTACTCGGCGCAGACTGCCAAGTAAGCTTTTTTGCGACACCACAAAACCCGCCGCAGCGAGCTTTCTCGTTGCGGCGGGTTTTCTGCATGGAGGGGTCATCCTTGACCGCTCGTTTTTCGTCTACGCGCTTACTTGAGGTGGGTCTTGAGTTCCAGGGCCGCCTGACGCATCGCCGCCTTGACTTCAGGAATCCCGTTCAGCGGGTTGAGCAGGCCGAAGTCGTGGATCATGCCGTTGTAGCGCACGCTGGTCACCGGCACACCGGCCGCGTCCAGGTGACGGGCATAGGCTTCGCCTTCGTCACGCAGCACGTCGAATTCGGCGGTCTGCACCAGCGCTGGCGGCAGGCCGCGAAGCTGTTCGGTGCTGGCCTGCAAGGGCGAGGCGTGAATCTGTGCGCGCTCGGCGCTGTTGGTGGTGTAGTTGTCCCAGAACCACTTCATCATGCCCTTGGTCAGGAAGTGGCCTTCGGCAAACTGCTGGTACGACGCCGTGTCGAAGCGCGCATCGGTCACCGGCCACAGCAGCAACTGGAAGCGCAGTTGCGGGGTCTTGCGTTCCTTGGCCATCAGCGCCACGACCGCCGCCATGTTGCCGCCGACGCTGTTGCCGGCCACCGCCAGGCGCTGGCTGTCGACCCCGATTTCCTTGCCGTGCTCGGCGACCCATTCGGTGGCGCCGTAGGCCTGGTTGATCGCGGTCGGGTAGTGCGCTTCCGGCGACGGCGTGTAGTCGACGTAGACCGCCACCGCACCGGAGTCGACCACCAGGTCGCGGATCAGGCGCTGGTGAGTCGGGAAGTCGCCCAGTACCCAGCCGCCGCCGTGGAAGAACATGAACACGGGCAGGGTCCCCTTGGCCCCGGCCGGGCGGACAATCTTCAGGGTGACCGGCTGACCGTCGACCTGGATCGACCGCTCGCTGACTTCGATGCCCGAGAGGTCGACTTTCACCGAGGCCTGGGCGCCGGTCAGGACTGCCCGGGCATCACGTGGGCTCAGTTGTTCCAGGGGACCGCCACCGCCGGCGGCAAGGGCATCGAGGAATGCCTGGGTGTTGTGCTCGACGCCGGTGCTGCCGGCGGCGAAGGCCTGGCCGACGCTGAGGGCGAGGAGAGTAGTGGTCAGGGTCTTTTGCACGAGGTTCATGGTGAAATCCTTTTGATTTGATTGATCTGTATTCAGTGCGTTTGGCGACCGACTCAGGGACTGTCGCTGCAACGTGTGAACAGATTAATGGGATGCCAGAACATGAAAAAGCCGCTATAAGGCGTTTTACTGTCAACCATGGAGTGACAATGAACCCTTTCGAAGATATGCGTATTTTCTGCCAGGTCATGGATTCCGGCAGCTTTACCTCCGCTGCCGACCAGTTGGGCCTGTCCAAGCAGTTCGTCAGTCGGCGCCTGATGCAACTCGAAGAGCGCCTGGGGGTGCGGCTGCTCAATCGTTCGACCCGGCGCCTGGACGTCACACCCCTGGGGCAGAGCTACTATGAATCGGCCTTGCGCCTGCTCGGCGAGGTCGAGCAGGTGGAGCAGAGCATCGCCGGCCAGACCGCCGAACCACGCGGCACCATTCGCCTGAGTGCGCCGCTGTCGTTCGCCCTCGCGCATCTGGCGTGTCTGCTGCCGCCGTTCTTGCAGCGTTACCGCGAGGTCAGCGTCGAGGTCGATCTCAGCGACCGGCCGGTGGACCTGCTTGGCGAAGGCTACGACCTGGCGCTGCGCATCGGCACACTGGAAGACTCGACGCTGATTGCCCGGCGCATCGCCAGTATCGATCGGGTCTACTGCGCCAGCCCGGCCTACCTGGCCAGGCGCGGCACGCCGCTCAAGCCTGATGACCTGCACCTGCATGATTGCCTGCCGTACGGACATGGCCGTCAGGTGCAATGGCGCTTCAGCGGGCCGGGCAAACCGACGGTGGTCAATGTCACGGGGCGGATGCGGGTCAACAACGGTGACCTGCTCAGGGACGCGGCCATTTTCGGGATGGGCATCACCTACCTGCCGGTCTTCATTGTCGGTTCGGCGCTGGAGGATGGCCGGCTGGAGCCGGTGCTGAACGACCTGCGCCCCGAGCCGCTGGTGCTGTCGGCGGTGTATCCGCAGCATCGCCAGGCGTCGCGGCCGGTGCAGGCGTTCATCGAGTTTCTGCGCGAGCGGTTGGACCGGATTGAAGGTCGTTCCTAGACGCTCAAGAAGGGGTGCCAGGTGTCCGAAACGGCTGTTTCGAATCGCTGAGCCAATAGACCGTTGTGAAATACCCCCAACCGATCAGAAATGATGGGGCGACCGTCAACAACACATTAGGCGTACCCGCTTTCATATGAAGGGTTGCCGACAAGGCAGTAAAGAGACTTACCACCGTCAAGGGTACAACTGCTCGTCGAACGGGTAAGGGCCAAAGGGTGAACACCCGCGCCAGCTTGAACATGGCTGACAGCGCGATGAGCGTTGATCCATAACTGATGAGGCCTTGGATGATGGCCGCCCGGCTCATCGCGCCGATGCCGTGATCAGCATTGGATAGCGCTGCCAGCGCGCCATAAAAAATGGCCGCCGGCAGCGCCGAGAGAAGAACGGATCTGTTATTCACTCGCATGAGCTACCGAATGATCTTTTCTTTGACGAACCACTCCGAGTCGGGTTGCAGCGCCACCACACACAGGATCTGATCGGAGTAGGTGACATGTCTGATGAAGTGCGCGTTGGTGACTTCATCGCTGGACATGTCCATCTTCGGGAAGAAGTTGGGCGCGACGGAGCTCTGACCGCCCGGGATGACCCCGGTATTCACGTCCAGCACCAGGTCCTTGGATAGCGAGTGCACGATCTCCAGCGCCAGTGACGACATCTCGGCATCCTGCACATCAAGGCGCAGATCAGGGTAGAAACGGGCAGACGGAACTCGCGAGGACATGACCCGGAACATGTTGTAAACCACCGGGTTATAGGTCTTGGCCACGATCAGGCGGGGCAATCCGATGGATTGAATGACATTTTTCAGGAAGAACTGATTGAGCTTCTTGAAAAGCGACGATCCTCGATATTCATCAGCGATCATTGCCGTCCACAGATAGAGGAATGACGATGAGCCGAATGGAAGACTTTTCGCTCCGATGATCCCCACCACCCGTTCGCTTTCGGAGTCGATGGCCAGCGCCAGATGTTCGTAGATGTCGAAGATGCCTGGCTGATTGCCAAAATACTGTCTGACGTCGTATTCGGGCATTCCCCGTTGCAGGTCCTCGACGATCTTGACCTTGAAGGTCTCGGGGAAATTACGGCCGACAACAGAGTAATCCAGGTCCCAATCCGTAGTGTTTATCTGTCTGTTCATAGACGACCTTGATTCAGAGTTTATTGTTTGGGTGAAATGTGAGTGCGTGGCTTTCGGATGTCTGCGCTGACGACGGGATTTTTATGTAGTCGCCGCGGGCCCAGAGCCTGTTCATATCGACATAGCCGTTGAATTTGATTCCTGTATTGGCGGAGGACAGGATGTAGCTTGAGTTATCAAGATTCGACAGGTCGGCCACCATCCTGAAGGTGGCGGCAATGTTGGTATTGAACGGGTTGGCCGGATCACTATAGTTGTAGCGCCCGACGTTCACCGTAAAGTTATCGCCGCCCATGTTGTTGCGGGTGTCGAAGAACCAGGCCATGGGGCTCTTGTGCAGGGGCACATGTTCGCTCACGGCGGTATGGGCGTTGCCCCATTTCCAGGCGCGGGTGTCAGCGCCATATTTGTCGCGGATCTGCTGCAACGACCGGTTCAGGGAGGCCTCCAGCACCTGCTGGCATTTGTCGGCGCCACCGCACCAGAAGCCCTGGTCGGCTTTCCCGCTCAAGACCAGGTTGAGAAACGCATCGTAGTTACGCTGATTCCAGCCAGCCGCCAGCAGATCCTTGCCTATTTTCGGCTCCAGTAGCGCCTGCGTGAGGTTCTTCACCCAGTAGGCTGCAATCAATGGTGCCGCCGACTCGGGATCCGAGTCGAATCGCCAGGCCTTGAGCAGGCTCAACTGCGCAGGCGCCGAAGGCAGGCCGTCGATGGGCGCGATCATTTTCGGTAACAGATCGGCCAGGGACGACGAGTACCGATCCTGCTGGATGTCGGCTGACGTCTGCAGGGTATGCGGTGCACGTTGCTTCAACAGTTCCATGATGCGCTCATAGCGATAGGGCAGAACCCAGTCATGGCCGAAGTTGAATGCATAGTTGTCGGGCACGATGCGGTTGTTGGCCGTGGCGATGTAGCCGCTGGCCGGGTTGAACTGCCGCGGTTTGGCGGCTTCGGGCACATAGCCCGTCCAGTCGTATTTGCCTTCCCAGCCGGGCGCGGGGCCTTGGCCGAGGAGATCGTTGTCGTGCGCCTTGACGGGTACCCGGCCAGCTGACACATAGCCGATATTGCCTGCGGTATCCCCATACACCATGTTCTGCGGAGGCAGGCCGAACTCTGCGGAAGCTTGTAGGAACTGCGGCCAGTTTTCTGCGTGGTTGATCTCCAGGATGCTGTCGAAGGTTTTGTCGTTGGGATCCAGTCCGGTCCAGGCCAGAGCGATGACTACCGATTTTCTGCCGCTGATGGCCTGCTGTGCGGCCTGGTAGATATCGCTGATGACCGGGCCGTGCCGGGTGTAGCGCACTGGCAAGGTGATCGTGGTTCCCCCCTTCACCCTGATCTGTTCCTGCACCACCCGAAACGGCTGATAGGTCGAATCCGAGGACAGATAAAGAGTGCTGTCCGACGGATTCAGTTTCTCCAGATACGCATCCTGGACGGACGAGCCGGTGTTGGTGTAGCCCCAGGCGATCTTCCTGTTGTGTCCGATCACGAAGAGGGGCGCGCCGGCATAGGTGGCACCCACGAGCGAAGTGTCGGGCGTCTCGAGTGCTGCCAGATAGAACAATGCCGGGTTGGTCAGTCTCAGGTGCGGATCGTTGGCCAGGATCGGTTTACCCGTCACGGTATGGTTGCCAGCAATCACCCAGTTGTTCGAGCCGACACCCTCGACATTCGAGGGCGGCAGCTTGTCCAGCAGGGCCAGGCCGGTGCCGGCCGCATCGAGATTGTTGTACAGCGCGGCATAGTCCCGGGTCTTGACGGGGGCACTATCCGGGTAAGGGGCGAACACCTCGTTGATCTGGGCGACGCTCAGGTTTTTTGACAGCGACAGGCGCTGCAATTGCATGCCGAGGTTAGAACTCAAGGTCCAGGAAAACAGCAAGTGCAGCGCGACGGAGACCGAAGGCTCCCAGTGTCTGGGCGCTGCGGAGCGGGTCAGCGAAAACTCGACGGGCAACCGATCGCCGAACTTGTCGATGAAGAAATTCACACCCTCACTGTAGCTGCGCAGGACGTCCTGGGTTTGCGGCTTCAGTTGCTGAAAAATCAGCTCTGCGTTTTTCTTGAAGCCCAGCGTCCTAGCAAATTTATCCATTTCCACCGTCGAGGTGCCGAAGGTTTCCGACAGGGTGCCGCTCGCGTACTGCCTGCTGAACTGCATCTGCCATAACCGATCACGGGCATGGCTGTAGCCCAGCAGGAAATAGGCATCGCGTTCATTGGTGGCCTTGATGTGCGCAATGGCGTTGGCATCCCAGGCGATACTGCCTTTGTCGGAAATACCCTTGGGCACTTCTATGACGCCGGTTTCGAACACATTGGACAGCGTGATGTTGTGCAGCACATACATCACGCCAGCGGTCGCCACGGCGAATGTGCCTAGCACGCCATAGAGTATTATTTTTATCGATGTTTTCATGAGATCCAACTTCCTGAATCAGTGAAATCACGCCACCCGACGATTTTTCTCTGCGTGCTTGCTCACGAAAAACACCAGCGATACCCGTTCACCTTCGGTCACGGCTTCAACTTGGTGGGGGAAGGAGCAATCGGTGATCACGATCGATTGCAACTCGGGGCGAATGAGATTCACTTGTTCGTCCTGTTTGTTGAAAATCAGGAACTCGCCGCCGGCAAAACGCTTGCCCAACTGCAGGACGATCGAATACAGGTAGTCAGGGTTGCTATCGATATCCAGGTGTTTGCCGATGAAGGATCCATCTTTCATCTTGTTGACCTGCATGCGGCGAATGTAGAAATCTTCGCCATCGAGCAGGTTGGAGACAAAACCCAGCAGCTATTCATTACACACCACCGAAATCATATGGTCTGAGAGCGGTTGATTGACGCGTGTCGGTCTTTCGATATCGGTCATGAAGCGGGCGACTGTCAGGTCGTTGAGTTCATCGGCATCGCCGATATAGACCTGCTCCCACGGCAGCGATGGGTTCGCCAGAATAGAGTTGATCTCATTCCAGTCATCCTGGCTGTACAGGAAGTCGGTGACACTGGAGTAAAAAGAGCCGTTGTTTGCCAATTCTTTTTTTGCGACGTCGACAATGTTCATTTCACGTTCCTTCGTTAAGAGTGGTTATTAAACTTCGGCTTCTGCCACGGATGCCTGGCGCGCGTTTTTTGTCTCAAGGTGCTGTTTGTTCGTGTGATACCAGGTGCTGATTCCGAAGGGATCGCTTTCATTTCGGCAAAGGTGGTCGCGCAAGATCAGGAAACTCTCGGTCATGCTCCATGTTTCGGTCATCGGGCCAAACCGCGAGGCCAACGATTCATTCGCTGCCCTTTCCGGGGCGATGCTCCAGAAGTTCACGCCCGGATTACGGTGATGGAAGTCATGGCTTGGCAGATCCTGCATGAAAGAGAAAACACGCAAGGGAATGTCGATGCAGACGACCGCCAATCCCCACTTCACGACTCGCCAGGTAAATGCCCAGCCGCTGTAGTGCGCGGGGTAGGGACGGCCAAAGAAGCGGCCCCAACTCAGCGAACCGTAGAAAACATACTTGGGCAAGCCCTCGGTATTTTCCGAAAACCACAGGTGCTCGGTGACGTGCTGTATCCAGGACGAGAACTGTGTGACGAGGAAGATCGGCATCAGGTAGAACACGGCAAAGGGCACCATGTAGCCAGACAGATAGACCCCGGTCAGCAGCAACAGCCAGTAGATCGTGCGACTAATCCTTTCATGCGTGTCGGTCTTGACGAAGTTGACTTCGAGTCTGAATTTTATGTGCTCGTAGATGCGCATCGGATGAAACGGCGCCAATACCAGCCGGGTCCAGTATTCGGTCTCGCTCATACCCTTGTAGAAGCCATGGGCGGCCATGAACTGAAGGTCGACATCCTTGTCCGTGCAAAAGGTGTTGACGCTGTGGTGTTCACTGACATGCAGCTTCATGTAGTTATTCCACGGGGTATGCACGATCGGCATCGACAACACCCACTTGCAGACGAACTTGGCCAGCCGCTTGTTGGCGACGCCGGCACCGTGAATGGTGTAGTGGAAAGTGTGCAGCAGGCCCCGCTGGCGGTTGACCACCATACAGACCATGGGAACCGACAGCAGCACCTTGATCGCCCAGTGAAGGTCCGACTGCAGCAGTGTGTTCCCGAGCAGAACCGCGGACACGAATACGGCATAGCCCCAACTGATCTGAAGGAACAACTGCCACGGTTTCAGCAGTGTTTCCTTGGCGCTTTTGGGCGGGTTCCTGTTACCGGACTTGCCGGTCACCCAGGTCCAGAACCCCTGAAGCGGCAAGTGCTCATAAGTTGCCCGCACATCAATACCGTGCCCGTATTTCGTGTGGCGCGTGCTAAAAAGTTCCTGTTTCATATTGGCAGCATCCCTACATCGCCTATAGATAATCCGTTTTCACATATAAAACAGCGACCGGACCGAAGAAGGAGTAGAAGGGCTCCATCTTGTAATGGTCGACAGCCAGGACCACAAAATCCTTATAGCTCTCCAGAAAAATCCCTCCCATAAGCGCATATTCAGCCGCTTGCGAAAGGAAGTTGTTCCAGATGGTTTCATCGCTCTGGCCCACGAACCATTTGGAGTACAGTGGGCGTCGGGATTCGAATATTTCCTCCATCTGTTGGTGACATAGACCGGTCTGTCCATAGTCGCCTGAGTGCAGTCGCTGCAGGATCGCCTGATGGCGCTTGTGCCAGCCGTCTTCATCACCGCAAAGTTCAAAAAAAGAGCCGATGACTGCAGGTGCCGTTAATTGATTGCCGATACTCAGTAACTGACGATACACCTTGTCGAGAAACTCGCCCCGGGCACTTTCCGAGTTCGCATTTCTGTTAAAGGAAATGTACTCGAACTCTCCACCGAACAGCTTGTGTTCCAGGGAAATACCCACGGCGTTTGAGAAGTCACTCAAGGCATTGTCCACCTTGAGCAACTTTTCCCCCGCCAGCCCTGGCTTGGCCCCTACATGGGTAAAGGTATAACGAGGCTTGCCTTCGGCATCCATGACATAGGAGTAGTCCGGACATATCGCACTGACGATGGTCAGGCGCCGAGCCAATCTCTTGCTGCTGTTGATCTGTGCGATCACACCTTCCATCGACGTCTGTGTCGGAAGCATCAGGCCACCGTCGGTCAGCAGTTGCGACAGGGCTGGACCGTAACGGTCGATTTGCTCGACATTCGTATATTTGAGTTCGACGGCGGACTTCGCAGCGTGCTCGTCAGACAATAATAACGAGGCGATTGATGGTATGCGTCCCTTGGTCTTGAACACATGAATGTTGGTCAGCACCCGGGCCTTGGAGTTCAGCGGAAGCTCAAAGTCAAACTCTGAATATTTGTCCTTGAGCATCATGTAAAAAAGATAGTTGCTCACGGGCAGTGTTCTATTGCCAAAAGACTTGCGCAGGGCCGTGTACTGGTCGCGCAAGGCCTCAATCTTTTCCGAGAGAAACTCCGGTTCCTTGGGCACATTCAACGCATCATGCGGGATTCCGGAGTTTATGCACTTCAAGAGGTCACGACTCAGGCGTGAATCAATATTCAAGAACATATCAATTACCCGCGTTTGACTAATGACTCTTCATTCAGGTTTTCAGGTTTTTTCATGGCTGCCGGTGCCTCATGGACGTCCTTGAATAGCAGCATCTCGACGAAGCGGTTTTCCTTGTTGTCGGAAAAACCTTGAGGGGCGAAGTTTTCCTTGGGGTTTTCAAAGGTTCCGAACAGGATGTCCCAGATCGGAAAGTCACTGTAGTTGCACTCATGGCGGTCACGCTGGTGATGGACTCTGTGCATCTCCGGACGCTGGAAGAAGTAGCCGAGCCAGTGCGGGGTTCTGATATTGGCGTGATAGAACATTTCACCCAATGCCGCGAACATGACATAGAAGGCACCGGCTTCGACACTGATGCCCAGTAACACATAGGCCACGGCGCTGCCCAGCATCGAGTTGAAGACCATTTCCGTGGGGTGCTTGTAAAACGAGGTGAAAACTTCAATGCGCTGTGGCGCGTGATGGATTTGGTGAAACAGGCGCCACAACGTGTTGTTGGCGTGACGAAAACGGTGCCACCAGTAGGTCACGAACGTGTTGACGAAGTACGCGAAGAAGCCGGCCGCGAGCGGGCTGAAACTTTCAGAGAGATGGAACAGGCTGTGACCCTGCATCCATTTGTTCCAGGAAACCCCGGCCAGGAGTGCGACCGCGATCTGAATGATATTGAGGGTCATGGACCTGAAGAACCAGGTGCTGACCTTGGGTAACTTCCATCCA
>Ga0105244_10003541_pt1 | contig 11094 bp, 8 predicted proteins | sample KBSM44metaG_FD_80423 | JGI IMG/M metagenome (GOLD analysis project Ga0105244, IMG submission 80423) | Miscanthus rhizosphere microbial communities from Kellogg Biological Station, Michigan, USA - KBS M4-4 metaG | ecosystem: Host-associated > Plants > Roots > Rhizosphere > Soil | place: Michigan...
ACACGCCGATGCGCGCGCCCTTGCCGCCGGCCAGCTGGACGATGCGCTGCCACACCTCGGCGTTCTCGGCGCGCAGGCCGCCGCCGATGATGACCAGGTTGCCCGCCGGCGGCGCCAGCACCGGCTTGGGCGGCGGCACCGCCTTGGCCGGCTTGCTGCTCTTGCCCGGCACCTGCACCTTGGGCACCGGCGCCGGCGGCGCCGTGGTGACGGTGCTGGCCGCCGCGTGCGCGACGCCGCCCAGCGCCAGCAGCCACAGCATGCAAACCGCGATGCAGCAGCGCAGCAGCGTCAAACCCCTTACTTTCATGTTCCCCTTCCGATCAAAAGCGGCGCCGGGCGATCGCCGGGCGCCGTAGCGTGTTGCCAGATGATACCAAGCAATTGCTTAAATCGGCATTACTTGAACGCGTAATTTACACTCGCATACAGCCGGCGCCCGCGCACATCGGCATAGGTCGGGTCGTAGCCGGAGATGAAGTGGTAGGCCTGGTTGGAAAACGGCGGCGCTTTGTCGAACAGGTTCTGGACGCCGGCCCGCAGTTTGAGCGCCTTGGTCGCTTGCCACGAACCGCTCAAGTCCCACAGCGAGTACGGCTTGACGCGGTTGTAGGCCACCACGCTGCCGTCGTCAATGTTGATGGCCGAGTTCTGGTCGACATAGCCGCTGCTGAAGGTGTTCGACAGCGTGGCCGCGAACGGGCCGTTGTCCCAGTCCAGCGTGATGGTGTGGCGCCAGCGCTGCACCACGCCGTCGGTGACAAAGCGGCCCAGGTTGCTGACATAGGCGTCGCCGGGCGCGTTCTGGATTTTCGAATCCATCACATAGGTGCCGGACAGGCGGCCGCCAAAGTTGCCGGCCCAGGTTTTCACGCCCTTGTACTCGATGGTCAGATCGAGCCCGGCCGCCTTCTGGGCGCCGCGGTTTTCCTTGAACAGGTCGATGTAGTCGATCAGGCCATCCTCGTCGCGGTGGATCAGGCTGGCGTACTTGACCGGGTTGGCCAGAATCACGTCGTCGCCGATTTCGGAAATCAGGTCGCTGCGGCGGATGTTCCAGTAGTCGAGCGAGAGCGACACCTGCTTGCTGGGCTGCAGCACCGTGCCCAGCGAGAACTGGCGGCTGCGCTCAGGCTTGAGGTTGGCGTTGGAATAGCGGTGCGTGGTCCAGTTGTCGGCGCAGTCGGCGTAGTTGTTGTCGACCGTGGCGCAGTACACCGGGTCCGGCAGGGTGGCGGTGGCGCTGACCTGGGTCGGGCGGTACAGGTCGGTCATGGACGGCGCGCGGAAACCGCGCCCGGCCGAGGCGCGCCACAGCATGGTGCTGTTGGGGCGGTAGCTGAGGCCGATTTTCGGGCTGGCCGCGCCGCCCACCACCTGGTAGTGGTCGTAGCGCGCCGACAGCTGCGCTTCCCACTGCTTGGTAAACGGCAGCAGCAGTTCGCCGTAGACGGCCTGGATGTTGCGCGCGTAGCTGGTGGCGCCGCCGCCTTCGGGGAAGGAGTCGTTGTTGATGTTGTCGCTCATCAGCAGCGCCGACGGCCGGTAATCGGTTTTCTCGTGCCGCACTTCGCCGCCCACGGCCAGCGCGGCCTCGCCGCCGGCCAGCGTGCCGACCGCGTGCGAGACCTTGAAGTCGAGCGAGTCCATCACGCCGCGCGCGTGGCGCACCTCGTCGTTGACCTGGATGCTGTTGAGCAGCTTGATGCCTTCCGCGCTGGACGGGCCGAACGGGTTGATCAGGCCGTCCGCGATGCCTTGCAGCAGCTTGTCGTACAGCAGGTAGCCGTGGGTGTCGCGGTCGCGCACGGTGTTGACGCTGTGGTTGAAGCCGATGTCATAGTCCCAGCCGTTGTGGCTGCCGGTCCAGCCGGCCACGTAGCGCTGGCTCTCGCTGGTCAGCTCCGAGGTGCGGCGCCCGGCCTCGAACAGGCGCATGTTGAGGCGCACCTCGCCCGGGGTGTCGTCGTCGGCGCTGGCTTCCTCGGACAGCAGGTCGTACTTGGCCAGCGCCGGGATTTTGCGGTAGTCGACATAGCCGATCACCCGCGCCGACGAGGCCGCGTACCAGGTCTTGGAGCGGCTCAGCGCCACTTCCACGTACAGCTGGTTTTCCGGGTTGATCTGCAACACGCCGCGCGACAGGAAGTTGGCCTTCTCCGCTTTCGGGTACAGCTCGGTGTCGCCCATGTAGTTGTAGGTGCAGGCGTCAACGCCGCCGGTGCCGGCCGGCAGGTACAGATTGGCCGGGCCGTTGCAGGTCGGGATTGACAGGTTGATGGTGCGGTTGGTCAATGGCTTGCCGTTGAGGGTGAAGCCCTGATCGTTCAGGTAGTCGCGCTGGGCGCCGGTCAGGCGGATATTGGCCGGCGAGGTAAAGCCCGACAGCAGGTGCGGCAGGCGCTCGGGGATGTGCAGGTCGTTGATGAAGTCGCGCTGCGAGGTGCTCAGGGCGTCGGTGCGCTGGAAGTCGGCCACCGCCATGATGTTGAAGCCGTCCCTGGCCAGGTCGCCGTGGCCGGCCGTCAGGGTGGCGGTGCGCTTGCCGGCGCCGCCCTCCTTGGTCTTCAGGCCGTAGGCGTTGAGCTCGACGCCCTGGTAGTCCTTGCGGGTGATGAAGTTGATCACGCCGCCGATGGCGTCGGTGCCGTACAGGGCCGAGGCGCCGTCCAGCAGCACTTCGACGCGGGCGATGGCGGCGGCCGGGATGTTGTTGAGGTCGACGCCGGTGTCGTCGCCGGGCGAGGCGAAGTTGGCCATGCGGCGGCCATTCAGCAGCACCAGGGTGGAGGAAGTGCCGATGCCGCGCAGGTTGGCGCTGTTGAAGCCGCGCTGGTCCTTGCCGTCGGTGATCGAGACGCCGTCGCTGAGGCCGCCGACGTTGGCCGACAGCCGCGCCAGGATTTCGGTGGCGGTGGTGACGCCCACCTTGTCGATCTCCTCGCGGGTGATCACCTGCACCGGCAGCGCGGTCTCGGCGTCGATGCGCTTGATGGCCGAGCCGGTGATTTCCACTTTCGGCATCGGCGCTGCGGCGTCCTGCGCCGCCGCGTGGCCGAGCAGGCCGGCCGCCGCGCCCACGCCCAGCGCAAGGCGCACGGCGCGCGTCATCATGGTATTGCGCATATTCTCTCCCTGTTGATCGATATGTAAATAATTCATTTCAGCTAACTCTACGCACATGTGAGCAAAAACTCAAGGCGACGCGCGGCGTTTGACCGGCGCGCGATTTACTTTGTGAAAATAGTGCTACATACTCAATGCTTTATGAATCCAGCAGGGCACGTCATGCAAGCTATCACTCATCCCCTTTCCAGCGCGCACGCTCCGGCCGCTTACGCACTGACCAGTTTCCACTTCGGCACGCCAGGGCGCGGCAAGAAGGTGTACATCCAGGGCTCGCTGCACGCGGACGAGGTGCCGGGCATGCTGGTGGCGCAATTCCTGCGCACCGAGCTGGCGGCGCTGGAGGCGGCCGGCAAGATCAACGGCGAAATCATTCTGGTGCCGGCGGCCAATCCGATCGGGCTGGCGCAGGCCATCCACGGCGCCGCGTTCGGGCGCTTTGACCTGACCACCGGGATCAATTTCAACCGCGCCTACAAGCATGTGGCGAACGACTTGAAGAAATCGCTTGAAGGCAAGCTGGGGCAGGATGCGGCGGCCAATGTGGCGCTGATCCGCGAACACGCGCGCGCCTCGATTGCCGACTGGACGCCGGCCACCGACGCCGAGACGCTGAAGAAAACTTTGATGACGCTGGCAATCGACGCCGACATCGTGCTCGACCTGCATTGCGATAACGAGGCGGTGCTGCACATCTACGCCGGCACGCCGCTGGCCGAAGCGATTGCGCCGCTGTCGGCCATCATGGGCTCGCACGCGACGCTGCTGGCCTACGAGGCCGGCGGCGAGCCGTTCGACGAGGCGTGCAGCCGCCTGTGGTGGGACCTCGATAAACACTTCGCGCACCAGTTCCCGATTCCGCCGGCCTGCCTGTCGACCACGGTGGAGCTGCGCGGCGAGCAGGAAGTCAGCTACGAGCTGGCACGCAAGGACGCGGCCGGCCTGCTGCAGTTCCTGACCTTGAACGGGGTGCTGGGCGATGCGGCGGCGCAGGCTGCTGCTGCGGCCGCTGTGCCAGCGCCGCTGTGCGCGGCCACGCCGCTGGAAGGCGTGGAGCCGCTGTATGCGCCGCATGCCGGCATTCTGGTCTACACCCGCGAGCTCGGTGCGCGCGTGGTCGCCGGCGAGGCGGTGGCGGACCTGATCGATCCGGTCGGCGGCGCGGTGACGGTGCTGCGCGCCACGGTGGACGGCGTGTTCTTTGCGCGCAGCGCGCACCGCCATGTGATTCGCGGCATGAACGTCGGCAAGGTGGCCGGCGCCAAGGCTTATCGTGAGGGCGACCTGCTGAGCGCATGATGAAGAAGAAAATCAAACTCCCGCATACTTTTGTCCTGCTGTTCATCATTCTGGCGCTGATTGCGGCCGCGACGTGGCTGGTGCCGGGCGGGAAATACGATACGCATCTGGTCAACGGCAAGCAGCTGATCAATCCGGACAGCTTCCACTACATCGAGAGCGCGCCGCAGGGACTGGTGTCGCTGATGCGGGCGCCGATCAAGGGCTTCGTCGAGGCGGCGCAGATCATCGGCTTCGTGCTGATCGTCGGCGGCGCCTTTGCGGTGCTGCAGAAAACCGAGGCGATCGACTCGATGATCAAGTCGCTGGCGCGCGCGCATGCCAGTTCGAAGTTCATCCAGAAGGCGCTGATCCCGGTGTTCATCACGCTGTTCTCGATCGGCGGCGCCACCTTCGGCATGAACGAGGAGGCGATTCCGTTCATTCTGATCTTTGTGCCGCTGGCGCTGGCGCTGGGCTATGACACGGTGGTGGGTGTGTCGATTCCGTTCCTCGGTTCGCAAGTGGGATTTTCGGCCGCGTTTTTGAATCCGTTCAACGTCGGCATCGCGCAGGGCATCGCAGGCGTGCCGGTGTTTTCCGGCTGGGGCTATCGTCTGATCGTGTGGGTGCTGGCCACCACCGTCACCATCGTGTTCATGATGTGGTACGCGGCGCGCGTCAAGCGCGATCCGACCTTGAGCCCGACCTATGCGCTCGATCTGGAGAAGCGCAAGGAGCTGCCGGCCGGTGGCATCGGCGAGTTCCACGGCATGACCGCGCGCCACAAGCTGGTGCTGGCGATTTTTGCCGGCTCGCTGATGGTGATGGTCGGCGGCGTGGTGCACTACGACTGGTATATCGATGAAATCGCGGCGCTGTTCCTGTCGATGGCCATCGTGATCGGCTTGGTCGGCAAGCTCGATTCGACCCAGATTGTGGAAGGCTTCATGCAGGGCGCGCGCGATCTGGTCGGCACCGCGCTAGTGATTGCGCTGGCGCGCGGCACGCTGGTGCTGGCGCGCGATGCCCACATCATCGACACCATGCTGCACGCGCTGATGCCGCTGGTGCAGTCGGCGCATCCTGTGTTCGCGGCGTGGAAGATGTTTGGCATCCAGACCGTGATCAATTTCTTCATCCACTCCGGTAGCGGGCAGGCCGCGCTGACCATGCCGATCATGGCGCCGCTGGCCGACCTCGTTGGCGTGACGCGGCAGACGGCGATCCTCGCGTTCCAGTTCGGCGAGTTCACCACGCCGATGATTCCGACGTCCGGCATCACGGTCGGCGTGCTGGCACTGGCGCGCATTCCGTGGATCACCTGGGCCAAGTGGATGATCCCGCTGCAGCTGATTTACGCCGTGCTGGCACTGGCCCTGCTGGTGCCGCCTTGCCTGATGAACTGGCAATGACCCACATCAAAGCATTGTTGATTTGAAGTGCTAAGTTGGGCCTCTTCGCGCCGCTGTGGGCGCCACAGGAGGCCAACTTGGCACACGTACCCATTCCAAAACCATCCTTCTTGGACCAGTGCGTCTATATTGGGGGACGCACCGGAGAAAAGCGCTGGCGTTCCAAAGATCGGACTAGAATCTATACTGGGACTTCACCCACGGGGAAATCGAAGTATTCAACAGGCGTGGCCGCCACTTGGGCGTTCTGCATGGCGTTACTGGAAAGCTCATCAAAGGCGCTGTCGCTGGGAGGAAGATTGATGTCTAACTTTATTGAGAAATGCCTTTCGCGCGAAGCCACGCCCGAAGACATCGATGACTACATCGATCAATGGCATGACCAGCCCGGCAACCAAACACTACACGACTTCCTCGGGATGACGCGCGAGGAATATGCCGGCTGGATTGCCGATGCAGCAGTACTGCCCGTCATCATCAATTCGCGTCAACATTCGGTAGGTAACACGCCCTCCGCATTGCCTGGCGGGACGACCGGGTAATGCAATAGCGTCCCGACCCTATGCACTGGCGTTAACTCAATCCAGCTGCCGGCGCGCATGGCGGCGGCGTTCAGCGATCAACAAGTCGCCTTCCACTTGGACGTAGTGGCTGGTGTAGCTGTGGTTGATGCGCAAGCGCGTCCCGTGCGGCAGGAACAGGTTTTTCCACTGGTAGCCGCGCTCGGCCGGGCGGCCGCTGTTGCGGGCCAGCCATTCCTTGATGGCGATGCTGGCAATCTCGCCCGGATTGCGCGGGTCGCGCTGCTTCCAAAAACGAGGCATCTGGCGAGGCAAAACGAGACCAAACGAGGCAATGAGTGGGGAAGGCCAACCGTGTGTATATACCCGGCATCAGTTGGCGTAGATGTTGGGCAGGTAGCGCTCCATCAGCGTGGCCGGGCGCGACGGCGGGGTGAAGCCAAAGCGGGCGTACAGCGCATGGGCGTCGCTGGTGGCCAGCATGAAGCGGCGCAGGCCCTGCAAGTCCGGATGCTCGAGCACCGTCTCCACCAGCGCCTTGCCGATGCCCTGCCCGCGCCAGCCCTCCACCACAAACACATCGGCCAGATAGGCAAAGGTGGCGCAATCGGTGGTGACGCGCGCAAACGCCACCTGTTTGCCCTCCAGATAAGCGCCGAAACACAGGGAATTGTCGATGGCCCGCTCTACCACCGCCAGCGGAATCCCGATCGCCCAAGTCGAATGCTCGCTCAGGAACTGATGAATCAAAGGCACGTCGAGTGCCGTTTTATCGGTGCTGATGTGCAAAGTCGCCATGTTTTCCGTAATCAAAATGACAAGGTTGACGTATTTTAGAGCAGCTTGCGGTTTATAATCGCTGTTGATCCTACGCGCACTTCCAACTTTTGACTATGACTTCACAATTCTCCAAAAAGGCCGAGGCCTGGTCGGCCCGCTTCAGCGAACCCGTCTCGGACCTCGTCAAACGCTACACCGCCTCCGTATTTTTCGACAAGCGCCTGGCCAAAGCCGACATTCAAGGCTCGCTGGCCCACGCCGAAATGCTGGCCGCCCAAGGCATCATCAGCGCGCAAGACCGCGCCGAGATCGAGCGCGGCATGGCGCAGATCAGCGCCGAAATCGAAGCCGGCCAGTTCGAATGGCTGCTCGACCTGGAAGACGTCCACCTCAACATTGAAAAACGCCTGACCGAGCTGGTCGGCGACGCCGGCAAGCGCCTGCACACCGGCCGTTCGCGCAACGACCAGGTGGCCACCGATATCCGCCTGTACGTGCGCTCGGCCATCGACGACGTGCTGGGCCTGCTGAACGCGCTGCGCTCCGCCCTGACCGATCTGGCCGAAAAGAACGCCGACACCATCCTGCCCGGCTTCACCCACATGCAAGTGGCGCAGCCAATCACCTTCGGCCACCACATGCTGGCCTACGTGGAAATGTTCGGCCGCGATGCCGAGCGCATGGCCGACGCCCGCAAGCGCGTCAACCGCCTTCCGCTGGGCGCGGCCGCGCTGGCCGGCACCACCTTCCCGATCGACCGCGTGCGCGTGGCGCAGACGCTGGGCTTCGACGACGTCTGCCACAACTCGCTGGACGCCGTCTCCGACCGCGATTTCGCGATTGAATTCACCGCTGCCGCATCGCTGATCATGACCCACATCTCGCGCATGTCGGAAGAGCTGATCATCTGGATGAGCCCGCGCGTGGGCTTCATCGACATTGCCGACCGCTTCTGCACCGGCTCGTCGATCATGCCGCAAAAGAAAAACCCGGATGTGCCGGAACTGGCGCGCGGCAAGACCGGCCGCGTCTACGGCCACCTGATGGGCCTCCTGACCCTGATGAAAGGCCAGCCGCTGGCCTACAACAAGGACAATCAGGAAGACAAGGAACCGCTGTTCGACACCGTCGACACCCTGGTCGACACGCTGCGCATCTTTGCCGACATGGCCGGCGGCATCACCGTCAAGCCGGAGAACATGCGCGCGGCCGCGCTGCAGGGCTACGCCACCGCCACCGACCTGGCCGACTATCTGGTCAAGAAAGGCCTGCCGTTCCGCGACGCCCACGAAGCCGTGGCCCACGCCGTGCGCGCCTGCGACGACCTCAAAATCGATCTGGCCGAAATGACGCTCGAGCAGCTGCGCGCCTTCTCGCCGCTGATCGGTGACGACGTGTTTGCCGTGCTGACGCTGGAAGGCTCGGTCGCCGCGCGCGACCACGTCGGCGGCACCGCGCCGAACCAGGTGCGCGCCGCCATCGCCCGCGTGCGTGCGCAACTGAAGTAATCCCCCCACGGCGCCGTCGTCCGGCGGCGCCGATCTGCCTGCAGTTTGATCTGGCGCAGTACCGTCCGCCACCATCGTTCTAGCGTGAAGTCATCTACCACGGAGGATGACATGAACCCACGCACACCCGCACTCGCCCTGTTCCTCGCCTGCATCGCCCCGGCGAACCTGCCCGCATCCGCCGCGCCGCAGCTGATGTCAGCCCCCATCAGCGTTGCCACGCCGCAGGACAGCGCCAGCCTGATCGCACGCCTGAACGCGCTCGACGCCCGCCCCGGCCTGACGGCCGACTACAGCTTCCGCATCAGCAGCCAGCACCCGGGCGTGGTCGGGCAGAAAATCACCCGCGCCCAGCACACCTACAAGGGCTTGCGCGTGTTCGGCTCGGAATCGGTGGTGGTGACCGACGCTGCCGGCAACATCGTCAGCGTCTCGGCCGCCGACCGCCGCCCCGGCATGCAGCCGCAGGCGACCACGCCCGGCGGCGTGGCCCTGCCGCCGGCCAATCCCCCCTTGCCAGCCGACCTCACGCCCAGTCTCAACAGCGAGGCCGCGATTGCCGCCGCGGTGCAGGCGATTGCCGCCGGCGCCACCCACCGCTGGCCGCCCAGCGCCGAGCTGCTGATCTACCCGCTGATGAAAACCGTGCGCACGGCAGCGGCGGCGGGCAAGCCCGACGACCAGCTCAACGCCCTTGACGTCGAGGAAGTGGTGGACCGCTACGCGCTGGCCTGGCTGGTGCAGCTGCGCATGGCGCTAGACGGCAAGCTGATCTACTACGACGTGGTGATCGACGCCAAAACCGGCGCCACGATCGCCAAGTGGCCGGCGCTGCAAACCATCACCGGCATCGGCCACAGCCAGTACAACGGCCAGGTGCCGATCAGCACCAGCGCCATCGCCGGCGGCTTCCAGATGCTCGACAGCGCACGCGGCAGTGGCGGCAAGTTTGGCGGCATGGCCATCACCAACGCCAACCACAGCTCGCCCAACAATCCCGATCCCGGCAGCATCTACACCAACGCCAGCAACACCTGGGGCGACGGCCTGCAATACAACGGCGGCAGCACCACCGACGCCAACGGCCAGACCGCTGCCGTCAACGCGCTGTGGGGCCTGATGAACACCTACGACACCAACAAGAACGTGCTGGGCTGGCAATCGCTGGACGGCAACAACACCGCCACCTACATTGCCGCCCACGTCGGCACCAGCTACGACAACGCCTTCTACGACGACAGCTGCAAGTGCATGTACATCGGCGACGGCAACAGCTTCCTCAGCCTGGGTGCGATCGACGTCATCGGCCACGAAATGTCGCACGGCGTGACCGCCTCCACCGCCGACCTGATCTACGCCGGCGAATCGGGCGGCCTGAACGAATCGAATTCCGACATTGGCGGCGAAATGGTGGAAGCCTACGCCCGCAACGGCGGCACCGGCAGCAGCATCCCGGCGGCCGGCAACGACTGGATGATGGGCAAGGAAATCAGCAAGAGCGGCCAGCCGTTGCGCTGGATGGTCAAGCCGAGCAAGGACGGCCACAGCGCGGACGCATGGAGTTCATCGCTGAAAAACCTCGACGTCCACTATTCGAGCGGCCCCAACAACCGCATGTTCTACTTCCTCGCGCAGGGTTCGAGCGCCGACCCGGCCAGCGACGCCCACAGCCCCTACCTGACGCGCACGCCGGCCGCCATGAGCGGCATCGGCAGCGACAAGGCCTACCGCATCTGGTTCAAGGCGCTGACCACCAAGTTTACCTCGTCCACCAACTACGCTGACGCGCGCAACAAAGTGCTGCAGGCGGCGCAGGAACTGTACGGTGCCACCTCGAAGGAAGCGATTGCCGTGCAGCGCGCCTACGCCGCCATCAACGTCGGCGCCGACGTCGATGAAGCCGGCGGCGGCGGCGGCGGTGGCGGCGGCGAAGCGGTCGAGCGCATCGTCAACGGCGGCTTTGAAAACGGCAGCACCGGCTGGAGCGGCACCACTGGCGTGATCGGCGCCAATCCCGGCCAGCCGCCGTACGAAGGCGCGCGCTACGCCTGGCTGGGCGGCAACGGCCGGCGCGCCACCGAAACACTGCGCCAGCAAGTCGCCATCCCGGCCGCCGCCGCCAGCGCGCAACTGAGCTTCGCGCTGCACATCGACACCGACGAAACCAGCAACACCGTGTACGACACCATGACCGTCACCGTGCGCAACGCCGGCGGCGCCACCGTGCTGGCCACGCTGGCCACCTACACCAACCTGACCCCGGCCGACGGCTACCAGATCCGCAGCTTCGACCTGCTACCGTTCAAGGGCCAGACCATCACGCTGTCCTTCGCCATGCGCGAGGACCGCTCGCTGCAAACGTCCTTTGTGCTCGACAAAGTCAGCCTGCTGACCAAATAATCAAAGGATCAACGTAACGACACGAACACCGGGTTCGAATAGAACCACAGGCTGCGGTAGTTACGG
>Ga0105244_10003542_pt1 | contig 11091 bp, 12 predicted proteins | sample KBSM44metaG_FD_80423 | JGI IMG/M metagenome (GOLD analysis project Ga0105244, IMG submission 80423) | Miscanthus rhizosphere microbial communities from Kellogg Biological Station, Michigan, USA - KBS M4-4 metaG | ecosystem: Host-associated > Plants > Roots > Rhizosphere > Soil | place...
CGTCGCCGAGGTCACGACGATCTTCAGGTCGGGCCGCTTCGGCAGGATCTGCCGCAGGTGGCCGAGCAGGAAGTCGATGTTCAGGCTGCGCTCGTGCGCCTCATCGATGATGATGGTGTCGTAGCCCTTGAGCAACGGGTCGGTCTGCGTTTCGGCCAGCAGGATACCGTCGGTCATCAGCTTGACCGAGGCGCCCTTCATCAAGGTGTCGGCGAAGCGGACCTTGAAGCCGACGGTCTCGCCCAGCGGCGTGCCCAGCTCCTGGGCGATGCGCTTGGCGGTGGACGAGGCGGCGATGCGGCGCGGCTGCGTGTGGCCGATCAGGGCCTTCTGGCCGCGTCCCAGCGCCAGGCAGATCTTCGGCAGCTGGGTGGTCTTGCCGGAGCCGGTTTCGCCCGAGACGATGATCACCTGGTGCTTTTGCAGCGCCTCGGCGATTTCGTGGCGGCGCCCGGAGACCGGCAGGTCCTCGGGGAAGGTAATCGGCGGCAGCGGGTTGCGGAAGGCGCGTTCGGCGGCGCGCGCCGCTTGCTCCTCGGGTGTCAGACGCGGCCTTGGCTCCCGGAGCGGCTGGCTGCGCGAGCCACCCTCGCCGTCCGGGCGCGGTGCGCGGGACGGGGCGTTGTGCGGGCTGCGGGGCTTGCCAGGGGTGCTGGGTGGGCGATTTGCGGCGGTTTTCGGTTTATTGCTGGCTTCTGACATTGTTTTTTACAAGATTGGAGCGCGGAACTCGCGCACCGAATTATAATGCGGCTAATGGAAAACCCTACCCAATTCGTCCAATGGCTGCGTTCCGTCGCGCCTTACATCCACGCCTTCCGTGGCAAGACCTTCGTGGTCGCCTTCCCCGGTGAACTGGTCAGCGCCGGCGCGCTGCAGGTGCTGGCCCACGATCTGTCGCTGCTGCACGCGCTCGACATCAACGTCACCGTGGTCTACGGCTCGCGCCCGCAGGTGGCCGAGCAGCTGGCCCTGCGTAACGTCGAGGGCCGTTTCCACAACGGCGTGCGCATCACCGACACGGCCGCCATGGAGTGCGCCAAGGAGGCCGCCGGCGAGCTGCGCCTCGACATCGAGGCCGCCTTCAGCCAGGGCTTGCCGAACACGCCGATGTCGAACGCGGCGATTCGTATCATTTCCGGCAACTTCATCACGGCCCGCCCGCTCGGCGTCATCGACGGCGTCGACCTGGAGCTGACCGGCGTGACCCGCAAGGTCGACGCCGAGACGATCCACTCGATCCTCGGCTCGGACGGCCTGGTGCTGCTGTCGCCGCTGGGCTTCTCGCCCACCGGCGAGGCGTTCAACCTGACCATGGAGGACGTCGCCTGCAGCGCCGCCATCGCCCTGCACGCCGACAAGCTGGTGTTCATCACCGAGACCGACATGATGGTCGACGCCGGCGGCACCGAGATCCGCGAGCTGTCGTCGCACCAGGCCGAGGCGGTGCTGCAGGCCGGCTTCCTGCCCGATTCGACCGCGTTCTACCTGAAACACTGCATCAAGGCGTGCGACAACGGCGTCGAACGCTCGCACATCGTGCCGTTCGCGATGGACGGCTCGGCGCTGCTCGAGCTGTTCACCCACGACGGCGTGGGCACCATGATCTCGCACGAGAACCTCGAATCGCTGCGCAAGGCCACCATCGAGGACGTCGGCGGCATCATCAAGCTGATCGAGCCGCTCGAGGCCGACGGCACCCTGGTCAAGCGCGGGCGCGAGCTGATCGAGCGCGAGATCGATTATTTCTCCGTCATCGAGCACGACGGCGTGATCTTCGGCTGCGCCGCGCTGTACCCGTTCCCCGAGCAGAAAATGGCCGAAATGGCATGCCTGACCGTCAACCCCGAGGTCCAGGCCCAGGGCGACGGCGAGCGCATTTTGAAGCACATGGAGAACCGCGCGCGCGCCATCGGCGTGACCAAATTGTTCGTGCTCACCACGCGCACGTCGCACTGGTTCCAGAAGCGCGGCTTCGTGCCGACCACCGTCGACTCGCTGCCGAAGGACCGCCAGCGCATGTATAACTGGCAGCGCAAATCCCAGGTGCTGATTAAATCTTTATAATCACGGTTTATCGACCGTTTTAGGAGCAACACAGATGGCCCGCACCGTGCAATGCGTCAAACTCAACAAGGAAGCCGAAGGACTGGACTTCCCGCCGTATCCGGGCGAACTGGGTAAGAAGATCTACGAGTCGGTCTCCAAGGAGGCCTGGGCCGCCTGGCTCAAGCACCAGACCATGCTGGTCAACGAGAACCGCCTGAACCTGGCCGACCAGCGCGCCCGCAAGTACCTGGCGCAGCAGATGGAAAAGCATTTCTTCGGCGACGGCGCCGACGCGGCCATGGGCTACGTGCCGCCGACCGAGTAAGCGTAGCAAGTAGTACGGCTAGCAGCACAAAACCCCCGGCCCGGCCGGGGGTTTGTGTTTAAAACGTCAGCGTCTTGACGCCTTCGGCCGTGCCCAGCAGGCACACGTTGGCGCCGCGCGCGGCGAACAGGCCCACCGCGATCACGCCGACGATCTGGTTGATCTTCGCCTCCAGCGCCACCGGGTCGGTGATGGCCAGGCCGGCCACGTCGATCAGCATGCCGCCGTTGTCGGTGATGAAGGCCTCGTCCGTGCCCGGTTTCAGGCGCAGCTTCGGCTCGCCGCCCAGCTTGGCCAGCTCGCGCGTGACCGACGCGCGCGCCATCGGCAGCACCTCGACCGGCAGCGGGAACTTGCCCATCACGTCGACCAGCTTGGAGCCGTCGGCGATGCAAACAAAACTTTTCGCCACCGAGGCGACGATCTTCTCGCGCGTGAGCGCCGCGCCGCCGCCCTTGATCATCGCGCCGGTGCGGGTGATCTCGTCGGCGCCGTCGATGTAGACGGCGATCTCGGGCACGTCGTTGAGGTCGAACACCTCGATGCCGTGGCCGCGCAGGCGGGCGGCGGTGGCCTCGGACGACGCCACCGCGCCCTTGATGTCGGCCTTGATCTTAGCGAGCTCGTCAATGAAAAAATTGGCGGTCGAGCCCGTGCCCACGCCGATGATCTCGTGCTTGACCACGTAATCGATGGCGGCGCGCGCCACGGCTTGCTTCAGTTCGTCTTGAGTCATGATGCTATTTCTATATGAAAGGGAAAGCGGTGTGGCCGGAATGTGGCCGCGAAGCCACCATTTTAACGGATCGCTCCCGCCCGCCGCCGGTTTCCGCCAAAAATTGCGCCTGGACAACACCGACCCGGCCCCGGTGTCGCAGACTGGCACAAGGGCGGCGCGCACGGCACGAACGGCGCCAGCGGGCCGCCGATTGTGCGAGAATGAAGCCAGCAGATCCCATCCAAACGCTCGTCCGGGGAGTCCCATGCCGCAAGCTAAAACAGTCTTGATCGTCGACGACAGCCGCGTCTCGCGCCTGATGGCGCGCCAGTACATCACCGGCCTGCACCCCGACTGGATCGTCGAGGAGGCCGGCACCGGCGAGGAGTCGCTGGTCAAGTCGCGCGACGTGCACCCGGACCTGGTGCTGATGGACGTGAACATGCCCGGCATGGGCGGCATCGCCGCGGCCGAGCAGTTGCGGCGCGAGAACCCCGACCTGCCGATCTCGCTGCTGACGGCCAACGTGCAGACGGCCACGCGCGAAAAGGCCGAGGCGATCGGCGTGGGCTTCGTCGAAAAACCGATCACCGAGGCGCGCATCGCCCGCCTGCTGTCGCCGCTCGAGGAGGCCGGGCCATGATCGTGCTCTCCGAACTGGAGAACGATGCGCTGATCGAGATCTTCAACATCGGCGTCGGCCAGGCGGCCGCCTCGATGAGCGACATCGTCAACGAGGCGGTGCGCATGTCGGTGCCGTCGATCACCTTCGTCCACCGCGCTGACGCCGCGCGCCTGCTGCGCAACCGCGTGTTCGAGCCCGAGCGCATCTGCGGCGTGAGCCAGCACTACGAGGGCGCCTTCGAGACCGAGGCGATATTGATGTTCCCCGAGGATAAAAGCCTGGAGATCGTGCGCCTGATGGTCGGCGAGGGCGTGCCGCTGGCAGAGCTGACCGACATGGAGCAGGAAGCCATGTGCGAGATCGGCAACATCATCCTCAACTCCTGCGTCGGCACCTTGGCCAACATCTTCCAGCACGAGCTGCGCGGCTCGCTGCCGGCCTACCACGTCGGCACCAGCGACCAGATCCTGACCGCCTCGGGCAGCGCGCCCGAGGCGGTGGTGCTGATGCTGCACATCGACTTCGTGCTCGAGAAGCACCAGATCCAGGGCTATGTCGCCTTCGTGCTCGACCTGTCGGCCATGGACGACCTCAAGGCGCAGATCAACCAGTACATCGCGCGCGCGATGGGGCAGGCCTGAGCCGTGCGCGCGATGGACGCCAGCCTGCCGGAGGCGCACCGGCTCAAGGTGCTGCGCAGCGTGTTCGGCGCCGTCAACCTGGGCGTGGTGGTGGTCGACGCCGACGGCCGCGTGGTGCTGTGGAACGCCTGGATGAGCCGCCATTCGGGGCTGGCGCAGCAGGACGTGGTCGGCGCCGAGTTCCTGGCCGCCTGCCCGGGCCTGCGCGGCGGCCGGGTCGATGCGGCGATCGGCCAGGCGCTGCGCGACAACTTCTCGTCGGTGCTGTCGCAAAGCCTGAACAAGGCGCCGTTCGCGCTGTACGCCAACGCGGCGGCGGCGGCGCGCGGCGAGCGCTTGCAGCAGGCGGTCGAGGTCACGCCGATCGACGTCGAGGGCGCGCCGCGCCACTGCCTGGTACAGATCAGCGACGTCAGCGTGGCCGTCGCGCGCGAAAAGCTGCTGCGCGAGCAGGCCATGGTGCTGCGCTCGCAGACCTTCGCCGACGGCCTGACCGGCATCGCCAACCGGCGCCACTTCGACGTCGCCATGGAGAAGGAGCACCGGCGCGCCAAGCGGGCCGGCGCGGCGCTGTCGCTGCTGATGATCGACATCGACCGTTTCAAGGCCTACAACGACCACTACGGGCACCAGAAGGGCGACCAATGCCTGATCCAGGTGGCCGCCGCGCTGGCCGGCGTGCTCCAGCGCCCGTGCGACCTGGTGGCACGCTACGGCGGCGAGGAGTTCGCGGCGATTCTGCCCGAGCTCGACGTCGAACAGGCCGGCCAGATCGCCGAGACGATACGGGCGCGCGCGCTCGAACTGGCCATCCCGCACGAGCGCAACGGCGCGGTGCCGTACGTGACGGTGAGCATCGGCGTGACGTCTCAGCGGCCCGGGACGCCGGTCGACATCGAGGCGCTGATCGGCGCGGCCGACCGCGCGCTGTACGAGGCCAAGAACGCGGGCCGCAACCGCAGCGCCGCCCGCCTGCCGTGAGCGCGAGACACCCCGCCGCCGACCAATCAAATCCCGGCCCCGGTCCTGAACCCACCACGGAACACCGTGGACACACCGCGGAAAACCCGTGGACGCATTGCGGAAAAACCGTGAAAACACGTAGGGCGGATTAGGCGGAACGCCGTAATCCGCCAAGAGCCGCCAACACCGTCACATCCAAATCCGATAAATCCAATACCGCTCATCCCCCGAGCCCAGCACGCGCGCCAGCTCCAACGGCGTATGCCCGGTGATCTCCCTCGCCTCGCGGCAGAAATGCGCCTGGTCCGCATACCCGCCGCGCGCGGCCACGTCAGCCCACACCACCCTGCCGGCCAGGTAATCGTCGCGCGCCTCGAAGAACGACTGCTCGGCGCGTCGCAGCCGCAGCAACTTTCGCAGCGGCTGCCCGGCGCGCGCCTTGATGCGCCGCTCGACGCTGCGCAGCCCGCGCCCGAGCGCACTGTCGGCCGCCTGCCAGGCCAGATGGCGCACCCACTCGCGCGCCATGTCACCCATGCCGGTCGACCGCGTGGCCCGCCACAGCGGCGTCAGGAACGCCTCCAGCACCACCATCCGCGCGTCGTCGTCGGCGGCGGCCAGCACCGCCTCGGCCATCGCCGCCCAGCGCGGGCCGAGCGCCTGGTCCACCGGCGCGACGCGGTCGACCCAGGCGGCGATGTCGATCCCGCCCAGCGCGTGCATGGCCTGCGGATAGAACAACACCACGAACAAGCGCACCGGGCCGGGATTGTAGGTCAGCATGGGCCGCGTCTGCGGCCCGCAGAAGGCCACGCGCACCGACCCTTTCGCTAAGTCCGCCGGCCGCACCACCTCCACCTCGCCCTCCATGTAAAAACTGATGGAGCACAGCGGCGTGGAGGGGAAATGATTGAAGCGGTCGCCCTCCGCCAGCGGCGCCTCCACGGTGCTGCGCGTGACACAGGCGCGCACGCAGGAAGCCAGCGCCAGGGGCGGCAGGATCAGGCGGGTCGGGTCGGGAACGTTGGTGGACATCGCCAAAGTCTAACCCAAAGCGCGGACGCGCGCGGCGTGTCGCAAACGTTCAATACACCGCCTCCGCGAGGGGACATAGTGGGACAATGCAGAACCATGGAGATACCCGATAATGGACAACACCTTACCGCTTGCCTTGCGTGAAATCGACGACCTGCCCGGCCCCGCCCCATGGCCGCTGTTGGGCAACCTGCCGCAGATCACACCGCTGCGCATTCACCAGGATGTCGAAGCCTGGAGCCGCCGATACGGCCCGCTGTTCAAGATCCGCTTCGGCCGCACCGACATCGTGGTGCTGGCCAGCCACGAGCTGGTCGGCGCGGCGCTGCGCGACCGGCCCGACGGCTTCCGCCGGCCCGCGATCACCAGCGACGTCGGCGAGGAGATGGGCGGTCGTCCCGGCGTGTTCGTGGCCGAGGGCGCGACCTGGCGCGAGCAGCGCCGCATGGTGATGGCGGCGCTGTCGCCGCACGCGGTCAAGGCCTACTTCCCGGCGCTGGTGGCCGTGGCGCTGCGTCTGCGCGAGCACTGGCGGCGGGCGGCCGCCGGCAACCACGCGATCGACCTGACCGACGACCTGAAACGCTTCAGCGTGGACGTCATCGCCGGACTGGCATTCGGCACAGACGTCAACACCATCGACGGCGGCGAGGACGTCATCCAGCGCCACCTGGACATCATCCTGCCGGCGGTGGCGCGCCGTACCATCGCGCTGGTTCCGTACTGGCGCTACGTGCGCCTGCCGCAGGACCGGCAACTCGACGCCAGCGTGGCCGCGCTCAACGACTCGATCGACGCGCTGATCGCGTCGGCGCGCGCGAAGCTCGTCGCCGAACCGGCGCGGCGCGAGCACCCGGCCCACTTGCTCGACGCGATGATCTGCGCGGCCGACGAGGGCGGCGGCATCGACGACCGCGCCATCGCCGGCAACGTCATGACGATGTTGCTGGCCGGCGAGGACACCACCAGCCACACGCTGGCGTGGATGCTGTACCTGTTGCAGAAAAATCCGGCGGCGTTGCGCAAGGCGCGCGACGAGGTGGCGCGCGTGGCGCCCGATCCGGCGGCGCTGACGATCGCACAGATGGACGGCCTGGACTACCTGAACGCCTGCGCGCAGGAGGCGATGCGGCTCAAGCCGGTGGCGCCGTTCATTCCGCTCGAAGCCCTGCGCGAGACCGTGATCGGCGATGTGCGCATCCCCAAGGGGGGATTGATCTGGTGCGTGATGCGCAACGACAGCGTCGACGAAACGCACGTGCCGCGCGCCGACGCCTTCGAGCCGGAGCGCTGGCTGCGCGAAGGCGAAGGGGCGATCGACAAGCACCTGTCGATGCCGTTCGGCGCCGGCGTGCGCACCTGCCCCGGGCGCTACCTGGCGCTGCTGGAGATCAAGCTCGCCAGCGCCATGCTGCTGAGCAGCTTCGATATCGCGTCCATCGACACCGTGGACGGCGAGGAACCGGAGGAGTTGATGGGGTTTACAATGTCGCCGATTGGCCTAAAGATGCGTCTTACGTCTTAGGCGATCCGCGTGACCACGCTGTTGCGCGGCGTCGCGTCCTCGTGGAACAGGTCGAACAGGTATTCGCACAACTCCTCGTCGGCGACGTCGTCGGGAACGATGAAGTCGGCCGGGCGGCGCTTGCCCTCCGCGCCCAGCTCGAACGTCCGCCGTTCCCCCGCCCCGCCGCGTATCGCAATCATCCGCCCGAAGACATTGAATCGAAACTCTTTCATCACGCCCTCCCCTTTGATCAAGGAAGTATATACTCGAGCGTCGCCCAGTATGATTCAAAGGATAGTATGAAGATGTTGTCTCGCGTTGACGCGAACCTTGCAGAACAAATAACCCGGCAATTCCCCGGCCTGAACGACATCTGGCAGCTCGGCGCCGATGGCGGCATGGGGCGCGTGGCGATCTCCGTGTTCGACCACTGGCTCGACGACGAATCCGAATGGCACCTGATGGCGTGTTTCGAGGGCGAGGAGCGCGAGCGCAGGAATCAGAAGATGCTGGCCCACTGGGCCGCGCTGTACGACCTGACGCCGGTGTACACGCTGCGCTATCGCGGCCGCTGGCCCGCCAAGGCCAAACCCGTCATCAAGCGCTACACCAACCGCGACGGCTTCCTGATCCAGTCGCGCTACGACAAACACCACCCGCCGTCCCAGTTCCTGATCATGCCGGAGCTGGGCTGCATCTGCGCCGCCGGTTGGGACGACACCAACATCCTGTACTTCCACGACAAGGCGCAGGCCGCGCCGGTGCTTGAACTGGCCGCCAAGGCCGGCCTGTTTTGCCTCGAGGGCGACGCGGCCTGATAGGCGCGACTTTAGCCCTCCCGGTGCGCGGCGAACCCTGTTAGGCCGGGCGCCACGTCGTCGCGCAGGGTTAGCTGCGGAATGTCGTAGTCGCCGCCGTTCTGCGGGCGGAAGGCGATTGGCGTGGCCGTCGCCAGCGTGTCGAGACGCCGTCCCAGCTCCTCGCGGATGGTGTCGAAGCGCGCCTCGTCCACCCTGCTGGTGCGGTACACAACGAACGGCGGCAGTACCTCGAAGCCCGGGTAGTACAAAATGCCATGCTGGATCGGGAACAGGAGGTCGTCGATCGGACCGTTGATACCGCGCAGGCTGTAGTGGGGCTCCCAACCGCCGGTGGTCACGACCAGCATCGCGCGCTTGCCCGTCAAACTGCCTTCGCCATAACGGTCGCCCCAGCGCCGGTCCGAGTGCTCCCCCACCCCATAGGCGAAGCCATGGGCGTAGACCCGTTCGACCCAACCCTTCAAAATCGCCGGCATCGAAAACCACCACATCGGAAACTGCAGGATCACGGTATCGGCCCACAACAGCTTTTGCTGTTCGAGGGCGATGTCCGCGCTTTGCCGGCCGCCGACGAAAGCGCGCTTGGAATCGAGCGCAGCGTCGAAGCGTTCGGTCGCCGCGCCATCGAGGCTATCGTCCGCGTCCAGCGCGGGCTTCCACTTCATCGCATACAGATCGGAGACTTGCACGCTGTGACCGGCCGCCTCTAAACGTTCGACCGTGAAGTTTTTAATGGAACCGTTCAGGGACAACGGTTCGGGATGGGCGTAGACGATAAGGACGTTCATGACAGTGGCTCCTGGTGGAAAGCATACAGCGTAGGCCCGCCTCAGGTATATTGGAAATGAATTCCCGATATAGCAGGTATTAAGATGAATAATTTACGGCGACTCGACCTGAATCTACTGGTGACGCTCGACGTTCTGCTGTCGGAGCACAACGTCACGCGCGCGGCGCGGCGGCTCAACTTTTCGCAGCCCTCGATCAGCGTGCACCTGGCCAAACTGCGCGACATCTTCGGCGACCCGCTGCTGTTGTCGGGGCCGCGCGGCATGAAGCCGACAGCCAGGGCCGAGGAGCTGCGCGAGCCCCTGCGGCGGGCGCTGGAAGCGCTCGGGCGCGCGGTGTCGCCGGCGCAGCCGTTCGAGCCGTCGAAAGCGGATCAAACGTGGCGCGTCGCCGCCACCGACTACGGCGAATCGACCATCCTGCTGCCGGCGCTTTCCGGCCTGCGGGCGCTGGCGCCCGGCACCCGGCTGGCGGTGCTGGAGATGAACCCGGCGCGCATCGCTCGGCAAGCGGAACAAGGCGAAATCGACCTCGCCTTCCACACCGCCGAAGGCTCGCCGCCGGGCATGCGGAGACGCACCTTGTTCGCCGAGCGCTATGTGCTGGCCGGCCGAGGCGCCCATCCGCGCCTGAAGCGGAAACCGACCCTGAAGCAGTTTTGCGCGCTAGAGCACGTGCTGGTGTCGTCCGATGGCGGCGGCTTCCACGGCGTCACCGACGCGGCGCTGGCGCAAGCCGGGCTGTCGCGCCGGGTGGCGCTATCGGTGCCGCACTTCCTGTTCATGGTGTCGGTCCTGCAAAGCACGGACCTGGTGGCGATGCTGCCGGAGCGGCTGGTGCGCGACAACCCGCTGCTCAAGGTGGTCGAGCCGCCGGTCGAAGTGCCCGGCTACGAAATGGCGATGCTGTGGCACGAACGCTCACACCGCGACCCCGCCCACCAATGGCTGCGCGAGCATATCCAGAAATCGGTGTAATGCGGAAGTGGCGTGACCAGACACAGGAGACACGTAGGGCGGATTAGGCGGAACGCCGTAATCGGCCATGCATGCGTCAACGAGGCGCACGCATGGCCGATTACGCTACGCTAATCCGCCCTACGTAAACCTGGGCAAAAAAAACCGCCCGGCTTGCGCCGGACGGCATCGACGTCCAAGCGTCGTTTCGGGTATTAACGCAAACCGCTGGCGGCCTTGGCCAGGTCGGTGATGCGGCCCCAATCGCCGGCGGCGATGGCGTCCTTTGGCGTCAGCCACGAACCGCCCACGCAGGCGACGTTCTTCAGCGCCAGGAACTGCGACGCCGTCTCTTGCGAGATTCCGCCGGTCGGGCAGAACGTCACGTCCGGCAGCGGGCCGTTGATCGCGTTGAGCATGCCGATGCCGCCGGCCGGCACCGCCGGGAACAGCTTTAATTGGCGGAAGCCCTGCTCCCGCGCGGCCATCACTTCCGACGGCGTCATCACGCCCGGCAGCAGCGGCAGGCCGCTGCTCTTGGCGGCGGCGATCAGCGCGGCCGTCAGGCCCGGCGACACGCCAAACACCGCGCCGGCGTCGCGCGCGGCGGCGAATTCCTCCGGCTGCGTCAACGTGCCGACGCCGACGATGGCGCCTTCCAC
>Ga0105244_10003544_pt1 | contig 11088 bp, 5 predicted proteins | sample KBSM44metaG_FD_80423 | JGI IMG/M metagenome (GOLD analysis project Ga0105244, IMG submission 80423) | Miscanthus rhizosphere microbial communities from Kellogg Biological Station, Michigan, USA - KBS M4-4 metaG | ecosystem: Host-associated > Plants > Roots > Rhizosphere > Soil | place: Michigan...
AGAATTATTCCATCTGAGGGATAGTTTTGCATGTAAACTTCTCGTCCCCTCTCGTTGCGGTAGGGCGGGAGAGGGACACCTTCGGGTGTGCTGGGGTCGAACCAGTCTGTCAACCTTCTTTCGTTCTGCCACCATAATTTTTATACATTGGCAGAATTTTGAATTATTCAGGAGTTGGCCATGTATTTTATTCGTACACCTTCAGATTAGTGTTTAGCACGGTTTAACAGCCTTTGGGCTTTTAAGCATTGGCTGGTTATACCTAAAAAATATCAACAATAAAACTTGAGATACACTCTGCTTACCTTTTGAAGCCTTTGATGCTTCTTTGCTTATAACAAGATCGAGTGTGGTTTTATCTCATTAAAACAAAAAAATATTTATAGGGAAGATTATGTCAAATTTAGATATTTCATTTCGAGCTTTAAGGGTACTCGACACCTCTCGAAGACTCTTTAACTTATACGGTTTTCATCATGTTGGGGTAAACCGTATTATTGAGTCTGCCAAAATTCCCAAAGCCACGTTTTATAAATACTTTTATTCTAAAGAGCGTTTGATTGAAATGAGTTTAACCTTTCAAAAAGATGCACTGAAAGAAGAAGTATTTACGATGATTTATAAAAAGAAAGACTTTACTGTTTATGAAAAGCTTAAGCATATTTTCTTTTTACATGCCAATCTGGAAGGGTTTTATCATCTACCGTTTAAGGCTATTTTTGAAATTGAAAAGCGCTATCCCAATGCTTATCAAATCGTAGTTGAGTATCGACACTGGCTGATTGATGAAATTTATAAACTGCTTTTAACCAGCAATGTGAATGCTTCAAAACAAGATGCACATATGTTCTTGTTTGTGATTGATGGGGCAATGGTTCAGCTTCAGGGTGAGAACAGTGTGGATGATCGGGAGAGGTTGGTGGGGTGTTTTTTGGATGGGTTGGGGTAGTGTTGTTTGGGGGCTTGGTTGTAGATATATCGTTGTTTATGGTTGATAGGGTATATTTTCTTAACTTATCAATGACTTTTTTATAGTAATTATTAAACTATTGATTAACTATCAAAACTTTTCAAAATTCATTATCCTAGTCCTAAAGATAAAATATATGGCTTTGGAATGGATAAGAAGAAATTATCTGAACGAGATATATGTAGTAAATTTATCAATCCCGCTTTAGAACAAGCGGGATGGGCTGCACATCAAATCCGTGAAGAAGTAACTTTCACCAATGGTCAAATCATGGTGCGTGGAAAATTACACACTCGTGGTGAGCGTAAACGTGCCGATTATGTTCTTTATTATAAAAAAAATATCCCTCTAGCAATCATTGAAGCCAAAGATAATAATCATAGTATAGGAGCAGGTATGCAACAGGCTTTAGCCTATGCAGATTGTTTACAAGTTCCTTTTATCTTTTCGAGTAATGGTGATGGTTTTTTATTCCATGATCAAACTGGATTATTTGGGGAAGTTGAGCAAGAACTAGGATTAGATGAGTTTCCGTCACCAGAGCATCTATGGAAACTGTACGAGCAACATAAAGGCTTAACAACACCAAAATCAAAGCAAATTGTAGAATATCCATATTATGATGATGGTTCTGGGCGTACACCACGTTATTACCAAGTAAATGCAATTAATAAGACAATAGAAGCAATCGCGCGTGGGCAAAATCGCATTTTGCTTGTCATGGCAACAGGTACAGGAAAAACCTATACAGCATTTCAAATTATCTGGCGACTATGGAAAGCTGGTGCCAAAAAGCGGATTTTATTTTTGGCTGATCGTAATATTTTAGTAGATCAAACAAAGAATAAAGATTTCAAACCATTTGGTCAGCATATGACTAAAATATCGAACCGTATGATTGATAAAAGTTATGAAATCTATTTATCACTTTATCAGGCAGTAACAGGCTCAGAAGAAGAAAAGAACATTTATAAGCAATTTTCTCCTGAATTCTTTGACTTAATTGTGATTGATGAGTGTCATCGGGGAAGTGCAAAAGAAGATTCAGCTTGGCGTGAAATTTTAGAATATTTTACTTCAGCGACTCATGTTGGTTTAACCGCTACTCCAAAAGAAACCAAAGATGCTTCCAATATTACCTACTTTGGTGATTCAGTTTATACCTATACATTAAAACAAGGGATTCAAGATGGTTTCCTTGCACCTTATAAAGTTGTGCGTATCGATATAGATAAAGACCTACAAGGATGGCGTCCTGAAAAAGGTAAAAAAGACCATTGTGGGAATGAGATCACAGATCGTATTTATAACCTTAAGGATATGGATAAAGGACTTGTTCTAAAAAAACGAACTGAACTTGTTGCAAGAAAAATCACTGAGTTTCTTATTAATACAGACCCTTATGCTAAGACAATTGTATTCTGTGATGATATTGATCATGCAGAGCGTATGCGTCAGGCATTGGTTAATTTGAATCCTGAGCGAGTTAAAGAAAACCGTAAATTTGTCATGCGTATTACTGGCGATGATAAAGATGGTAAGGCTGAACTAGATAACTTTATTAATCCCGAAGAGCGTTATCCTGTCGTAGCAACAACCTCCAAATTGATGACTACAGGGGTGGATTCAGAAACTTGTAAATTGATTGTGCTTGATCAGCATATTAAGTCTATGACTGAGTTTAAACAGATGATTGGACGTGGTACTCGTATCAATGAAGAGTTTGGAAAAACTTGGTTTACGATTATGGATTTCAAGAAAGCGACGGAGCTTTTTAGTGATCCAGCTTTTGATGGTGAACCTGTTGTCATTTATGAACCCAAACCTGATGAACCTGTTGTTCCACCAGATGAGCCAGATATTGAAGACGGTGATGATGATACAAGTCGTCCTGAAGATGATTCAACTACTGGTGATACTTTTGGTGGTGATGATACAGATGGAGGTGATGGAGAACCGCCAAGAAAATTCTATGTAAATGATGTTGCTGTAAATGTGATTGGAGAGCGAGTTCAGTTTTATGATAACGATGGGAAATTAGTTACTGAATCACTGAAAGATTATACCCGTCAGCATATTCTAAAAGACTATGAGTCCTTAGATGCATTTTTAAGAAAATGGAAAGGTGCTGATAAAAAGTCACTCATTATTGATGAGTTTAAGAAACAAGGTCTGATCTTTGAGGCTTTAGAGGATGAGGTGGGTAAAGATTTTGATCCTTTTGATATGATTTGCCACATTGCTTTTGATCAGCCAGCTTTGACTAAAAAAGAACGTGCTAACAATGTGCGTAAACGTAACTATTTCACCAAATATAATGATCAGGCTCGTAAGGTATTAGATGCATTACTCGATAAATATGCAGATCAGGGCATTGAACCAATTGAAGATGTAAAGATTTTACAAATTCCCCCGTTTAATCAAATGGGTTCAATCATTGAAATTATTCAGTCATTTGGTTCGGTTGAAGCATATACAAATGCTTTAAAAGAGTTAGGAGATCACTTATATGATGATGCATCTTAACTGCTTGATTGATACAATTGCCGCCAAATTTTTAAAATCTAATGCAGTTGTCATATGAGCATCTCAGGAACAATTAAATCTATCCAAGATACCATGCGTGAAGATGTTGGTGTAGATGGTGACGTACAACGTCTTGGGCAGTTAGTTTGGATGTTGTTCCTTAAGGTTGTTGATGATCGAGAGAATGAACTAGCAACTTTAGCTTTATTGGAAGGGACAACTTTTAAATCTCCGATTCCTGAAAAATTTCGTTGGCGCAATTGGGCTGCGAATGATGAGGGTGTGACAGGAGATGAGCTTAAAGATTTCATCGATAATGAATTGTTTCCAGCATTACAAAATTTAGCTGTTGAAAATGGTGATCCACGCGCTCGAGTAGTACAAAATGTATTTGCTGATGCATATAACTATATGAAATCTGGTGGTTTGATTCGTAAAGTCATTAACCAGATGCAAAAGGGCTTTGATTTTAATAAATCTAAAGAACGTCATGCCTTTGGTGATATTTACGAACAGTTATTACGTGATTTGCAAGCAGCCAAAAACTCAGGTGAATTTTATACCCCACGAGCAGTCACAACTTTCATGGCGCAGATTATCGATCCTCAATTGGGTGAATCTGTGCTTGATCCTGCTTGTGGTACAGGTGGATTCCTTACTTCTGCTATTGAACATAAACGTGGAAATTATGTTCAAACTGCTGAAGATGAAAAGATACTACAAAATAGTATTTACGGAATTGAAAAGAAGCCTTTGCCGCATTTGCTATGTACAACCAATATGATTTTGCATGGTATTGATGTACCTGTACAAATCCGTAGAGACAACACTTTATCTTATCCTTTGATTTCATGGGGAGCAGATAAACGTGTAGATGTAGTTCTGACCAACCCTCCATTTGGTGGTACTGAAGAACAAGGCATTGAGAAGAATTTTCCTTCAAAATTCCAGACCCGCGAAACTGCCGATTTGTTTATGGTGTTGATCATTCAACTCTTAAAAGCACATGGTCGTGCGGCAGTAGTATTACCAGATGGCTTTATGTTTGGTGAAGGCATTAAAACGGCCATTAAAGAAAAATTAATGGAAGATTGTAATCTACATACGATTGTTCGTTTACCTAAGTCTGTATTCGCACCATATACATCGATTAGTACCAATATCTTGTTCTTTACCAAGGGTAAGAAAACAGATGAGGTGTGGTTCTATGAGCATCAATTGCCACAAGGTGTAAAAGCATATAACAAAACTAAGCCACTACAACTTAAAGAGTTCGATACTTTAACAGCATGGTGGGGTAAAGAAAGTGATGGTTTTACTAGTCGTGTAGCAAATGAACAAGCATGGAAAGTATCACTTCAAGATATTATTGGTCGCGGCTATAACCTTGATATAAAAAATCCGCATCAAGTTGAAGAGGATATAAAAGACCCTGAAGAGCTTTTAGCTAAGTATGAAAGCCTTGAAGCAGAAGTTGCTAAAATTCGTCAGCAATTAAAAGTAATTTTAGATGAAGCTTTAGGTCAATAGTTCGGGATGAGTAAAATGAAAGATGTTAAAAAACTCATTACTGAGCATTTAGATATTTGGTTGACTGCTGAAACTGTGAAAAAGTCGGGGCGTGGACGTAGTTCAGGTTCTAGTAATTCGATTTATGGTGTGCAGAAACTGCGTGAATTAATTTTTGATTTAGCAATTCGTGGGAAGCTATTGCCACAAAATATAAAAGATGAACCAGTTTCTCTACTTATAGAGAAGATTACTGATGAAAAAAATCAGAAAGTCTTAGTTGGTGAAATAAAAAAACAAAAGTCTTTGCCCAAGATTACAATACCATTTCAAATTCCTAGCAATTGGCAATGGTTATATTTACAGGATCTAAGCTCATATATTCAAAGAGGAAAAAGCCCTAAATATATAGACAAGTCAGATAAAATTGTAATTTCACAAAAATGTGTGCGTTGGAATGGACTAGATATTAGTCCTGCAAAATTTATTGACCCTAAAAGTTTAGAAAATTATGAAAAATCCCGTTTTTTAAAAGATGGTGATATTTTATGGAACTCTACAGGAACGGGTACTATCGGTCGTGCTAGTCTATTCATTCGGGTTGATGAGTATAAAGACATTGTTGCTGATAGCCATGTTACAGTTGTACGGACTTTAGGCAATATCTCTGATTACATATATTTAGTTATCCGTAGTCCATATATCCAAAAAGATTTAGAAAGTTCAGCATCAGGCACTACAAACCAGATTGAATTAAATACCTCTACAGTATTGCAGACTAGAATACCATTACCTCCAATTGAGGAACAAAAACGCATCGTAGCTAAAGTTGATGAATTAATGCAACTTTGTGATCAACTTGAACAGCAGCAAAATTTAAGCTCAGAAGCACATGATCAATTAGTTGATACGTTATTAAATGTTCTGACTAATTCATCTGATGCGGATGAGTTCCAGCAGAATTGGCAACGTATTTCAGAAAACTTTGATCTGCTATTTACTACTGAATACAGTATTGAACAGCTAAAACAAACAATATTACAGTTAGCTATAATGGGTAAGTTGGTAAAACAAGACTTCAATGATGAACCTGCAAGTGAGTTACTAAAACAAATTGCTGAAGAGAAAGCGAAATTAGTAAAAGAAGGGAAGATTAAGAAGTCGAGGCCTTTGCTTGAAATAACTGATGAAGAAAAGCCTTTTGAGTTGCCAATAGGGTGGCAATGGGAAAAGCTAGGGAATATCTGTCTGATAAAAGGTGGAAAGAGAGTACCTAATGGATATCAATTATTAACTGAGCCTACTCCCTACATATATATTCGTGTCAGCGATATGAAAGATGGCACAATTGATGATAGTAATTTAAGATTTTTAGATCAAAATGTTCAAGAAAGTATCAAAAAATACATTATTACGAAAAATGATTTATATATGACAATAGTTGGGGCAACAATTGGTAAATGTGGGTCTGTTCCCGAGAAATTTGATGGAATGAACCTGACAGAAAATGCTGCAAGATTAACACCTCTTGAGGGTATAAATAAAAAATTTTTATTAAAGGTCTTAGAGTCCGATTTTTGTCAAAATCAATTTGTTGATAAAACACAACAAGTTGGTGTACAAAAGATGGCTTTAAACAGATTGTCAGAAACTTTTATACCTATATGCAATATTAGACAGCAGAAAGAAACAATTAAAAAAATTGACGAATTATTTTTCATGATTGAAAATTTTCAGAAATTACGAAGTAAATTACAAAAAATTAAGCTTCATTTAGCAGATAGTCTGGTTGCTAGTGCCTTGAGTGATTCAAATGATAAAAGTGAGTCTGAAGTCACTGATAATATTGTCCAGTTTGAAAAGCCAATTGAGATAGTTAAAAATTCGAAGCAAAAAAGTACTGATCAAATTGATTTGTTTACAGATGAAAGAGTTGACGAAGATTTGAAGCTTTTATCTTTAGCTGCTGAAATCACGTTTCAGTTGCATACAGAACCAACTTTTGGTCATTTAAAACTGCAAAAGTTGATCTACTTATGCCAACAATTAAAACATATGGATTTGGCTGCTGATTTTAAACAACATGCCGCTGGTCCATATGATCCAGTTATGGCTCGTTATTTAGATAAAGAGTTTAAAGATCGTGAGTGGTTTAGTTACGATCCTAAGCGAGACTTAAAGTACAAACCTCTCAGTAGAAGTAATGATCATAGATCAGCATTTAATAAGTATTTTGCTAAAGATGCATCTGAAATTTATGACTTAATAGGACTTTTTAGAACGAGTAAGTCTGATTATATAGAAATTGTAGCAACGCTTTTTGCTTGTTGGTTACGTTTGTTAGAGAAAAAGCAATCTGTTACTGAAGAGCAGCTTTTAAAAGACTTTTATGCTTGGTCGGAAGAAAAGAATCGATTTGGCAAAGCTGAAGTATTAAATGGTTATAATTGGATGAAGATACATTCAATAACACCAATAAAATAATTGTAAGGGGGATTTATGTCGTATTCGGCGGTTTTTACAGGATGGGAAAATCTTAGTTTAAAAGATTTACTCGTAGCTTATAGAAAAGCTAAAGCAGATTGTTTTTTTGAGAATACTTTCCCTACAGCAGTAAAATTTGCAGAGTATGAGCAAAATTTATTACTCAATTTAAAAGAACTATTAAAAAATTTAAAAAAAGGTAATGATTTTTTTAAAGATGAAAAGTTGTTGGGTAAATATCGAGTTGTTCCCAAAAAATTGATAATAAAAAAGAAATCTGATATCAGTAGTCTTGGACATGTACATTTTTCAGATCCAAGAAAAAATTTAAATAAGTTATTTGATGAAAATGAGATAAGTCCATCATTCCGTATCATTGGTGATTTTCCTGTACAAACACATATTATTTCAGCCCTTTGGATTAATATGGTTGGAGAGAAATTTGATGAACGATTAACAGAGTCTTGCTATGGGGCACGCTTAAAACGTATAGAAAATGACGAAGAATTTTCTTTAAGTGTGAAAAAACCATTTCATATCAGTGCAATAGGTTCATTTACACCGTATTTTCAACCTTATCAAAAATGGCGAAATGATGGGTTAAATGCTATACGAGATGAATTAGAAAAAGATAAAAGTGTTATAGCCGTATCTTTGGACTTAAAAAGCTATTACCACTACATTGATCCAAAAATTATTGTCTCTGAAAATTTGCACAAAACATTTGATCTTAATCTTAGTGAGCATGAGCTTTTATTTACTAAGCAATTGGCTAATTTTTTAGAAGAATGGGCTAAACAGGCTGTTGTATTTTCAAAAAAAATCTCCGTTGAATGTGAAATATCAGGTGGTTTAGCAATAGGCTTAACTGCAAGCAGAATTATCTCTAATATGATTTTGCACGGTTGGGATAAATTAATTAAAGAAAAAGTTACTCCAATTCATTATGGTCGTTATGTAGATGATATGTTTCTGGTATTAAAAGATGCTGGAAATATAAGTAATAGTGATGACTTGATGAAATTCTTACAAGAAAGAATTGGAGATGAGATACTAAAACAAGATGATGAGGATCCTAAAAAATGGTTGATTAATCAACCTAACTCTAAGAATGACTCAACCTTGATACAATTGCAATCTGATAAACAAAAGCTATTTCTTTTAGAAGGACGAACAGGACTAGATTTATTAGATAGTATTGAAAAAGATATCTATGAGCTTTCGAGTGAACATCGTTTGATGCCTTCTCCTGATCAACTAGATCAGTCAACGGCTGCGAAAGCTCTTTCAGCAGCTGGAAGTGTGGGTGAAAATGCTGATACTTTACGAAGAGCAGATGGATTAACGATAAGAAGATTAAGTTGGGCATTGCAATTAAGGCATGTTGAGACACTTGCTAGTGATCTACCTTCTAAGGTGTGGAAAAAACAAAGAGATGAGTTTTATCAATTTGCTCATAATCATATTTTAAGACCTGATAGTATATTTGAGCATTTTTCATATTTACCTCGTTTGCTTGGATTTGCTATTAGTTTGAATGAATGGCATCAAGCAGAATTAATTGTATTAAGAGCATATCAATCATTAGATCTTCTTAAAGCAGAAATTTTTGATCAAGATAGATCAAAATTTGATGGCGAAGTTAATGGTGCAAAATGTGATCTTCATGAAGATATTTGGCACGAAATCAAACATTCGTTAACAATACTTTTTATAGACGCCGCAACTAAATACTATGATCCGAAAGACCTTTTTGAGGATAAGGAGCCAAAGCAAAAAAGTTTAGAAGATATATTTTTCCGAGGTTTATTTGAAAGTATTGATTCAATTAGTGATTTATTTAATACTGATTTGAGTATAACCAATTTTAAAGAAAAAGCACTATTAGTCTTAAACTCCGACTTAGGTAAAACACCTTATAAACAAATTTTAGCTTTAGATATAAGTAATAAACTATTAGATAAAGAAAATAAAAGACGAAACGAAAGGCTTATTAAACGTTTCTTAGAAACAGAGCTAATTTCTACTGATTCCTTGAGATCTTTCTTAAAATCGTCATTCCCAAAAAGATTCATTAAGGAAAACTATTCTAATAAATATAGTTTTGAAATATTTTTACCCTACTTATTTCCTACGAGACCATATTCAACAGCAGAGATCTCTGAATTGGCACCTGAATGTGTGGGGCTACCTCAGAATAATAAAAAGTTTTGTGAAATTACGCCTACTAAGATATGGGCTAGGTATTGCCAAGCAGTACGTGGTGTATGGATAAAACCTACTTTGTTAGCTATTGCTAATGATAATACTACTACGCTCAATTGTTCAAGGTCTTTAAGAGTAGGAACTGATAGCAAGGATAAAATTATAGTTGCCTTAACTAATCTAAAAACTTCTCAAAAGGATTGGGCTCATACGGCAGCGAATAAACCAAATTTAAGTTTGGAAAGATACCAGAGAATTTCTGATTTAGTGAATGATATTTTGAGGCTAAAACCTAGACCTGATTATGTGTTTTTTCCAGAATTATCTATTCCTTTAGCGTGGGTTGATAGTATCTCATCTAGGCTGTGTGCTGCGGGAATAAGTATTATTGCTGGAACAGAATATAGGCACACTGCAAGCGATAAGTTAATTAGTGAGGCTTTATTAATATTATCTGATAACCGTTTAGGTCATTATGCATTTGCTAAAATTTGGCAACCTAAACTAGAACCTGCTGTAGGTGAAGATAAAGAGTTGATTAGTGCATACGGAAAAGCATGGGATTTTGCTAGAACGAAGTATAAGACTGAAAATGGTCAATTTAAAGTTCTAAAAAAGCCAATATACATACATAATAATTTTCATTTTGGAGTTATGGTTTGTTCTGAATTGCAAAATAGCAAATCAAGAATAAGTTTCCAAGGAAAGGTTGATGCTCTTTCAGTACTTAGTTGGAATCAAGATTTAGAGACATTCTCTACATTAATAGAGTCAGCAGCTCTTGATGTTCATGCTTATACAATTCTTGTAAATAATAGATCATATGGTGATAGTCGAATTCGTGTGCCAGCTAAACAATCCTTTAATCGAGATTTAGCAAGAGTAAGAGGTGGTGAAAATGATTTTGTTGTTGCCGCTACAATTGATATTAAAGAACTAAGAGCTTTTCAAAGTAGGTCAACACGCTGGACCCAAGAAAGCGATAAATTTAAACCATTACCTGAAGGCTTTAAGATATCGAAATTCCGAAAGTTATCGCCTCCAATCAAGTAATAAAAAATAGAGCCTAATGGCTCTATTTTTTATTTCAAGGAAATTTCATTTGTCGCTAAGGAAAACTTATATGTCGCCTTACGTAACTTAAGTGGTGTGACAGTTGGACACCTTACCAGCTCAACGCACCACCAGTTTGATAATCAGTTACACGCGTTTCAAAGAAGTTCTTCTCTTTACGCAAGTCCATCATTTCAGACATCCACTGGAATGGGTTATTTACACCAGCAAACTGTTCAGGTAAACCTAACTGTGCCAAACGACGGTTACAGATGAATTTCAAATACTCTTCCATCATCGCTGCGTTCATACCCAATACACCACGTGGCATTGTGTCACGC
>Ga0105244_10003549_pt1 | contig 11081 bp, 9 predicted proteins | sample KBSM44metaG_FD_80423 | JGI IMG/M metagenome (GOLD analysis project Ga0105244, IMG submission 80423) | Miscanthus rhizosphere microbial communities from Kellogg Biological Station, Michigan, USA - KBS M4-4 metaG | ecosystem: Host-associated > Plants > Roots > Rhizosphere > Soil | place: Michigan...
AGCATGGCGGGGATGTCACGGTGACGCATCTGCCTGAGATAGGTATCAAAGGTAATACCCACTTCCCGTTCTCTGATTTAAATAATGTGCAGATTGCTGATTTGGTGAGTCAGTTCCTGAAGGAAAAAGATCTGCAGTAGAAAGAAGTTGTATTGGGCCTTTATTCATGAAGGCTCAATACAAACATCAGAATGAAAAATGGACGACTTTTGGCGGAAAGGTGTTGAACGTGGCGGTCAGCTTTGAGCGAGGAGCTGACTTGCAGATGGTAATTGCACAGCAAATGAGACGTGGGATGATGGCTCCGATGCCCGGCGCTGCCTGCATCTCATCCGCCCAGTTCAGCAATAGCCAACTCAGCAATTTCAACCTGGACTGATATACGATCATTGCATTCGAGCGACCATATCGCTGAGAGCCCGCACCATGCAATTATCCACTGCAGAAGTCGCTCTCTGTTTATTCCCGCTATCTCAGTAACGATCGCAAGTCGCTGTTTAAAAATACTCGGTACTCTTGCAACATAATGCTCAGGATGACCAAGATCCGGATTGGTGAAAATATTAGCAAAGTCGAATCCTCGTTCGCCGAGTAGCCCTTTGGGATCGATGGCCAGCCAACCAGATGATGCGAAATCCAGCACGTTATCGTGATGCAAGTCACCATGTAATACCACGACATCTTGCGCAGAGGAGAGCAGTTGCTGAGCGATCTCGGCGCAATGTGCCAGAATACCTCCATGCTCAAGGGCTGCGGGTTCTAGCGAAGAAAACCAGCGATGTAGCGGTGTAAGTTGTGGCCAGGGTTTATCTGACTTGCTGTGAAGCCTGTTCGCAGTTGCACACAAAATGCGACAGGCTTCCTTGTCTTGACCATTTTTGGACATCGTTGACAGTGATGCAATTCCTGTAGCGCGAGCGAGCAAAATAGCCTCTTTTTCATAAGCCATAACCTGGGCTGCGCCGTTACCTTCCCACCATGCCATCAGTGCGTTTCCGGTTTGCTCATCCGCATCATCGGTCACTTTCAACATAGCTTTAATACCATGCGTTGCTGTTTTTACCGGGAGCAACGTTGATGTATGAGTGATAAATATCTCCCCATCCGGAATAAGTGACCAACGATTTAACCAAAAACTCAACTTATCTGTATCCATAGCGATTCCTTTAAAATCCTTATTACCACCGGGCGGACTGAGGCATACAACCGAACTATTTTAACCTATGACTCCAGATACTCCCTGAAATTGTCCCAGGGATGGAGAACGTCCGCATCTGGTACAAAGCAGGTATCCAGGCAATCTGCCGAATCAGAGTGAGTCGCTCACGCTATATTTATCGCTGCCTGAGTCGCGCAAACCGGTCTTGCGGAATGTCCGCCGTCAGGATGGTGACAAACTGTTAAGGCATAATGGAAACGCTGGCGGATAATCCTGCCACGAGTTCAATTCCCTCCGGTATCTTATCTAACTGGATACGTACAGGTACTCGCTGCGCCAGTCGCACCCAGCTGAAGGTGGGATTGACATCCGGCAGCCCAAGCCCGCCCGTCTGGTCATTGCTATCATCGATCCCCCGGCCAATACTCTCCACATGCCCCGTGATGTGCGGGTCGAACCCCATCAGCGAAATTTGTGCGGCGTTCCCGATACGAATATGACGCAGTTTGGTCTCTTCAAAATAGCCCACCACCCAGAAACTGTGGGCATCGACAACGGCGACCTTTGTCTCTCCCACGGTGGCGTAGTCGCCCAGGCGAAGCCGAAGATGCGTGACGTAGCCAGCAACCGGAGCGCGCACCGTAGCATGAGATAAATTAAGCTGCGCCAGTTCCAGCGCCGCCAGCGCCCCCTGATAATTGGCCGCCGCAACGCGTGCTGCACTGCCTGTTTGCTGGATGTCCTCGCCGGAGATGACCCCTTTGATTAGCGCACGTCGCCTGGCCGCATCCTGGCGCATCAGCATCTCATGACGTTTTGCTTCAACGTCGGCCTGCGCGCTGAGCACGGCCAGCTTCAACCAGCGCGGGTCGATAGCATAAAGCACGTCGCCCTGGTTAACCCACTGATTATCGCGGACAGCCACGCTGCTCACCGGCCCGGAAACATCCGGCGCAATCTGCACCACATCTGCCCTAACCCGTCCATCGCGAGTCCAGGGCGTCTGCGCATACTGTTTCCAGAAAATAAACGCCACGAAAGTCGCCACCGCCACTGCGATTAACGTCAGCGCGTAACGACCCAGCAAAGAGAGTAAAGGTTTCATGCGAATAACCCCGGTGTGGTCAGGCCCTGCAAAAGCAGGAAAAAGGTCAGAATATAGGTTGAGACATCAAGCAACGGGCGCAAGGGTAAACGCCGGTAAAGCCTGCTGAAAGAGAAAAGCGGCACGAGTAACAGCGTACAGACCAGAGCGATGAGCGCGGTCAGCAGTAGTCCGGGGATAAAAACACCCCCGATATTGATGTCATTTATCATGGGTGAGTTCCTTGTTCTGCGTCCGTAACGCGCAGTGCAGATCAACCAGCCTGTCGACAAACTGGCTTGATTGTTCATCTGTCGCGGGCAAGCAGAGAGCGGCCATTGCGGCAACGCGCTCGCGTAAGGCTTCGGTTTCCGTTGTGCGGGTAAGATGATAAAGCACCTCGTTGATATCACTGCCTGCGGGCGTATCGCCACGGCGCAGGCGCATCACACAGAGGCCAATGCGCAGAAAGTGTACCAGGCGTTCAAGCGCCCGTGCGGATGACTGCCCGCTGCGCGGCAAGCGTGGCAGCAACAGGGCTGCCCGGTCGATCATCAGATTGGTCCAGTGCGTTTCATCGCCTTTAAACACCCCGTTCACGCTGCGGCGAATATCGCGTTGGCAAAGTTTTAGCAGACGGTTTATCGCCGCGTCCGCCTGCACGGTTTGCAGCAGACTCATACCGATAACCGCAAAGCCGGTCGCGAAAAACAGGGCGATAGCGGTGTTGACCGCGTCGGCGAAGTCGCCGCTGTAGTGTGCGCCCAGCTCGCACAGCACAGGCAGCGTCAGGGTGATCCCCATCGCCATAAAGGTCGTGGGCGGCCGCGCCTGCAGTGACCCGGCAAACAGATAGACTGGGGCAAGCACCGCCACCAGCACCGGGAAATCGCTGAGCGGAGGAAGCAGCGCGAAGCTATAGATAAGGCTTATCAATACGCCCCAGACGGAGCCGATAATGTATTTAACAATATGCGGGGCCGGCGTATCGAAACCGCCAAACAGCGTGCAGCAAACCCCAAGAATCGAGACCGCCGTGCCGCCATCGGGCCAGGCGGAGTAAATCCATAACAGACAGCCGCCCAGAATGATGACAAAAGCGCCCAGCGCCGTTCGGGCTGCACTCAGGGGATCGCGATGGAAAACATACCCTTTCGCCGCATGATCTTCCGCCTGCATGGGGGCGGGTCTGGCGTGGTGGATGGCATCCGAAAGACGCTCACACTGTTGCAGGAGGGTAATCAACTCAACAAGATAGCGTAACAAATTTACCCGCAGCGCATCCTCAAACGTCAGCGCCTGCGCAGCGTGCCGCTGTGCTAACTGCGCGCTGCGTTGTTGTAGCGCATCGGCTGAGTTTCTGCGTTTCCCGGTATCGTCGCAGGTCAGCCAGGCCTGAACATCATCCAGCAGCCTCTGCATATCGGCGGGCATCTCCGCGATCGCCTGTAACCGATCGCACAATTCGCCGTTCACAATGACTAACCGCGCCAGCCTGTCATGGAGCGCTTTCCTGGCCTGACGGACCGGAACCGAAAGGGCAAAATCATACGGAATATGGTGGCTGATGCCCTGCAGGAACTGTAGCGCCAGCGCCAGATGCAGAGGCTCTGACCGCGCGTTGGACTTGCCTGCAAGGGTGTCGGCAAGCCGCTGACGCGCGGCCTGCAGCGTCTGCGCTAATTTGCTGTTGAACAGCCCTGATATCCGGGTAGGCAAAATGTAGCGGTGAATCAGCGCGGCGCAGACGATGCCGATGGTGATCTCCTGAACCCGAATGATGGCAATGTTAAACACCGTGCCAGGGTCAGAGACGGCGGGAAAACCAATCAGGCTTGCGGTGTAGCCGGCCAGTACAAAGGCATAGGCGCGGGGCGTGCGTTCAAGCAGAGATAAATAGAGGCAGAAGATGATCCAACCTGTCAGAATCACGCTGCATAAAATCGGCATATTCACAAACGTGGGCACAATCAACACCGTGGCCCCCGCGCCGGCCACGGTCCCTACCAGGCGATACAGGCTCCTGCTCAAGGACGCGCCCACCGAGGTTTGTGAAACGATATAGACGGTGATGATGGCCCATGAGGGTCGTTCAAGGCCAATCGCCAGGGCAATGTAATACGCGAGCATCGCTGCGGCAAAACTCCTGGCGGAATAGAGCAGCGCATGGGCGTCGCTCAGCAGTGCGGGAGAGGCTATACGGCCTGACCAACGGCTTATCGCGTGCAAAACGCGGCGGTGATGGAGAGTTAATTTGCTCATGCCGGGAATTATTCCCGCTTTGCGCCTGCCCTTAAATACTCTATTCTGTCAAAAAATACCTAAATATTGCCAATAAGATGCCGTCCAGACTTGCCCATACCCTGTTTGATCCCGATAGCACGCCGAGCCCTGCCGTCGCACGGCATATTGATTTCGTTGATTATGCGGCAGAAGTGCCGGTTCATACCCACCGCAAGGGGCAACTGATTATTGCCCTGTATGGGGCAGTGATTTGTCGCGCGGAAAACGATATCTGGATAGTGCCGCCAGATTGCGCGGTGTGGATCCCCGGCGGGATCCCCCATAGCGCCAAAGCCACCTGGAATGCGCATCTCAACTATTTATTTATTGAACCCGGCGCCGCCGCACTGCCGGAGAAATGCTGCACGCTGGCGATTTCTCCGCTGATAAAAGCGTTAGTTGACCGCTTAACGAATGAGGACGTTGATTACGCAGCGCAGAGCCATGTCGGCAGGCTGACCAGAGTGACGCTCGATGAACTGGCCGCCATGCCGCAGCAGAAACTGAGTCTGCCGGTTTCGGCACACCCGAAGATCCGCGCCATGGCGGATGCGCTGGTCAACCACCCTGAGGATCGCAGTACCTTTAAAGCCTGGGCGAAACGGCTGGCGCTCAGCGAGCGTTCATTAGCACGCCTGATGCTGCGCGAAACCGGGCTGACCTTCGGGCGCTGGCGTCAGCAACTGCATTTGATTATTGCCCTTCGGGAGCTGGCAAGTGGAGTATCGGTGCAAAACGTCGCGGCTAATCTGGGGTATGAGTCGGTAAACGCGTTTATTACCATGTTCCGAAAAACGATGGGTAGCACTCCCGCGCACTATTTTGCCGGTCGAAGAACGACAGATGCCTGAATGACACACAGAGTGGATACGAAGTAAGGTGCTAAATGTCCGCATCGGGGATAACGCAGTCACGGCAACGGCCAGGGACTGCTTTGAGCGAAGAGCAGAAGCTGACACCTTTGCCTAAACTGATCCCACGACAGTAGACAAATCCAACCCTCAGGACGAGGGCTGTTTGAAGGCCCGGGTTGTGTGGATCAGTTTTCTGATGCGCTACTTTTTCAGTGAACTAAAGCAAGAGTACCGCTGGCAGCAGCGCGGTACTCTTGTTTTAGCGTAGGTCGCCTCTCTGTTTAGATGCAGCTTATGACGTCAGCCGATAGTGCGACTGTACCAGACCCGATGGGAAGCTGCGGCTTGATAACAGAGTCAAATCTATATCCCTACTCAGGGATCCGAACAACGGTTTTCCCGAACCGAGCAGGACAGGAACGGTCGTGATAACGATATCGGCGACCAGACCTTCGCGCAGGAACGACTGTATTACCTGCCCGCCATCTATATAGACGCGATGTGCGTTCTGCTCCGTCAGGTCAGCAAGCACCTCCCTTGGCGTACGGCATGAGAACTGTACTTTGGCCTTCAACGCCTCGGGCACGGAGGTACCGGTTAGCTGTCGCGAGAGAACCAGCACGGGTCGATCATAAGGCCATTCGTCAAAGGTCAGCGCCTTTTCATAGCTGCCTCGCCCCATAACGATCCAATCTTTGTCCGCAATGAATGCTGCATAGCCATGATCTTCTGTAGGGTCATCGCGCTGCACCAGCCAGTCGATATCGCCATCCTGTCGGGCGATATAACCATCAAGACTGACAGCGATAAAAACATGTGTGGTGACCATCAAGTGCTCCGTATTCAGGTTGCATATATCCCATTGAGTTTAGCGATGTTAACGATATTGATATGTGTTCTGTGGAAAAACATAGCATGAGAGCAGCAATATCCCCTTTGTGGATTAAGACAAAAAAATCGCGTGGTGTTGAATCCAGGATGGAATGAAAATCAATAACCTGCTCCCAATTAAGTAACATATCACAATGTTATCAACGGCCGCTTCTGGCACTTAACTGACCGCTGCCCAGGACTTTTTTGAACGAGGAGCAAAAGTAAGAACATATTCGTCTGACTGGCTACACGGCAAACCAGCCCACAGCATTTGATAATCCAGGGAAGCCTTGGCATGGCGCAATCCACACGTGAGCAAATTACGCCATGCCTGCCACATATGCGCTGCTAAGCTTTTCTCTTGCTCTCGTGATTTGCCAGTTGCCGAATAAACTCTTCAGCCGTACAACCTTGTTGTAACGCTTCAAGCAACAACTGCTGCTGTGTTTTTGGCACCAGGCCACCCAGCGGCGGATCGGTATCAAGATTGGTCGGGAAGGAATAGCCTTCAGCGCTTGCTGCCACAACTGCCTGTAACTGCTCATCGTTTAATGGTTTATCCAGCAAAACGGGATAGATTGCTTCCATGACTTTGACGTGATTCACTTTTTCCATTGTTTTGCCAAATGCGGATGAGACCTGCAGCAAATTAGCCGTACGCACATGGTCCTGCGTCACGTTATTCCCCGCGGCATGGAACAGCGCCGGATTGAAGAACAACCCGTCGCCTTTTTTCAGTGGCAACTGAATGGCATGCTGCTGGAAAAATTCAATAAAACGCGGATCGCGCCATGCCAGGTATCCTTCAGCATATTGTTGCGACCACGGTAAAAGCTGCGTCGGTCCTGACTCTACCGGCATATCGCTGTGCGCGACCGCACCCTGAAGCGTCAGGTATTGCGACAGAATCTGCAGAGGCAGCGGGAAGCGGGCAACCACCTCATTAAGCTGGAATCCGAGATGGTAATCCCGATGCGGCTGTTGCGCTTTACCGCCAGGGCGGACCTGATTCACCTGGGCAGTGATTTCATAGCCGGGGCCAACCCAGGCTTCGCAAATCAGGGCCAGTAAAGGATTGCTGTAGTAGTCGACGAAGGCATCGGCATCACGCTCAGCGACTTTTTGTAGCGCGTTCCAGATACGTCCATTGCTACCGGCTTTGGCAAAGTGATCGCCACCGCCACCGTTTGCCGCTTCACTGACGAGGATATCGTCAAACACCTTATTGCTGCTGTCTATGGCTGAGAGATCGCGGTACAAGCCCTGAACCACGAACACGCCTGGTCCGCCAGACAGTGCGTGATGCAATTCGCCCAGCATGGTTTGACGATCGGCTCTGGCTGCTGCAAGCAGATCATCATGATGATAGATCGGTACGTTTTTATCGGCGGAACGCGCCAGCGGGAAATCGCCCTTACGCAAGGTTTGCGCGCATAGCGTGGCGAACTTATCGAGAGAAATATGGCTGTCATTTATATAGGGCGTATTCATTTTTACCTCACAGCGTCAGGGCATGTGGTGGCTGAAAACCGCCGTTGTCACCGCAACCGACCACGCTTTGATCGAAATCGATCACCGCGCCTGTCATCATTCCCGACTCCTCTGAAAGGAGAAATGCTACGCCACGCGCGACCTCGTCTGGCTTCAGCAATCGGCCAAAAGGCTGGGCCTGCTCAGCACTGGCAAGCCAGTTTTCTCCAGCATCATGATATTGCCGCTGGATGTCGTGTTCATGCGGCGTGTCCATCCAGCCAATGTTCAGGCCGTTTACTCTTATCCGGTTGCGCATAACGCTGAAGGCCACGTTTTTGGTCAGCGTGACCAGGGCGCCTTTCGATGCGGCGTAGGCGGTCAGGAAGCTCTGGCCGCCGTGGGAAGTCATGGTAATGATATTAACAATGCTGCCTTCTACGCCCCTGGCAATCATCAGTTTGATCGCCGCCTGCATCAGAAAAAAAGGCGCGCGAGTGTTGACCGCCATGATGGCGTCAAATAATTCCGGAGAGGTATCAAGGATGGTGCCACGGTCGGACATGCCTGCACAGTTCACCAGTCCGTGCAGCGTGCCAAACGCCGATTCTGCGGCGCCCACCACTTTTTTGCAGGCTTCAGGCGAACTAATATCCGCCTCGACGAATATCACTTCACATCCGCCATGGCTAAGGGTTTCTGCTTGTTCACGTCCGGCTTTCACGTTACGTCCGCAAATAACGATGCCTCGCGCCCCACGCTCTACCAGCAGACGGGTAACCGCTGCGCCGAGTCCCTGGGTTCCGCCGGTAACGACGAACACTTTGTTGTTAAAACCACTGCCATTAATCATGTCCATTTGTTGTCCTTTCTTATTGAGGAGAGATCGGGTTTGTTCGCTTGCTTACCCTGACCTTAGCAGCTACATTCGATTAACAATATGTACACATAACCTCAGAAAGACCTCAGTTTATGGCAAGGTCATTTTCCATCAAACAAATCGCAGCCCAGTCTGGCGTGAGTAAAGCTACGGTCGACAGGGCGTTGCACCAGCGCGGCAGTGTGAGTCCCCGTACAGCCCGACGCATTGCGCAGGCAATCAGCGATCTGGAATTACAACAGCGCACCAGCCTTGCAAGCGGCCGCACGTTGCCGATCGACCTGGTGATGCACACGCCGGAACGCTTCAGTTCACTGACGGTCGCGGCGCTGCTCAGCCAAATTAAAACCTTTTCACCGTTTCGCCTGACGCTACGCTGCCACATTTTTGAAGAAGTCACGCCTGAGGAGTTGCAACGTGAACTGCGCCGCTGCGGCAATGACAGCTACGGCGTGTTGCTTAAAGCCAGCGATCATCCGTTGCTTGAAAGCGCTATTGCGGAACTGGCGGAGCTTAATGTTCCGGTGGTCACGCTGGTCACTGACCTGCCGCACAGCAGACGTATCCGTTACGTGGGAATGGATAATGCCGGAGCAGGGCGAACAGCAGCATGGCTCCTGTCGCGATGGCTTTTGAAAGAAGCGCAAACGGTCGCAGTCGTGCTCAGCAGTAAGGATTTTCGCGGAGAAGAACAGCGCATGGCAGGCTTTATCCAGGCGCTAAGCGATCGGGCACCGTATCTGAAGACCATCGCCGTCAGTGAAGGATATGGTATCGATACGCTGACTTTTACACAGATGCGTAAAGCGCTGGAACAGGATCCTTCAATCCAGTCTGTTTACAGCGTAGGCGGGGGAAACAGCGCTATTCTACGGGCTTTTGCAGCGATGCAACGAGAGATAAAAGTCTTTATTGGCCACGATCTGGATGTGGAAAACCGCAGTCTGCTGGCTGCTGAAAAAATGGATGCGGTGATTGATCATGACCTGTGTGAAGACGCACGGTCAGCATTTAGCGCCATCCTGCGATTCCATGGCTTTTTGCCGGAAACAGAGAATGAAATAGCGCCCTCGCGTGTCATTGTGGTCACACCTTACAATATTTGAATTAATTTGTTGTTTATAAAGGAATAGATTGTATTTAGTCGATCATGCCAGACCGTTTTAACGTCCCCCAGTGCCGATGAGATTTCGAGAGCGCTTAAATGTGTACGAGTGACAACGTGCATGACAGCTGTGAAGGTCTGCTTTGAGCGAAAATCAGACGCTGGGCTAATTGTGTTTGACGCCTGGTAGCTGCAAAATCGAGTTCGCTGAGGGGGTACCTATTCAAACCTGAACACTTGTGCGATTTGCCGGGCCTGTATATTCTCATTTTAGGCCCGTGCTGCCTGCCGCTCGCTTCCTGTATGGAAATGGTGAAAGCATGTTTGTCCTCAACCTCAATGATTTAACCACTCTTGACGGTCGGGATTGGTAATGCGGGCACCATTGTTTCCTGACGACAGGAGAAATTATGTTATCAATCGAGCAAGCCAAGCAAATGGCTGCGAAGTTAAAAAGCTCTCTCGAAATGCGCGGTCATAAAATTTCTTATTCCGCCGCACTCGAAACTGCTTCACAACAGCTGGGCTACAAGGACTGGAACACAGCATCGGCTGCGTTGCTCCCACCAGTTGTTCCTCAGCCTCAAATTCATTTCATCAAGACTATACCTATCTTACGAATGTTCGATGAGCGAAAAGCGCGAGAGTTCTATCTCGAGTTTCTGTCATTCAGCGTTGAATTTGAACACCGGTTCGAGCCCAACTTACCTTTGTATCTGGGCATTGCTCGAGATGGTTTGCAGTTGCACCTCTCTGAACATCACGGTGACGCCAGCCCGGGGGCAACGATATTTATACCTGTGCAGAATATCGAGTTGTTTAGAGACCAACTACACGCAAAACAATATGGCTATGGTCGCCCGGAAATAGTGAAGCAGGACTGGGGAGATATTCTGGAAGTCTACGACCCATTTGGAAACCGGCTCCGGTTCTGTCAAAGCTGATTTATTTTTCCCGATACGGAGGGTATTGCCATAGGCAATACCCCTTTTTCATACGCACGCAATGTCCGCTGCTGGCACACAGCAGCCGTTCTGACCGAAACTCGTCATTAGAAGGGAGTTATGCGCAAATTTTGTTGACGATGGTGAAGTGACTGGCAAACGGTCGCTATGTTTTGCGAGATGATAAAACCCATCAGGGATGGCTGGAGCCGTATTGTGCGCTGTCACACTGTGAAGTTAAAACCGCGTGACGCCAGCCGTCCATTGAAAACCCGTCACCTCGGGGGATTTGACGGTGTGATATCAGCTTTAAATCTGCGCCATACCGCCGTCAACAAACAGCTCTATGGCATTGATAAAACTGGCGGCATCAGACGCCAGAAACGCAACGGCTTTGCCGACTTCCGCTGGCTCACCAATCCGGCCCAA
>Ga0105244_10003553_pt1 | contig 11073 bp, 8 predicted proteins | sample KBSM44metaG_FD_80423 | JGI IMG/M metagenome (GOLD analysis project Ga0105244, IMG submission 80423) | Miscanthus rhizosphere microbial communities from Kellogg Biological Station, Michigan, USA - KBS M4-4 metaG | ecosystem: Host-associated > Plants > Roots > Rhizosphere > Soil | place: Michigan...
GCGGATCGAACGTTCCTGGATAAACAGCTACTACCATTGCGGCTCCCTGCAGTGCACCAATATAGAACGCGCATTATGCCTGAAAAACGATGTCTGCCTTAATATCGGGCAGTTTAGGAAGAATAAGTAGCAATTAAATAGCAACTGAGTTGTTACTAAGCCACTAATTCCTTCAGCTTGAGCAAATGGAAGAATACCATTCCCGCCTTGTCGGCGCGGATCACTTCCCATTGCGCCATCCACTCCGGCGTCGCTTCCGCTTCGAATTCCAGCGCCGCGCCGGACTCGGCGTACACCAGGCCGCCCTCTTTCAAGAGTCTTGTGCACTGCGGCAGGCAGCGCTCCAAAAACTCTTGCTGATACGGCGGATCGAGGAAAATCAGATCGAATTTCTGGCCGCGCGCGGCGGCCGACTGCGCCACCGCCAGCGCGTCGCCGCGCATGATCTGCACATTGTCCGCTTTCAGTTTGGTCTTGATTTCATCGAGCTGCCGCACGACCGGCACGTTGGAGTCGATCATCATGACCGACTTGGCGCCCCGACTGGCCGCCTCGAAGCCGAGCGCGCCGCTGCCGGCGAACAGATCCAGCACCTGCGCATCGGCCCAGTTGGCATCGCGCTGGTGGTTGATCCAGTTGAACACCGTCTCGCGCACGCGGTCCGGCGTCGGCCGCAAGCCCTGCGCGCTCAATACCGGCAGCGGAGTGCGCTTCCACGCCCCGCCGATGATGCGCACCTGGTTGCTGTGCTGGGGACCGTGGACCGGGACTTTTGCGGGTTTTGCGGCTTTGCTTGCTGGCTTCTTTGGCATGTGGCTGTGTTCTAAGTCATTGATTCAACAGGGGCCACTATACCATACGGGCTTGCTGGCGCTGGTCAGCGGGCCTCCGCCGCCAGGCTGCGGAAGTCGTTGATCCAGCCCTGCATGCGCTTCTGCGCGTGCGCCTTTTGCTCCGGCGTGGCGATCTTCACCACCGTCAAAATCAGCTGCAAGCTACCCTGCTCGGAAGCCTCGAAGAACTGTTTGTGCTCGGAGTTCTCCAGACGGTTGAAGGAATCCTTGATCAGCGTATTGATGAGCGGAATGGTCGCCTCCTTGCTCAACTTCTCCTGCTGCACCTTGCGCACCAGGGTCAGGATCGCGTTTTGGCGGCGCTTGCGCTCGTTGAGCCAGATTTCATTGTCCAGCGGACGGGCGTCGGAAGCCTTGCGGATCTCTTCCTCCTGTGCCTTCGAGAAATTGCCGAACCACAGCTCGAACTGCTCCATCGATTTCTTGTAGCGGAATTTCTGCTGGGCTTCCTTGTCGCCCTTCATGTTCTTCTTGCGGAAGTCGTCGAGGTTGGAGGCGAACTTCTTCTCCAGCGTGTCGATCTGGTCAGGCTCCAGCGAAGTCGCCAGGCCGGCCAGTTCCGGCGCCGCCTTCAGCAGCAGCTTCTGCGTGCGGCCTTTGATATCGTCGTAGTCGGCTTGCAGGTCGGCGGCAGTCAGGTTGCCGGCCAGCTGCTTCTGTCCCGTTTGCAGGATATGCACGTAGTCGTTCAACTGGGTCTTGCGGTGCCAGCTGAACAGCTTGTCGATCTCCTTCTGCACCCAGCCTTTTTGATCGGAGGTCAGATCGACGTAACCGTCCAGCCACCAGTACAGCAGTGTGTCGCCATTGTTATAGGCCAGGCGCAGCGAACTGCACGCGGCCAGCACGGTCATGAGCGCAATCAGGAAAAGGCGGCTTAGCGTTCGGTTACCGTTTTGGGACATGTTAGACTTTTGCATTTACTCACTCACTCTATCTGGCTTCTTATGAACGTCGTTATTCTCGCCGCGGGTATGGGCAAACGCATGCAATCCGCGCTGCCCAAGGTTTTGCATCCACTGGCCGGCAAGCCATTGCTCTCGCATGTGCTCGATACCGCGCGCAGCCTGTCTGCCGGCCGATTATGCGTTATTTACGGACATGGGGGCGCTGCCGTGCAGGAACTGTTGGCCAGGCAACCGGAAAAGGTCGCCACCGCGCTGCAGGAGCCGCAGCTGGGCACCGGCCACGCCGTCATGCAAGCGCTGCCGGAGCTGGACGACAGCGTGCCGACCTTGATCCTGTATGGCGACGTGCCGCTGACGACGAGCGCCTCGCTGCAGGCGCTGGTCGACGTGGCCGGCAACGACAAGCTGGGCATCCTGACGGTCGAGCAGGACGATCCGTTCGGCCTGGGCCGCATCGTGCGTGAGGGAGGCGAGATCGTCCGCATCGTCGAGCAGAAGGACGCCACCGACGCCGAGCGCGCCATCAAGGAAATCAACAGCGGCATCATGGTCGCGCCGACCGCGCACCTGAAACGCTGGCTGGGCGCGCTCAAGAACAACAACGCCCAGGGCGAGTACTACCTCACGGACATCGTCGCGCAAGCGGTGGCCGACGGCGTGCGGGTGGTCTCGGCGCAACCGTCGGCGCAGTGGGAAGTGGCCGGCGTCAACAGCAAAGTGCAGTTGGCCGAGCTCGAACGCATCCACCAGCGCAACATCGCCCTCAAGCTGCTGGAACAGGGCGTGACCTTGATGGACCCGGCGCGCATCGATGTGCGCGGGGAATTGATCTGCGGCCGCGAGGTCACCATCGACGTCGGCTGCGTGTTCGAAGGCAAGGTCGAGCTGGGTGACGGCGTGCGCGTCGCCGCCCACAACGTCATCGTCAACGCCCGCATCCTGGCCGGCGCCCAGATCAAACCCTTCTGCCATATCGAAGAAGCGGTGGTCGGGGAAGTCTCGATCATCGGCCCGTATGCGCGCTTGCGTCCGGGCACGGTGCTGGCCGAGGACGTCCACGTCGGCAACTTCGTCGAAATCAAGAACGGCCAGGTCGCCGCCCACAGCAAGGCCAACCATCTGGCCTACATCGGCGACGCCACCATCGGCTCGCGCGTCAACATCGGCGCCGGCACGATCACCTGCAACTATGACGGCGTGAATAAGTCGCGCACGGTCATCGAGGACGACGCCTTCATCGGCAGCGACAGCCAACTGATCGCCCCGGTCACGGTCGGCAAGGGCGCCACCCTGGGCGCCGGCACCACCCTGAGCAAGGACGCGCCGGCCGGCAAGCTGACGATTTCCCGTCCGCGCCAAGTCACGATCGAAAACTGGAGCCGTCCGGTCAAGAAGCCAAAATGAGGTGATGTGGACAACCGTGTGGATATCCACTCGAGCAAGCCGGGATAACTATCCCGGCTTTTTTATTTGTGGATAAAGATGTGGAGAAGCCTGCTAATAAGCCCTGAAGAACTCGGGTATAAGCAGGGGAAAACACCGGAACAACTTCATCCCGGTGAGCCCCGACAATCCGCAAAGCCGCACTCAGCCGTGATATTGGCCGGGTTGTGGATAAACCTGTGGGAAATCATGTGAGTAACGCAGGATAACTTTTAAATGTGGATAAGGCTGGGTATAAGCGGGTGCAAAGCGCCTGAATAAGCTGTGCAAATACTGGGAAAAGTCCAGCAAAGAAAACAGAGATGTGAACAACCCTGTGCACAAGCAAGGGAGAAACGTAGGACAACCGTTCAAACCGCGATCCGCGTCTCAAACTTACTCCGAAACGTCGAAAAATATGCCTTCACATTCCGCACATTGGTCCGGGTCGCAAACAACCGATGCGCTAGCGCATGATAAGCAGGCATATCCGCCACCTGCACGATCAGCACGAAATCCGGCCCCGGCGCCACCCGATAACACTGCAGCACCGCATCCTCCCCCTCCACATGCGCCTCGAACTCCGCCATACGCTCGGCCGCCTGAACATCCAGCGAAATTTCCACAATCGCCGTCAAGCTCGGCCCCACCTTCTCCGGCGCCACAATCGCCACCTGCCGCTGGATAACCCCGGACTCCGTCAACTGCTTGACCCTGCGCAGACAGGTCGGCGGCGACACATGGACAGCCAGCGCCAGCTCGCTATTGGTTTGCGACGCATCAACCTGCAGCACGTTGAGAATGCGACGATCTATCTCATCCATAAAAATTTCCCGTCAAAATGAAATAATATTTCACAACATCGAAGTGATGAAAGATTATTTCAGAATATGAGCCAATAAGAAAGCATATTTCACAGAGGCTGCTCTACGATGGCCTCCTAACTTAACAGAAGAGGTTTTCTATGTGCGGCATCGTCGGCGCGGTAGCGCAACGCAACATCACCCCGATCCTGATCGAAGGCCTCAAGCGCCTGGAATACCGCGGCTACGACTCCTGCGGCGTCGCCCTGCACGTCGACGGCCAACTGCAACGCTCGCGCAGCACCTCGCGCGTGGCCGACCTGGAAAAGCAGATCGACGAAGCACACATGAAAGGCTTCACCGGCATCGCTCACACGCGCTGGGCTACGCACGGCGCCCCCGCCTCGCACAACGCCCACCCGCACTTCTCGCCCTCGGCCGACCAGGCGCGCATCGCCCTGGTCCACAACGGCATCATTGAAAACCACGACGAACTGCGCGCCGAACTGACCGCGCTCGGCTACGTCTTCCAAAGCCAGACCGACACCGAAGTGATCGCCCACCTGGTCGACCACATGTACAACGGCGACCTGTTCGACACCGTTCAGCACGCCGTCAAACGCCTGCACGGCGCCTACGCCATCGCCGTGTTCAGCCGCGAAGAGCCGCACCGCGTGGTCGCCGCCCGCCAGGGATCGCCGTTGATCGTCGGCATCGGCCAGGGCGAAAACTTCGTCGCCTCCGACGCCATGGCGCTGGCCGGCACCACCGACCAGATCATCTATCTGGAAGAAGGCGACGTGGTCGACCTGCAACTGGGCCGCACCTGGATCGTCGACGCCGACGGCAAGCCGGTGCAGCGCGAAGTCAAAACCGTGCAGGCGCACACCGGCGCGGCCGAGCTGGGCCCGTACCGCCACTACATGCAAAAGGAAATCTTCGAGCAGCCGCGCGTCATCGGCGACACGCTCGAAGGCGTCACCGGCATCATGCCGGAGCTGTTCGGCGACGGCGCCTACAACGTCTTCAAGCAGATCGACCGCGTGCTCATCCTCGCCTGCGGCACCAGCTACTACTCGGGCCTGACCGCCAAATACTGGATCGAATCAGTCGCCAAGATTCCGGTCAACGTCGAAATCGCCAGCGAATACCGCTACCGCGATAGCGTGCCGCATCCCAACACTTTGGTCGTCACGATCTCGCAAAGCGGCGAAACGGCCGACACGCTGGCCGCGCTGAAACACGCGCGCAGCCTCGGCATGGAGCACACGCTGACCATCTGCAACGTCGCCACCAGCGTCATGGTGCGCGAATGCAAGCTGGCCTACATCACGCGCGCCGGCGTGGAAGTCGGGGTCGCCTCGACCAAGGCCTTCACCACGCAACTGGCGGCGCTGTTCCTGCTGACGCTGTCGCTGGCGCAAATCAATGGCCGCCTCACCGATGCCGAGGAAGCGCAGCATCTGAAAGCGATGCGCCACCTGCCGGTCGCCATCTCCGCCGTTCTGGCGCTGGAGCCGCTGATTATCGCCTGGGCCGACGATTTCGCGCGCAAGGAAAACGCCCTGTTCCTCGGGCGCGGCATGCACTACCCGATCGCGCTGGAAGGCGCGCTCAAGCTCAAGGAGATTTCGTATATCCACGCCGAGGCGTATCCGGCCGGCGAGCTGAAGCACGGCCCGCTGGCGCTGGTCACCGAGGAAATGCCGGTCGTCACCATCGCCCCGAACGACGCGCTGATTGAGAAGTTGAAGTCGAACATGCAGGAAGTGCGCGCGCGCGGTGGCCAGCTGTATGTGTTCGCCGACGTCGATTCGCGCATCACTTCCGGCGAAGGCGTCCACGTGATCCGGTTGCCGGAGCATTATGGTTTGCTGTCCCCGATCCTGCATGTGGTGTCGTTGCAGCTGCTGGCGTATCACTCGGCGCTGGCGCGGGGAACGGATGTGGATAAGCCACGGAACTTGGCCAAGTCGGTGACGGTTGAGTAATCGCTGAACCGTTAAGTGTAACTGTTTCGTACAAATATAGTCTGAGACATGCAATTAAAGTCTGAGACATACAATTAAAGTCTGAGACAAATTATTCTGTAACACAAGGATTGAAAATCCTTGTGTCGGTGGTTCTATTCCGCCCCGGGCCACCAAGAACATGCCTCACCAAACGCCGATCCATGCAGATTGGCGTTTTTGTTTCTGGAACAAGAAGTCCTCGCGTCCGGTCTATTTCCGGCCTACCTCAGCCAGTCGAGCAACCGTCCGAATTGTCCAATCGTCCGATGAGGGGCCGCATGCCAGGCGACAGCTACTTTGTAGCTTGAAAAAGCTTAGTTCGCGCGGCGTTCTACGGTGATCTGCTCAACTTCCACGCGACGGTTACACGCCCGACCTGAGGTGTTGATCTACAAATGCACATCGGCAAGTCCAAGGGTATCCTGCAAGCCAATACTTATGTTTGCATCAACGGCTTACTTGAAGATGGCACGGTCGCACTTACCGTCGTCGCCCAATCATATAGAACAAGCCCTTGTCTCTTGTACCGCGGATACTCTGGCATGTGAGATTTCGCGTATTTTTCTGCTGAGCAAAATGTTATTCTCTATGATAACTGGCCGATTTCGATCAACATTTGGGCCTCACATTCCTAGATAAAAAAAGATGACTATAGCTGCCGTATTGCTTAAATTGCTTGAAGATATTCAATTCTCAGATGAGATAAGACTTAAGTTGAAAGAAGTCATTGATTCTGCAATTGAAGTGACTTCAAATCCACGCGATGAAATTGATGGGAATCAAAAGCTTTTACATGCCACGCTTATTATTGCATTTGAAAAAACTCAAGAATTATATGGTGAAAGTGGGGCAAAAGATCTCCATCACATGCCGGTATTTCTAAATCAGTCGCAATCACAGATTGTTTGGGAGAAAGATAATCCTGATAAATCTATTTTAGGAATTGGAAATTGTGCGAGGTCTTGGGAGGAAGTCTTTTACGATATCTGCCATGAGTCACTTCATTTGCTGAACCCTGCGACTAATGTAATAGATGATGACACGTATGTAAGTGCTTTAGAAGAGGGATGTGCAGTGAAGTTTGCTGAGCAGATGTATGACAGATACATCAAGCCTACTTGCGATAAAATCCCACTTACATCGCCGACTCGAGCCCCAAGTAGCCAGTATTTTTTGGCTTATTCTGCGGCGAGAAAAATTCCGGACGATGTCTTGAAAGTAGTTAGGTCGGTTTTTGGAAAATTTTCTAACATAAATGATTGCAAAAAATTTTCCGAACTGGTTGACAAGTATGTAAGTGACATAGAGATTAATGAATTGATTAAGCCGTTTTCTTATAAAAGGAAAAAATAGAGAATGATCACAAGAGGACATTACATAGGTCAGATTATTGATGAGTTAACTGCTGTTTCGCACCAGGTTGAGAGTCGTGCTGGATTGCAGCTCTATGACTTGAATCGCTATCTTGAAGATTTCTTCAAAGACGTTCTTAATATTGTATATGAATACAAACTAGTCAACCTCAATGAAGAGCGATCAAACAATCCTGGACTAGATCTTGGAGACGAAGGTGCCAAGGTGGCATTTCAGATTACGTCTACCAAGAGCTCCGTTAAGATCAACAAGACTCTGGAAAAGGCTGCTGCACAGATCAGTAAGTTTCCGACGATTTATGTACTAATTCTGGTGGAAAAGCAGGGAAGCTATAACGCTCTAAATAATACATTTGCGACTCCTTTTAAGTTCAAATCCAACGAACATATTCTTGACATCGGAGACGTTTTGAAGAAGGTATTATCGCTTCCTATAGAACGCCTTCAGCGACTTCATGATTTGGTGAGCAAAGAGGTGGCCCGAGTCAAGATTGAATTGGAAGTACCAGATAAGTCTGGTAAATATCAAACCAATATCGATGCGTTCATTGAGAAAATTCCTCGTGAACGGTTTGAGGGGGCTGGAAGCTATTACAAGCATCTTCTGACAGAGGCGAAGAAGCAAAAATCAACCTATGATGTCAGCGAAGAAGATGTAGTAAAGGATCTTAATAAGTTCATCAAAAATATCAAAAAACTCCCGAGAATTTCGCGGCAATTTTATGCGTTTCTTCTTGACCGTGGGGAGTGGCATGATTTCAGCAAATTTATCAATGTAGATTATTTGCAGCGAGTCTGTAGCTTCCCCGACATGGAAGGCGAACTGCGTCTATTGGCTGGGGCTGAATTATGTTGGTATCAAGAGCCAGACGAGTACGGTGAAAGTGCTACATTGCGGATTTCGAATGTTCGCAGGTCCAAGAGTTATGAATTTACGTGGGAATTCATGGACTTTTTGAAGCAAAGAGAAATTAGCTTAGAAAAAGTTGTAGTAAGCCTAGATTTTTCGGATTTCAAATAAAAAACAGGAATCGGCAAAGAAAGAAAATGGAGTATGTGCTAGTACAGGCTATGCTTTCTCGGCATGCAGCTTAACTTGTACGATTCCAAAAATCGTGAAGATGGAGTGTCGCTCCGGTCACTTCTATCGAGGCCGGAATCGGATGGACGTCGGGCACCTGTCCGTATTCGTGGAGAAGTCGTGTATGTAAGTCACGCAAGGAAAGCTCAGATGGACCAACTTCCATGCGTGCGCGAACAAACTGGGGCCATACTGCCATTGCCAATGAAGGCGCATTTGTCCTAATACCAAATCCTTGCGTGCGCACCGACGACCTTGAAATGGCGAAAAGCTTAATGTCTCTGACCGCCTCGCGACGTTTCTTTTTGAGCCGTAGCGACTTGTCGAAGGCTGAAATGCCGTTTTCTTCAATCCACAACATGATCCTGCCCGACCAGTCTGTCAGCTCGGCTGAGAGGTTCGCGGCTTTGCTTCGGAGTTGACGAATGTCGTTCGTCGAGTAGTCTTGCCATTTCAACTGGAAGATCCCGACATCACCGGTAAGCCGGTCATAGATGGCCGCGTCGATGTCCGTCAAGAGTGCGCTGCCGCGGCGTAACTTGAGGTTGCCTGGGAAGCAGATGTATCGCCGACCACGGAACATCGCGTAGAGATGTTCCCGCATCCAGTTCTCGCGATCAACCGCGACAGCGTGTTCAGTCCGCGGGTCTAACCAATGATGCTGGGTTCTAGCCGCTGTAAGGGGGTTTCGAGTTAAGCACGAGATAGGGCGTAAGATAAAGCCGTTGCCTAAGTCGAATAGTAAAGGAATCAAAGGCGTCGAGTGGTCGGCTAGCTTTTTTGCCTGCTCCGATGTCATCGCCAGCGCATTGAAGACGCTATGAACGACGGGACTGGGGCGTCCACTTATGACGGAGATCGACTCTTCCAAGGCGGCCCTCTCACCCCAGATGGTCAAGCTTTGCCCGACAGACACATTCTCATGCATTTTCTTCGCAACCGAGACACAGCTGAAATGCTTTGAGTGAAGGCTAATGAGCGAAGCGGCTACGCCAGTAATGTCGGCCCCGGTGATTGAGCCTAACGCGGCCTTAGGGTGTATTCCCGAAGCCTCGCGCCAACGCGTCGCTAGCGCCAGAGCTTCAGCCATATAGTGCTTATCGACCTCAATGCTAGCGTCATAAGCCACCATCACGCCTCGTCCAATGTCCCAAGGCCTCACAAGTGGCTTAATGAGCTCCTCGATATCGGGCCTGAGCCAACTCTTAACCCACGTGTCGGGCGAAGCCATATAGTTGCCAGGCGTGTCGAGTAAGCGTAAAGCGTCGCGCATCGAAGCCATCGTCCAACCCGCGCTCGACGATGGCAGCAGCCTTTCTGCGGCTAGGAGGCGGTCCGACTCTGCGTGGTCAGCGAACTGCGCACGCGCATCTTCGCCCATTTGAATTTGGAAATCAGCGCCCTCCCTTGTGATCTCCAAGATGCCGTGTTCGCTCATGTCAGCCAATCGGCGCAACAGCGAAGCCTTGCCGAACTCTTGCATTAGCCCAACGGCGAACATACGCGATTCTTGTGTGCTCTCCATCAGAGGGAACGCGCCTGGCTGGTCTAGAGGCTCAAAAAGCTCGGCGACGGCTCGGTTCCATCCCCAATACATTAGGTCGATCAATGGCGCGTTTTTCTCGATCACCGCCCAGAGCCGGCCCATGCGTGCTCCAGTAGTTCATCGCGCGGACCACCTCGACGAACAGGAGAAATTTACCTGCTTGGTCGCTAGGTAATAGCTTGCGCACAACTCCGAGATGTATCTCCGCTAAGTCTCGAAATGCTTGAGCATTGGAATTGGTCACGGTTCAAGCTCGCAACGGTGCGGCAAGCCGCAGAACGGCTTGCCGCTCTCTTTCCACCAACTCAGGCCGGCTTCCGCGCCGGCGAAGCTGCTGGCGTCGTGCGTCAACCATTCTCATACCCAACCTCCTTCTTTTGAAGTGCGCTCTCGTGGACGTACCTAGCAGGCATGTAGCGTTGACAATGCATGTGGTGAGTTGGCACTTCCTGAAAAGGCAGTGCCGGGAAGCATTTGATATCAAAATATAAAAATATCATGTACTCGGTCTTGGGTGTTGTAACCAGCTTCAAAACCAACGAGGCAGGGTAACCCCCCCATTTTTAGAGCGCGCTAAAAGTAGAGGTTAAGCGGCCAAGGCTAGTTTCTGTTTTGGCGTAATGCCGCCAAGTGCCATATTGGGCCGGTCGTGATTGTACGTCCACAGCCAGCGAGTTGCAAAATCCTGGATCTCATCGAGCGTGTCGAACAAGTAATGGGCCAGCCAATCGTAGCGCACCGTGCGGTTATAGCGCTCGACGTAGGCGTTCTGCTGTGGCTGTCCAGGCTGGATGAAGTCAATGCGGATGCCGCGCTTGGCGGCCCAGGCCAGCGTCACGGCGCTGATGTACTCGGGGCCGTTATCGCAACGAATGACCAGTGGCTTGCCTCGCCATTCGATGATCCTGTCGAGCGATCGGATCACCCGTTCAGAGGGCAGCGAGAAGTCGACCTCGATACCGAGTCCTTCGCGGTTGTAGTCGTCGATCACGTTGAACAAACGGATGCTACGGCCATCAGCAAGTTGGTCGTGCATGAAGTCCATCGACCAGGTCTGGTTGATCTGCGTGGGCA
>Ga0105244_10003555_pt1 | contig 11072 bp, 12 predicted proteins | sample KBSM44metaG_FD_80423 | JGI IMG/M metagenome (GOLD analysis project Ga0105244, IMG submission 80423) | Miscanthus rhizosphere microbial communities from Kellogg Biological Station, Michigan, USA - KBS M4-4 metaG | ecosystem: Host-associated > Plants > Roots > Rhizosphere > Soil | place...
AAGTGGTGCATGACATCGAATCCCTGCTGCCCCCAGCTCTGTTGCGCCGCTGCGATCATGAAATAGCGGGTTGCGTTGCTGATGCAGACTATGAGGAGTGCGATGAGGGCCGCGGGCATGAGCCGGGAGACGGGGATGCGTCCCATCAGGAAAAGAATCCCGGCGAGGCCTGCGATCGGCGTGAGGAGGACGGCGCTGGAGCACAGCCCGGTGACTTGGAGGGCGAAGGGCTGGCCCCCGCCCACATTGTGGAAAATGATGTCGCCCACGCTGTAGGAAGCCCCGCCGAGGACGCCGTCGAAAATGGCGGACATGAGCCAGGCTTCGGCTGCCCTGATGTGCTCCTGCTGCAGCATGGCCGCGGCCGCGGCAGCGATGAAGACCAGCCCGATGAGGCCCCCGCCACGGGCCTTCCGTACGGGGATCGCACGGGGTCCGGTGGGGACGCTGATGTTGCCGGCTTCGGCGCTCATGGCCACTAGGCTTCCTTCGCTAGGAGTTTGACGTCTGTCTCCTGGTTGCGGCGGGTCTTGGCCCACCCCTGCCGTCCCGTGATGAGGCGGTAGGTTGCCCTGAGGACCGTGACGTAGTTCTGGTACATGTAGAGCCAGTAGCCGAAGCCCCAGAGGACACCGAGCATGAAGTTCTTCTCCGGCGTGACCTGCTTCCGGTACACCAGGCCCCACAGCGCGAACGGCAGCACGCCTGTTGCGAAGATCAGGGGAATGATGAACCATGCCGCACTGATCCAGGCGCCAAAGCTGCCCATGGTCAATGAGCCCTGCGCCACCATGGTGATAAACAGCGTTGGCCACAGGACCAAGCCGAGAATCTGGATGAAAGGCTGGACCAGGAAGTAGCTGGATTCGATCGCGCCGACGTTGCTGAAGTAGGGCGATTCGAAGATCCGCTTGAGGTAGACGCTGCACTGCATGCCGCCGTGGCACCACCGCGTGCGTTGCGTGAGGAGCCTGCGGAGGTCAGGGAGTGCTTCCTGGGCTACGTGGGTGTCATGCATGTAGACGGTCTTGTAACCACCCAGCATGATGTGGATCGCGAGTTCGTAATCTTCAAGGAGCGCCCCGTGCCATGGCTGGCCGGACGTCCTGGCGATGACATCCAGGGCGGACAACCGCGTGAACTGGCCGTTGCCGCCCAGGCCGACCGTCAGGGTGTGCCGCCGAAGGGACTGCATGGCCGCGATGGTGGTGCGGAACTCCATGTCCTGCATCAGGACCAGGTACCGTCCGAAGGACTTCCTGAGACGCTGCATCCCGGTGCCGCCTTCGAGGGCGGGGTCCTGCAGGTTGGACATCCAGACGGCGGTTTGGGCGGCGCCGACTTCCGGGTCACCGAACGCCAGGGGACCAGCCGCCTGACGGAACGCATTGTCAGCCAGGTGGCCATCGGCGTCGACCACCAGGACAATCACCGACGACCGGTCGACGTCGGCAGGCAGCCAACCGTCCAAAGTGCGGTAGGCGGCGTTAAGCGCATCTCCCTTGCCGGTGCGGGCCAGGGGCCGGCGGCGGCGAACGAGGTGGATCATGGCGTCGCGATCAGAGGCCGCGTCCACGATGTCGGCGGTGGCGTCGTCGCTGTCGTCATCGACAACCCATACGTGGGCCTGCGGGAATTGCCTGCGGAGCAATCCCAGGGTTTCGCCGATCACCACTTCTTCATCGCGGCACGGAATGAACACATGCCACGAGAAAGAGTCGGGATCGCCCTCGGGATCGGGTTTGCGCCGGAGGAAGGGCACCAGAATCACCAGGATGTACGACAGAAAAACCACCAGGAGCACAAAAGCCAGCGCCTGGGCGGATTCGAGTACCGACATTTACTTCCGATGCTTGGGCGAGGCCGGAAAGGCCCGGGAAAAATGGGGATGGCGGGACGGCCCGGAAAGAGCCGCCCCGCCGATGGTATTACGAGTTGGGATGTGCTCCCCGCTTTGCGGCTTTGAGCCTGCTGTTTCGCAGGACTACAAAACCGGTAATCAGCAGGGCTACCCCCGCGAGGATGACCCAACCGAGGGTTGGGGCTCCCGTGACAGCGAGCGTGGTACCGCCGGCGGCGGTACCGCCTGCGGTCCAGTTATTGCCGTACATTGACTGTTCTCCTTTCGCCGTGCGTGATCGCCGGGGCGATCAGACAGCGGCTACCGCGGTGCGGCGGCGTGAGCGGACGAACAACCAGGTGAGCAGAGCCAGGAGGGCCACGCCACCGCTGATGGCCATGGTGTCGGCGTTGACCAGCGGGATCGCCGCTGCGTCAAGGTTGGGTCCGACGGTTGCGTTGGCCAGGTTGACGGTGGCGATGGAGCCGCCGGCAACGGCGATCTGCAGGGCGCGCTGGGTAAAGGCCCCCGACGGAGCGGTTTCCTGGACGTTGACCTTGGCCGAAACGAGGGCGGTCAGCGCGGTGCTCAGAGGAGCCACAACGCTGGTAGCAACTGCTCCGGTCACGCCGTTCAGGGTGGTGGTCAGGACAGACAGGGCAGGTCCTGCGACGAGCTGGGCGATCGGTCCAAGACCGTTCACGGCGGCCGTGGCGGTTGCCAGGGTGCTGCTGACGATGGAGGTCAGCTTGTTGGCAACAGCCTGCGGCAGGAACGAGATCAGGTCGGTTCCGGCCGGCAGGGAGTTCAGGTCCGGCACGCCGGCAACGGCCAGCAGGTCTGCCTCGGTGATGGAGATGGTTCCACCGGCCACCGGGTTGGCCACCGTGACGCCCAAGGGGGTCAGGACGGCGTTGGCCGTGTTGATGGCGGTGCTGATGGTGCCTGCGACGCCGCCAATGACAGTGCCGCCGACTTCAGCCGAAACGCCGGCCAGTGAGTAGGCACCCTGGGGGGCTGCACCCTGGTCCTTCTTGGCTGCCGCCGCGAGGGTGGCCACCTGAAGGTTGACGTTGACCAGGTCCGTGCCGCCGAGGATGGCTGCAGTGCCGAGGCTGACGCGGGCTGCCGGGATGGCAGGATCGCCGGACGTGGGAAGGCCGCCGGGCAGGGTCACCAGACCGGGAGCGCCGCTCACGGTACCGGAGAATGCTTCCGAGGAACCATCGTTGACTGCCTTGCCGTACTGGCTGACAGCACCGACCTGGATGATGCCGTTGTTCTGGAGCAGCGGGATGTTGCCCGCGCCCACGTTGACGACGCCGAAGACTGCGCTGAGATCCAGCGGGTCGGTGGCCTCAATGACTGCCGGGCCGCTCGGCGGGGTGCCGATCTGCTGGGCAGTTGCTGCTCCGTTGGATGCCAGGTTGGCAAAGTTCGGAAGTGTCAGGACAGAACCATCGATGATCTGTCCGCTGCCCACCGAGATGACGTCGGTGGGCGCTGCGTTTGCGGCTGGTGCGGCCACGAGGCCGATTGCCAAGGCCGATACGGCGGTGACGCCGACGGCTGTGGGCCACAGCTTGCTCTTGCTGTTCAAGTATTTCCCCCTTGCGAACGCTGCAGGACAGGGCTGTTCTGCAGCTGAGACCGTGGGGGCAAACGCCCCCCGGTGCAAAATAACAAGGGGAATGGGGCCAGGTCCGCGGGGGTACCCGAAGGGGTTAACCCGCGTCCTGGCTGAGAGCTGTTCTATTTACTGAGTTGCTGTCAGTCCGGCAGTTCCAGCTGGAAGCCGCACTGGCACCGCAGCAACTTCGTGCCGACGTCGACTGCCGAAGCGTCGTCGCCGGGTTCGTCGGTCGACAAAGGCGCGTAGATGCTCTTGACGTTGGAGCCTGCCAGGGACATTGCTTCGCCGCAATGGAAGTACTCTCCTGCGAAGCGGAGCAATCCCTCCAGCGAGCGCACCTTGTTCAGGACCGCTGCCACATCACGGAACCGCGCCCTGTGCAGGTAGTTGCCTTGGCATTTGCGGCAGACGTACCCGACCTGGACCTGCAGTTCGCCCGGATGCGGCGGCAGGGACTCGATGGATTCGATGGCAACATTTTCGTTCGTTCCGCAGTGCAGGCAGCCAAGGGGCCGCATGTCTTGCGTCAGCCGTGGAAGGCTGGGACCACCAATGCCTTGCATGGCGTCTCCTGGGACTCGGCAGCTGACCGGTCAGCACCTGGGCAGCGGGACGAACCATTCGTCCCAGTACAAGGAAACCATTACTAAGGCTACTTAGCAATACCCTGCGGGGTACGTTGGCGGCAGCTAGGCGAACTGCGGAACCGAGGTTAGCGCGGCACCCAACTCGCGGACCGCCGTCGGGCTTCCGGCAACGAACCAGTTCATCCCGTTGACCTTCACGACGGCGGTGTCCCCGCCGGCCGCGCGAACGATCGCCTTGCCGGGCAGCCAGTCCCATTCGGGGCAACTGTGCTGGAACCAGCAACCGAGTTCGCCATCGGCCACCCGGCCCAGGTCACAGGAACCTGAGCCAAACATCCGCAAGGAGGCGGCGGTGATGGCGGCCGCGTGCCATGGCATGGCCGTGCGCGGATCCGCGAGCCAGGTCGGATGGATGTACGTGGCTGCGCAAATCCCGGCCACCGAAACATCGCCGGAACCGGAAATGGGTTCTCCGTTGAGCGTCGCCGCCTGGTCCTCGCCGCCCAGCCAGAGCTTGTCCAGTTCGGGCTGGTAGATCGCCCCCAGCAACACCGACGGGTCCACCAACGGGCTGCCGGACTGGCCACTGTGGGCGGTGTCATCACGCTTCAAGGCAATGGCCGAGCACCAGTAGGTAGAGCCGTGCAGGAAGTTGTAGGTGCCATCAACGGGGTCGATCACCCAGGTCCGTCCGCTGGTCCCGGCCACCGAGGCACCCTCTTCACCAAGGATGCCGTCCTCCGGCCGGCAACGGCGCAGTTGCTCCAGGACGTAGGCCTCGGCTGCGTGGTCGGCTGCGGTGACGACGTCCGAGACGGACGTCTTGCGTTCGCCCTGCAACCCGCCCATCCGCATGAGCAACGCCAGTTGCCCCGCTTCCCGGACCAGGGCGCTGGCCAACTGGTAGTCATCAAGTGAAGGATCGAGTTCAGTTGCGGTGTGCCTGCCGGTGGTCATGGATCCAGCTTAGGTGGCGGGATAATGAATGACATGGCCAAGACACCAGCTCAGCGGATCAAAAAGCACGGAGCGAAGGCAGTGGTTCCCGACCACACACTGCCTCCCGTGATCAACAGCACCACCGCGCGGACGCCGCAGAAGGCACAAAGCAACTCCAGGTTGATCGTGATTGCCGGCGTGGTGGCCAGCCTGTTCCTCTTCTGGTACCTGCACCTGTTGACCCTGAACCAGATGACCCAGCTTTCCGGCGGGCTGGCAATGCCGGACTCCCTGATCGGCGGTTTCTCCCCGGACTACATCGCCCAACTGCGCGCAGCCATGGATGACGCGGCACGCGGCCAGCTCAACTACGTCCACAAGACGGCCGGCACGCTGTTCCCGTTGATCTTCGGCTTCAGCTGGCTCCTGCTGATCGGCACCAACGTGGCGCGGAAGTCCTGGCGCTGGGCCATGTGGGCCGCTCCCCTGCTTTTTGCCGTGGCCCACTTGTGGTCGAACGTGGCCATTGATTCGGTGCTGGCCGCACAGACGCCCGACGCCGGTTCGGTCGCCGTGGCATCGGCCGTCACCGTTGCCTCCTGGGTACTTTTCCTGGTGAGCCTCGTGTGTGGCGTCGTTGCCGTCTTCCTGGGAAAGAAGCGCGCGTCCTGAAACGGGGGGCCACCTCCCCGCCCCCGCCCCCGCAGCAACCGTTGAGGATAGCTCTCCCCATTCCGCGTCCCGGCCCGCCCGGATAGTGTTGCGCTTGCCGCCAAGTGCTGGCGCGCAGTAAGTGGATCTTGGGGGATCAATGGGGGAAATTCACGTCGATGCCAGGCTCAACATCGTTGAGCTCAGCGGAATCGCCTGGGCAGAAACTGTCCGCAGGGCGGCCGAAGCAACGGGCAGCGAGGCCGACGCCGCCGCCTATCCGGAGTACTTTCCACATCCGGACGCGCACCACCAGGACGCCGGGGACGAACTTCGCCGTGCCGGCATCCTCGATGCGCAGGGCACCTTGTCACCGCAATGGATACTGGCGGTTACCCTCGCTGTATCGGCACCCCTGACGGCCACCACGGTGGTGCAGTTCCAAGACCAGTCCATCCACAGCAGGGCCGGCCTGGCAGGAGGGCGGGGCGTCGCCGTCTCCTATCGACGCCGTATAAGCCACCAGCCAAACGGTGTGGTGGTGACGGAAGTCCGCAACGCCGTCGAGGTTTCCTTCTTCCAGGAGGAAAATGCGTGGGCTGCCCTCAGCCGCCATTTTCCCCGGCTCCATCAGCTGGAGCCCTTGCCGGAAGCGACGCCGCAGGCGGTAGCGGCCAACACCAGCTGCACCATCCACCTTGACGTGTCAGGCCACCTTGATGTTCCAGGCACTCCGGCGCCAGGTTCCCGCCCGTATACCAGCCGGCGCGTTTGGGCCGTCGCGGACCAGCTGTACTCCGTGGACCAGCTGAACTCCGTGGAAACCGGGCCAGGACAGAACCCCGCGCCCACCCTGACCGCCGTTCCATCCACGGACCCCGGGGTCGAATTCGCTTGGTCCCTCCTGGGAGCAAAGGAATACCTTGCCAGCGCCGCCGGTCGGAGCGTGCGCTCATGAGCCTTTACGGAATGGATGTGGAGGGCGGGCGACGCCTCAGCAAAGAGTTTGCCCGCAGCAGCCAACGCCTGCTGGACCTGAGCGGCAACCTCACTCCCTTGATCACCGGTGTGGACTGGCACGGCGATGACGGGAAGCGCTTCGCGCAGGAGTGGATGGCCTACCGCAGTCAGCTCATCGCGGCAGGGCATGCCCTCGCCGCCGCTTCCAGTGCCGTGCAACGCAACGTCGACGAGCAAATGGCCGCCAGTACCACCGCGGCCGGCTCCGGGGATCCGTCCGTCCTTGACCGGCTCCTGGACGCCGCCGCCGGGGAGGCCGGGGACCTGTGGGATGCCAGCGGAAAAGTCACCAGCCTGTTGGCAGGCACTGCGTCCACCATGTGGAACCTTGCCCAGGACCTGGCTCCCCTCCCTGTGGGGAACCTCATGGATGCCGAGGAAAACCGTGCCTCGCGGCTGGGCGACTTCGTGAACATGGGCTGGGGGTGGCTGACCTCGGGCGAGCCACCGCCGATCACCCAGCTGGTGTCCAACGGAGTGCTGTTCGTAGCGGCGACACTGAACACAGCCGCGACGGTGACGAGTTTCGGCTTCCACAATCCGCATTTGATGGATGACGGAAGGCCGGTGGCCGGCGAGCCCATCCCCCTGAGCGTTGGCAAACCCGGAACCGCCGACGTGAACGGCAGGCCGGTCACGCCCGTGCCGTCAACCATCAGCTCCGTCCTGGCCGCCACCGACGCAGCCTACGCCGACGCTGGAATCGCGGGCACGGAAGATACCGGGATCCGGATCACCACAGTCGACAAGCCGGGCAGTCCCCCTGCCTACATCATCAGCATTCCAGGGACCACCCGGTGGATGCCGGACGGCGCGGCCAACCCCACCGATCTCACCGGGAACCTTGAACTTGCCGGCGGAAACCTGTCCACTGCCGCCCAAGCGGTCCGCATCGCCATGGAGAAAGCCGGCATTCCCCAGGACGCACCGGTGATGCTGTCAGGTCATTCGCAGGGCGGCATGATCGCCACGGCCTTGGCATCCGACAGCAGCTTCACCGACAGGTTCAACGTCACCAACGTTGTCACGTACGGATCGCCGGTGGATTCGGCACCCATCCCGGCATCCATCGACGTCCTGGCCCTTCAGCACGCCGGTGACCCCGTCCCGCAGGTGGACCTGGCGGATGCCACTTTGCTTCCCGGCGGCAGCATCACCACGAGCCGGGACAACAACGCCCTGGTGGTGACGCTGCCCAATCCGGACATCCACCCGGGATTCGCCGGTATCAGTTACCACGACTCCTACCGTTACGTTGACTCGGTAGCGCAGCAGGAGGCCGGGGGTCCCATCGCCCAGTACAGTCAAAAGGAATCCACCCAGCAGTTCCTCACAAGCGATGCCGGCCAGGTGTCCTCAACCGTGTCCAACATCTCCCGAAAGCAGTGACCTTGAAGAAACTTCCCAAGCCGGTGCCGGCCCTGATCATCATGATGCTGATTCTGGGCATCACGGCTTGCGGTGTGGGTGGCCCGTCCAAGGCCGAGCGGCTCGGCAAGGACATGCAGGACGCTGCTGCGTCCGTGCCGGGAGTAAAGGACGCCCAGGTCCACGTGAACATGAATACGTCCGGCAACTTCATCACCGCCAAGCTCACAGGAACCGGCTCCGAGCACGCCGCGCTTGCACAGGCCCTGGAAGAGGCCCTTCCGGCCATGCTGGAGAAGACCACGGACTTGGACTCGGGATCCTTCTCGGTCAGTATCTTTTCACCCGACGACTCGGTTTCGGTGAGTGCTGGCGACCTCGGCTACGCGGGAGGGACTTCACTCGTGGACTTCCGCGAGTACTTCCTCAATCGGCCCTGAGCGCTTTTTCGTTCCGTTCGTACCCGCTGGGCAATAACAAGGCCTGCAGTGGCCAGGCCGATAGTGACCGGATACCCCATGAAGCGTTCCAGAGTTCCGGGCCGGGGTACATCCATCGCGGTGATGCCGCCAATGACCAGCGCCCCAAGGCAGAGAATCCCGCAGATTCCGAGGAACCAACTGACGGGGGTTTGCCTGAACCACAATACGGCCAGCAGGAGCAAGGCGAACCCTCCCCCAATGAAGAACATGAGGGCCCCTGCAAAATGCCACGGCGAGCCCAGGTCTTCGGGTACCAGTCCCACAATCACCGTGCCCACCCCCGCAACGCCCGTCAGGATCCGGATGGCGACCGCCATGATCCAGGGCACGGCCAGCACGCGGATGGGCGTTTCACCCTCCTGCGTCGCCCGGAAACGCCTGGCCCGGACTTCCGGCCTCGCCGCGACGCACAGGAGCCCGGCCGTCAGGAGGATTGCCCCGAGGACCAACGCCAGCCCCTGGACCACGAAAGAGGCATTCATCAGCCAATGCAAGGGCGAACAGACTGGCCGGTCCTCATACAGTCCGCAGGAAACAGCGCCCAGGTCGCTGATGAAGCCCGTGGCCCTGCTGTAGGGCTCCGGACCGGCCCAAGCCTCGATCACAGCAGCCTCGGCCACGAAGTACTGGACGACGCTCAGTTGCGCCCATCCCCCAATATTTGCCCTGATGCTGCGGACATCCGGAAGGAACCATCCCGCCGGTGCCGACGCCGTTGCACGCCCGTTCATGGTGGCCAGCCTAGCTGTGTTCGGGCATCGCCCCGGCAGCTTGTATGCTTGTAGTCGTGTCCGGGCCCTTGAGCTCCAGCAGTGGGATTCCGAGCCATGGACACACAGGCCCTCGTAGCTCAGTGGATAGAGCACGGCTCTCCTAAAGCCGGTGTCGTTGGTTCGATTCCAATCGAGGGCACTTGAAGCACCAGCAGCGCATCCAGGACTTGCGGGCCTACCTGGCCGGCAGCTGGAGGGTGGAGCGAAACCTCCTGGACCGCGCCTCCGGCACCCGCGGAACCTTCACCGGCGTCGTGCACTACAGACCGAACCCCGACGGCGGCCTGGACTACCGCGAAGACGGCACCATGCACTGGCCCACCCACACCGGCCCCGCCTTCCGTGAATACGTCCTGACACCCGGCGCCGCACCGGACTCCATGGATGTGTCCTTCCCCGACGGCAGGCCTTTCCACGTCATGGGATTCTCCGAAGAGGGCCACCAGGACAAGCACTGGTGCGATCCCGACGACTATCAGGTCAACTACACCTACAACGGCCCGGATTCGTTCAGTTTCACCTGGGACGTCACAGGGCCCGCCAAGGACTTGCTGCTGGAATCGCATCTGGTCCGCATCGACGCCGGGAGGCATGAATGACAACAACGGACCTGATCGTGGTCAGCGCCGTGTGCGTCTACAACAACGAAGGGCAGCTGTTGACCGTCCGCAAGCGCGGCACGGACAAATTCATGCACCCCGGCGGCAAACCCGAACCGGGTGAAACGGCCGCCCAGGCCGCTGCCCGGGAACTGTCCGAGGAAGTCGGCATCGAGGTATCACCGGAGCAGCTGGAACCCCTGGGTGTCTGGCTCGCCGTAGCCGCCAACGAAGCCGCCACGAACATCGAAGCCACCGTCTTCACGGCGCCCGGAACCTGGGACGCGCACCCCTCCGCCGAGATCGCGGAAATCCGCTGGCTGGACCTCTCAGCACCCCTGCCCGCGGACCTGGCGCCGCTGCTCACGGACCACGTCCTTCCGGCCCTCAAGTAGCGCTAGAGCTCCGGGACAGCTTCCTGCGCCACTGCCGTGGCCTCCGCGAACTGGGTCTGGTACAGCTCGGCGTAGCGCCCGTCCGCCGCCAGCAGCTCGGTATGCGTGCCACGCTCCACGATCCTGCCGTCCTCAACCACCAGGATCGCGTCAGCGGCGCGGATGGTGGACAAGCGGTGCGCAATCACGACGGCGGTACGTCCCTCGAGCGCCTCACCCAGGGCCGCCTGCACGGCGGCTTCGTTGGTGGAGTCCAGCGCCGCCGTCGCCTCATCCAGAATCACCACGCGCGGCTGCTTGATGAGCAAACGTGCGATGGTAAGGCGTTGGCGCTCGCCGCCGGAGAGCCGGTATCCACGCTCTCCCACCACTGTCTCCAGGCCATCGGGCAGGGAACGGATCATCGGTTCCAGGCGGGCGCGCCTGAGCACATCCCACATGTCGTCCTCGGTAGCATCCGGCCGTGCCAGGCGCAGGTTGGAGGCGATGGTTTCGTGGAACAGGTGGCCGTCCTGGGTCACCATGCCCAGCGTGTCGCGCAGGGAATCGAAACTGATGTCCCGCACATCGGCACCCGTCCGGGGCCCGTTCCCGCCAAGGCGCACTGCTCCGGAGTCGACGTCGTACAAGCGGGACAGCAGCTGGGCGATGGTGGACTTGCCGGCACCCGAGGAACCCACCAGGGCCACTGTCTGGCCCGGTTCCACCCGGAAGCTCACCCCGTGCAGCACTTCCTCTCCGCCGCGGGTGTCCAGCGTGGACACCTCCTCCAGGGAGGCCAGGGA
>Ga0105244_10003556_pt1 | contig 11069 bp, 15 predicted proteins | sample KBSM44metaG_FD_80423 | JGI IMG/M metagenome (GOLD analysis project Ga0105244, IMG submission 80423) | Miscanthus rhizosphere microbial communities from Kellogg Biological Station, Michigan, USA - KBS M4-4 metaG | ecosystem: Host-associated > Plants > Roots > Rhizosphere > Soil | place...
CGCCCTTCCGGAGTAACCACGATGCCCGACGGGCCTGGGCCGCTGAATGCCGCCACCTCCTGGATCGAACCAATGGGAACCAGGCTGCGATCAATGGTTTCGGCCTGGGCTGCAGTCGCTGTCAAAGCCAACATCGCGGCCGCCAGGGCGGTGATCGAGGCTCGCTTCAATGGGTTTTTGGTCATCCTTTCCGGGCTCCTGCGGGATGAGATGGGCTAGTCTGCACTGGACTCTGAAACCGGTTTCATGGCGGTGCGAAAAAAAACCTGTCCGGGTGTCGGATGGAACGGACGGGGCCGACAGGTTCATGGGTATTGAAGGGGGTTGGGGTGGGGAAGTTCCACTGGATGGAAGGTGACGTGTGGCTGGGAATGGACTGAACGATGGTTGACGGCCGGTGCGTCACGATCGAAGTCGGGGAGTCAGAGACGATCAAACCGACGCAACCGCCGAACCGAGGCTTGATTCTTAATTCCGCCGATTGAAATAGCTTCCGAAACAAAAAGCCCCCGAGAACGTTAACGTTTCCGAGGGCTTAGCGTGTAGCAATGATGGCGGAGAGATAGGGACTTTCCGAATTCATGCCCCAACCCCAGCAACAGCCGCATTCAGGGGCTTTGAGGTCGCATAGTAGTAGAAAATAGTAGTAGAATTCGTCTCTCACTGAGGGGCGCACCGTGGCAGATCACATATTCCAGAAGAAAGGCGAGTCCACATGGTATGCGCGCCTCGACATCCCCAAAGACGTGCAGTTGGCTTTTGATAATCGCAAGGTGCTGGTTCAGTCGTTAAAAACAGGACTACGTTCTGAAGCTATGGAGCGTCGCCATGTTTGGCTCGCTAAGTGGAAGGCAGACATCAAGGCAGCAAGAACCAAGAAGCTGTCAGAGCGGGATCAATGGCGTGAAGAAATACAAGACCTTACGCGGCGAAACCAGAGCAACAAAGAACAGTGGTTGCCTACCCTCTTCATGCCTCGCTCCAAGAACGCTACCACTCCACCACCTGAAATCCTAGCCTATACAGAATCTCTAGCCCCCATCCTTCAAGAACTATATGACGGTGGCATGGAGGAGCCAGTCAAAGCATTCATAGCGACCTATCACGAATACCTTGGGGGTCTGAGCACGAAGCTGACACCCGGCCAAGGGGCTGACCTCGGTGCGAAAATCGCTGACGCCTTCACGAAGCTGCACATGGAAATCACAGCTGAGTATTACGATCTTTCGGAGGATGAACGGGAGGACATGCAGCACCTTGCGGCCGACCCCCAAAGCTATAAACCCAAGTCGCCAATCACCCCTGCTCGTGTCCAGAAGCTTAGGGCGTTTCTGGAGAAGGTTGGTAAAGATCCAAAGACCATCGATACCCTAGTCAAGCGCGTGGAACTGTTTAGTGCCTACGTCCGCCAGCAAGGGCTCCCCATTAGCTTTGATCTTGTGTCCGGTTATTTGGATCAGCTCACGGATAGCAAGGGCATACCACTGACCTCAAAAACGAAAAAACAACACATCTGGGCGGGTAACACCTTCTGGAAATGGGCCATGAAATATGATCCAGATTGGCGCCAACAGTACAAAGGTCAAGCATCCCCGTTCGACAAGCACGATCTGCCGGTGATCAAGGGAGAATCCGTTAGCTGGTCAGTGTTCAGCCGTAAGGAGGTTGAGCGCTTGCAACACGCCGCAGTGGACAAAGGCGATGCGGCTCTGGCTGACCTGATTACCTTGGCAGCGTATACAGGCGCCCGGCTTGAAGAGATAGGACGCATACACCGCGATACGATCACCTTCGAAGGTGTCATTCCGACAAGCTTTAAGATACTTGAAAGCAAAACAGAGGCTGGCGTTCGTGAGGTGCCTATACACAGCGCCTTGGCCCCCTTGGTGCTTGCGCTGCTGGAAGACTCAAAAGACGGCTACCTACTGGCGGGCCGCAGCCTGGGTGAAAGCAATCGCTACGGTAATCGACTGGATGCGTTAGGTAAGCGTTTTGGCAGGCTGAAGACGACCCTCGGGTTTGATAAGACGTTCGTTCTTCATTCCATCCGCAAGACAGCCATCACAGAAGTGCATCAATCTAAAGCCGACCCTACCGTCATGCCTGCATTGTTCGGTCATGAAACAGGCATGATAACGTTTGACCTATACTCAGCAGGGCCCAGTCTAGAGCAAAAGCGAGAAGTGATAGAGCTCTTGCGATATGAGTTCCATGATCTTCCAAATAGCCAACCAATCAAAAATAAATGAAAAATAATTTTATGCCTCAAAGCCACGCCACATCAGGGCTTCAGCACTTTCTTGGTTGAAACTGAAGACTAGCATAGTTGCTTTATTGCACTTTCAGTGTTATAATGTGAGTGTGAAGGGAAGATAAAATCACTCTTTTAGAGAACACTCAATAAACATTTTTAGTTGTCGCTATATAGCAACTATTAGTCGCAACTAAGTAAGCAAATTGACAGTTAATCGTGTTATTCTTTGCACATTATTAAAGCTTTACCTACCCGCCTACTGCAACATCTTCAGACGCAACCACTAACCGACTTTGGTTAACCCACAATTAAGGTTCTCATATCGCCTTGTTGTGGGTTTTTTATTGATCAAAACTTTATACTCTTGAATAATCCAAACAACAATGGAGATATTATCACGCCTATGAAACTCGTTAAAATTTGCAAATGGTGTGGATCAGAAATGCTCACCACCAGAAACACTAAAATCCTGTGCTCCCAGCGATGCCATAACCAATTCCACTATTGGAGAACTAAAAACTTCCCCGACGACGACGCCAAGGTTGCGTTGAAGGTCATAGACAATTGGTTAGCGGAAAACACTCATCCAAACCCTGGACACCCTATAAACCTAATTGATGCGATTGCGGCTGAGCTTTTTCGTCAAGCTACAACAAAAACCACTCAGCAAATAAACCTTCTTGAATCAATCGCCGCTTACGGCAAACAACACGAGGAAGCACTATGAATAACTGCACCATCTGCAACAGCCCTTTCGAACCCACAAATCAAAAGCATAAGCATTGCGGCAATAACTGCACAGTATCGCTCTACGCTGCACGGAAGAAAGTGCGCTTGGCAATAAAAGCTGCATTGAAAGCATTGAAAACACCAGCAGACGTAAACGCATTCAATCAATCCCTTGCCCCCCTACTCGAAGGCGCTACCAATGAGCAATGAGAAACGCTTGGTAAAAGTTGCACTACCTTTGGATTTGGTAGAGATGCTCGAAGAGGAAGCCAAGGGCTACGACAGCTTTACTAAAATGATGCAGGCGGTTTGCCGCCGCTATTTCCTACACAAACATTTGCGTCAAGAATTTGCGAATTTGGAGAAACAATCATGCGACCACATTTAAATGAACGGGCAGCATCGGAGCTGATCGCAATCATGGAATTCTATAAACATGGCTCTCCGAATCACACACTTAACATATTAATCTCATCGCTATACGATTCCCTTTTCAAGAACAAACGCCCTAGCCCATTTAGTGAGGTAAACACCAATGATCACAGCAGCACCGAAAAACAATAAGACTCTAGTAGCAATTGACGCTGTTAAAGCCCGCTTCGTCCGCGTTCCATCTAATACATCTTCAGGTAGGTTTCGAGATGTTGTGACCGGAACAGCTCAATCAGATGCGTGTATCCTCCAAGACTTTTACCGTCGTAATGGTGGGCAAGATAAACATGACGCAGCCTATCTGTTGGGATGCCTGGATTGGGCTTACGGCGAGAAGTTCGTCCCCAACGGCCCCGCCATTCTTGATAACGGCTTCATCAATCTATGGCGTGTGCCCGAGCTTCAGCCTAGCGGAGCCCAAGTAACAAAGGATCAGGTAGAGCCGTTTATTAGCTTTTTGCGCAGGTGGTTTCCAGACGACAGCGAGCGTGATTATTTCGGTTGGTGGATTGCCATGTCAGTGCGGCACCAAGAGCAGAAAATCATCGCTACACCTCTGCTGCGATCTGAGCACGGGGTTGGTAAAGGATTCTTTGCAGAGACGCTGCTACCCGGCCTGCTGGGCTCTACAGCGGCGGCTCTATGCCATCTTAAGGATGTGGTCGGGGATTTCAACGAAACTGTTGAAGGCAAGACCCTTCTGGTCGTGGATGAGGTGTACCGCTCAAAGAAAAGTACAACTGATAGCCTAAAATCAATTCAAGCTAATGCCACACTTACTTTACGTCGAAAACATCTACCAGTAGTCGTAATTGATAACTATATTAATTTCTGCATCACCAGCAATGACCATATCCCACTTGTAATTGAAAGTGGCGACCGTCGCTTTTGGATACCGGCATTTATCCGTCACAAAGAAAGTAAATCTGAAACAGATCGCTTTCTTAATGACCAATTTAAGCCATGGCTTTTGAATGGAGGGTTTCAGTTGGTGCGTGACTACCTTGAGCAAATCGACCTAAGTAAGTACCGTGCAACTGGCGAAGCGCCTATAACAGACAGCAAACAGGACCTTCTAGGCTTCACTACAACGGACAAACTAGAAGATGTACTTGGCAATATCGTAGCATCGAATAGCGTTCTTACGGTGCAAATGCTGAAAGACAGCTTCTCGGATAATTTTGAACACGGCCTCACAGATGTTGCAGTTGCTAACGCGCTCCTAGGAATAGGCTGCATTTCAAAACGGTCTAACTCCCAGCGTTACTACATCACTCCGAAAGGCATTCTAGAAGGTCTCACCACCAAAACGCCACCCAAGGAGTTAGATAAGATGCTACCTAAAGTCAACTTTTGAGAGAAAAACGTGACACCGTGACACTAATGTTTTGATCCGTCACTATAACTGTCACGCTGCTAGCCCTCATATTACACGGGCTCCAGCGGATCGTGACGGGCGTGACAGATGATTAGCATCTTTTTTTAATATGTTTAGGTTAAGTCAAAGAGCGTAAGCGAATTGACGTAAGGCAAGCGATAGCGTAGCCGCAAGATGCTTCCCGCCTTTGCAAACACGTTAAAATAACACAACAGAATCTGCTCCATAACAAGAGTGATACAAGGCAATCTATTGCCCTACACAACGCCATATGGCATCAATAAAAGGAAATAACAATGAAAGAAATGTTTGTGTCAAACGCAGGTTTCACAAGCCTCGCTCTTCTCGATGACAGGTCAGTAGAAATGCTTCAGCTAAATAACATCAATGTCGTAAAGGCTGATGGCGCTGATATCCTTGCCTACAATCTATTGAAGAGATTTAGTACAACAGGTCATGTGAAAACTAAAGATCTAATTAAGTCCAGCCCTATTTTCAAATCACAAATCAACATTTAATAAGGAGTTCAGCATGCAAAACAAAAACCAACACGTAGATATCAACTCGTTCATTTTTCAGCAAGCGGAGCTTGATCACCGTATTGAGCAAGCACAGTCACTGTACCGCCGCTCATACAACAGCGTCGATATCCTATCTAAGCCAGCTTCTCTTCTTATTCCAGAGTTGCAGAAACTTATTCTGAGTGGTCGTCGCATTAGCCCAAACTTTTCCGCAAGCCACACTATGTCCTTAACTGTATATTTGGAGAAAGAAAATCTTGATGTCCTATTGGCCGAGGTAGCCACCGAGACGGAAGTTAAATATCGTAGTGAGCTTGAGCAGAAGAAGGAATAGAACAAGCTCCTGCTGGCTGAGCAACTGTTCAATCAGAAAAAAGAAAAAGAACAGAAAGCTTTGCAAGCTAAAGAAGACAAGGATAAAGCCGCTGCGTTGGCAGAAGCTGAAGAATATTTCAACAATCTTTCCAGCAATAATGAACCCGAATAATGTCAGCCGTTGCTCACATGAAGGGGATTGAAAGAGCTATCGCGAAACGTAGCTAAGCAGGCAATATAGAAAGGGGTTGTGTAGCTCGGCAATCTACCCTACCCCTTCAATCCCATGATGTTTATTGGCGTCAACATAATAACTACTAAGCCGGATCGTCCCCTCCCCAGAACATAAAAACAATTAAAATATGAAATATTTATATATATCAACTGTGTCTTTACAATTAGTTTTAGCTATTGCCTTATTAACAATCTCGAACAACAACACAACTGCATTCCAGAACAATAACTACTGGGAAGGCCGATTTAATAAGCTTTCAGAAAGTCAAGACAACCTAAAATCCCAAACAGAACAATATCTTCACATTTTAGACATGCGGATAAAACTGCTGCAGAGCAAAGGTGCTCGATGAGCTACTTCTATTGGTTCGAGTTAAAAGCATTAGAGCAAGACACTTCGTCAAAGCCTTCTCTTGAAGTATTCAGTCCTATCCAAACACAGTACGACTTTAATCCAAGAACAGGTAGCTGGTCAGTTCAGATCAAAACAAACATAGAGCCAAGGCAGGCTATAGATCTGTACCAAAGCCTCTCGGTTCACGCCCGCAGCTGGATCAATGAAGCCAGGATGATCAGTAGTCAAGCTGTAGGTGGCCCCTACACTGATAGCTATCAGACCTTCGTGTCAGCTTACTGTTTAACCTACGCAAATCAAACAATCACCCCATTAAAATAAGAGATATTAACTATGCAGGTGGCATCTTACTTCGCTTCAATCGGCTTTTCCCTCAATAAGCAGTCAGTTAAAGCTGTAGAAAACCAGATGCTTCAGGTTGAAAAAGCATTTACAGGCTTCTCTCAACGCATGAGCAAGATTCTGGAAATCCAAATCCCAGCGCTGAAGGTTAAGAAATTCACCTTCGATAGCTTGTCGCTCCAACGCGGTGCTCAGACAGAGCTGAACCGTATTGGTAGGCTGATTGAGCTACCTGTGTCAAAGCTAAAGCTCGACGAAGCTCGAATCCAAAACCAGTTTCAGAATGTCTTCCAGCGTGCAGCTAACGCCTCTCGCCTGAATATCCGCACGATTGCCGGGACAGGTGGTGGCGGAAATGCCTACGATGGGGTTGGCGCTGCAAGGAGTTTTAGTGGTGTCACATCACCTCTTAACGCACTTCCCATAGGTGTCCCTGGTTTGGCCGCTGGTGGTGCCTTAGCAGCCCTCACAATGGCGGTTAACAGCCTCTCAGAACGCATGATGGCGACACAGGCTAGGGTTTCCGGCAACCAGCAGTTCGGTAACGTATTGGAGCAGGCGGGCGGGAAAGATCCGGCTTCCCGAGAATTCGTCAAAACCGAGTATCTGCGAATTTCTGATAAGTACGGAACCACGGTCGATAACGAATCAGCCAAAGACTTTCGAACCTTTGTAATGGCGCAGATGGCCCGAGGTATGACGGCCCGGCAATCCACAGGCTTGTTCGAGACGCAGCAGGCAGCTTTCCGTGGTGCCGGTATGTCACGCGAAGAGATCCGCCGTACAGGCCTACAGCTTCAGCAGGTGCGTGCTAAGACACAGGGCGACCGGGAGGACCTGAATACCTTCTCAGAAGCTGCACCACTCCTCGTAGAACCTATCCGTCGCAGCTGGGCAGAGCGTAACAAATACAAAGGTAACAACCTGGAACGTGATTTTCGTGCATCCACCACAGAAGGCAATTTGAAAGCTGTGGACTTCGAAAACGGCATCCAGTTATTCGTGAGGGAAAACGCAGCAGCAATTCAGCGTCAATCTGATTCCATTGATGCAGCAGCCACCCGCTTGGCAAGTCGTCAGTTTGTCCAGCAGCAGGGCCTTGATCAGAATCCTGAACTGATTGGTTCCATCAACGAACGAATCAAAAGTGAGATGGCGTTGAACGAGGCTATGAAGCCATTACGCGAGACGGCTATCAAGGTAGACACCGCGTTGAACAAGCTGGCCTCTTCGTTTCTCAACAACGTATTTGGTCAAGGGCAATCGACACAGGAAGCTGGTCAGCGCGTTGAGATGCTCAGCCCTGATAAGGCGGCAATTGATCCCTTTGCTCTCACTGGAGCAACGATTACGCCAAACGCCCAGCCTGTAGCCGATCCCCTCGACGCGTTCTACAAGCGATTGTTTGGCAAATCCCCACAGGCCCCAGCACTAGTACAAATGACAGCGCCTGCATGGCCAAAACTGAAGGAGCACAGCCTGGAATTGCCCGCTATGCCCGCATGGCCAGATTTCGGCAAAATTGAACTAGAAATGCCAGCATTGCAGGCGCCCCTTGACTTCAGCAGGACGAGGTCGGAAACAGAGGATTCGGCGCCAACTCATGCATCAGATTCTAAAGAAGTCGCCCCGTATCGTCCTGAAGGTATGCCAGAGCTTGAGACAGGCAAATCCGAGTACACCAACACCCTCACCACCACAGTAACCGTCTCTCCTGGTGCATTTGTGATCAACACACAGGTTCAGGATGCAGATAGCCTAGCTGTAGAGCTTTCGCCCCACATCAGGGACATGTTTAACCAACACCTAGGGGACGTGATGTCAGGCGTGATGGTGCAGTTCCCGGTTAAGGACTGAAGGTGACACTCAGCGCCGGTTTATAGTCCTTTCGATGCCGTCAGTTTCTTCAGTTCGTCATAGATGGCGCTGAGTACCAACCAAAACCCCGCAAAGACAGCGCCTAGGACAAAGCCTCCGATGGCACCAAATGCACCGTACAATGTGTAAAAAACGTAGGTGACTATCGCTATCGCAAAATAGCAAAGATAGTCATTCAGCCTAATGATTCCGTCCTTCATATCAACGTTCCTTGTAGTCAAAGGAGAGCAGATTGCCATCACAAACGTAGTACAGGCAATATCCCCGTGATGGCATCATAAATCGGTCGTTTAACGACACCTTACAGACAGGCGGTTTTTGGTATCACAAAAATAGGGTTTCCGGATTATCGATACTGGATTACAATGATCCCACGTTAAATGATACCGGAGCCCTTACCATGTCACGCACCTTTCTCTACTGCCGCGTCAGTACCTCCACCCAATTCACAGAGAACCAAGTACAGGAAGTCAAAGGTGCTGGCTTTTCTGTTCAGGCTAGCCGCGTGGTCGAGGAAACCATTTCAGGTAGCGTCGCGGCGAAGGAACGTCCCGGCTTTATAAAACTGCTAGACCGTATGGAATCGGGAGATGTGCTGATCGTCACCAAGCTTGACCGTCTTGGTCGCAACGCTATGGATGTACGCCAGACAGTCGAACATCTTGCAGAGAACGGCATTCGGGTTCACTGCCTTGCCCTTGGTGGCGTAGACCTGACCAGTGCAGCAGGCAAGATGACCATGCAGGTGCTGGGTGCAGTGGCGGAATTCGAACGTGACTTGCTGATCGAGCGTACACAGGCTGGCTTAAATCGCGCAAAGGCTGACGGTAAGAAATTGGGCCGCCCTGAGGCTACTGATACCACCAAAGCAGTACTGGTCCTTAAAGCTAAGAACATGACTCAAGCACAGGTAGCAAAGGAACTGGGTATGGGCATTGCCACCATCAAGCGTCACTGGAACAAGGGCTGAGAAGCCTGCTGAATTCTATCGTATAGGGGCCTTCCAGTCCCTACGACGCACGTTCAACAGGTAGGCAGGACCTAACCAAGGGTTAGGACAATTGGCCCGTATGCGCTCATATTTCTACCGTTAAACAGCCCCCCCATTTTCAATCCTACTGCCCTACTTAACGCATGGCCCCTCGCGCTGAAATCTTCCGCAATTTTTACTTTTTAAGCCAAGCTTTGTAGGTATAGAACGTCTTCCCGCTAGGGGAGAAGAAGTTTGCCGCGTAGTCGTTTTCTTGAAACACACGGACCTTCATGCCCGAGCTGATGCGGCATTTACCATCGCGGACCATTTTGTTGGCACCGTCCGCATCGCCGTCTTGAGCAAAGGCCCCGAATTCGTCAAGCGACTCTTGGCTACCGCAGTAAATGTACTCCTTCTTCAGCGTTGCGGAATACTCCACATCGCCCCACTGAGCTATTGCCAATCCTGAAAAACAGAACACCGCAACCCCAACAATATTTCGGATCATTCCTTGCTCCATATTTTGTGTACTGGCGCGACCGTCATTTAGGATTGGAAAGTCATTAGAAATACAGGGGACACGCCTTTATTTGATCTGACATGCCTTGAAAAATCGTTCGGTTTCACGTGTAGAGCCGGATGTATTGGCAGTTCCGCTCCATTTGTTATCAAAGCCTACAGCCTGGATTCCTACTAAAACCTTTGACTGAGCTAACTTTAATTCCTCAAGAAGCTGAACGATGCCATCGCTGTCGTTTGTCTTGATATGCCACCAGTCTTTATTCCGGATCGAACTCGAACCTGAAAATCTGCGCACGGCCTGTCCATCAACCTTTATGACCAGGTTGAATTCCCTGGAGCGTATGGGCTCATCATCAGCCCTACGCTCCAAAAAACTCATGGTAAGCCCGTCAGAATCACAGTTGAAAATCAGACCATGGTTAGGTCCAATATCACCGCCTAGCATTGCCTTTTTACCCCCCGTGAAGACGTCATCCTCTACATGAGTAGACCAACTTCCGAACGCGGTCATGGAAAAGCATGAGAGCAGCAAACAGCCTGTCAAAATCTTCTTAATCATAGCCTCCTCCCATGGAGTGTCTTTGAACCATAGATGGTTCAAACCACTAGAGTAAGCCAATGGTGGCACTTTGAATACAGTTGGTAGCTGAACGGCGGCGGCAATTTCGCAATCAGGCAGATCTGATTGGAGTAGTTCGGTTCGTATCCGTGACAAGGGCGATGGCATCAAGACAGTCCTGCCGATTATGGTAGGACTCCCCCTGGGCAATAATCTTGTGGTTGACTGCCTTGAGGCGCCATCTCCATTGCCCGCCTAGGACGGTTTGCCCAGCTTGTTGATAAATTTCGAAATACATAGGGGAACATCCTCGATAGCGGAATGAACCCTAAGCATAGGCGAGATCAGGCATAACGCCAGTACTCGTACGCGCAATTTTGAGTAGTAGAAAGGAGTAGTAGAACTGAAAAATAAAAACCCCCATAACTCATTGAATTATAGGGGTTTTCTGAATATGGCGGAGAGATAGGGATTCGAACCCTAGGTACCGGTGAAGGTACAACGGATTTCGAATCCGTCCCATTCGGCCACTCTGGCATCTCTCCAACGGCGCGAATCATACCAGCGTCTGCGCCAA
>Ga0105244_10003559_pt1 | contig 11064 bp, 9 predicted proteins | sample KBSM44metaG_FD_80423 | JGI IMG/M metagenome (GOLD analysis project Ga0105244, IMG submission 80423) | Miscanthus rhizosphere microbial communities from Kellogg Biological Station, Michigan, USA - KBS M4-4 metaG | ecosystem: Host-associated > Plants > Roots > Rhizosphere > Soil | place: Michigan...
AAAAATTACATCTCGTGATCCAGAGCCTCCTCCAGCTGAATATATTAAAAGCTCTGGCGGATTATTTGTAGATATGGCGATTCATGATTATGATATTGCTCGTTACGTAACCGGAAGTGAAGTTGTGGAAGTTTACGTTCAGGGTGCCAATTTAATAGATCCTGCTATTGGTGATTTAGGTGATATAGACACTGCTTTAACTATATTGAAGTTTGAAAATGGCGCACTAGGTGTTATTGATAACAGCCGAAAAGCTGTATATGGATATGATCAACGTGTTGAAGTATTTGGATCAAAAGGAAGCGTAGCAAATCAAAACGAACAACCTACAAATGTTGTAGTCAATACAGTAGACGGAATCTACCAAGAAAAATTAAAAAATTTCTTTTTGGACCGTTATAAAGATGCTTATCTTGAAGAAACTCATGCATTTATACAATCAGTATTATATGATACGCCACTTGTTTGTAAAGGTGAAGATGGACTTGAAGCAGAATTGATTGCGGAAGCTGCTAAAGCCTCTCTTTTAACTAAACAGCCTGTTAAAATTAAGAGAGAAGAATATAAATTAGTTTAATATACTCTTTCGTATAAAAAGTAAGCGCTTATTCAAATAATTGATTAAGCGCTAGTATTTTAAAAAATTCCTACTTATTTTTCACTATAAAATATATAAAGATGAAAATCCTATAAAATCAGGGTTTAACACCTAAGTTAGATGAAATATATAAGTGGAAAATTCAAATTTTAAAGAAATAATCTAACAAAAAGACGTAAAAGTATTTGAAATTTCAGTTAATAGAAGTATAATGGAGTTAGGTTAAGCGCTTTATCAATCCTTTCCTAAAATGTCAGTTGTTAATAATTTTAATTAATTAGGAGTTTATCTTTTTCACTATTAAGGAGGAACAAAATGAGTACATTACTTGATCAAGAAAAAGTAAGAACTTTAAAACAAAAAGCTATCGAAACAAGAAGACTCATCTTAGAAACAATTAACTATTCAGGCGCTGGTCATATTGGTGGCCCCATGTCTGCTGTAGATGTTCTAGTTAGCTTATTCTTTGAAGAAATGAACATTGATCCTAAAGATCCGCGTTCAGAAGATCGTGATCGTTTTGTATTATCCAAAGGTCACTCTGCAATTGCATTGTATACAGTCATGGCACAACGCGGATATATGCCTTTAGAAGAATTAAAAACATTTGATAAAATTGACTCTCGCCTACAAGGACATCCAGATATGAAGATTTTACCTGGTGTAGATATGTCAACTGGTTCGTTAGGACAGGGTATTTCTGCAGCAGTGGGAATTGCACTAGGTGGTCATTTACGCAAGCAAACTTTTCGCACGTATTGCATGATTGGAGATGGAGAATCACAAGAAGGACAGGTGTGGGAGGCTGCTGACGTTGCAGCAAAATATAACCTCGACAATATTGTTGTTATCATGGATTATAATAAACTTCAGCAATATGGATGGGCAGGTAAAGAAACAGAACGTGAAATTCCTGTAGCATCTCCTGAAAAGCGTTGGGAAGCATTTGGATGGAATGTAATTAGCATTGACGGTCATGACTTCCAACAAATTAGTAGAGCATTTTCTGAGGCAAGACAAGTAAAAGGAAAACCTACTATTATTATTGCAAATACCGTTAAAGGTAAAGGTGTAAGCTTTATGGAAAATGCATATTTATGGCATGCTAAGGTACCAAACGATGAAGAGTTAGAAGCAGCACTTAAAGAACTTCAAATGGAGGTTTAAGATATGGTAAACGTAAAAACTGTTGAAAATGTAGCAATGCGTGATGTATTTGGTGAAGTATTACTTAAGCTATCTGAAAGTGATCCAAAGGTTTATGCACTAGATGGAGATTTAGCAAATTCAACAAAAGTAAATGTTGTGGCAGAAAAAAATCCAGAAAAATTTCTACAAATGGGAATTGCAGAACAAAACATGATGAGTGTAGCTGGAGGCCTTGCATCTACTGGTCTTCAACCTTGGGCAACTACTTTCGCAGCTTTTTTATCAAAGCGTTCTATTGATCAGATTCAAGTTCAAATTGCTCAACCAAACCTTGATGTAAAAATGATAGGCGCATATAGTGGACTTCTTACAGGATTGACTGGAAAGACTCATCAGGCATTAGAAGATATTGCGATCTTCCGTACGCTTTCTAATATGGTTGTGCTTGCACCGGCTGATGGTGTAGAAACAAAGAAAATGATGGAGTTTGCACATAATCATTATGGACCTGTTTATATTCGTCTTGCCCGCGACCCACTTCCGACAGTATTTTCTGAAGATTATAATTTCGAACTTGGTAAAGCAGTAAAATTAAAAGATGGAAAAGATGCAACAATTATTTCAACAGGAACACAAACAGGTCGATCCCTTGAAGCAGCTGAAAAACTTTCCAAAGAAGGAATTCAAGTAGCTGTTGTGCATATGCCGTCTATTAAACCTATTGATGAGCAAGCAATCATTACTGCAGCTGAGGAAACAGGAGCAATTGTAACTTCGGAAGAACACAGTATTTACGGCGGTTTAGGAAGTGCAGTGGCAGAAATACTTGTTGAAGAAAAGCCAGTACCAATGCTTCGAATTGGTGTAAAAGATCGAAACTCGGAATCTGGTGCGAATGAAGCACTTCTTCAAAAATATGAGATATCATCAGACCATATTGCGGCGCGTGTTAAAGAAGTTTTAAAGAAGAAGTGATAATATGTATTTCACGCAAGGAGATTGCTATCATTACGGACCTGTATATATTAGTATTGTAGACGATTTAAATTCAGGCGTGACTTCTCAAAAAGATAAATTTGAAATTAAGAACGCAGCAATAGTACGAAAAGAAAATAATAGAACAGTTAATTTCGGAAACCCTGCTACATTCTTGAGAGGATATAGAAATTATAGAGGTTCAAAAAGTAATAATGCATATGTGTTTATAAGAGCAAAACTGTATAATATCTTCAAGTTGATATTAAATATCATAATTCAGAGTAGAGTAAAATTAAGATTTTTTTTAAGAATGTAAAATATAATGAAGGCACATAACTTTTCTGATATGAGAATCTTTCATAAAGAGCTAATGTTATGTATTTAAATAACACACTCAGGTTAAGCGCTTCCTCTGTTAGGGAATTAGATTTATAAAAAATGATTGGAGAGAATACCATGGTAAAAACGATAGAAAAGCAAAAGTTGTTTATTAATGGTGAATGGGTAGAAACGGAAGATACTTATAGAATTTATAATAAGTATACAGGGGATGTTTTTTCAGAAGTTTCTATAGCGAGTCCGGAACTTGTAGATAAGGCAGTAGTAGCAGCTGCCTATGCTCATAAACATACAGAATTTTCACCTGACAACCGTTATACCGTGCTATTACGTGTAGCAGAATTACTAAAACAAAATCGTGACGACTTTGCCAATGCTATTGCACAAGAAGGCGGTAAACCAATCACAGACGCGTTAGTAGAAGTAAATCGTTCTGTATCTACATTCGAGCTCGCTGCTGAAGAAGCGAAAAAGCTTGTAGGTGAAATTATTCCAAATTATAACGCTCAAGGTCGTTTCCTCTACACAATTAAAAAACCAGTTGGTATTGTGGCCGCGATCACACCTTTTAACTTTCCACTAAATCTTGTAGTGCATAAAGTTGCTCCTGCACTTGCAGCAGGAAATCCAGTGATTGTAAAGCCAGCGTCAGACACAGCAACGGTTTCTTTGAAATTGTGTGAGCTATTAGAACAAGCAGGAGTACCAAAAGGCTATGTCCAATGCGTAACTGGTGGTGGAAGCACAGTTGGCGAGCAGCTGTTAAATGATCAGCGTATTGCGCATTATACTTTTACAGGTTCACCTGGCGTTGGAAAACATATACAAAGAACAATTGGTTTAAGAAAAGCGACATTAGAGCTTGGTTCTAATTCAGCTACCATTGTTCACAGTGATGGAGATGTAGAACAAGCTGCAGCTAGATTAGCGAAAATGGCTTTTGCGAATGCAGGACAAATTTGTATTTCAGTTCAGCGTATTCTGGTTCAAAGGTCTGTAGAAAAACAATTTATGAAAGCTTTTCTGCAACATGTAGGAGAACTTAAAGTTGGTGACCCACTTGATCCTACGACAAATGTTGGACCAATGATTAGTGAGAAGGAAGCTCGAAGAATTGAAGAATGGGTAAATGAGGCAAGAGATTCAGGAGCAACCATTCTAACAGGTGGAAAACGTAGAGGAAATATTTATGAACCAACTGTTATTACAAATGCAACAAAAGGAATGAAAGTAGTAGATGAAGAAGTATTTGCTCCAGTTGTCTCTGTAACGACGTATGACACAATTGAAGAAGCAATTGATCTTGTCAATGATTCAAAATACGGTTTACAAGCAGGAATCTATACAAAGGACTTAAATTTATCGTTTAAAATCCCTTATTTACTTGAAGTGGGAGGAGTCATTGTAAATGATACATGCTGTTACCGTACAGATCAAATGCCATACGGTGGGGTTAAAGAAAGTGGAAATGGAAAAGAAGGACCAGCTTATGCAATACAAGAGCTTGTTGAAACAGTAACAGTAGTAGTAAATGTCGAAGGCTAATTAAACTTAGTAGTTTATTCTAAACAAAATAAGGATACTATTTAGTTACTGACAGAAGATTCATTGCAAAAATTGCAATGAATCTTTCTATCTCTTTAAGCGAAAATAAGTATTTCTATTTTGAGTAAAAGTTGATCGCCATATAGTTACATGAAGGTTAAATTTAGAAGCACTGTTCCTCAAAAACTGCTATAATCAAAACTAAAAGAAGTTTTTGAAATGAGGAATTAAACATGAAACCAACAATTTATGATGTGGCGGAGAAAGCAGGAGTTTCAATTGCAACTGTTTCCAAAGTTATTAATAATACGGGACGGATTAGTGATAAAACAAGGAAAAAAGTAAATCTAATAATGAGCGAATTAAATTATCATCCAAGTTTCGTTGCATCGGCATTAACTGGAAAACGTACACAAACTATAGGGTTACTAATTCCTAATATTGCAAACCCTTTCTATTCAGAATTCGCAAGAAATCTCGAAGATCGAGCTCATGAGCTTGGATATAGTATTGTAATATGTAGCACGGATTATAATGAAGAAAAGGAAAAAAAATATGTTTCTTTATTAATGCGTAAGCAGGTTGACGGATTTATTATAACATCGGGGTTTACAAACGTTGGTTTAATACAAGAAGTAATTGATCAAAAAATACCTGTTGCATTAATCGCATATAGTATTCCTACACTATCCCTTAATAGCATTGGAATCGATGATTATAAAGCTGGATATCAAGCAACAGCACATCTAGCCGAGCTTGGGCATAAGCGTATAGCAGTTATAGCTGAAACAGTACAAAGTAGTAATGATCGAGTTCGTGGGTATAAGGATGCTCTAAAAGAATATCAACTAGAATTTGATATTAATTTATACATTGAAACGAAAGCTACAGTAGAAGATGGCGAAATAGCAACAGATAAATTGCTTAATGTAGAAGAACCTCCAACGGCCATTTTTGCATTCAATGATATCTTAGCAATTGGTACCATGCAGTGTGCAAAAAAACGTGGGCTTTCAATTCCTGAAAATTTATCGGTTATAGGCTGTGACAACACTATTTTAGCATTAATTCCCTCTCTAACAACTATGGGGCAGCCACTTCGAGAAATGGGGTATGAAGCAGCAGATATACTTATTGAAGAAATTGAAGGCAAGAAAACGAGGAAACATCAGATATTATTATCACCGGAGCTTGTTATTAGAGATTCAACGGGTCCTCTAAAAATTTAAGAGGACCGATTTAATCAAAAAAACTTTCTTAATAACATTATAGCAACTTAGTTTGATTATATATTTTTTGAATTTTAGTTTTGAAACTCAATTTTTAAAGCATATCTTGCTCCTCTAAGTATAACTTTAACAACAAAAGCGACTAAATGAACTAGACCTCGGAATCTTCAGGTAAATATCATAAAAGTTTCTCACATAATTTAAAGTGATTTATATCCATTATCGAATGTAAAGAATATATCTTGTAAAATACAAATAAGGAATTTATATAAATAGATTTATTTGAGCGATATAAATTTTTAAAAATATATCTTCATTAACAGAGTTAAAGGATAGGAGAGAGAGAAGTGAAAGTTACTATCTATGATGTCGCAAAAACAGCAGGTGTTTCAATCGCCACTGTTTCTAAGGTCATTAATAACACGGGGAAAATTAGTGAAAAGACAAGAAATAAAGTCTTAGATGTGACGAAAAAATTAGAGTATTATCCAAATGTAATGGCCTCAGCACTAATGGGGAAAAAGACAAAGACAATTGGCTTAATAATCCCCGATTTAGCTAATCCTTTTTTTTCTGAACTCGCTAGGCATACAGAGAATAGAGCAAATGAATTAGAATATAATTTGATTACTTGTAGTACAGACTACTTACCAGAAAGAGAAAGCAAATATATATCATTATTAAAACAAAAAAAAGTTGATGGTTTTATTTTAGCATCTGGTTTTGAAGATTTAAAAAAGGTAGAAGACTTAATGAAAGAAGACATACCAGTAGCAGTTGTCGCCCGAGATTTTCCTATGTTTCCTGTCAATGCAGTAGCTATAGATGATTTTATGGGTGGATACCAGGCAACTTCTTATTTAATAAACTTAGGACATAAGAATATAGGGATAATAGCTCGTGATGTTTGGAGCAATAGAGAAAGAATTAGAGGATATAAGCAGGCTTTAGAAGACAATAACCTAGACGCTCCAAATTATTTTGAGTACGCTGAGGAGACAAATATAATCTGTGGTAAAAAAATTGCGCACAACTATTTAAATAATAATAATGCTCCAACAGCTATTTTTGCATGTAACGACTTACTTACTATTGGAGCAATTAAGGCTGCAAAAGAAAATGGGATTCTTGTTCCAGAACAATTATCCGTAGTAGGCTTTGACAATACGATGATTGCAACTATTACTGATCCACCATTAACTACAATTGGGCAACCCATAGATATAATGGGACGAGAAGTTATGGATTTAATGGTAGGCATGATTGAGCATAATAAACAGGATAAAATCCGAATAACATTAGTCCCTGAATTAGTTGAAAGAAACTCTACTTCAAAAATAGACTTAGGGTAAAGTTATAAAGACCCCTATGAAATTAAGTAAAGTAAATATAAACTAATAAAGTGTTTAATAGTTAATTTATTAGTTGCTTTTTTTAGAAAATTCAAATATAATAACTATAACAAGTGAGAAAGCGCTTACTCTAATTCTCGCTTTCTCACTTGTTATAGTTTATAACTTATCTACGTTAGATTTAAAGAATAAAAAAATATTATAATTAAATTTTTTTTATACTTTTAGTGAAGCGCTTAACCTAACTTAGACTATACAACGTAGTTCTTTATTTAACTGCTAAGAAGTTAGGATAAATTGAATGATAAAGGAGAGCTTAAAAATGAAAGGCCACTGTTTAATTGTCCAATCTGGAGGTCCAACAGCTGTTATTAATAACTCCTTAATTGGAATTATCGATGCAGCTCTTAATTCAACTTTTAAAGGAAATGTTTACGGATCTGTTGGAGGTCTGCACGGATTACTCAATGGGGATTTTATGAACTTAAGTCACTTGTCATTAGAGGAACGTCATCGTTTACGATGGACACCAGGTGCAGCGCTTGGATCTTGGCGTTATAAGCTAACTGCGAGTGATATAGAAATAATTGTAGAAAAATTAAAAAAAGAAGATATTCGGTATTTTTTCTATATAGGTGGAAACGGGTCAATGAATGTAGCTCTAATGATAGATGAACAGGCAAAAAAAATTGGGTATGAATTAAGAGTTATTGGGGTTCCTAAATCAATAGATAATGATTTGATGGGAACAGATCACAGCCCCGGTTTTGGAAGCGCTGCTAAATTCTTAGCTACCTGCATGTTAGACATTAAAATGGATATGAAAAGTTATACAGCGAGCAACCGTATTACTATTTTGGAAACAATGGGACGTCATGCTGGATGGTTAGCTGGTGCTTGTTCTTTAGTAGAAGAAATAGATGATAATTGTAAACACCTTATTTATGTACCTGAAGTACCCTTTGGTATGAATGAATTTATGAAAAAGATGGAGTCTTTAAATAAAGAAAATCAAAGCGCCGTTGTTGTAGTATCAGAAGGGATTCGTGATGGTAACGACCAAGTAATTTCAGAAAAGAGCCTTAATAAAGATATCCTAGGTCGTGAGAAACTAGGAGGAGTTTCTTCATATTTAACGGATGTTATACAGGGAGAACTAGGAATTCAAGCTCGTTATATTCTGCCAAGTACTTGGCAACGCAGTAGTATGCTATTTGCAGCAAAGACTGATTTAGTAGAAGCGTACGAAGTTGGTCAAAAGGCATGGTTTTATGCAATGAATAATTGCTCAGGGGTAATGATTGCTTTGGTACGAAGCGATGATAAAGCTAGTTATCAAGTTTCATATGACACTGTATTGTTAGAAGAAGTTGCAGGAAAGGAACGTTTTGTTCCGAAGGGTTGGTATGACAAAGAAAAATGTTCTATGTCTATAGAGTTTAAAAATTATGTTCGTCCTATAATTCAAGGTGAGGTAATGCTACCAACACAAGATGGTCTGCCTATATATGGTCATGTTATATAAAATAGTTTGATTATGTGGCTTATATGGTACGGCTATTCATGAGTAAAAAAGATCGTAGTGAAAAATTGTATTTAGAGTTTATGATGATATGTCTTTTTATCTAAATAACTATTGAAGACTTTAATAATAAATTATTTATTAATACTAGCCTGATAGATCTTCAATAGAATAAATTGGAACCAATTAATAGGCTATGTAACAGGAGGAGAATAGTATTGGGAGATTTAGCTGTAATTTTTGATATGGATGGAGTCATTGTAGATAGTGAACCAGTTTATAGAAGGTTGAATAAAAGCATTTTTAAAGAGTTAGACATAAAAGTAGACGAGGATACTCAACTTAGTTTTATTGGGGGAACAACAAGAAGAAAGTGGACAATACTTAAAGAGAAGTTTTCATTATCACAAAGTGTAGAGGAACTTATCCTTTTACAACATAGTATATTTTCGCAAGAAGAATGGGATTTTAACCGGCTGTTATTTCCTGAAGCTTTACCACTTTTAATGTCCTTGAAGCAACAAGGCATTCCTACTGCATTAGCATCATCATCTGATAGGAAGAGAATAGATTTGGCCTTAGAGCAATGCCAATTAAGTGAATATTTTAATGAAGTTATATGTGGAGAAGATTTTAAAAACGGAAAACCTCATCCCGATATCTTTCTTCATTCTGCAGAAAAACTGGGTATATCACCAACAAGTTGCGTGGTTATAGAAGATTCGCATAATGGTTTGACAGCAGCTAAAAGAGCCAATATGTACTCTATTGGTGTAAAGCATAAACAAATAAATATGGATTTATCACCGGCAAACCAGATCGTAAATTCTTTATCTGAGATAAACCTAGAAAAGTTGAAGGAACTTTTTAAAATACCTAATGTTAAAAACGATATGTTATCTAGAAAATAAAAATCAATTAAATTGTTATAAAAAAAAGAGGGGAATCTTATGATTTTAAAGGCAGTCTTAGAATTAAGTAATAATATAAATAACAGTCGCAAGGAAATGTATAAATTAGCAAAGGATGGGGGTCTATCTGATCCTAATGTTCTAAAAATTAGTCAGAAGTTAGATGGTGACATTAACGTACTCCAACAATTGATGTCAAAGCACCAGTTAAGTAGAAGGGCATTATAATATTTCAATCAAATAAAAAAGGAGAGAGCTCTAAATAATATTCCTATTAAAAACTCAATGATTGAAAGGGGGAATAAAAAAATATTTAAATTATAGTCTTAGGATTTAATAGTTTTAAAATTTTTTCTTTATAAATGACTGATAAAAAATTTTAAAGAAGGAGAAATTACATGTCAACTTTACGTGAAAATGCATTAGAGATGCATAAAAAAAACAGAGGGAAACTTGGAGTTTATGCAAAAGTCTCTATACAAAACGAAGAAGACTTAAGTCTTGCTTATTCACCTGGTGTTGCAGAACCTTGCATAGAAATTTATGCTGATGAAAACAAGACGTATGATTACACCATGAAGGGGAATCTTGTTGCTGTTGTTTCAAATGGTACAGCTGTACTTGGTCTTGGAAATATTGGTCCAAAAGCTGCTATGCCTGTGATGGAAGGAAAAGCTATATTATTTAAGTCCTTTGCAGATGTAGATGCATTTCCAATTTGTTTAAATACTACAGATACTGAAAAAATTATCGAAGTAGTTAAATTGTTAGAACCTACTTTTGGTGGAGTGAATTTGGAAGATATCGCGGCACCACAATGTTTTGAAATTGAGAATCGTCTACGAAAAGAATGTAAAATTCCAGTTTTCCATGACGACCAGCATGGAACAGCTATTGTAACTGCTGCTGGATTACTCAATGCACTTAAGCTAGCTAACAAAAAAGTAGATCAAATTAGTGTTGTAGTGAACGGGGCAGGTGCTGCTGGCGTAGCAATTGTTAAGTTACTATTACGTATGGGTGTAAGCGATGTCATTCTATGTGATACAAGAGGAATTATTTATGAAGGGCGCCCTGTAGGAATGAATTCCTTTAAAGAAGAAATGGCTTATATCACTAATAAAGAGAAAAAACGAGGCGATTTAGCGGATGCTCTTGAGGGAACAGATGTGTTTATAGGAGTATCGGCTGCTGGAGCTGTTACAAAAGAAATGCTTTGGTCCATGAATACTAATCCGATTATTTTCGCGATGGCAAACCCAATTCCAGAGATTATGCCGGAAGTGGCAAAAGATGCTGGTGCTCTGGTAGTGGGGACAGGACGCTCAGATTTTCCTAATCAGATCAATAATGTACTAGCTTTCCCAGGTATCTTTCGCGGTGCTTTAGAAGTACAGGCAAAGGAGATTAATGAAGAAATGAAATTAGCAGCAGTACATGC
>Ga0105244_10003560_pt1 | contig 11063 bp, 10 predicted proteins | sample KBSM44metaG_FD_80423 | JGI IMG/M metagenome (GOLD analysis project Ga0105244, IMG submission 80423) | Miscanthus rhizosphere microbial communities from Kellogg Biological Station, Michigan, USA - KBS M4-4 metaG | ecosystem: Host-associated > Plants > Roots > Rhizosphere > Soil | place...
ACGACTGCGAAAACCGCCTGGTCAAAACCGAGACCATGGCCAACAGTCAGGTGGAAAGCACCAGCAACTACCAGTACGACAGCCTTGGCAGGCGCGTTGCCAAACAGTGGGAGATCAAGGGGCAGACCGACCGGAAACGCTTTCTCTGGCAAGGCCTGCGCTTGCTGCGTGAAGAAAGCCCGGGAAAGAGCAGCCTGTATCTGTACGAGCCAGGCAGCTATGCGCCTTTGGCCCGTATTGATGAGAAAGAGGGCGAGGCAGAGAACAAGGTCTACTACTTCCACACCGACCAGATTGGTACGCCACTGGAGATGACCGACGCTGAAGGGCAGATCGTCTGGCAGGCCAAATATCGGCCGTGGGGCGCGGTTGAGAAACTGGTGGTGAACGAGGTCGAGCAGAACCTCAGGTTTCAGGGTCAGTATTTCGATGTCGAGACGGGGCTTCACTACAACACGTTTCGGTATTACGATCCGGAGATTGGGCGGTTTATTACGCAGGATCCGATTGGGTTGAGTGGGGGTCTGAATCTTTATAGCTATGCCCCAAGCTCTACCAGCTGGGTCGATCCCTTTGGTTTGAGCTGTGAAAGTCTCAAAGGAAAATACTCTTCAGTCGAAAAGGCAAATTTGCCTAGCTGGGTTGCAGAATCGTTTACAAATGGTAAATATAAGACTGTAGTCACTACACAAGATATCTATGTGTACCGTGTATTTGGTGGAAATGCAAAAGCAAGCGGAGGCTTTGTTTCCACATCTCCGGCATCAAGCCGAATACAGGCAAAGCTGGACGCTGCGTTATTACCAGAATGGAAAAATACGCGACAGTTCGAGGCAAAAATACTGATACCTAAAGGCACAATTTTAAATATCGGCTCAGTAGCGCCGCAAGTAACGAAGTCAGGCACGATATTTAAAGGTGGGGCTGATCAAATCCTGATGCCACAAAACTGGCCAGAATCTTGGATCGTGGGTATTAAAACAATTAGAACTCCCTAGGAGGGAAGAAATGAGCAAGAACGAGCTAGAGCCATTAATAAAAAGCATATTGGTCGACTTGAGAAATGTCGAACTGATGCGCGGAGAATCTTATCTGCACGCAATAATAAGAAGCTATGAGAACACTCTAAGAGATCTATTAAAAGATTGCTTAACAGAGAACCTAATTAAAAGCTCACCAAGAGAATACCTAGAAATCTACAGCGATTATGAAAACCCTCTAGTTGAGCAAATGGACTTTGCTCAAAAACAACTACAAAAATATATCAACCATCACATTTAATTTTTCCAGCTTGAATAACTCTGTTACCTGTAATCACCTACAAGAGAAATGCTGACCACTAACTTATCAATGCGATACTGCCTGAGGCAGGTAAGGAAATATACTGGTGAACGAGGTCGAGCAGAACCTGAGGTTTCAGGGGCAGTATATGGAAATGTTGGTTAGATAAGAGTAGCCCATTCGGTATGTTTTCTAACGCATGTAAATGTGCACCCAAGCTTTGAAAAATTGGCCGCAGGAGCTTTTTGCGGCTAGGATTAGAGAGCAAGTAGATTACTACTTAAAGCAAATCAATCGTGAAATTAAGGCATTCAATCCAAATGAACGCTAAAGACATCATAGAAAAAGTCGACTTCAAATCGTACGTTTCTTCGAATCTATGCGATCCCATCACACGCGAATTAATCAGCAAATCAAAGATATCTGATATTTCCTTTCTGCTAGATCCAGAAGCATCTGTCTATGATGATCAAAACAAAAACACGCTAAAATCAATTATAGAATTCAGAGCCAACAACCTGGCAGCCCAAGGGCGCCAGCTTAATGGCGCAGACCTATGTGCAGCATCGCTTGAAGGTTCAAAGGATGAGGCGTTGCGAAGCTGGGTCCCCTTGAAAGTGGAAAATCATCTCGTAATTTTTATAATAAACTCTGAAAGCTTTGAAATTGACGGCTGCATGTCATTAAGATAGAAACCGGCCTCAACAACTAAAACTTATAACAAAACTTAAACATCAGGATACTCACAACAACCAAAACATCAAACTTTTCAAATGCGGGCTTCATCATTTGCAAAAACATTAGCCAAGGATGGGCGACATAATTCCGCAGCGCATGCCCTTCCTATATAGCGTATAAGATCGGGACTGTGAAAATATTCACGCCTCATCAAAAAAAGCGCCCAAAGGACGCCTCACTCAATCATCACCCCTCAAAGCACACCCAACGGATACTCCACAATCACCCTCACCTCATCCAGGTCCGATTCAAACGCCGTGGCCCGAGTCGTTGCCTGACGCACGCGCAGCGACAGGTCTTTCAGTGATCCGGTCTGCACGATGTATTTCGCTTCGATATCGCGCTCCCAGCGTTTTTGATCGGTCAGCGGGTTGCCTTGTGCGTCGCGGCGCATGTAGGTGCTGTTGGCGTTGGAGTAGTCGGCGTCGGTGCCTTTGCCGTAGCGGGTCATGAACGACAGGCCGGGTACGCCGAAGGTGGACATGTCGAGGTTGTAGGTGACCATCCACGAGCGCTCCTTGGGTGAGTTGAAGTCGCTGTACTGGATGGAGTTGGCCAGGTAGATGGAGTCGGACTGCCGGAGGTAGTCGAAATCGTCATCACCTTCGTTGCGCTGGTGCGAAAGCGACAGGGTGTGTGCGCCGTATTGGAGGGCGACTTTTGCACTCCAGATGTCGTTGTCGAATTCGCCGAGCAGCTTTTTGCCTTCGTCGGTGGCGTTGTAGTAGTTCAGGCTGCTGGTCAGCGACAGGTCGTCAGAGAGCGGCAGCACGTAGGACGCTGACGCGTATTTCTGATCCCAGGCGGCTTTGAGTCGGCTGGTGTAGAGGCCAAGGCTCAGCCTGTCGGTGGCCTGATAGTCACCGCCGAAGTAGGCAACCCATGGAGAGTCCACGGCACCCCCGTAGAAGGTGACGAAACCGTCGCGCAGGTTGCTGGAAACGGGCTGACTCATGGCGTGCAGGCGACCGCCTTGCAGGGTCAGGCCGCTGATGCTGTTGTTGACGGCGGTAACGCCGCGAAAGCTCTCGGGCAGCAGGCGGGAGTCGCCGAAGGCAACCACGGGGGGTGGAGGGAAACACATCGCCCACGTTGACGACGGTGTCGAAGGCTCTGGCCTTCAGCGAACCACCTACCTTGGTGTATTCGTCACGGGCGCGGCCTTCCCCATCGACCGGCAGCACGTCGAATGCGCTGCGGCCGCCGTTGCGGCCGTCACCGGTGTCGAGCTTGATGCCGATCATGGCAAATGCATCGACGCCGACACCGAAGGCGCCTTGAGTGAAACCTGACTGGAATCGCCCGATGATGCCCTGCGCCCATGCTTCGGAATAGCCATTGCCGGTCGGGCTGGACTCGCCATTGCGGTGGTCGCGATTCATGTAGAAGTTGCGGTTGAGTACCGTCAGCGTGCTGCCTTCGATGAAGCCTTCTTTCTGTTCTTCGGCGAGTACGGCGGCCGGTGCGACACCGGCAAGGGTCGAGCACAGGGCCAGTGATAGTGTTTTAAGTTGAGTCATGTGCGCTCCGTCTAATCGGCAGATTGTTATAAACATGTCGATCTGGCTGTTTTTATTAACCCGAACGCTGCCAGTGGGGCACAATCTTGAAGTGGCGAAGATAACGCCGAGGTGACGGGAAGATTACAAATATGAAAGGACGTGCATTACAGCACGCCGTTGCTCAATAAAATAAAATACGCTTTGACCGGTGTAATCAGACATTCAAGATCGGACGCAGAGCGTCCAGAACGGCATTCCCTGGTTCAAGTGCACTCCTTCTGGCGGCTGTACCGGCCTTTTCGCGAGCAAGCTCGCTCCCACGGGCGCTGGAGCACGGGCGTGATAACGATTTGTGTAGATACGGGAATAAAAAAAGCGCCCCGAAGGACGCTTAAAGATTCGCCCCGACCAAAGGAGCAGGGAGCTGCTACAAAGGGCGAATGGGGGTGCAGCGGGTCGGGCATCAAAGGCATCAGCCTTCGGACTTGGTCGACCGCTCGGCCTTGGCGTTGTCGTCTGTATTGACGTAGCGCTCGGCTTTATTGCTGCTGTTCTGTTCCTTGAAGCGCAGTTCCTGTGCAAGACGCATCTTGTCAGCCGCTGTGCTTGCGTACTCGTTACCGTCGTCGGCAAAGGCTGCGCTGGCGGACAAGGCAGCTACTGCGAAGACCATCGATTTGACCAGTTTCATCATCGTTACCTTTATCGGTTGAATGTCGGACCTGCGCAGCGCTCGGCGCTCGTCAGGGATGAAACAAGCTTACGGAGGGGGAGCTAACAGGAAGGTGAGCGAACAATGACAATACTGTTAGGAAGCTGACATCTTCGAGATGACCGATTTGTAATGTTTCAGCAACCTTCCGGTTAGTGCGCATTGGTTAGGGTTAAGCCACATTCAAACGGAGACAAAAGAAAATGCGCACAGCCAAATCGTTGTTACTTGCTCTGGTCATCCTTTCGCCCATCAGTGCTTTCGCCTACACCTCTGATGAAGTCAAAGCCACTACGGTGATCAAGGAGCACCAAGCCAGCGTGCAGAAGTATGCCGCCATCCATAACAAGCCAATGCCGGAGATCAAGGAGTACACGTACGGAATGAAGCTGGACATTGCCAAGCTGGTCCGCAAATCCCCGGATCTGCAAACCTGTAGCGTGATGCCAAAGCTGATGACTTACGAAGACTCCAAAGGCAAGCTGAACACGGTTCAGTACCAGGTCCTCGGCGGATGCAGAAACAGCCAATGATTCTGATCCTGCCAGGAAGGCCACTCAGCGCTACATCCCCCGTCAGCCCGGACCGTCATTCGGGCTGACTTTTTTGTGTCTGCAATGCCCTGCCTCTCCCGTCTCAAATCCAGCTTCGCTGGGTGATTCCAGCATTTTTTGCAACATCACCGCCTCTGCGTGGTCAACGCAAACCCCACTGTGGCGTGTCGAGATGTGTCTGGACGTAGATCCAGTCCATCAAACACAGGCTCGGTTACGGTGATCGAGACACTGCACTTACGGACTCTGGAATGACGGATGCTTGAACTCGCTGCTGGTTTTATCTGCCTCACTGCGCTGCTGACCTACGTGAACTACCGTTTCATCGGTCTGCCCCCCACCATTGGCGTGATGGTCACTGCGCTGATGTTCTCGTTGCTGTTGCAGGGTCTGAGCTTTCTGGGCTATCCCGGCCTGGAAGATCGCGTTCAACAATTGATCAGTCAGATCGACTTCGGCGACCTGCTGATGAACTGGATGCTGTCCTTCCTGCTGTTCGCCGGGGCGCTGCACGTCAACCTTGGCGATTTGAGGAGCTACCGTTGGCCCATCGGCCTGTTGGCGACTTTCGGGGTGCTGATTGCCACCACTGTGATCGGCGCACTGGCCTACTGGATCTTTGCCCTGTTCGGCTGGCACGTCAGCCCGTTGTACTGCCTGCTGTTTGGTGCACTGATCTCGCCTACCGATCCGATTGCGGTGCTCGGTGTGTTGCGTACCGCCAACGCCTCCAAACCGCTGAAAACCACCATCGTTGGTGAAAGCCTGTTCAACGACGGCACCGCGGTGGTGGTGTTCACCGTGCTGCTGGGTATCGCCCAGTTGGGCGAGACGCCGACGGTTGGCGAAACCGCCCTGCTGTTCGTCCACGAAGCGGTGGGCGGTGTGCTGTTCGGCGGCCTGATCGGTTACGCCGTGTACCTGATGATCAAGAGCATCGAGCAGTATCAGATCGAAGTCATGCTGACTCTCGCACTGGTGATCGGCGGCTCGGCGATGGCGTCTGAACTGCATGTGTCCGGTCCTATCGCGATGGTCGTGGCCGGCCTGATCATCGGCAATCTGGGACGTAATCTGGCGATGAACGACATGACCCGTCGTTACATGGACGGTTTCTGGGAGTTGCTGGATGACATGCTCAACGCGCTGCTATTCGCGCTGATCGGCATGGAGTTGTTGCTGTTGCCGTTCTCGTGGCAGCACCTGATTGCGGCCAGCCTGCTGGCAGCGGCGATTCTGCTGTCGCGCTTCGTCACCGTGGCCCCGGCCATCCTGCTCCTGCGTCGCTGGCGCAAGGTGCCGCACGGTACGATCCGCATCCTCACCTGGGGCGGCCTGCGCGGCGGTGTCTCGGTCGCCTTGGCGCTGGCGCTGCCGACCGGGCCGGAACGCGATCTGCTGCTGAGCATTACCTACATCGTGGTGTTGCTGTCGATCCTTCTGCAGGGCCTGACCATCGGCAAGCTGGTGAATGCCGTTACCCGTGCCCCGCAGGCGAAAGAACCGGCAGAGCATTGATCAGGCCGATGCAGCGGCGCGCCGGTATTCACTGGGCGTCTGCTGCATCTCCACGCGGAAGTGCCGGTTGAAGTTGGACAGATTGGCATAGCCGACTTCAAAGCAGATGTCCGACACCGACATCTCGCTGTGCAGCAGCAACCGGCAAGCCCGCTGGACCCGCAGTTTGCGCATCAGGTCGATAAAACAATGGCCCGTGGTGCGCTTGAAGAAGCGTGAAAAACCCGGATCGCTCATGTCCAGCCGCTGCGCGATGACGGACAGGCGAATATCGCTGGTCAATTCGGTCAGCAGATAGTCGAACGCCTTGTTGATCCGTTCGGAGCTGCGCGCATCCAGGGTCGGTGCATACCAGGTGCTGGCCAGCAGACGAACCTCCTGCGCAGGCGCTTTCATCAGCGTGTTGACCAGTTGCAGGAACAGAATCAGCCGCTCCAGCCCCTGAGCCGGGCCGATCTGTTCAAGCAGGCGCGCGGCCTGCACCGCTGTTGCACCGCTGAACTCAAGGCCACGTCGCGCCTGCTCGAACAGACGCTGCAAATCGCCTATCTCCGGCAGCGTGCCGCGCAAGGCCAGCAACGCGGCACCATCAAACTGCAGCACCACGTCCCGCCCGGGCAGATGCTCACCGGGGGCCAGATCGCCGATCCAGTCATGCGGCAAATCCGGGCCGATCAGGGCCACATGCCCTGCCGCGAACTCACCGATGTAATCCCCGGCCACCAGCTTGCCGCTGCCCTGGCGGATCAGATGAATTTCGAATTCCGGATGATGGTTCCAGCGCGCCAGTGCGTAGGGATAGTCATGCTCGTACCAGCGAAAGCAGTGGTCGGGCTGCGGGAGAATAACCTCAAGCTCGGCAGGGCGCTGCTCGAGCAAGGCGGCTCGGCTGTCAGGCACGGGATGCCCCTTTTTATCGTTATGAATGCGCTGTTGACGCTTGAACATACCCCCTCGCGTCCAACCAGCGCTAGCTCGCGTTAAAACCGGCACTGATACTTTTTTGCTTTCGGACAGCCGGAGCGCGGCCGGTTAAAAAAGTATCAGTCGATGATCCGCGCTGCGTTTGTTCGGCCCCCTGAGGGCTGCTGTAATCAAGCCGTCCACCAGAGTGACTCAACCGTGGCCAACAACAAAAACAATGACTCCCGCCAGACAAGGCGCGGGGTGGAGAGCACTACGATGAACATTCGGAAAACGCTTTTCCTGTCCGCAGGCGTGTCCGCCACCCTTTTCAACCTGACCGTCCAGGCTGCCGAAACCGTGACCATCGCCACGGTGAACAACGGCGACATGATCCGCATGCAGCGCCTGTCGAAAACCTTTGAGCAGCAGCATCCCGACATCAAGCTCAACTGGGTAGTGCTCGAAGAAAATGTTTTGCGCCAACGCCTGACCACCGACATCGCCACGCAGGGCGGCCAGTTCGACGTGTTGACCATCGGCACCTACGAGACCCCGTTATGGGGCGCCAAACAGTGGCTGGAGCCAATCACCGATCTTGCGCCGGACTACGATCTGGAGGATATCTTTCCCTCCGTGCGCCAAGGCTTGTCAGTCAAGGACACGCTCTATGCCCTGCCCTTTTATGGCGAAAGCACCCTTACTTATTACCGCACCGATTTGTTCAAGCAGGCAGGCTTGAGCATGCCCGAACACCCGACCTGGACGCAGCTGGGCGACTTCGCCGCGAAGCTGTATCAGCCCGACAAGGGCGTTTACGGCATGTGCCTGCGCGGCAAGGCCGGTTGGGGCGAGAACATCGCTTTGCTCAGTACCATGGCCAATGCATTCGGCGCGCGCTGGTTCGATGAGCAATGGAAACCGCAATTGACCAGCCCGGAATGGATCAAGGCTGCGAATTTCTACGTCAACACCCTGAAAAACTATGGCCCGCCGGGCGTGTCGAGCAACGGCTTCAACGAAACCCTCGCGCTGTTCAACAGCGGCAAATGCGCCTTGTGGGTCGACGCCAGCGTGGCCGGCTCCTTCACGACGGACAAGGAACAGAGCAAGGTGGTCGACAGCGTCGGCTTTGCACCTGCGCCGGTTGAAGTGACTGACAAGGGTTCATCATGGCTTTACGCCTGGTCGCTGGCGATACCGACCACCTCCAAGCACAAGGATGCGGCCAAGGCGTTCATCACCTGGGCGACGTCCAAGGCGTATATCCAGCTGGTCGCCGAGACGGACGGCATCAGCAACGTGCCGCCTGGCACCCGCGCCTCCACCTACAGCGAGGCTTACCTGAAAGCTGCACCGTTCGCCAAGGTCACGCTGCAAATGATGCAACACGCCGACCCGGCGCACCCCTCGGCCAAGCCTGTGCCCTACGTTGGTATCCAGTACGTGACCATTCCCGAGTTTCAGGCCATCGGCACCTCGGTCGGCAAGCTGTTCTCTGCCGCCGTGACCGGGCAAACCACCACTGAACAGGCGCTCACAGCCGCGCAGGCGGTGACCGAGCGCGAGATGAAACGTGCCGGCTACCCGAAGTAGAGCGCCAGCCCTCAACTGTATTGAACGGACGATGAACCCATGAAACGACTTGAAGGTAAAAGCGCGCTGATCACCGGATCGGCGCGAGGCATCGGGCGGGCATTTGCGCAGGCGTACATTCACGAAGGTGCGCGCGTGGCGATTGCCGATATCGATCTGCAGCGCGCACAGGCGACAGCGACCGAACTGGGCCCCAACGCTTATGCGGTGCGGATGGACGTCACGGATCAGTCGTCCATCGATCAGGCCATCGCCGCAGTGGTCGCCCAGACCGGCAAGCTGGATATCCTGATCAACAACGCCGCGCTGTTTGATCTGGCACCAATTGTCGATATCACCCGCGACAGTTACGAACGGCTGTTTTCGATCAACGTCGCGGGCACCCTGTTCACTTTGCAGGCAGCAGCCAGGCAAATGATTGCCCAGGGGCACGGCGGCAAGATCATCAACATGGCCAGCCAGGCCGGTCGGCGGGGCGAGGCGCTGGTGGCGGTGTATTGCGCGACCAAGGCTGCGGTGATCAGCCTGACCCAATCGGCCGGGCTGGACCTCATCAGGCACGGCATCAATGTCAATGCCATCGCGCCGGGTGTGGTCGATGGCGAACACTGGGACGGCGTCGATGCGCTGTTCGCCCGCCACGAAAACCGCCCGCTGGGCGAGAAGAAAAAGCTGGTGGGCGAAGAAGTGCCTTTCGGGCGCATGGGCACAGCGGACGATTTGACCGGCATGGCCATTTTCCTGGCTTCAGCGGACAGCGAATACGTCGTAGCCCAGACCTATAACGTCGACGGTGGCAACTGGATGAGTTGAAGTGCGACGGGAGTAAAGATGAGCCGAACCGCGCAAAAAAGCCTGCAACTGCTTCCATTGCCGAAGCGATTGGCTAAGATGCGCGGACCGCCTGCTGCCTGAGGCGGCTCATTGATGTACAGGAGTACGAATGTCCACTGAAGAGGAGATCGCCATTTCCGGCGGTACACCTATGATCCCTGACCAGCGCCGGGAGCTGATGCTGCGTCAGTTGCGCAAGCATCAGGTGCTCAGCGTGCATCAGTTGATGGAGATGTTCGATTGCTCGCACATGACCATCCGCCGCGACATCGCCCAGCTGGAGCAGGAAGGTCGCGCCTACTCGGTTACCGGGGGCGTGCGTATCGCCAGCCAGGTCCACAGCGAGCCCAGCCACCAGTCCAAGGCCGTGGTGGAGTTGCCGCACAAGCAGGGTATGGCGCGGCTCGCAGCGGGCTTGTTGCACCCGGACATGACGATCTATCTGGACGCAGGCACCAGCACACTCGAAATCGTCCCGCATATCATCGCGCTGTCGGGCATGACTGTGGTCACCAATGATTTCGGCGTGGTCAACGCGCTGGCCGATGCTGCGCATGTGGATGTGATTCATACCGGCGGGCTGCTCGATCATCCGAACCGCTCCAGCGTCGGCGGCCTGGCAGCGGCGACCTTGCGCCAGCTGGCGACCGATGTGGCCTTCATGTCCACCAGCTCGTGGGACCTGCAACGCGGCACCACCACACCGTCGGCGCTGAAGGTCGAGGTCAAGCAGGCCGCCATGCAGTCCGCCTCGCAAACCGTGCTGATCGCCACCAGCTCCAAATACGGCACCTTCGGCATGTACAAGGTGGCCGGGCTCGAGCAGTTCGACACCATCATCACCGACGCAGCCCTGGCCGAAGCGGCTGCCGACGGGATTCGCAAGCAGCGTATCGAACTGTTGCTGGCACCCGTGGCGGGCAAACGTCAGGCCCTCGATATCAAGTCCTGAACCTCATTGCGATGATCAGCAGGTCAAAAAAAACCCCGGTCTCTCGACCGGGGTTTTTTATTCAGCGCGGGCTAAGTATCAAGCCTTGGCTTTCTTGGCAGCGCGGGTACGCTCGCTTTCGTCCAGGATCTTCTTGCGAAGACGGATGGACTTCGGCGTTACTTCGCACAGCTCGTCGTCCTGGATGAATTCCAGAGCCTGCTCAAGGGTGAACTTGACAGGTGGAACCAGGGCGATGGTTTCGTCTTTGCCCGAAGCACGCATGTTGTCGAGCTTCTTGCCTTTGGTAGGGTTCACACCCAGGTCGTTGTCGCGGCTGTTCAGACCAACGATCTGACCACCGTAGATTTCTTGACCGTGCTCGACGAACAGCTTGCCGCGCGCCTGCAGGGTTTCCAGGGAGTAGGTCAGTGCCTTGCCGGTTTCAACCGAAACCAGAACGCCGTTCTGACGGCCGGACATGTCGCCGGACT
>Ga0105244_10003569_pt1 | contig 11053 bp, 7 predicted proteins | sample KBSM44metaG_FD_80423 | JGI IMG/M metagenome (GOLD analysis project Ga0105244, IMG submission 80423) | Miscanthus rhizosphere microbial communities from Kellogg Biological Station, Michigan, USA - KBS M4-4 metaG | ecosystem: Host-associated > Plants > Roots > Rhizosphere > Soil | place: Michigan...
GCGTGATTTTGTTGGGCCGCGCCGTTGTTACTCCTGGACTTGGGTCTTTTGCTTAATAACTCTGCTGGGGGTTTTGTGTTCCTCCTGGGGGGTTCTGCAGGTTTCTGGCTATCTGGTACCGGTCATCTTCGTGCTATTTGCTCTCGGAATCCGCCATTTCGGCCCGCGTATCATGGGGCTAATGTGGGCGATTTCTGCATGGTTATTGCTGACCTATAACGATGGTTTCCTGTATGGGGTAAATACTGAATTTGCTCTGTCCTTTATTCTCTCGGTATTTATCTCATTTAGCGTCTGTATGGTGTATATGACGTCGATGTTCAAGAAAAATGAGTGGATGAAGCGTATTTATCGTTCGCAAGCCCTGACTGACCCCTTAACTCAGTTACCGAATATTCGTGCGCTGGAACATCATGTGCAATGTTATCCAAAAGGGACGTTGTGTTGCTTGCGTATGTCTAATCTGGAATTTTTAAGTCGCCATTATGGCATGATGATGCGTATTGACTGTAAACGTATTATCACCAGCCAATTAACCCCTTTGCTACATCAAGGTGAACAGGTATTTCAATTACCTGGCAGTGAATTATTAATATTTTTACATACTCAGGATGCTGCTGCACGACTCGGCAATATGGTCGATACACTCAATAGTAAACAAATAAAATGGCATAACACTATGCTGGACATTGAGTACAGTGCATCTTATAGCGCTATCGATAATGACCTTGTTGAATTACACCATACATTAGGGCAATTAAGTTATCTGTCTGAACAGGCTTGTGCCAGCAGGCGTGTGCTAAGTCTGAATACCCGAATTGAAGATGTTTCAGGCCAGACGACAGATCGCGTTTTACTTCTGCAAAAAATTAAACATGCTTTGAATGATGAACAATTTTTTGTGCTGTATGCCCAACCCGTTATGAATGTGCAGGGGAAGGGCTATCACGAAATACTCAGTCGTTTAATATTAGAGGGCGAAGTTATTACGCCGGATAAGTTTATTCCTGTGATCACTGAATTTAACCTCAGTACCCGCTTCGACATGCTAATCATGAAGAAACTGGTGAGTTTCCTGCAGCAACATGCTGTCGAAAGCCAACAACCGCGTTTTTCTGTCAATCTTATGCCACTGACGTTAATGCAAAAAGATATCGCTCATGACATTGTTTCCTTGTTTGCTGAATATCAGGTGCCAACCTGCAGTGTAATTATTGAAGTTACTGAGGAACAGGCATTTTCAGAATCAGAAATCTCAATGCAGAACATCACGCTGCTGCGTGAAAGCGGCTTTAAAATTGCTATTGATGACTTTGGCACTGGCTATGCCAATTACGAAAGACTCAAACGGCTTCATGCGGACATTATCAAGATTGATGGGTGTTTCATCAAAGACATCACATCGGACTCGCTTGATCCGCTGATTGTTAAATCAATATGTGACATGGCACAAGCGAAGCAACTCAGTGTCGTTGCCGAGTTTGTTGAAACTGAAGAACAGCGCACCCTTTTGCTTAGCCTTGGCGTAGAGTTTTTACAAGGTTATCTGATTGGCAAACCAGAGCCTCTTAATACAGTCCATACTTTTTAAGGTAGCAGTATGTTGCGAGCATCTGATCACAGGACTTTATTGTGAGCACTTCCAGAGCGAATAGATTCCGTTTACCGTTGGCCAACACACTGCGTGTTATTCATCTGTGCTTTATTTTTGTTTTTGTCCTGACCGCCATATTGTTCTGGCAGCAAGGGCAGTTGTTTAGCCAGGGTTATCGCACCGGGCAGTTAAGCCACCTGGAAAGCGTGATTGCGCGGCTTGAAAGCAGAGCACAATACAAGGTTGATAATCTTCGCTATTTAAAACGAATTTTTATTGAAGCGATGGATGATCCGATTTTTCCTGGTAGCCCGGTGGCTCCCTGGGAAGTCAATGAGAATGCGATTCAAAGGCCACTATGGATAGGCGAGTTACCCCTGCCTGATACTGTCACTGAAGATGAAGCTTTTCAGGGCAAAGAATCACAGGAAGTGCGTAATCAACTCAATGGGTTGCGTAAAATACAGGGGCTTTTCCCGCTGGCAACCGGGGAACATGAACTGCTTGCCGATTTGTACTATATCTCGCGTGAAGGTGAATTTATCGCCTCTTTATCGCAAGAGGTTAACGAGCAACTGATCAATAGTTATAACCCGCACGAAAAGCAGGGTAGTTTCGTATTGGCTTCACCGCTTTTGAATCCCCGGCGCGCACCGTTCTGGACGCGGCAAAACATCGCTAACAGCGATGAGACAGTGATTAACGCGGCGATACCAGTCGATTTTGGTGGTGAATGGGTCGGGTTGTTGGGCATTGCATTTGATAATCAGTCAGTACAGAAATTTCTTGCCTCTTCATTACCTGAAGGGACGCAAAGTGCCTACCGATTATATGATGAGCAGTTAAAACCGCTGACAAAAGCGGTGGGTGCGGAAAACAACGTACAGCTGAACGTGGAGCAGAAGAAAACCATTCTCAAGATGTTGATTGATAAACCGCGCGGCACTTTCCGTTCCGGGTCGGTATTTATCACTTTTGGTAAACTGAGAGGGACACACTCGGTTCTGGTGAGCACCCAAACCCTGAGCCAGGGGCTGCACGAAGATTTTGGGCGATTCAGTCTACTTCTCGTCACGATGTTTTTGATTTTTGTGCTTTCTCTTTTAGGAGCACATCGCATTATTTGCCGCCTGGTGGGCAATATGGGCAATTTACAACGTGAAATGCAGCATCATGCGCTTCACGATGATTTGACCGGAGTACTTAACCGGCGTGGTTTCTTCGAGAAAACATCGCAAGTCAGCCCTAATTATGTCGATTACACCCTTGTTCTATTGGATCTCGATCACTTCAAAAAAGTAAACGATATGTATGGGCACCAGGTCGGTGACAATGTGTTGATCCACGCCACTGGGCGTATCCAGCGAGCCATACGTAAACAGGATATTTTGGGGCGTATAGGCGGTGAGGAGTTTTGTATTTACCTGCCAAACTCTGACCTTAAAACCGGGATCATGGTGGCGACACGTATCAAATGGGAGCTTGAGTCATCGGCGCTGATTCTTGAAGATGGCTCGCAGTTACCTGTTACCGCATCGCTGGGTGTCGCGTCGTATCGCGAACATCCTGAATACATGCTTGAGCAGATCCAATCCCTTGCGGATATGCGTATGTACAGGGCCAAAGCACGCGGAAGAAATCAGGTGTGTTGGTTGGGTGAAGATAAATTTCAGGCATAAAAAAACCGAGGCGTAAGCCTCGGTTTTTGTTTGTAGCGTCAGGATTACAAGAACAGGCCTGCAATAGAAGCAGACAGAATGCTCACAAGCGTTGCGCCATAAACCAATTTCAAGCCGAAGCGAGAAACCACATTACCTTGTTCTTCGTTCAGGCCTTTAATCGCACCAGCGATAATCCCGATAGAAGAGAAGTTAGCAAACGACACCAGGAACACAGACAGGATACCTTCCGCACGTGGGGAGAGCGTACCCGCCAGTTTTTGTAGATCCAGCATCGCAACGAATTCGTTCGATACCAGTTTGGTTGCCATGATACTGCCAACCTGCAGGGCTTCATGTGAAGGAACACCCATCACCCAGGCTATTGGATAGAAGATGTAACCCAGAATGCCCTGGAAGGAGATACCGAAGATAGCTGCAAACAGTGCGTTCAATGCAGAGATCAAAGCGATAAAGCCAATCAGCATTGCGGCAACGATAATCGCAACTTTAAAACCTGCCAGGATATATTCACCGAGCATTTCGAAGAAACTTTGACCTTCGTGCAGATTAGACATCTGCAGGTTTTCTTCGCTCTCTTCAACACGGTATGGGTTGATAAGAGATAACACGATGAAGGTACTGAACATGTTCAATACCAGCGCTGCGACCACATATTTAGGTTCGAGCATCGTCATATAAGCGCCGACAATCGACATGGACACAGTAGACATGGCCGTAGCGGACATAGTGTACATGCGGTTGCGGGACATCTTACCGAGAATATCCTTATAGGCGATAAAGTTCTCTGACTGTCCCAAAATCAGTGAGCTTACGGCGTTAAAGGATTCCAGTTTACCCATACCATTCACTTTAGACAGAAGGGTACCGATAAAGCGGATAACAATTGGCAGCACGCGAATGTGTTGCAAAATACCAATCAGCGCAGAGATAAAGACGATTGGGCAAAGTACTTTCAGGAAGAAGAAGGCGAGTCCTTCGTCATTCATCTTACCGAATACAAAGTTTGTCCCTTCATTAGCGAACGACAGGAGTTTCTCAAACATTTCTGAGAAGCCTCTCACGAAGCCCAGGCCCACTTCTGAGTTCAGGAAGAACCAGGCGAGAATGAGTTCGATCACTAACAATTGAACGATAAAGCGAATACGGATCTGCTTACGATTGCTGCTGAGCAACAAAGCAAGCAACGCAACCACGGCAAGCGCTAAAACAAAATGCAGAACGCGGGACATATTTGCTCCAAATATTATGAGGCAGGTTTAATTTCGTTGCACATTCTATGTAACAAGCAATAAGAAAACGAGAGCAATCGCACACTATAGTAATGACATGTGACCAATCTCAAAATTAGTGATCAACCATACATTTCTGCTATGTTAAGTAAAGAAGGTAAAAGTTGCGTCAATGCACATATCTTCATAATAGTTGTTGTCTTCATTGTGGTTCGTTAATCGGCGCCTAAAAATCCCTCATTGTTTCAAACTATAGAAGAAATCAGTTTTTGTCCCTTAAATGAATTTGATAATCATTCTCACTTTTGCTAGCTTGAAACATAGCAAAGGCTATATCTCAGAGGCAGATGATGACTAATACTCGCGTTGAAAATAGTGGTACTCGCACAGCGCGCAGATTACGCCTGGCGTTGATGGGGCCGGCTTTTATTGCTGCCATTGGTTATATCGACCCTGGTAACTTTGCCACCAACATCCAGGCGGGGGCCAGCTTTGGCTATAAATTGCTGTGGGTGGTGGTCTGGGCCAACCTGATGGCGATGCTCATCCAAATCTTGTCTGCAAAACTCGGCATCGCGACTGGTAAAAATCTTGCCGAACAGATTCGCGACCATTATCCGCGCCCGGTCGTCTGGCTTTACTGGGTACAAGCCGAAATTATTGCCATGGCGACAGATCTCGCCGAATTCATTGGTGCGGCGATTGGTTTTAAATTAATCCTCGGTGTTTCTTTATTGCAGGGCGCGGTGCTGACGGGTATTGCCACGTTCTTAATCTTGATGCTGCAACGGCGCGGCCAAAAACCACTCGAAAAAGTGATTGGCGGGTTATTGCTATTTGTCGCAGCCGCTTACATTGTCGAACTCATTTTCTCACAGCCTAAACTGGTGGAACTGGGCAAGGGTATGTTGATCCCGAGCCTGCCAAACAGCGAAGCGGTATTTCTGGCGGCGGGTGTGCTTGGCGCCACCATCATGCCGCACGTTATCTATCTGCACTCGTCGCTCACCCAACATTTACATGGTGGCAATCGGGCTGAACGCTATTCAGCGACCAAATGGGATGTGGCGATAGCAATGACCATCGCCGGATTTGTTAACCTGGCGATGATGGCCACCGCCGCCGCGGCATTTCACTTCACGGGCCATACCGGTGTTGCTGACCTCGACGAAGCTTATCTCACACTGCAACCGTTGCTCAGTCACTCGGCGGCTACCATCTTTGGTTTAAGCTTAGTTGCTGCGGGCTTGTCGTCTACTGTGGTGGGGACGTTAGCCGGGCAAGTGGTGATGCAGGGCTTCGTGCGTTTTTATATCCCGCTATGGGTTCGCCGCTCCGTGACCATGGCACCGTCATTCATTGTGATTCTGATGGGGCTTGATCCCACTCGCATCCTGGTGATGAGCCAGGTATTACTCAGTTTCGGGATTGCCCTGGCACTGGTTCCACTGCTGATTTTTACCAGCAATGACAAACTGATGGGCGATTTAGTCAATACACGCGTCGTGAAAACAACGGGGTGGGTGATTGTGGCGATAGTGGTTGCGTTGAATTTGTGGCTGCTGATTGGGACGGTGTTGGGGCTGTAACAGTGAAAACGGTGGGGGTGATAATCCCCCACCGTTAAGTATTAGTGGCGATGACCGCCGCCGTGACCATGTCCACGGCCACCACGTCCTGGGCCGCGATGGTCGTCCCGGTCATTCCAGCCCGCGCGGTAGCCCTTCTCAAAGCTGCTACGGCCACGGTCTTTATACCAGCCACGATGGTAACCATTGTCATGACGGTGCCAACCGCGATCGCGCCATTCATAGTTACGATGCCAGTAATCGCGGTCCCTCCAGCCGCCACCATCCCAGTAATTACCGCGATAATCCTGATCGCCAATTTGAAGCTTCACCGACGGCAGCAGGGTGATTTCGCCCGCATTCGCCATCATCGGTACAGATGCCAGTAATGCAATCGCAAGAATCAGTGACCTGAACATACTCTCTCCTCATACACGGTAACCGCCAGGGCGGCTTGTTATCCGTATAGTAAGTTGTGGTAACTAAGTGTTTCATCGCCACAACTCCTAATTCGCAGGGTAGAGCACTTTTTGCTAATTTAGTTTAACAATTGACCATTCAATGTTAACGGTTACACTAAAATTTCTTCGATCTCGGCAAGCTCTGCGGCGCTGAAATGACGATTTGCTAACATCCCCACCGCATCATCAATTTGGCTGGTCTTACTTGCACCAATCAGAACCGATGTCACTGTGTCACCACGCAGTACCCACGCCAGCGCCATCTGCGAAAGCTTCTGCCCACGACGTTGTGCTATCGCATTCAATTTACGCACTTTTTCCAGTTTTACCTCGGTGAGTTGCTCAGCATTAAGGAACTTGCTGTCACTGGCTGCGCGGGAATCGGCAGGGATGCCGTCCAAATAACGATCGGTCAACTGGCCGCCTGCGAGAGGCGAAAACGCGATACTGCCGACGCCTTTCTCTTGCAGCACATCCAGCAAACCGCCTTCAACCCAACGCTCAAACATCGAATAACGAGGCTGGTGGATCAGGCATGGTGTACCCAGATCGTTCAAAATATCAATGGCTTGAGCAGCCAGTTCTGCCGGATAGTTTGAAATGCCGACATACAGCGCTTTGCCCTGGCGCACTACGCTATCCAGCGCGCGCATCGTCTCTTCAAGCGGGGTCTCCGGGTCCGGACGGTGATGATAGAAGATATCGACATACTCAAGCCCCATGCGCTTCAGGCTCTGATCAAGGCTTGAAATCAGATACTTACGAGAACCCCAGTCACCGTAAGGCCCATCCCACATGGTGTATCCCGCTTTTGACGAAATAATCAGTTCGTCACGATATGGAAGGAAATCTTCACGCAGGATGCGGCCAAAGTTTTCTTCTGCCGAACCTGGAGGTGGCCCGTAGTTATTCGCCAAGTCCAGATGGGTAATACCGCAATCAAAAGCACGGTGTAATAACTGGCGGCTGTTAGCCAGAAGCGTGGTGTCGCCAAAGTTGTGCCACAGGCCCAGCGAAATCGCCGGGAGTTTTAAACCGCTGCGTCCACAACGACGATATTCCATTGATTCATAACGTGCAGAATTTGCCTGATAGACCATGTTGGTTCCTTCGTCAGTAAAAATACCCAATTTAGTGTATACGTTTTCACAAGGTTTCTGGCTATCAGACTACACCGCAGTTAAGTGTAAATCCTTCTTTCCATAGCCTTATTCGCGTGGATTCTCGACAGCGATCACATATGCCCAATACTCACTGTAAGCCCTCTGAGAAGGAATGCGTCATGACTTACCGTGTAGCGGACTATATTCTCGACCGATTCACCGAAGCCGGGATCAACCATTTATTTGGTGTCCCAGGTGACTACAACCTACAGTTTTTGGATAGCGTGATTGAAAACCCGACTCTAGCCTGGGTTGGATGTGCCAACGAACTGAACGCCGCTTACGCCGCTGACGGTTATGCGCGTTGTAATGGTGCCGCCGCGTTACTCACCACCTTTGGCGTGGGTGAATTAAGCGCAATAAACGGCATCGCCGGAAGTTACGCCGAATACTTACCGGTTATCCATGTGGTGGGCGCGCCCTGCCTTGGGGCACAACGGCGCGGCGAATTGCTGCACCACACATTAGGTGACGGCGATTTCTGCCATTTTGCCAGAATGGCGCAGGAGGTGACGGTGGCTCAGGCTTCGCTCACACCGGAAAACGCCTGTTACGAAATTGACCGTGTTTTACAACAAGCCCTCACGCAACGCCGTCCGGGTTATTTGCTGCTCCCCAGCGATGTCTCCCAGGCTCCAGCCATTCGCCCGACTCAACCTCTGTTCGCTGTGCAATCAGGCTGCGATCCGGCATTGCTGTCCGAATTCCGCGCCTGTGCCCAGGAACGCCTCGCAGAAAGCCGAAGCGTGGCGTTATTGGCTGATTTCCTGGCGCTGCGCTTTGGGCAACAAAAAGCGCTCCAGCAATGGATGGACGACACCCCGATGCCTCATGCCACCATGCTGATGGGCAAAGGGTTATTTGATGAAGGCCAGCAAGGGTTTGTCGGAACCTACAGCGCCTCGGCCAGCGATGAAAAAGTGAAGCACGCTATTGAACGCGCTGAGCTGGTCATCTGCGCCGGCGTCAAATTCACCGACACGCTCACCGCCGGGTTCACGCAACACCTCACCGAACAACAAACTATCGACATTCAGCCACACGCCACACGCATTGGTGACCGTTGGTTCAGTGGCATTGCGATGGCGCAAGCCGTTGAGGTGCTGCATCAGCTGTGTAAACACCAGGTTTCCGGTTGGCCGGTGCCACAACAAAAGCCGCCTGCGTTACCCTCCACCACCAACGGAACGCTGGACCAGCACGCCTTCTGGCAATTAATGCAAAACTTCCTGCAAGCGGGGGACATCGTGCTGGCCGACCAGGGAACCGCCGCTTTTGGTGCCGCGACGCTGACCTTGCCTGCAGGTGTGACCTTTATCGCTCAGCCGCTCTGGGGCTCGATTGGTTTTACCCTCCCGGCGGCATTTGGCGCACAAACTGCCTGCCCAAATCGGCGTGTGATACTGCTGGTAGGGGACGGTTCGGCACAACTGACTATTCAGGAAATGGGGTCGATGCTGCGTGACCAGCAGCGGCCAGTGATCTTCTTGCTTAATAATGATGGTTACACGGTTGAGCGGGCGATACATGGCGCGGAGCAGCGCTATAACGACATTGCGCCATGGAACTGGACGCAAATCCCGCAAGCGATGAATGTTCACAATCCGGCGCAATGCTGGCGAGTAACAGAACCGATGCAGTTAGAAGAAGTGATGCAGAAGGTGGCAAAAGCAGAACGACTTACGCTTGTGGAAGTCGTCCTGCCGAAACAGGACATTCCCGAATTGTTGCATGCCATCACAACATCGCTGGCAAAACGCAATGCCGCACGAGACTGATGACTGGCCTCTTCGTAGGTCTGATAAGCGATAGCGTCATCCGACAAAACAGGTAACGCAGAGCTACACTTTCGGTTTCTCGGCCATCATCACCGGTTTACCCGCCAGCAGCAGCCAGGCGGGTAACATCACGATGCACAGCAGAGGCAGCAACTTGATATCTGGCACGATTGCCATTGCCATAAACAGGCTAAGCCAGCCATCTCGAGTCACCACCAACACCAGGCCAAGGACGGCACATGACAGGGTAATTGCTGCCGGAACCGCTTCGACATGCTGATGGAGCATCATCCCCAGCGCAACCCCGACAAACACCACCGGGAAAATCCGTCCGCCACGGAATCCGCAGGCTGAGGCAACCACCAGCGCGGCCAGTTTTACCACCACAAACATGAACAGGGTGGCCACGGAAAAACTCCCGGCGGTCAGCTGGCGCATTTCATCCAGCCCCTTGAACAGTGTGACTTCGCCGCCAATCAGCCCTAATACCCCTAACAGAAAACCGCCGGTGCCAAGAATAAACACCGGGTGCTTGAGCTGGTGAATCATGCGATGCGCACGCGGCAAACACCAGACGGCGACCATCCCCAATGCAATCGCGATAGTCGCTACCACGGCTCCACTGAAGATATCCACCACGCGCAATTCCGTATATTGCAGCACCGGTATCGAGAAATCAGGCTGGAAGAACAAATCGGTGGTCATGGCTCCGGCAGCGGCGGCCATCAGCGGGGCGAAAAGCCGGTCCCACAACGGTACATCGTTGCTGCTGTTCAGCGTTTGCGAAAACACTAACGCTGCCGCAACTGGCGTACCAAATAGCGCACCGATGGTTCCTGCTGCGGCGAGAATAGTCCAGTCGAGCGCGGCGACTTTAGGCAATAAACGCGCACCAATCGCCACCGCCAACGCAATATTCACCGACATAATAGGGTGTTCCGGCCCGAGGCTAACCCCACCGGCAAGCCCCAGCAGCAGCGCAATAATCAGACCTGGTAGCACCATCACCGGTACCGGCGAGCCAATCAACGGCTCTGTTGCCGGATCGGGCCCCGCGTGGCCTGGCATATAGCGCACCACCAACCCAACCGCGATGCCGGTGACGGTCAGCATCAAAAGAATCCACATCGGGGAGTTCATATTGAGGTCGAAATTGGCGGGCAGGGTAACCCACAGGTATTTTTGCAAAACCGCAGCGACTTTCATCACTACAATCAATACCAGACTGGAACAAACCCCAATGATTAACGCTGGGACAGAAAGAACCAGCATGGTTCTGGCTCGCGGATGGAGCATAAATTTTCCTTACTCTAAATTTATTCAGCGCAAATCGTCGCGGCAAACCCTCTGCCTGATTAGTTTTAAGCCACTGTGCAATACGGGCTGAAACGCTCAAGCTAATCTGTGACGAAGATCGATAATCCCAAGGCACTTCTCATCTGGTCGTTGTTGTTTAGGCTAGCTAATTTTACAGTGATGCCAGATCTTATTTTGACTTTAGCGGAGCAGTGAAAGAATGACAAAATATGCTTTGGTGGGAGATGTAGGCGGCACCAATGCGCGTCTGGCACTGTGCAA
>Ga0105244_10003573_pt1 | contig 11048 bp, 7 predicted proteins | sample KBSM44metaG_FD_80423 | JGI IMG/M metagenome (GOLD analysis project Ga0105244, IMG submission 80423) | Miscanthus rhizosphere microbial communities from Kellogg Biological Station, Michigan, USA - KBS M4-4 metaG | ecosystem: Host-associated > Plants > Roots > Rhizosphere > Soil | place: Michigan...
ATCGACAATAATGCAAGCCGGGCGGGCTCCCCGCTTAGAAGTTGTACAGGTAGCCGAAGCGTACGCTGCTCTCGCTCGATTTCTCCACCAGCGGGCTGTCCTTGATGGAGCTGCCCAGCGCCGTCGCGCTGACGTCGACGAACACGTTGTGGCGCGGCGTGACGGCGTAGCCGAAGCGCACGCCCACTTCGGCGTTGGTGGTGGACTTGCCGACGTACTGGGCGCGACCGGCGCGCACCTCGGTCGCCTTCACGCCGTAGTAGTAGTCGACGTATTTGTCGTCGTGCCAGTTGGCGGCCACGCGCGGCGTTACCGTCAAGGCGCCGGCCTTAAAATTGCGGCTCAGTTCCAGCTTGACGCGCTTGCCCTCGGCGTCGCCGGTGGCGGTGAGCGCTTCGACCGAGGCGTTGACAATGCTGTTGCGCCAGATCGCCGCGCCGCCCACCCACAGGCCGCTCTTGCGTTCGTCCATGCCGTTCAGGTATGGGGAATCCTTGGCTTCGTAGCCGTCGCCGGAGTATTTGGCGCGCAGCCGGAACGAGATCGGGCCGGCCGACGGCAGCTTGGCGTCGAGCGTGGTGCCGAAAAAGCTGATGTAGCGGTTTTCGTACATGATCAACGGCAGACCCTGGACCTTGTTGTCGAAGTCGCGGTAGGCGCTGGCGGTGTAGCCGGCGGCCAGGCCGAGGCCCCAGTGGGAGGGCTCGGGGGATGCTTCCTTGGCGGCCAGTTCCGGGGCCACGACCTGGGCTTGCGCGGCGCCGGACAGCAACAGTGCCAGCAGGGAGAGTGTGAGGGAGGATTTTTTCATGCTGTGGTTCTCTTTCAGGTTGATAAAGCTAAAGAAAAATGAAATTGGAATTGCGGTGCAAATTGGGTCGCTGGCGGTGCGGTGGCGGATTACGCGGCACGAACACGCCCCACGTGTTTCATCCGGCTGGTCACATACCGGCGGAAACCGTCGATGTAACTGAACACCACCGGCACCACCAGCAGCGACAACAACGTCGACGTCAACAATCCGCCGATCACCGCGATCGCCATCGGTTGCCGGAAGCTGGCGTCCGCACCTAGCCCCAGCGCGATCGGCAGCATGCCGGCGATCATCGCCACGGTCGTCATGACGATCGGGCGCGCACGCTTGTGGCAGGCATCGAGCAAGGCCTCCGGCACGCCCATGCCGCGCTCCCGCATGCCCAGCACCGCGTACTCGACCAGCAAAATCGAATTCTTGGTCACGATCCCCATCAACATCACCAGCCCGATCATCGACGGCACATCGAGCTCGCTGCCGGCCAGCAGCAGCGCGACGAAGGCGCCGCCCAACGACAGCGGAATCGCCGACAAGATCGTGACCGGCTGCAGGAAATCGCGGAACAGCAGCACCAGCACGCAGAACATGCACAGCAAGCCGGTGACCAACGCCATGCCGAAACCCGACGCCAGTTCGTTGGCGATCTCGGAGTCGCCCTCCTCGATCATCGCCACGCTCGATGGCATGGCGCGCGTGGCTGGCAACGCCAGCGCCGCCTCCATCGCCTCGCCCAGCGGCATGCCGCCCAGGTCCGCGCTGACGGTGACGTAGCGGCGGCGGTCATAGCGGTCGATCCGCGACGGCCCGCTTTCGACCGACAGCGCCGCCACGCTATCGAGCGGCACCAGTCCCGAGCGACCGTTGACGCGCAGGCTGCCGATGGCGCCGAGGTCGCGCCGCAGCGCATCGGCCACCCGCACGCGGATGCCGACCTGGCGGTTGTCCAGATTGAGCTTGGCCAGTTGCGAATCGAAGTCGCCGACGGTGCCGATGCGCACCGTCTCGCCGATGGCGGCCGTGCTGACGCCAAGTTCGGCGGCGCGCCGGGCATCCGGCCGGACGATGATCTCGGGCCGCTCCAGGCTCGCCGTCGAGCCGATATTGGCCAGCCTGCCGACGCCGCGCAGTTCACGCTCGATGGCTTGCGCCGTCGTTTGCAGCGCGCGGGCGTCGTCGCTGGCGAGGATCAACTCGAATTTTCCACCAAGGCCGCCACCGACGGCGAAGCGCACGCCCGCGACCCGCTCCAACCGCTTTCTGACGGCCGCCTCGATCTCCTGCTGGACCGGACGTTCGCCGCGCTCGCCCAGGGTCAAGGTCAACGTGGCGGTGCGCACGCCGCCGGTGGCGGGATTGTCGGCGTCGCCGGCAGCGCCGACATTGGTGAAGATCGCCGCCACGCCGGGGATGCCGTCCAGCGCCAGCCGCGCGCGCTCGGCGGCCGCCAACGTATCGGCCAGCGCGGCGCCCGGCGGCAGCTCCAGGCCGACGGTGGTGTAGCCGCGATCGGCGGCCGGCACCAGGCCGGTCGGAATCAGCGGCACCAGCGCCAGCGAACCTGCGAAGAACAATGCGGCGGCCGTCATGGTCGCGCCGCGATGGCACAGGCACCAGCGCACGGCGGCCAGGTAGCGGCGCATCAGCGGGCCGTCGGCCTGCTCGTCTTTTGGCTGGAGGCCGTGGTCGGACGACAGCAGCCAGGCCGCCATGATGGGAGTCAGCAGCCGCGCCACCAGCAGCGACGCCAGCACCGCGATCACCGCCGTCCAGCCGAACTGCTTGAAGAACAGTCCCGGCACGCCGCCCATCATCGTGGTCGGCACGAACACCACCACCAAGGTCATCGTGGTGGCGATCACCGCCAGCGCGATCTCGTTGACGGCGTCGCCGGTCGCTTGCAGGATCGGCTTGCCCATGCGGCGGTGGCGCTCGATGTTTTCGATCTCGACGATGGCGTCGTCGACCAGGATGCCGACGATGACGGCCAGCGCCAGCAACGTCAGCGTGTTGAGCGAGTAGCCCAGCCAGGCCATCGCGGCGAAGGCCGGCAGCACCGACAGCGGCAGCGCGGACGCCGCCACCAGCGTGGCGCGCCAGTCGCGCAGGAACCACCACACCACCAGCACCGCCAGCAGCGCGCCCTCGATCAGCATCTGCATCGAGCCGTGGTACTGCTCCAAGGTGTAGGCGACGCTGCCCGAGACCGGCGTGAAGCGCAGCGAGGCGTCCTTGTCCCGCAAGCGTCGCAGCACCTCGGTCACGCCGGTGGCGATGCGGGTCTCGTCGAAGCCCTTGGAGCGGTGGATGTCGAAGCCCGACACGCGTTTGCCGTCCAGCAGCGCGGCCGACGTGGCCTCGGCCGACGCGTCGCGCACCGTCGCCACCTGGTCCAGGCGCAGCTGGCGGCCGTCGGCGAGCGTCAGCGGCAGCGCCGCCAGCTCGCCGGCCTGGCGCACGGTGGCGATGGTGCGCACCGACTGCTCGCCGTTGCCCAGTTGGCCGCGTCCGCCGGAGGACTCCTGCTGCGTGCTGCGCAAGGCGCGCGAGACGTCGGCCACGGTGGCGCCCTGCGCCGCCAGCCGCACCGGATCGATCTCGACCCGCACCTCGCGTTGCACGCCGCCCAGCCGCGTCACCTTGCCCACGCCGGGGACCGCCATCAGCGCCTTGGTCAACTCATCGTCGATGAACCAGGACAGCGCCTCTTCGTCGAGCCGGTCCGAGGCCAGCGCGTAAGTCAGGGTGGCGCCGTCGCCGGTGGTGACGGCGCTGATGGACGGCTGTTCCAGGTCCGTCGGCAAATCTGAGCGCACGCGGTCGACGGCGTCCTTGGTCTGGATCAGCGCGTCGGACAGCGGTTTCTCCAATACGAATTCGGCCTTGATATGCACCTGGCCGTCCGTGATCGACGAGCTGACATGCTTCAAGCCCTGCAAGCCGATCAGGGAATCCTCGACCTTGCGCGCGACCTCGGTTTCCAGCTGGGCCGGCGCGGCGCCGGGCTGGCTGAGCATGATGTTAATCGTCGGCAGATCCAGGTCCGGCATGTTCTGGATCGACAGTTGCTGGAATCCGCGCACGCCGGCCAGCGACAACAGCACGAACAACAGGATGGCGGGGATCGGATTGCGCAGCGACCATGTGGCGAGATTCATCGTCACCCCTCCTTCGCCACCGGCACGGCCGCGTCGGCGCGGATCACGCGCACGGTGTCGCCGTCCTTGAGGAAGCCGGCGCCCCGCACCACCACCCGCTCGCCGACGGCCACGCTGCCGAACAGCTCGACCGCGTCGCCCTGGCGCCGGCCCACCTCGACATGCACCGCTTGCGCCGCCGCCAGCGGCTGGACCGCGTCGGCGCCGACTTTGAACACGTAACTGCGGCCGTCGCGGATGACCACGCTGGCGGCGGGCACGATCAGCGCCTGCCGCTGTTGCAACACCACCTTGCCGGCCGCGTACATGCCGGCGCGCGCGCGGCTGCCGGCGTCGATATCGGCGTACACGGTGGCCATGCGCGATCCGGCGTCCAGGCGCGGCGCGCTCTGGCGCACCTGCGCGCTGGCGGCGCTGCCGTCGGGCAGGCGCAGCACGACGCGCTGGCCGGGCGCCACGAGCGCCAACTGCGCGGCGGTCAGCTCGCCGCGCCATTCGAGCCGTCCCTGGCGGATCAGGCGAAACAGTTCGACGCCGCTGTCGGCCACCGCGCCGACCGTCGCGCTCCGCGCGCTGACGATGCCGTCGTCGGGCGCCCTCAGTTCCGCATAATCGAGCTGCAAGCGCCGCGATTCGACCTGGGCGCGCACCACCGCCACCTGGGCGGCGCTGGTGTCGGCCTGGGTTTCGTACTGCAGCACCTCCTGCTCGCTGACACCGCCGCTGCCCTTCAACGTTTGCATGCGCTGGCGGTTGGTGGCGGCCTGGCGCGCCTCGGCCTCGGCGCGCAGCAGGCCGGCCTGCAATTCGGCCAGGCTGGCGCGCAAGGTTGCGGCGTCGAAGCGCGCCAGCACCTGGCCACGGCGCACGGTGTCGCCGACGTTGGCGCGCACTTCGAGCAGGCGCAGGCCGGAACCCTGGGCGCCGAGCACCGCCTCCTGCCAGGGTTCGATGGCGCCCGATGCTTCGAGCGTGGCGTCCCAGTTGGCGCGCGCGACGGCCGCCAGGGTGACCGTCATGGCCGGACTGGCCGGTGGCGGCGCCCCGGCGGCGGCCGGCGCGCGGCCCATGTTGACGACCGCGATGGCCACCGCCGTCAGCCCCAGCACGATGGCGCCGGCATAAGCGAGCATGCCACGCCCGAAGCGAGGCCGGACCGGCTGGCCGGCGCCGGCTTGGACTGGTACCGGCGGCGGTGGCGGCAAGTCGGCCGGATCGGGCCGGCTGTCATATAGTTTCATTGAGGGTGCTTTCAGAAATAATCGAGGAATTGCCGCAGGCGAGCACCAGCGCGATCCACGCCTGGCCGCTGTCCCGCACGGCGGCGATCGCGTCGTCCTGGGCCGACGCCAGCAGGCGCCGCGCGTCCTCCAGCACGAACAGGCTGGTGGCGCCGGCGCGCCACATGGCGTCGGTGGCGTCGAACGCCGACTGCGCGGCGTCCACCGCGTCGCGCGTGGTGGCGAGGCGGGTGTTGGCGGACTGTGTGGCGGCAAGCGCGTTTTCGACGTCGCGGGCGGCGTCGCGCACCGCGCCTTGCAGGGTCGCCAGCGCCAGGCGGTAGCGCGCCTGGGCGGCGGAAACGGCGGCGGCGCCGCGGCCGCCATCGAACAGCGGCATGCTGAAGGCCGGGCCGAAACTCCAGCCGGCGTCGCCCTGGTGGCCGGCGCGCAGCCATTGGCCCGACAAAGCGGCGCCGAGATCGAGGCGTGGCAGGCGCTCGGCGCGGGCCACGGCGATGTCGGCCCATGCGGCGGCCAGCTCGGCCTGGGCCGCCAGCACGGCCGGATGCCGCGCCAGCACCGTCGCCGGCAACGCCAGTTTCACCTTTGGGGCGGCCGGCATCAGCCACTCGGCGTAGCGCGGCAAGGCCGGCGACGCCTTGGCCGCCACCGGCGCCTCCATCAGCGCGGCGACGCCGGCGGCATCGCGTCCGCTCAGCGCGACCAGGGTATTCAGGTGGCCGCCGCACTGTTGCTGGCGCGCGGCCAGGGTGGTGCGGGCGGCGGCCAGGCCGGAACGGGCGCGGGCCTCGTCGACAGCCGCCGCCGCGCCGACCGACAGCTTGCGCCGGGTCAGCTCCAGCGTGATCTGGCGCGACGCGATATCGTCGCCCAGCACGGCATGGGAAAAGCGGCAGCCGCGCAGCGCCAGCACGGTGTCTGCCACGCGAGCCGCCAGCGACAGGCGGGCCGCGTCGGCGTCGGCGTTGCGGGCGTCGAGCCGGTGGCTGGCGCTATCGATGGAACCGCGCACGCGGCCGAACAGGTCGACCTCCCAGCTCAGCGAAAGTCCGAGCGTGGCGCCGGTGGCGTAGTTGGCTTGTCCACCGTCGATGGTGCGGGCGCGGCTGGCGCCCAGGCTGGCCTGCAGCGCCGGCAGCCGCCGGGCGGCGTTGGCGCCGAGATTGGCGTCGGCCTCGTCGACCCGCGCCAGGGCCTGCGCCACGGTGGGATTATCGGCCAGCGCCGCCGGCGCCAGCGTGTCGATCGCGTGATCGTTGAGCCGCGTCCACCAGGCCGGCTCCGACGGCGCGAGCGCGGCCGCGCCGTCGGCGGCGACCGACCAGGCGGGGGCCGCCGCCAGCGGCGCCGGCGCGTGCGGCGGCTGCGTGGCGCAGCCGGACAACACCGCGCCGGTCAATATGATCCACGGGCCGGGCACCAGCCGGCCGCCGCTCCTGCGTTTAAACACTGTCCATCTCCTATTCGTTCCCGAGACGCTCCAGACCCTGGTGGTGTGGAGACGTCGACGAAACGAATAGTGCCCGGACGTTATTAATAAGTTTTTAGGGTTGTCGTGGCGCCGGGGCGCGGCCGGAAGGAGCCAAGTTACCGGCGACGACGACGCATCGCCGCGACGACGGCCAAGCCGCTCAACAGCAGCGGCAGGGTTTCCGGCTCCGGAACGGCGCTGGCATTGACCACATTGATGTTGTCGAGTTCGTTAAAGGCGCCCGAGCTCAGACGCAGTTCGCTGATGCCGTTCAGCCCCGCGCCCCAGGCGCCCCAATCCTGCAGCACGCCGACCTGCTTGCCATCGGCCGACAGGACGCTGCCGTCCGTGTAGTAATCGAAGCTGACCAGGTTGAACCGGCCGCCGCCCACGCGGGTCAGCGTCACGAAGGAATCCGCCCCGTTTTCGAGACCGTCGTGCCAGTTGAAGGTCTGCGGCGCATACGTGCCGTCGCCGATGTGGGCCGCGCCATCCGGCGCGTTGGGTGTGGTCAGGGTCACCAGAAAACCCGCCTCCTGATAGCTCAGGCTCTGGCCGTTGGCGCTCATGCTGGCGAGCAGCGCCTCGCCGTTGCCATAGAATCCGAATTTGGTCAGGCTGTCGAAGGTCAGCACTTCGGCGCCGGCGTGACCGGCCGCCGCGCCCAACCCGAGGACCAGCGCGGCGAGGATGTTTGTTAGCTTCATGGACTTCATTTTGTTCTCCGATTGTGGGGATTCATGCACTTTTTCTTGGGGGCCAGGTCAGTAGCTGAACAAGACGCCACGGCCGGAGCCGCTGATGTACAAGCGCCCGGGCACGGTCTGGTCGGCCGCCAGGGGGCCGATACCGCCGTACTGGTGCTTGTCATCATTGAAGCGGGTCCAGGTGACGCCGCCATCGTCGGAGCGGTACACGCCCCACACGCCGTTGAACACGCCGACCACGTACACCGAGGCCGAGTAGCTCGCGCCGGCCGGCGCCTTGCCCAGGGCGATGGAGGTGGCGCCGTACACATCGGGGACATCGGGCGACTGACCCCAGATCGGCGCAGCCGCGTTCAGCCGGGTCCAGGTCGCGCCGGAATCGACCGAGTGCAGGATGCTTTTTCCGTCGACGACCCAGATGTCGCCTTCCGCGTTCGGGTTGACCGCCATCGACGTGGCGCTGAAGTCGGCGGTCCAGGAATTGGCGGCGAACGTTGCGCTCTCGGTGAAGGTGTGGCCGCCGTCCGTGGAGGTGTAGAAGCGCGCCGTCTCGCTCCATTTTGCCCACCATGCGCCGCCCGAGTTGTAGGCATAGACCTTGTTCGGGTTCTTGCGGTCGGCCACCACGCGGTAGCTGCGGTCGATGCCCACGCTATTCAGGGCCGGCAGGTTGGTGTAGGTCCAGGTCGCCCCGTTGTCGGTCGTATAGGCCGGCGACGCGTGGGACGGCGCCCAAACAACGTGACCGGTCTTGGTGACCGCAAGATTCGATGCGGTGCTCGTGTTGCCCAACGCATCCGGATGGTTGGTGGCGAAGCCCTGCCAGGTCACGCCCGAATCGGTCGAGTAGGCGCCGGCGATCGTGTTGTTCCAGGCGGGGTTGCCGGTCGTTGCCATGTAGGCCGGATTGGACCAGGCCATGTCGGAGCTGTAAGTATTGCCGCCGAATATGCCATGCGGGCCGCGCGTGGGCGCCTTGGTGAGTTCGGTCTGGACACTGGTGCCGACGTCGCCCGCGCTGCGCAGCAAGGTGTAGGACGCGCCGGGAGGCGGCGCCATCAGTGCCAGCGTCGCGGTTTCCTCGATGCCGGCAACGTTGTTGGTCCAGGTGGGCTTGGCCGCCGATGCGTTCCTGGTTTCCCACACGCCCCCGCCATGCACATGCAGTACGCGTTCCGGATTGTTCGGGTCGATCTCGACGTCGTCGATCCAGCCAGACCAGCCGTCCTTGTCGGCGCCGTGCGGGGCTGTGGAGGAAATCTCGCGCCAGGTGGCGCCGGCGTCGTCCGACAGCTGCACCACGGGCTGGCCATCCCAGTTGCCCCAGGAATTGGTGACGCCGAGGGCGATGCGGGTGGTGGCGCCGGTGCCGGACACCGACAGGCCGCCCATGCCGAAGTTGACCCATTGCTCGGTGTCGTACTTCTTCAGCAAGGTCCAGTTGCTGCCGTCGAATTTGTACAGCCTTGACGGGCCACCGGCGCCGGGGCCGGTCTCCTTCGTGAAGGCCACATACATCATGCCGTCCTTGCTGCGCACCATGTGGGGGATGTAAAAGCCCGCCACGTCGGCGGGCGTGGCGATGCCGTTCCAGGTCGCCCCGCCGTCGGTGGTCTTGTACATGCTGTGGCCCAGCCCCGCCACGGCGGCATAGTCTTTCGCCACGGCCGTGTAAATGGTCTGCGTGGCGTTGCCGGTGCCCTTGGTATTGGTATCGAAGACCACCTGCTCGACACCGACCACGCCCTTCCAGAAGACGGCTTCGATTTCCTGCTTGCTCATATTGTGCGACGCCAGCGACCGCACCTGGTTCCATGTCCGGCCGTGGTCGGCGCTCTTCCACAGGCCGTTCGCGCGCGTGGCGTAGAACAGGATCGAAGGCTGGTTCGGGTCGACCATCAGGCGCTCGCCGACGGCGCGGCCCTGGCTGTTGCTGCCCGCCGGAAACGGCAGATCGACGTACTGCCAGTTGTCGCCGCGATCGGTGGAGATATACAGGCGCGCGTTGCGGTCATCCCCCAGGTACATGCCGGTGCTCATATAGACACGCTTGTCGTCGTTCGGATCGAGGGCCATGGTCTCGCTGCCGTGGTGGAAGCCATCCGCCGCGCCCATCGTGTCCGTGATCGCCACCCAGGCGTTGGTGGGAGCGTCCCAACGGTAGGCGCCACCGATGTCGGTGCGGGCGTACAACACGTCGGGACTGGTCGGATGGAAGATCAGGCCGGGGACGTAGCCGCCTCCGCCGAACTTCACGCTCGCCCAGCGGGTGGGCGCCGCCGGCCGGGACGCGGCCCCCAGCACCGTCGTCGCGGCAAACCGGGGTTCCGCCGCCGATCCGGCGCTCTCGCTGCCGCCGCCGCAGCCAGCCACCAGGGCGGCCACCACGCTGGTCAGACCGACGATTTGCTTTTTGTTCATATCGAATCTCCAAGAAAAATGAATCGTGTCTTGCCGGTAGGCTGCCCGGGATGCGGCGAGGGATAGGCGTCCGGCGAATGTACTTTATATTTGGCAAACAGCCGGTCCATTCTACTTTTGGGCATACGGGGCCACAATTAGACAATCCATCAAGATCGTTTATGAAATTCGGGAATTGCAGATCTGCTATCCTGCGGATGTCGATATCATTTTAGAAAGCTTGATATGTTCAAACGCCTGTCCGAGATGTTTTCCCGCACACCTGAAACCGCTACGGCCGACCACTCCGAACCCGATGCGCAACTGATCGAGCAGGCGGCCGCCCACAAGGAAGCGATGGAGCAGTTCATGCGGCTGGTGACGCGCCAACTTGGCGAGGAGGAAAGCGAGCGCCTGACCAACAATGTGTTGGCGCAGTTCGACGGCAGCGAGGTGAACGAAGGCTGGTTCGCCCTCACGAACTTCCTGTGCGAAGGCTTGCTGGGCGAAGACGGTCAGGAACACGGCAAGTGGCTGATGATCCAGGTCGACTGGAAAGCCAGCGAAGAGATCGACTGGCAGGTCAACGAAATGCTGGAGACACGCGGCATCGACGACCAATGGGAATGGGATTCGGACGGCCGCACCGTCATGGACGGCCTGAAGGTACTGTCGGACTGGCTGCCCCGGCACGCGCTGTCGCTGCTGAGCGTCGACTTCGGCCAGGACGCCTACCACATGCTAATCGTGGACAACGAGATCGCGGCGCGTGTCATCGAAACCGGCCAACGCGCGGGCGTGGACGTGCGCTCGTTCCAGGACTTCGCGGTGTCCCAGGGCGAGGGCTAGCCCGCCCGGGGGTTCGGGCTACCAGTCCATTTTTGCCCGTATCACCGCCGTCAGCAGCGCGGCGTTGGCGCGGTGCTGCGGGATGCGCGGATGCCCGTTGAAGCCGGTGTAGGGCAGCACCACGGTATCGATGCGGGCGTCCTTGTTCTCGTCGCGCATCTGATCGACGGCGGTGCGCACATAGCCCGGCCACTTGGAGCCGGGCCTGACGGCGTCCATGCTGCCCAGCGCACAGATGAGATAAGCCTTGGGATACTTGGCGCGGATCGTCTCGACGAATTTCCGGTAGGCCGCCACGCGCTGGGCGTCGTCGGGGATCGGCGACAGGCGCTTCTCGCGGTCGATCAGCCAGCTATCGTTCTGGAACAGGTTGATGACGACGACGTCGGGTGTCCACTGCTTGAAGTC
>Ga0105244_10003578_pt1 | contig 11043 bp, 9 predicted proteins | sample KBSM44metaG_FD_80423 | JGI IMG/M metagenome (GOLD analysis project Ga0105244, IMG submission 80423) | Miscanthus rhizosphere microbial communities from Kellogg Biological Station, Michigan, USA - KBS M4-4 metaG | ecosystem: Host-associated > Plants > Roots > Rhizosphere > Soil | place: Michigan...
CGCGGTGGCCACGCCGACTTCGGCATCGGCGTAATCCGGCTTGAAGTCGTCCACCGTCAATTCAGCCAGCGCCGGCGGCGCGGCCATGCACGCCAACACCGCCCACGCGGTGCGGCTAAAAGAAGATCCCTGCATGGCTACATTCCCAACCCGACACCGCCGTCGATCACCAGGCTCTGGGCGGTTACCCCGCCCGCTTCGGGGCTGGCCAGGTAACGCACCATCGCCGCGACTTCTTCGCTTTGAATGAAGCGTCGCATCGGCAGTTTCTTCTTGGCGTTACGCAGGATCTGTTCCTGGGTCAGCCCGGCAATGGCCGCTTGCGCCGCCAGTTCACCTTGCAGCATTGGCGTATCGATCCACGCGGGCAGAATCGCGTTGACGGTGATCTGCCGGGGCGCCAGGTCCATCGCCAGGGCTTTGGTCATGCCGACGATGCCGTGCTTGGAAGCGCAGTACGCGGTGTTGCGGACCTTGCCGGCGCGGCCCAGGATCGATGACATGTTGATGATCCGCCCGCGATCCGGCATCAACGGCAGGCATAACGAGGTGACGTAGAACGTACCGTTGAGGTTGACCGAAATCACTTTGTGCCAGTTGTGCAAATCTTCCGGTTCATTCTCGTTGCAGATGCCGGCGCTGTTGACCAGCACATCGACGTACTCCACTTGTTTGGCCAGCACTTTGAAGAACGCTTCCATGCCTGGCAGGTCGGCAATGTTCGCGGCATGGGTTTCGACCCGTGCCTTGATCTGCCCTTGTTGCTCATCGACCCAACGTTGCAGTTCCGGCAAATCCAGGTCCAGCAGGATCAAGCGGTGCCCGGCGTCGGTGGCAAAATTCTCCGCCACCGCCCGGCCGATGCCCTTGGCGGCGCCGGTAATCAGAATGGTCCGGCTCATGGCATTTTCAACCCGCCGTTGACCGGCAGGACCTCACCCGTCAGGTACAAACCACGATCGGCGATGTACAGCACCGCCTCGGCAATTTCATGGGGTTCGGCGTAACGTTTAATCAGCAGGCGCGACTGGATTTCCTGTTCCTGACTGCCAATCAGTGCCGTGCTCATTTCGGTGTTGACGATGCCCGGGGCCACCGCATTCACCCGAATGTTGCGCGGCGCCAACTCCACCGCCAGGGCACGGGTCAGCGCTTCGACACCGCCCTTGGCCGCGGCATAGTTGCTTTGACCCTTGCCGGGTTTCTGTGCGGCCACCGAGCTGATGTTGACGATGCAACCGCTGCGCTGGCGCATCATGGACGGAACCACCTGCTGACAGCAGAGCAAGGTGCCTATCAGGTTGGTCTGGATCACCTCGATGATGTCACGGCTCGGCATCGTCGCCAGCAACCCGTCACGGGTGATCCCTGCGTTGTTGACCAGCAGGTCGATGCGCTGGAAATGCTGTTCGACGCGTTCGAAAAAGCCCTTGATGCTGTCGCCGCTGCTGACGTCGCATTGCAGCGCCAGGCATTCGAGGCCCAGCGCCTCGACCTCGTCACGCAAGGACGCGGCCGACACTTCGTCGCGCACATAACTGAACGCGATCTGATAACCCGCGCCGGCCAGGGCCAGGACGATCGCCCGGCCGATGCCACGACTGCCACCGGTCACTACTGCTACTTTATTCGGCATGACCGTTCCTTAGAGTGAGTTGTCAGTCTTGAACTGCGCGAGGCTGAAGCCGTGGGTCGCGGCCAGGGCACGAATCTGCTGCACCTGCTCGCGACTGATATCGCCGTAGGAATAGTGCTGTTTCATCCCGGACAACCCCATCAACACCGACTCCGCCATGCAGGCGTACAACTGACCTTCCTTGAGGTAGGCGCGCACGTTGCGGATCAGGCCATCGCCCAGCGGGGTCTGGACGATCCCGCCGTGCATGTACAGCACGTCGGTCCGTTGGCTGGAGAGGTTCTGATCGACGTTCAGCGGCACCGCGATGTCGCAAATCACGCTGTTTTCAGCGAAGTGCCCGGCACCGAGAAACGGCTGGGGAGCGTTCGCTGCACAGAGCACGATGCGCGCCTGCTTCAGCACATCAAGGTCATTGCTGACCGTGATGAACGCATTCGCGCCCAGGCGTTCTTCGACCAGGCGCTGCACCCGCTGACCGAGGTCGGCGCCGGCACCGTGGGCCTGCAACAACGCGTCTATGCCGTCGAGTTTCTGCAAGCGGCTGGCGAGGCGGTCGTGCTCGGCGACACCCTTGAGAATCGCACGGGCGGCGTCGGCGTAAATCAGCTGGGCGGTCTTCTCCAGACGCCGCAGGGAGCCGTCGCGACCGCTGCCGATGAGGATCAGGTGTTCAACACTGGTGGACAGCAACGAGGCGTATGTCGAGGCAATGTTGCCGGCCGCGCCGACCACGGCGGCCGTCTGCTGGCTCAGTTCCAGGCCTTGCTGCTTGCAACCCTGCTCGATCGCTTCCAGGCCCATGCCGATGGTCAGCGCGTTGCCCGAGGTCAGCGCCATGTCGGGGATTTTCAGCGCCTGACAGTTGTTGGTGACGATCGAGGTGTACATGCCCAGACCGGCCACGCTGTAGCCATCGGCACGGGCATCACGGATGCGATTGCCGACTTCATCACGAATGGTGTCCAGGTCACCACTGGCGATGTACGCGGCCATGGCATCGGAATCCATGCACAACGGGTACAGGGTGAATTCCACGGCGGTGCCGAGTTTCGAGCGAATCAGCACCGGGCCGATCGGCGCGGCACGCCGCTCCGGAGCCATGCGTTTGATGAACTCGCGCTTCTGTTCGGCGCTCAGGGTGGACAGCGACGGGTCGACATCACTCAGCATGTCCGAATCGATCAGGTGATTGATGAACGCCACGCGCGCCACCACGCGAACGCTCTCGTCAGGCTTTGGGAGGTTTTCAGGCTCCTTGAAGCTCACCTCGCGTGCCGGCACTTCGCCGATGCTATCGGCGCACACACCGGCCGCCAGCGGAAAAGCATCACGGCGACGCAGCATGTCGCATACCTTTTGCAATGAGCCAATCAAGCCGTCGATTTCCTCGAAGGTGATGCACACCGGCGGCTCCAGGCGAATCACGTTGGCGTTGCTGCCCGACGGCGCGACCCGCAGCGATTCGAATTGCAGCAGGTAGCCGGCGATGATGTAACCCAGCGCATCGTTGTACTGCGCAGACGCCTGGACCAGCGAACTGGTGCCGGTCAGGTCGTGCAGTTCGAACCCCAGCAACAACCCGCGACCACGCACATCGGCAATCACGTCCGGGTACGCGGCTTTGAGTTCGAGCAACGACGACTTGAGGTATTCGCCTTTCCTGTTCACATCCTTGAGCATCGCGCTGTCGTTCTCGAACAAGCGGCGCAACGCCGACAGGGCGATATGACACGAGGCATCGTCTTCGGCGAAGGTCGAACTGTGGATGTAGCTGAAATCGTTTTCGTAGTGGCTGGCGCGGATGACCGTCGCGGCGATTTTCATCAGGCCACCGCCCAACGCTTTGGACAGGCAGTAGTAATCGCCCTGCAAGTTGAAATGGCTGGAGCCAAGCAAAGTGCCGGTGCGACCGAAGCCCGATTGCACTTCGTCGATGATCAGCGGGCATTGCTGCTCGTTGCACAGGCGACGCAGGCCCAGGTAGAACTCGCTGGCAAACTCGTTGATGCCGCCCTCGCCCTGGATCGGCTCCAGCAACACCGCAGTGATCGCACTGAACGCTTCACGACGCACTTGCAAGGTCTCGCCGCTCCACTCCAGGCTCAGCCAATGCCGAGTGTGACGGGCCGGCAAATCCTTGAGTTGCTGAGGTTGTTGCGGGTCGATGAACTCGACGTTGAGACCAAATCGGGCGAACGGCTGGCGGTACTGTTTGCCGTAAGTCAGCTGGACGGTATTCACCAGTTTGCCGTGGAAGCTGCCGCGCAGGGCGACGAACACCGGCTCGACATGCAGCTGCGCGAGGTTGTGTTGACGCACAGCTTCCACCACTTGGCGGACGGTCACGTAGGACAGATTGTCCGGCAGCAACCCGACAGGCAGGTCGAGGTCGTCGACGTCCAGTTCGACATAGGCCTTGTCGCTGGCGGTCAGGTTGGCGAGGGCGAAATCCCGTTCGTCAAACTGCTTCTGCAAGGTTTTCTGGCGGCGGTATTCGGCATGCTTGACGGCGATTTCCACCGACTCGGCGCCACTGTTGGAGAAGGTCGAAATGTAGCGCTCGCTATTGTTCAACTCCCGGTTGAACGCCTCGCTGAGCTCGCGCCCCAGCAGACCGGCCGCGCCACGCACGGACATCTGCGCATTGAACGGCACATCGGCGCGCAACAGGCCGCAGAGTTGATCGACGAACTGCGGGTCATTGTGGCCAAACAACGCAGCGCCATAACCGCCGAGAAAGTCGGTGACGGTCACATCGCAGCCCTGTTTGTCGCGGTAGAACAGCTTGCTGCCCAACGCCCGATGGAACTGGCACTCCAAGCCCAGGGCCTGCATCAGTTCAACAAATTTCGGTCGTACGTAATCGCGATAATCCATGACAGTCATATCCCTTGATTAGAAAAATAGAAGCGATTCAATGCGCTCAAAACGGCTAGTCGGCCGCCTGATAATCGAGCTGGTAACAGGCGCTGAAACCATTGTCGTCGCGGTTGATGACCAGGCAGTCGCGCAGCACCGCGTCCCGCCCCTCACCGAGCACAAACGGCAGGCGCGGATCCACTGGTTGCTGCAACCCGATGATCGGCGGCACACGCTGGGCATGCAGCGCGTTGCGGGCCAGGATCAGGTCGACCAGGCTCGGCGCACCGCTGAGGATGCCGGTCACCGGCACGCTACTGGTGATGTGCGCGGCACCGGCGCGGGCCAGCGTTCGGGCCAGGTCGGCGTCCTTGTATGGATCGCCGCTGGCGCTGCTGACCAGCAGATCGATCTGCTTGTCCGGCAGGTTCAACGACCCCACACGCGGATGGGCGGAGAGTCCGGCCAGGCAGGTCTGCGGCCCATCCGCCAGATCGTCGGCCCGGCGCAAAATCAACGCCGCCGCCCCTTCGCCGGCAATCCCGCCGGTGCCTTGGCGATCGAATGCACGCAAGGTTTGAGAACCATCGGTGCTGATCACGCCAGCCTCGGCCAATGCGGCCAATGCCAATGGATCGAGTTCACTGCCGGCACCGACCACAATCGCCGCATCGATACGACCGCTTTGCAACGCCGCGCACGCCTGGCGCAATGCCGCCAGATTGCCGGCCACGCCTTGCATGTAAGCGTTGCATTCACACTCCAGTTTCAGCGCCAGGCTGACAATCCCGAGCAAGCCGTTGCTCAGGCTTTTGAGTACCAGGAACGGGTCGAGCGCACGCTCCTGCAACACCCGTTGAGCGAGGCGCCGCATGTCGGCGCCGGACTCATTGCGGCACTCGTGGAGCAACTCACCATAGGCCACCAACGACGGATGGGTGTAACCGCCCTGACAGCAATAGAGGCCATAACGCAGACCATCATTGCCCGGTTCAAGCCCGGCTTCGGCCAAGGCCTGGCGCACCGCGCTGACACCCCAGATCACTGACGGCGGGCAATAGCGCTGGAGGTTCTGGGCCACGTCCTGGCGACTGGTTTGATGGTCTTCATCACTGACATGCCCGAAGGCCGTCACGCGCTCACTGTGAAACCATTTCGACTGCAGCAAAGCGATGCCGCTACGGGCTTCACTGGCCGCCGACCAGAAGCGTTGCACGCCCCAGCCGCTGGGTAATACGCAACCGCTGCCGGCGATCGCAACACGCACAGTAGCGTCAGTCATTGTCCGTGCTCCCGATATTTGCCAAGGGCCAGGGAGGTGTTGAGGCCGCCAAAACCGAAGGAGTTGCTCAAGGCAAAATCCACTCGGCGGCTGACCGCTTGCCCGGCGCAATAGTCCAGGTCGCACTGCTCATCGACGTCATGCAAGTTCACGGTCGGCGTGACCAGATCGTTCAGGCACGCCAGCGCCGTGACCATGCATTCCGGCGCCCCGGCGGCGGCAATCAAGTGGCCGAACTGCGACTTGTTGGCACTGACGGTCAGGGACCGGTAGTGCCTGTGCTCGGCGAACACACTTTTGATCGCCAGGGTTTCCGCAACGTCATTGAGCGGCGTCGAAGTACCGTGGGCGTTGATCAGATCGATTTGTTGCGCGCGCAGGCCGGCGTCGTCCAGCGCAGCTTGCATCGCCAGCGCCGCGCCCCGGCCTTCGGGTTGCGGGGCGGTGACTTTGTAGGCGTCCAGGCTGCTGCCAAAGCCGAGGACTTCGGCATAGGGCGTCGCCCCTCGCGCCAGCGCGTGTTCAAGGCTTTCCAGCACCACGAAACCACCGCCCTCGCCGGCAATCAGGCCACTGCGATTACGGTCGAACGGCCGGCACAAATCGACACCCCAGCGCTGTTCGCTCGATGCCGCGCCGAGCAGGTACAGCGCGGCCATGGTGTCGAGGTTCAGCACCGAATCGGCGCCACCGGCAATCGCCACGTTCACTTCACCGCGACGAATCATCTGGAAGGCATTGCCGATGGCCTGGGAGGCTCCGGCGCACGCGCTGCTGATATTAATCACGGGGCCTTCACAGCCCAGTCCATCGGCAATCACCCGCGCCAGCCGATCATTGCTCTGGCGCAACGAGCCCTCGGCATTGACCTGTCCGGCACGAGGCATCAGGTGTTGCCAGCCTGGGGCACTGCCATCCGGTGCCAGCGTCAACAGCATGTCGGCCAGCATGTGCTGGGGCGCGCCCGAGGCGCAGAGCACGGCGGCTTCACGTAGTTGATCAGGCGCAAGTCGGCTGTCGTTCACCGCTTGGGTGGCGGCCACCCAGCCAAAGCGACTGCGCTTTTCCAGCGCAATGTTCCAGGCGGGATGGTCCTTCAAGGCCTCGGGCAACAGGGTCATATCCACGGCTGCGGCGTAGCGCACCGGGAACGTGCCGTCGCCCACCCCGTCGGGCTGCCATGGACATACACAATGTTCGGCGCCGAGCATTTTTTCCCAGAGGGTCTGCCATTCGAAACCGAACCCGGTCACGGCGCCCATGCCGGTGATCACAATCCGTGTCGCACTCATGTGTGCTTCTCCAGGGTTTCACTGGCCAGCAGCAAAGCGCCCCAATGACCGGCGCGGCTATGGCTGACAAACAGCGTGTGGCCCGGTGTCGCCGAGGCACTTTGGGTGTGGTGCAAGGCCAGCGCGATCTCGCTCAGCAAGGTGCTGGCGCCAAGATCGCCGGTCATGGCCCGAGCGCTACGAACGCCCCGTGGGTGTTCGGCGAACAGGCTCATCAATTGCGCATCCTCGGGGTTGGCGACGATCTGCTCGACGTCACCGAGACACAGTTTTTCCAGGCTCAGCGCTTGGTCGATAACCCGCCGGGCAACCGCTGCGCCACGTTGCGGATCAGCGCTGTAACCCCGAGCGAACCCGGCGATGCGCAAGGCGTGCGGGGTGGTGCGCGAAGGGGCCGAACTCAGCAGCAGCGCCGCGGCCCCCTCACCGAATATCGCCTCGGCTGACGGAGTGGGTTCACGCAGATACAGGGCCGGCGTCAGGTTCGGACTGCTGCTGACCACCAGCGCGGCGTCGGCGCGTTGCTCGACAATCTGCTGGCAGGCTTCGACGAGGGCATCAAGCCCGGCGTTGTCCTGGGAACAGAACCCGCCCATCGGCCCGTGGCATTGCAACGCTTCGGCCACGTAGGCCATCACGCTGCTGTTGAGCAGCGTGATGGCGTGCAGTGGCGGTGTGTTGGCCAACAGTTGTGCCAGAGGCTTTTGCGGTTGCTCGCTGATCGCTTGCACCGCGTCCCAGCAAGGACTTGGCGCGTCGACCTCAGGAATGGCCGCCGTCAGGGCAATCCGTGCCGGCGGCAGTTGCAGGGCCGCCAGCGCGGGGGCCAGGCGTGCCACGCAATGCAACAGGCGCAAGCCTTGTGGTTCGACGCTACGCTGGATCTTGCGGTCGAACAGATCGCTGGCCAGACGCGGTGTCGGCAGCGCAAAAGCCCGCCGCGTCGCGTCGAATGCCAGCGGTTGCGGCGAGGGCGGCGTCCCGAGCAGGTCGGCACATTCGCTGCCGGCGGCGTTCAATACGGCCGCCGAATGGATGTAAACGGCAATGCTCATGTCATGCCCTCCCCAGAACCAGCGAGCTGTTGACGCCGCCGAAACCGAACGAGTTGGACATCACCACGTTGATCGACTGGCGCATCGGCTCGCTGAGAAATGTCAGCGAGGGGTATTCGGCGCGGTCGTGATCGTAGTTCAAGGTCGGCAACAGTACGCCATCCCGCAGGCTGATCAGCGACAGCACCGCTTCAATCGCGCCGCTGCCCGCCAGGGAATGACCGATGGCCGATTTGTTGGCGGTGAACGTCACGTGTTCCTGGCACTCGCCGAACACCCGCTGCAAGGCCAAGGCCTCGCAGCTGTCGTTGGCCTGGGTGGATGTGCCGTGGGTGTTGACGTGTTGCACGGCACTGCTGAGCAGCCCCGCGTCTTCGATTGCAGCTTCCATGCATTCCTCGTATTTGCTGCCATCCCGGCTGCTGGAGGTCATTTTCTGTGCCTCGCACACATTCGCATAACCCAGCACTCGCCCCACCGTCGTGGCTTTGCGACGTTGGGCATGCTCGGCGGATTCGAGAATGACCATGGCCGCACCCTCGCTGATCACGAAGCCGCAGCGGTCCGGCATGAACGGTCGGCTCTGCTCGCTGGCCGGCAGGTCGGCCTGGCACAGCGCGCCGAGGCTGTTGAACATGTAATACGGCAACTCGTTGGCCATCAGTTCGACGGCACCGCAAATGGCCAGATCGATTTCGCCACGCTCGATCGCCCGGTAGGCGCTGCCGATCGCCATGGTGCCGGCGGCGCAGGCATCGGAATGAGTCGAAATGTGATCGCGGATACCGAGCGTCTCGGCCAGGTGCAGGGTCTGCTGATCGACCCGGCGCCCGAAGAGCGCGCTCGATGGCGCCGGGTTATCCAGCAGTTGATCCAGATCGACACGCCCGGTCTCACCCATGAAGCGACTGGCCCGATGCAGGTCGTGACTGTCCGCGCAGTACTTGTTGGCCCCCAGGAACAATCCACTGCGGGTGTGAGCAAAGGCTGTCGGGGTCAGGCCGGCGTGCAGCAAGGCTTGGCGGGCGACAAACTCGGCCAGCACGCTTTGCCGCGGGTGCAGCGCGGCATTGCCGCCGAAACCGGCGGCGATCTGCTGCCACTGGCCGTCGTCGATAAACCCGGCAGCGCTGTTGTTGAACCCCAGCGCCTTGAACCGTGGATGTTCGCGAACACAGGACTGCTTCTGGCAGATCCGCTCGAACAACGTGGCGGCGTCCAGCGCCATGGGCGCCACCAGACCGAATCCGGTCACATAGACTTCTCGTGTCCGCATGAGAACTCCTACACCGTCTCTTGGGCGAGAGTGGCCACAAATTTCTCTACCTGGCGGCGTGAAACCTCGTCGCCGTCGGCCGGCACCAGCCGTGCACTGCAAGCGCCGCAGACCACTTGCTGACGTTCGTTCAGTACGGCTTGATGAGCGCCGCAATCGGGGCAGTTTTGCGGCAGATAGTTGAAGAGGTTGCGGCACTGTTGCGCCCAGTTGCGCACGGTGGTGGCGGCAAATACCTGCGCCGGCTGCATACCGGTCTTGAGTTGATCCGGGGAGTAGCCGCTCAGGCTTTGCTCAAGCAAGGCCTTGCCGTTCTCGGTGATGCGACCGTTGGCCAGGAACTCACTGGCGTCGCCACAGACCGCAACGGCGTGATCCAGCACGCTGGTTTTGGGCAAGGTGCAGCCATATTGACGACCGAGTTGAAAGCTCAGGTCTACGATGTCCAGAGAATCTGCACTGAGGTCCTCGACGATACTGCTGTTTTCATCGATATCATCGGCGCTCATCACCAACAACTGCGCGAGGATCTCGCGGGTGCTGGCAATGACGTTTTCCAACTTCAATGGGTTGTTCATCTCTATCTCCCTATATCGTGATTTCTTCATGAATTCCGTATGTGAGAAGTAACTATTCCCACAGCAACTTCTCACGCGGCGGAAATCTAAACTCTGCCCTTAAGGGGAGAGTCAACGAACTATTCAAAGTTTTTTAACAACTTGAGAGTGGCGTCCGAGCCAGCCTGCGCGCAGCACTCGATTGGTGCCAAGCCTCGCGCCAATCGACTTATTTACTTAACAAACGCTGCGTATGGTGAGAGAGCGCACTCAATCGCTGGCTAAATAGAGAGGGGCGCAAAAGTATCAACTTCCAGCTCGCAGAACAGACGTGCAAATAATAGAAACCGGACAAGTAAAATAGTTATAATTTCATAACCATCGTTCTATATCAGCCCAGCCGTTAAATAACGCACCTTGAGAATGTTCAAGCCGATCCGGGCAACCCGGCACAGCGCTTCTGGGTAACTGAGTGTCGAGCACAGACAACTGACCGGGCACGGGGCGCTATAGGGTGCGACTTCAGTTCTCTAGTCCATTGCCCCGGAGTCCACATGACCGCACCTATTACCGTTCTTCGCGACACTCACCCACTGCCGGTGCTCGATGCCTGCAAATGGGAAAAACTCGAAGGCGACCCGCACACCGTCAACCTCAACGCCTACACCAGCGAAGACGGCAGCAAAATCATGGGCACCTGGATCTGCACGCCGGGCAAATGGTATGTGGAATACGTGAAGTGGGAATACTGCGATTTCCGCGAAGGCTATTGCATCATCACCCCGGAAGGGAAAGAGCCGATCCACCTGCGTGCCGGTGATATTTTCGTCATTGAGCCGGGGATGAAAGGCACGTGGGAAGTGGTTGAAACCGTGCGCAAGTATTTCGTGTTTGCCTGATGCAAAAAAACCGGGAGATCACCCGACGTGATCTCCCGGTCAATAAGTTTTCAGGAGCGATACACAACCTGTGGCGAGGGAGCTTGCTCCCGCTCGGCGGCGAAGCCGTCGTAAAGTCAGCCAATGCGCTCTGACTGAAACACCGCATTAGCCCCTATTGGGTCCGCTTCGCGAACCAGCGGGA